>ERZ827469.293-NODE-293-length-64005-cov-69.486943_pt1 | contig 64005 bp, 57 predicted proteins | sample MGYA00519917_ERZ827469 | MGnify/ENA primary metagenome ERZ827469 (study PRJEB31778, sample SAMEA3449314) | human gut metagenome | biome: human gut; feature: human-associated habitat; material: faeces | place: United Kingdom | collected 2010/2012 ... | reverse complement strand
AAATGTGTCACAACAAAAACCAAAGCAATCCGCCTAAAAAGCACGGCAATATGCCTTTATGATAAAAATCAAGATTCTGCCACAGATTATTCAGATTGACACCAGCCCAATATTAAACAGTTGGTTCTCAATGGAAATAACCGGTGAAAATCTGCGTAGCCTGTGGCGGAAAAGCTTTTTACCTCGTCTCTTTGCTATTCTTTATTCAGCCATGCATTGATCTGTGTCTTGATTTCTTCTTGTGTGTCGGTGTCAAAGCTGCCGATACGGGTGGTATGGCTGCCGCCGGGTAACACATAAACTTTTATGTTTTTCTTGTTCTTCAGCCAAGTAACGCCCGAAGCTGTCCAAGGATCATTGCCGCCATAAATATAGATCATTTCGGGATCATTCTCTTTCAGGAATTTTACTACCTTATTATATAGTGTCTTGTCAAATTTGAGATTTGACAGTTCGGGCGGTAACATTACCTTATGAAGATAGTTACGGCTACTCTTTATCGTCAGATACTTTTTGAAAGGTTTGATGTCATATCCGTAATACCCCAGTTCTTTGGCTGCTTGCACATTGAAAGAAGGGTAGGGAGATTGTTCGGAGAAATAATCCGGCTCACAAATAGCCATGAAATGCTTGAATAGAGTGTGATCATCGGCATCTGTTTCCGGAATTTTATTTACAGGAGTTCCCCATTGCCATAGGGCAAATGAGTATTCCAATACATTGAAGTCGTATACTTCGGCTATAGGAATGCGGAAGGTATATCCTTTATCTGAGCAATATTTTTCGAACATCGGCAACAGCTGGTTTTTGCGTTTAAGTACTTCCAGTTGAAAGTTTTCAACTCGTTTCCGGTTTTCGGGAGTCGAAACTTTATTGGCAATGAACGGTTCGTGACGGCCGTCCTCCAATGATTTGTTGAGGGGGGCTACGTAAGGTACGGAGATATCCACATCATCGGGAAAGTAAGTGCGATAGAACATCGTAGTCTGTCCGCCTTTGCTGATTCCAGTAGCTATCCATTTCTGATCGTATAGTTGTTTCAAAGTCGTGGTTACATGATGCAAATCATACAGTGAATTTTCAACCGTGAGATAATCCCAGTTGCAGGGCTTCGGCATGGACTCACCAAAGTAACGGTATTCCACGAATACCAGATTGGCGTTGAATAATTTGGATAACTCTTCTTGATAACGCGGATGGGTGGCATAATGGGCGGCATAGCCTTCGGTAACCAGTACAGTGGGGCGGTCAAAACCTACATGCGAGAGAATAACCCTTTGCTTAAAATTCCCTGCTTCGGGGTGATGCGGATCCAATAGTTGATTAATGAAGAATACATATTTCTCCGGATAGGCATCACTTTGCATTGGTTTAATGTCACTGATGTCCGGAAGATTTTGAAGTCTTTTCTGTAATTCAGTGGGAGGAGCTGTGGCCTGGGTTATTTGTAAAGGCAACAAGACGGCCAGTATTGCCCATAACATAAAAGAGTGTGTGTGTTTCATTGTTTATAAATGGTTTAATAACTAATTGGCAACAAAAATAGCATTTTATTTCGATATTGTCGGGTAATCTTTTATCTTTGTGTTACTTAATAAAGCCGAGAAATATGTTTTTTCTTCATCGTATATGGAATTGGTGCAGTCGCTTCCGTCACCGTTGTGGTTACGGAGTACACTCTCCGTCTGATTTTTTTCTGATTACTTCTGTCGTTTATGAAAAATATCACTATTATGCTTATCGGGTATTGAAGGAAAGAGGATTTCCTGCTTATTTGCCACATTATCGAAGAAAAGTGAACCGTTTACTATTCCGGTTGGTTAATTATTTCAGACCAAAGTCATTGATTGAAGTGGGAATTGGTAATGGGGCATCCATAGGATATATGCGGGCTGCGTGTCATACCATGGATTCCGTCACCTTGAAAGGCAGGGATTGGACAAAGACTTCTCGACAACTGGAGGAGAAACTGTCGGAGGTGCATACATTAGATTGTCTGCATATAGGGCATACTCCTTTTTATAAAGAAGTTTTTGAACTGGTACTTCCTTATGCCGGACCTCGTAGTTGTTTTATTGTCGGAGGAATTCATGAATCGAGGGAAAAACGGAAATGGTGGGAGCAAATTGTAACCAGTGAGTCGACGGGTATCACTTTTGATTTGTATGACATAGGATTGGTCTTTTTTGATAAAGCAAGATATAAACAGCATTATATTGTAAATTTTTTATAACCAGAACCATGAAGAAAAGCATGATATACACCAAAACAGGTGATAAGGGAACCACATCATTGGTAGGTGGTACTCGGGTGCCGAAAACACATATACGGCTTGAAGCCTATGGCACAGTGGATGAGTTGAACTCGTATTTGGGATTGTTGCAAACGTATTTGACGGATGAGGAGGATAAGCAAATCATTTTTCGTGTACAAAATAAATTATTCTCTGTCGGTTCGTATCTGGCAACGGATCAGACACAAATCGATTTGCGTATGGAAAGTCGTATAGAGGATGAAGACATCCGGATGTTGGAGCAGGCAATTGACGTAATTGACAATGAGCTTCCTCCTTTGAATGCTTTTATTCTGCCGGGAGGTGACCGTGGAGCAGCCGTTGGACATATTTGCCGGACGGTGTGTCGCCGTGCCGAGCGACGTATTCTTGCATTGGCTGAAGAATGTGACATAGATGCCCGTGTAACAGCATTTGTCAACCGTTTATCTGATTATTTATTCATTTTGACCCGAAAGTTAAATCATTTAACTAAAACAGATGAAATTTTTTGGGATAAAAGTTGCAAATGAAATAATTTATTATACTTTTGCGGCTAATTAGAGAACAAAAGAAAAGTATTTACTTAAAAAATAAGAAAACTATGTACTGGACATTAGAATTGGCCTCGAAGTTAGAGGATGCTCCCTGGCCTGCTACAAAGGATGAGTTGATTGACTATGCAATGCGTTCGGGCGCTCCGTTGGAAGTAATCGAAAACTTGCAGGAGATGGAAGATGAAGGCGAAATCTATGAAAGTATAGAAGATATTTGGCCGGATTATCCGAGCAAAGAGGATTTCTTTTTCAACGAAGAAGAATATTAGAAAGAGAACATAGCGGACAGAATAAAAAATTCTGTCCGTTTTTTGTTTGATATTTCTTCTTGGAAGGGGGTATTGGAAAGCGTAATGTAACTTTCCTGAGAGATTGAACATTATACATGGAAAAAGTGTTTATCTTTGTGGCGTAAACTAAAAATAGACAAACATGAAAAAGATTATTAGTGTATTAATGGTAGCTGTATGTTTGATGATGGCTGCTCCTGCTCAGGCTCAGTTGCACTTTGGAGTAAAAGGTGGCTTGAACCTGTCAAAGGTTAGTTTCTCGAAATCAGATTTAAAAGGAGATAATAAAACCGGTTGGTTCATTGGTCCGATGGCTGAATTCACCCTGCCCATTATTGGGATTGGTGCGGATGTTGCGGCTTTGTATTCACAGACAGAACTGGCTGCAAAGGGATATTCCACCGATGCAAAACTGAAAACGATTGAGATTCCGGTAAATTTGAAATGGTCTTTCGGACTTGGAAGTATGTTGGGTGCTTATATTGCTGCCGGGCCTCAGTTCGGTTTCAATATTGGTAATAAGAAAGGATTTATGAATTATGATCTGAAGAAGAACAACACCAGCTTCAATGTGGGGGCAGGTGTGAAACTGATCCGCCATTTACAGTTTGGCGTGAATTATAATTTTGCTTTGGGGCATACTGCCACTCTTTATGCTGACCCTAATATAATCCTTGATGGTAAACCACTTACTCAGGATGTGAAGATAAAGAACAACACTTGGCAAGTTTCTTTGGCATACTTGTTCTAGACAACCTTATTTAATAAAAGATAAAAAGGAGGCATTCTTTACTGAATGCCTCCTTTTTTGTAATTTTGCACCATGAAAAAATTCGTAGATGTCATAGTTCCATTACCTATTGCCAACCAATACACTTATTCCCTTCCTCAGGAGATGGAAGAGATGGTACAGATTGGTTGTCGGGTGATTGTTCCGTTTGGAAAGAAAAAGTTCTATACGGCAATAGTGACAAATGTACATTATGCGGCCCCGGAGGGGTATGAAACGAAGGATATAGCTGAAGTGCTAGATTCATCTCCGGTACTGTTACCGAAACAATATGAGTTCTGGCAATGGCTGGCGGAATATTATCTTTGTACATTAGGAGATGTGTACAAGGCGGCTATCCCTTCGGGTATGAAACTGGAAAGCGAAACGTTGGTGGAATATAATCCCGATTTTGAGACCACCGCACCGTTACCGGAGAAAGAGCAGAAAATTCTAGATTTGTTGAGTCGGGATACAGAACAGTGTGTAACCCAGTTGGAAAAAAACAGCGGACTGAAAAATGTGTTGACTGTCATCAAGTCTTTGTTGGACAAAGAAGCCATCTTTGTCAAGGAGGAACTGAAACGTAATTACAAACCGCGTACTGAGGCGAGGGTGAGATTGGTGAACGGAGAAGCGGATGAGGCTTACTTACAACGGCTGTTCAATGAATTGTCACGTGCTCCTAAACAATTGATGATATTAATGAAGTATGTGGAATTGTCCGGTTGGGTAACCAAAGGGTATGCTTTAAAGGAAGTAACAAAGAAAGAGCTGCTTGAAAAGTCAGGAGGTTCTGTTGCCGTTTTTAACGGATTGGTCGAAAAGAAAGTCTTTGAGGTCTATCATCAGGAGATAGGACGTTTGGATAAAGGAATTTTGGATACCGGTGATATTAATCCGCTGAATATTGCGCAGCAACAGGCCTATAGCAACATTCTTCAATGCTTCAGAGAGAAAAATGTGTGTCTTCTGCATGGTGTTACATCCAGTGGCAAGACGGAAATTTATATCCACCTCATTCAGGAGGTGCTGAAAACAGGAAAGCAAGTCTTATATTTGCTTCCGGAAATTGCACTGACCACTCAGATAACTGAGCGTTTGAAAAGGGTGTTCGGACATCGGCTGGGTATTTATCATTCCAAGTTTCCGGACGCTGAGCGGGTGGAGATATGGCAGAAACAGTTGGGAGAGAAGAGCTATGACGTGATTCTCGGAGTCCGTTCCTCTATTTTTCTGCCTTTTCGTAATTTGGGGCTGGTCATCATAGATGAGGAACACGAGAATACGTATAAACAGCAAGACCCCGCCCCACGTTACCATGCCCGTAGTTCAGCCATCATGCTGGCTTCTATGTTCAAGGCGAAAGTGCTGTTGGGAACGGCTACTCCTGGTGTGGAAACTTACTTTAATGCTACCTCGGGAAAGTATGGCTTGGTAGAATTGAAAGAAAGATATAAAGATATCCGGCTTCCTCATATAGAACTGGTTGACATTAAGGAACTGGCGCATCAAAAGCGGATGCAGGGGCCTTTCTCACCGGTGCTGGTCAAGCAGATAAAAGAGGCATTGGAGCGTAAGGAGCAGGTTATCCTGTTTCAGAACCGTCGCGGTTTCGCTCCAATGATAGAATGTCATACCTGCGGCTGGGTTCCTAAATGCAAGAACTGTGATGTGAGTCTGACGTATCATAAGGGGCTGAACCAGCTGACTTGCCATTACTGCGGATATACCTATCAAGTTCCCCGTTCCTGCCCGGCGTGCGGTGGAGTGGAATTGATGCATCGCGGTTTCGGTACAGAGCGTATAGAAGATGATATAAAACTGATATTCCCCGAGGCGAAAGTCGCCCGGATGGACTTGGATACCACCCGTACCCGTACCGCATACGAGAAAATTATCACGAATTTTGAACTGGGCAAGACGGACATTCTGATTGGTACTCAGATGGTATCCAAAGGATTGGACTTTGATCATGTCAGTGTGGTGGGGATTCTGAATGCTGATACGATGTTGAACTTCCCGGACTTCCGGAGCTATGAGCGTGCTTTCCAACTGATGGCCCAAGTGGCAGGACGTGCCGGGCGTAAAAATAAGCAAGGACTGGTCATCCTTCAGACCAAATCGCCGGATTTGCCTGTTATTCATCAAGTGATACATAATGATTATGAACAATTATACTACGATCAATTGGCAGAACGGCAGATGTTTAAGTATCCGCCTTACTATCGTTTGATTTATGTATATTTGAAACATCGCAAAGAAGATGTTCTGGATCTGGCGGCGGATACCATGGCAGCACAGCTCCGTTCCGGATTGGGCGACAGGGTATTGGGCCCGGACAAACCGCCGGTGGCCCGTATCCAGACCTTATTTATAAAGAAAATGATTGTGAAAGTGGAGCAGAATGCTTCTATAAAGAAAGTGCGTGATTATCTGCTTGCCGTGCAACGTGCCATATTGGAAGATGAACGTTTCCGTTCGTTGTTAGTATATTATGATGTAGATCCACAGTAACTGGTCCATGCACTGGATGATAATAGAAAAGATAAACGAAAATAAAGATGAAGATAGAATTAGACGTACATACCCATACCATTGCCAGCGGGCATGCATTCAGTACTTTACAAGAAATGGCGCAAGCTGCCGCCGGTAAGGGATTGAAAGTTTTAGGGATAACGGAACATTCGCCCGGTATTCCCGGTACTTGCCATCCTATTTATTTTAGAAACTTGCATGTGGTTCCCCGCCGGATGTATGGGGTGGAGCTGTTGCTGGGGGCTGAGATTAATATTCTGGATGGTAAAGGAAACCTCGATTTGGACGAGGACTATATGAAGATGCTTGATATCCGTATCGCGGGTATCCACTCTTTGTGTTATGAATATGGAACGATAGAAGAAAACACTCATGGAATGGTGCAGGCTATCAGTAATCCTTTTATTCATATTATCAGTCACCCCGGAGACGGTACGGCAGCGTTGCATTTTGAACCGATGGTATTGGCAGCCAAAGAACACCATACTTTATTGGAAATAAATAACAGTTCTTTAAAGCCCACCCGTAACAAGCCCGATGCCCGTGAGAACAACCTCACCATTCTCCGTTTATGCAAGAAATATGAAGTTCCGGTCATCTTGGGAAGTGACGCGCATATTTCGTTTGATATAGCCCGTTACGATAATTTGTATGAATTGTTGCAGCTTACCGGGTTTCCTGAAGAGCTGATCATGAACCGTGATGTGAAATCATTTAAAGAATATCTCCATTTGTAGATTATATATGAAAAGAATACTTTTTGTCTGCCTTGGTAATATTTGCAGGTCTTCTTCGGCAGAAGAAGTGATGCGTACTCTCATAAAGAAAGAAGGACTGGAACACGAGATAGAGGTGGATTCTGCCGGAATCCTGAGTTATCATAGAGGGGAATTGCCCGACAGCCGTATGCGGATGCATGCTTCCCGCCGCGGTTACAATCTGACCCATCGTTCCCGTCCTGTCTGTACGGAAGATTTTTATCATTTTGATATGATCATCGGTATGGACGACCGTAATATAGAGGACTTGATGGAACGTGCTCCCGATCTGGAAACGGAAAAGAAAATCCATCGCATGACAGATTATTGCCGCACCAAGGTGGCAGACTATGTTCCCGACCCTTACTATGGCGGTGCGCAAGGGTTCGAGAACGTGCTTGATATATTGGAAGATGCTTGTGCTGGATTACTTACTTCTTTAGTTCCGGATAACTGATACGAGTATGATACATCGTTTTCAGCTTTTCTTTAAACAGCGCTTTAACTGTTGCTATATCCTTGAACGTAATAGGGCATTCTTTGAAATACCCTTCAGATACCTGTGTGTCAATAATCTTATCTACCAGTGTGCTGATGCTTTCTTCCGTGTACTCCGGCAGGCTGCGTGAAGCCGCTTCTACAGAGTCTGCCATCATCAGGACGGCCTGTTCTTTGGTGAACGGGTTCGGACCGGGGTAGCGGAACTTTTCCTGGTCCACTTCTTCGTCAGGATGTTCGTTTTTATATGAAATGTAGAAATACTTCGTCAGTCCCCGTCCATGATGGGTACTAATGAAGTCTTTGATCACTTTGGGCAGATTATGCTTCTCCGCCAGTTTCAGTCCGTCGGTAATATGACTGATGATAACCTGGGCGCTTTGTTCATAACTTAAACTCTTGTGTGGGTTGACTCCCGACTGGTTTTCTGTGAAAAAAGCCGGATTCACCATTTTACCGATATCATGATATAATGCTCCTGTACGTACCAGCTGGCTTTTACCTCCAATCTTGTTTGCCGCCGCCGCAGCCAGGTTTGCCATCTGCAATGAGTGTTGGAAAGTGCCCGGAGCTACTTCGGACATTTCCCGAAGCAAGCTATTGTTGATATTTGACAATTCCACCAAAGTCACATCTGAAGTAAAACCGAATATTTTCTCCAAAAGGAATAGTAACGGATAGGCGAACAGCAGTAAAATACCGTTGATCATAAAATAGATGTACATGCGCGTATTCAGCTTGGTCAAATCATCTTCATGAATCAGCTCGAAAGCAAAATATAATAAAGCGTAACTGATAAATACAACCAAAGCCGTCCGTAACAATTGCGACCGTTGGGACAATTCTCTCAAACTATAGATCGCCACCATTCCTGCCACTACCTGTAACAAGATAAACTCATGTGGAAAACGTAAAGTGATGGAGCAAAGCAAAATGATAGTGACATGTGCCATGAATGCCGTTCTTGAGTCAAGGAAAACACGGACTATAATCGGAATCATGGCAAATGGAACCACGTAAATACTTGACAAGTTCTGTTCCACCATAATGGAAGACAGGACGGGGAAGAATACAATCAGCGCAAATAGCAAGGTGAGTGTTCCTTTTCGTTCATAATAATCTGCCCGGAACAACTCCAGATAGGCCATGAAGCAGAACAGGAAGATTCCTACATATAATATTTGTCCGGCCAATGTCAGTCTTTTCTCTTGTACCGAGTCGCTGCGTTTTTCCCATTCCTTGCGTAAGGATTCCAATATATTGTAAGTTTGCTCATCAACAATTTCTCCACGGTCAATAATCTTTTGTCCGTTCAGCACAAAGCCGTTTGCCCATGAAATATTAGAGAGCAGATCTTTTTGCGCGGCTTCGGACTTTTCTTCATCATAAACCAGATTAGGTGTAATGTAATCATTCAGATTACATTGTTGTAATATCTTCTTTTTGTAGTGGGCGGTATCCGCATTCAGCAAATATTCATAGGCTTCCTTCACGGTGTACAATTGGTCGATAAAACGGCTCGTAGCTACATTCTTGTCTACCAGCCGTATGGCAATGATACTGTCTTCCTCCATACGCTTCAAGTCATTTCCGGCAATGATTCCGTCCTCATACAGTGCCTTTAATGTGCGTTCAATATAACGCACATAGTCCGTGCCCGGCAGTGAATGGCGTAAGGTCTTGTTGTAATCCTCCCTTAATTTGGAAAGGACATTTTTTTCGGCTTCCTTGTCTATTTGGAAATAAGGTTGATAGTCTGCCAGGATGCTGTCCTGTTCCTTTTGTACTTGCAGATCGTTTTTGTAAATCGGAAAATCAAAAGATGCCTGTAACAGTCCGTATTTCCAAGGCTTGTTTATATCAAATTGATAGTTGAACTTCCCTTCATTGGGCAAAAAGTAGACTATTACCGATACTGTGGCAATGAAAATAAGGCTTTTATAAATCAAATTTTTATATGAAAACCGTTTGCTGGTCTTGAAACTTCTCATAATCGTATATTTTTGCGCGCAAAATACGAAAAAATCGGGAAATTTAGATTAATTTTGCAGCGTATTTTATATAAAACAACAATGTCAGAAAGAAAAGTAAGAGTTCGTTTTGCTCCGAGCCCGACGGGAGCGTTGCATATCGGCGGTGTGCGCACAGCCTTGTATAACTATCTGTTTGCTCGCCAGCATGGTGGAGATTTAATTTTCCGTATAGAAGATACCGACTCAAATCGCTTTGTTCCGGGTGCGGAAGAATATATCATTGAGTCGTTTAAGTGGTTGGGGATAAACTTCGACGAAGGAGTCAGCTTTGGTGGTAACTACGGCCCCTACCGTCAGTCTGAACGTCGTGATATTTATAAGAAATATGTACAGGTGTTGCTTGACAGCGATAAGGCGTATATTGCTTTCGATACTCCGGCAGAGTTGGATGCCAAACGTCAGGAAATCTCTAATTTCCAGTACGATGCTTCTACCCGTATGTCTATGCGTAACTCTTTGACTCTGCCGAAAGAAGAAGTGGATGCACTGATTGCCGATGGGAAGCAATATGTGGTACGTTTCAAGATTGAACCGAATGAAGATGTACACGTACATGATATTATCCGTGGCGAGGTAGTGATCAATTCTTCCATTTTAGATGATAAAGTTTTATATAAATCGGCGGATGAACTGCCTACTTATCATTTGGCAAACATTGTGGACGACCATTTGATGGAAGTTTCCCATGTAATCCGTGGTGAGGAATGGTTGCCTTCCGCTCCGTTGCATGTCCTGCTGTACCGGGCTTTCGGCTGGGCGGATACCATGCCCGAGTTCGCACATCTTCCCTTGTTGTTGAAACCGGATGGTAACGGTAAACTGAGCAAGCGTGATGGTGACCGTCTTGGCTTCCCTGTTTTCCCGTTGGAATGGCACGACCCCAAAACCGGTGAGGTGTCTTCCGGTTATCGTGAGTCGGGTTACCTGCCCGAAGCTGTTATCAATTTCCTTGCCCTGTTGGGATGGAATCCGGGCAATGACCAGGAACTGATGTCTTTGGATGAACTGGTGAAGCTTTTCGACCTGCACCGTTGCAGCAAAGCCGGAGCGAAATTCGACTTTGAAAAAGGAAAATGGTTTAACCATGAATATATATTGAAGAAAAGCAATGAGGAAGTAGCCGGGCTTTTCATGCCGATCTTGAAAGAGCACGGCATTGAAGCTCCTATGGATAAAGTAGTGACCGTGGTAGGTTTGATGAAAGATCGTGTAAGTTTTATCAAGGATTTGTGGGAAACTTGCAAATTCTTCTTCGTCGCTCCTACGGAATATGATGAGAAGACCCGTAAAAAACGTTGGAAAGAGGACTCTCCCGAACGTATGCTGGAGTTGGCGGACGTGTTGGAGGCCTTGGACGACTTCTCGCTGGAGAACCAGGAAGCTGTGGTCATGAAATGGATAGAAGATAAAGGTTATCACTTGGGTAATATAATGAATGCTTTCCGTTTAACCTTGGTAGGTGAGGGTAAAGGCCCGCATATGTTTGATATTTCAGCCGTTTTAGGGAAAGAAGAAACATTGCGACGCATTCGTCGGGCTGTGGAAGTGCTCAAGTAATAGCCGGTAGTTATGATTTATAACTTAGTCATCTATATTTATCTATTCGGGGTGAAGGTTGCCGGCCTGTTCAGTGCCAAGCCTGCCAAAATGGTAAAAGGACACCGGGAGGTATTTGATATCTTGCGTAACAAGATAGACAAAAACGCCCGTTACATTTGGTTTCATGCAGCTTCATTGGGTGAGTTCGAACAGGGACGCCCTTTGATAGAACGTATCCGTAAGGAGCATCCCGAATATAAAATATTGCAGACATTCTTTTCTCCCTCAGGGTATGAAGTGAGAAAGAACTACCAGGGGGCAGACCTTGTCTGCTATCTGCCTTTCGACACTCCGCGTAATGTCCGTCGGTTTGTAGAATTGGCTAATCCCTGTATGGTGTTTTTTATCAAGTATGAATTTTGGCAGAATTACTTGAATGAGTTGCATAGGAGAGGTATTCCCACCTATAGCGTATCTTCCATTTTCCGTCCCAATCAGATTTTTTTCCGTTGGTATGGGAAGAGATATAGTGAGGTGCTGAGGACTTTTGCTCATTTGTTTGTACAGAATGAAGTTTCCAAAAAATTACTGGCAACAATTGGTGTGACCGATGTGACAGTTGTGGGCGATACTCGTTTTGACCGTGTGCTGGATATCTGCCATCAAGCCAAGCAGCTTCCGCTGGTGGAGAAGTTCAAAGGTGGCTCGTTGACTTTTGTTGCAGGCAGCTCATGGGGACCGGATGAGGATATTTTTATCAAATATTTCAATGAGCATCCTGAGATGAAACTGGTTATTGCTCCTCATGTGGTGAGCGACAGTCATTTGAAAGAGATTTTAGATAAGGTGAAACGTCCGTGCATCCGCTATACCGAGGCTACGGAAGAAAATGTGACACAGGCCGATTGTTTGATTATCGACTGTTACGGATTGCTGTCCTCCATTTACCGATATGGTGAGATTTCGTATATTGGGGGTGGTTTCGGAGTTGGAATTCATAATGTGCTGGAAGCGGCTGTATATGGTATTCCTGTGGTATTCGGACCTAACAACAAGAAATTTCGCGAGGCGCAACATTTGTTGGAGCAGAAAGGCGGTTTTGAAGTGACTGGCTATGATGATTTTAAACGGCTGATGGACAAATTTTTGTCGGATAAGGCTTGCTTGCAACAAGCAGGGAAAGCTGCCGGAAATTATGTGAACCATAATGCCGGAGCATTAGAAAAGATAATGAAAGATATCACTCTCTGATTGTTTCAAGGTGATTTGAGTATATGCAGGTTATAGAGAAGATTTGGCTCTATAACCTGTTTTTTTTCCTTCAAATCCTTCATTGTAAGGTAATATATTGTTACTCAGTTGTTTATGATGAACCATTTTTACTTTATTTCCTTCATCCGGATATAAATCCTTCAGCCTGCTGAAATGAGGGCTTATCCGGCTTTTGGGTCAGCAGAAATTTAGTGGGGATTTATTTCATACAATTGTTTGTGATACCCCCCTGTACGAGCGTTCGTAATTTTATGGATGGTTTGTATGACAGGCAAAAGTAAAGATTGGGATTGGATATATGCCCTCACTTTAGCATTTCGACTTGTTGCTATATAACATACATGTAGTCAGATGTATATCTTCCTGCCAATATGTTGTTTCGCTTTTTTATAAGAAGGCAGTCTGGGGACTTTTCCTCCCTGCTTAAGGAATGCGTAGCTTTGTAATCAGATTCATCCTTAAAAGCTCTTGTCTATATTTCTAAACCTTTCCCGCCGTATGGTTAAAGGTTTTTTTCCTGTTTGTTCTATCTCCGTAAGCCTTTGGAGTTAACTCCATAGCCTTGGGAGATAACTCCAAAGCTTATGGAGATAGCTCCAAAGGCTATGGAGATAGAATACATCCGTATAAAAAGGTTTAATCAGGAGATAGAAAAGGTTTATGCAACAGGGTTCGATCTATTGTCATTTCCATAATAATTCCAAATGCTTCTGGACTTTTATAGTAGAACTTTAAAAAAACTGGTTGATGGATTTCTCTTTGATGAAACAAAAAAAGTTAAAATGATGAACTTTTCTCCTTTTAAAGCTAACATAAACTCTTTATAAGTAGCAATATTCTGTCTTTCAGTTTGTTATGCTTCGCTTTTACATGACCCGATTTATATATCTCTTGATAAGAGATATATATTTTCTGTGCAAAAATAAGCAAAGTTTTGAGAACTAATACATTTTTGGCAAAAAAAATAGGAATTTATATAAAAAAATAGTTCTCTCACTTATTTATATTCTTCTTTATTCCGTTTCAACAGCTCTGTAATATGTTGATATAATGTGTGTTAATGCTTTTTGTAGATCTCTTATCAAGAGATCTACAAAAAATGTCGTTTTTAAGACCTTTTTATATATAGAATATACCTGGTCTTTGAAGCGGTATAACTAAATGAAAACAACATAAAGCAGATGGAATATCTATTTCTGAGACGTAAACGCACGACCGCTACTTCCGAGCGGCAGAAAACTTTGCTTTTCAAGGCCGCCGAGCGGCAATGGAAAGAGGAGTTTGCCGGAAAGGGAACAGACATTCGCAAGGTGGATTGCAATATATATAAAGGTATATTGTACCAGCTTGAGATACGTCAGGTATTCCTTGACACCTCGCTTTCTCTGAAAAAACTGAGTGAACTGCTTGAAACGAACCAGACCTACCTGAGTAATGTAGTGAATAAGTATTTTGGTTGCAACTTGAAGGAACTTGTGAACAGCTATCGCGTGGAATATGCCAAAGAACTTCTTGATTCCGGTCGTTGCACATTGAATGACTTGCCCTGTAGTTGTGGTTTCGCCTCTAAAAGTGCTTTCTACTCGGCTTTCAGTCGTATTGTGGGCATATCACCTTTATCTTATCAGTCCAGGGAAAGGAGGAAACGGTATTTACAGGTGATAAACTAGCTAAGCTATTAATAATGAAGTTAATATGTATAACCAATTTTAGTTTTTAAATTTATAAATTTAAAGTTTTTCTATTATGAACAAAAAGTTTTTAAGTGCAATCCTGTTCGGAGCCTTAATGGTTTCGTCAACAGGAACATTTGTGTCTTGTAAGGACTATGATGATGACATTGACCGCATCGACAAGGAATTGAGCGAAGTCAAGGAAACCATTGCAAGTCTTGACTCGGCAATTAAGGCAGGTAAATTCGTTCAGTCATGTAATGAGGTTACCGGTGGATATGAACTGGTTTTCACTGACGGTTCCAAAATTACTATCAAGAATGGTACTAATGGAGCAGATGGTACTACTGTTATCCCTGAATTCCGTGTGGAAGGCAATTACTGGCAGGTTAGCACAGACAAAGGTGCTACTTGGGTGGATGTGAAAGATACCGAAGGTAACAAAGTTCCGGCCAGAGGTCAGGATGGTGAAGCCGCTGGTTCAAACGTGTCTTGGGTGACAGTGGACGGTGTGGAATACATCAAGATCGGTGACAAAGTTACTGATTTGAAGCAGAACAATGAATTTCCTAACATTGCTGTAGATGCTGAAAGCAAGACTGTAATTGTGACTATCGACGGACAGAACTATACTTTGCTGCAGGAAGGTTCTGCATTCAAAGGGTTGCAGACTGTGGTTTACAGAAAACAGGCTGTTGATGATTATAGTGATGTTTGTAAGGCTTATGATATCTATTGGCAGGAAAATGAAGGAAGTTTTAACCCGGATAAGGATGTTTTGTTTGCATCTGTTCCTGCTTATGCTTCATTCAAGGTATATCCGGGTGATTTCTCATTGAATAATGCGAAATTCTCCTTTGTTGATACGTATCAGGTTCGTAGTGTTGCTCCTGCTTTGACCTATATGGAAGGTTCTGCAAAATTAGAAAACGGTATTTTGAGCCTTGCTATTTTACCGAATGAAGGTATTGGAAATAATACCTATGCAACCTCATTGGATGTAACTATGTATGGTCAATATACATCAGCTTCCGATTATTTCACGGTAAGTAGAACACATGCATCTGTAAAGAGCATTGTAAATGCTTTTACCTCTACTAATATGAAAGAAGATGAATACCCTGCAATAATCAATGCAGATGGTGCTTCTTATGATGGTAAATCTTATGGATGCTTTGACTATCAAGGTGTTTATAATGTAAATGATTCTATTGACGCTTACATTTCCGGAGCAGCAAAAGTATGGTTGAAGTCAACCAATATTTCATATACCAGAGTGTTCAGATTGTTGGATCAGAATGAGGATTATACATTTAATGGACAACCTATTAAAACTCGTCAGGGTATCTTTGATTTTAAAGATAATGTTTTGTCTGTAAAATCGACTAACCAGGCATCTGCTATTGATGAATATGCTGCAATAGAAGTGACTACTACAGTTAAACCACAGGAAGAAGGTGTTAAAGAATACGAGGTGAGAAATGTAGTATTCATCAAGGCTGTTCGTCCTGCTGTTAATCCTGTATTCGGAACCGTTGCTTTGAAACCGTTGGATGCTAAGGAAAACTTTGCATTTGCATACAATAGCTCAAAAGCTCGGATCATTACTTTGGATGTTCGTAACTTTGAGGCTGCTATTGAAGGTCGTGATGTTATTTCTAATAAAAATCAGGAATATTGCACATTCATTACATTGAACAAGCCTGTATATGATGCTGGTGGCAAGTTGTTAAGTTATCAATCAATATCTGATAACTGTAATCAATATTATCAAAATAACAATTTATCGACTAATATTCCTGCAAAAGTTACAGACTTGGCTAAAAATCTTGAAACGGTTAAAAATGAAGCTGTCTTGTATTATAAGAACGGTGGAAACAATGCTGACAAAGACTCTTTGTTCTTGATTTTGACACCGGGTGCTGACTTTGTACAGTTCAAGAATATGTCCTTGTTGGCTGGAGCTTCTTCTTATTATCCTGGTTGGGGAGCTACCGAGAAAATGACTAACGGAGTGAACACACCGTATGGTGTTTACAACAGCTTCGTAAACAAACTGTTCAAGGTTTCTGTAGATAACTTCTCTGTAACCTATAACTTTGATTGTCCTATCAAGGATGAATACAAGAGTCGTACTATTATCGGTACATGGACAAAAACTGGCGGTGCTTATAGCAAGTTCATCATGGAATCTCAAGAATTCGACAAGATGTACAATGTTGTTCCTGAAGATGCGACAGTTGAGTTTGAATTGGATTATAAGAAGCAGAATGCTTATGTTCAGGAAATGATGAAAGAAAATAACATTGAATGGACTAGCACTAATCAGATTGCCTTTACTCCGCGTGTAGATTTGGCTAAGGTTGGAACTTTGAAAGTTGATATCTATGATGCTACAGCTGGTTCTGCTAAGCGTGTATTGTTTGCAACTGAAGACTGGAAGGTGGAACAACCTATCTTAGAATTCTCTGCAATAGTAGACTTGAAGTATAATAATCCGGCATTGGCTATAAACGATCAGATTAAGATTATCGATTTGATTAATGCTTTAGGTGCAGCAGACAAGAAGAAATGGACTGAACTGACATTGAAAGATGCTGTTAAAAATGTATTGGTAAAATACAATGCCGCTACGATTGCTGCTGAAGAAACCATAGCTGAAACATTGTATAGAAAAGATGCTGCTGGTAATGCTGTTGCTGAAGCTACAGGATTGGAAATTTCTTTGGATGAGAATGAAAAAGACTTTACTTATGATGCAGCTACTGCAACTCTTACTTGGAAGGGAACTCCGACAGGTACAGTATATATTCATGATGTAAACTTGAACATTACTTATACTCATAACTGGGGTGTTGTAACCAAGACATTCAAGGTAACTGTAACAAGAAAAGTACAGTAAACATTCGGGCTAAGATAGGAAGTATAGTTTAAATTTGATATGCTTTCTTCTTGATAACCTCAAGCGAGGAGGGGATATGAATCTGATAACAGAGGAATATCCTCTCCTTTTTTATTATAAAAATAGATTCTTGATATAATGACGAAATTAGTTCGATGCGGTATAAACTTTTATGCGGATGTGGATCATCAGAAGGCGGTAAATGATAGGGATTCCTTGCAGAACACTAAATTAATGGAACATTATACTCACCTTCTTGGCCAATTACAGTATGAAGGAGCTGGTATCTGGAGCCGTTTTAATATTATGTTCGGAATAAATGTTTCTTTATTCGGATTGGAAACCGTTTTGTTTAACTCTGTATGCCAAACTTCTGAATACCTGACATTTATTATTGCATTTGGAGGATTGTCATTCTCAATATGGTCTATTTACGTAATGCAGAGATTATGGAGTTATCATGAGCACTGGAAGAATATGTTATGTGAAGCGGAAAAGACTTTTCCGGATGAGTATGTGAAACTTTTTACAAAGATTCCTTCTAATTTGAAAAGAGAGAAAAAATCTTGGGAGTTATGGCTGAAATCATACACTCAACCTTTTTTTGCCATATTGTCTCTTATTTGGTTGCTTATTATAGTGTTAAACCATGCTATTTATACTGATATGCTGAATAAGGAAAATATTATTCATCACGTGGGTGTGGTGAAAATACAACAGAATGAAAATTTAAAAAATAATGAAGATGAAAAAGATGATGGATTCGACTACTGCGATTATTACTACAACAGATAATAGAGTATTGTTGCAAAAAAGAGATGAGAATCCGGATATAGAGTACTCCGGATGTTATTCTCTTGTTTCTGGCTACCTTGAGGAGGAGGAAACCCCTCTAGACGGTATTATCAGAGAACTGAAGGAAGAATTTGAACACAAGAAATCCTCAAAGGTACATTTTAGTTCTATAACCTATCTGGGGTCTGAGTATAGAGCAGACTATGATAGATGGGAATATATTCATCATACTTATTTGATGGACGATGCAGCGGATATCCGTATTTTGGAAGGTGAATCTTTTGTCTTGCTGGATATGGATGAGTGTTTGAGATTGGAGAATCTTGCTCCTCATCATAAATTGTTTTTATTAAAATATCGTGCCGGATTATGTAAAATTGACGTGCGTGAGCAATCGAAAAAAATGTTTGATGAAATAACTGTCAGGGATTTGATAAAAGTGGAATCCGTAGGGAATGTGAAAAATTATAGCTTGCTGGAGGCGGGGACTGGTTTTGTAATTGGCGAGGATACTACTTTGAGTGCTTCAATTCCAGCGGTGGAAGCCGCTAAATATATAGGATTCTTGCAATTCGTCCCAAAGGTTCTCAGAGGTAATCATTATCATTTTAGAAAGGTGGAATATATGCTTATTTTACAGGGGCGTATGCAGGCTACTTTTCAGAAATATGATGATAGTGAGGCTGTAATAGAAGAGATTTGGGAAAAGGGGGATTTGGTAAGGACTTTACCGGGGTGCGTCCATACATTAACAGCTTTAGGAGAGTCGAATGTGTTGACTGTTGAGTTTTCTCCACAGCCTTATGTTGCGAGGGATGTGTTGATGAATGATAAAAAATAGCTTGAGTATGGGAACCATTGCAGTAACGGGGGCTACCGGTTATTTGGCTGAGAAATTGATAGAACGGTTGATTACCCAAGGACATACTATTCATGCGATAGCCAGGAATGAAGGAAAACTGATTGCTCTGAGGGAGAAATTTAAAGGCGTTCAAATCTTTCCATGCCCCATTGAAGATTATCTTTTATTGAAAAAGGCATTGAATGGTTGTGATGGGATATTTCATTTGGCTGCGTTTAAAGATGTCATTTTGGCAAAAGAACATCCTCTGAAAGCTGTTCAGACTAATATTCTTGGTACGTTGAATCTTCTTAAAATAACTGTTGAGGAGCAGAACATAAAATTTATTCTGGCAACAAGCACTGATAAAGCTGTTCAAGTTTCAGGAACGTATGGGGCTACTAAATTGCTTATGGAGAATCTTTTTGAGGATTTTGAACAAATAAACGGATCGAATTGCGCTTATAGGATCGTTCGTTATGGAAATGTATTACATTCTACAGGATCTGTTTTGGTAAAATGGAAGTATGCATTAGAAAATAGGAAGGAGCTTATATTGACAGATCCTGAAGCTACCCGGTTTTTTATTACGTGGGAACAGGCAATAGATGTTATTTTTTCCTGTTTAAATGATGCTCAAAGTGCGGAACCGTTTTATCCGCCTAATATGAAATCGATAAGCTTAGGAATTTTATTGGAACTCGCAATAAGAAAGTATGCTAAAACTATTCCTGACATCAGAGTTATCGGTTTACAAAAAGGGGAAAATAAGCACGAGTGTATCACGGCAGACTTAAGCAGTGAATATGCTGAAAGATGGAATAATGAGGAATTATTAAACCTTATCTAGAAAAGGGGAATGAAAGATATAAATTATTGTTATGATGAGGATATGTTGCTACTATGAATGATAAATGGTTAAATCTTTCTTTTAAGACGGGGAATTGCAGTATATTGATTACTTTTATCCTGTATCATAACTTATTAAACCTCGGATAGATATGGGAACAGAAGGCATACAGGATAAATACATCAACCCTTATACCGATTTCGGCTTCAAGCTGCTTTTCGGCACGGCAATGAACAAGGAACTTTTCGAGGCTGCCGAGATAGCTAAGTTCAATCCTAAGGAATTAGGCGAGTATTGGGAAAGTTTGAAGAATTTCCGCGACTGGTACAGCGTGATGTCCACCCAGTTGAAAAAAGGGCGTGAGGAAGGTCTTAAAGAGGGCCTTGAAAAAGGTCTTGAGCAAGGTCGTAAGGAAGAATGCTTCAAGAATGCAAAAAAAATGAAACAGGCCGGTATTGCATTTGATGTAATTGCACAGGTTACCGGTCTGTCTATAGGGGAAATAGCGTCTTTGTAAGTCGTTTACAGCACCAGTCCGTCCAGCATCTCGATATAAAGCCTTATCGCTTCCTCAATTTCCGAAACCATGATATATTCATCAGCCGTGTGTGAACGGGAGGACTTTCCCGGACCGATTTTGACAGACGGGAACTTCATCAACGCCTGATCGGACAAAGTAGGAGAGCCGAAAGGTACACGTCCTAGTTTTACCGCGCATTTCACAAAGGGATGCTCGGCACTGATATGAGATGAGTTCAAGCGGAAAGAACGAGCTTTCGCCTCGCTTTTTAGATGGGCACTTATTTCTTTGAATAGTTCTTCGTTAGAGTAACATTCATTACTGCGGATATCCACAACGAAAGTACAAGTATCGGGGATGACATTATGCTGCGTGCCGGCATTTATTTGTGTCACGCTCATTTTGACAGGCCCCAGCAGGGAAGATTCCTTTGGGAATTTATAATCACGGAACCACTGAATGTCTTCCAGTACCTTGTAGATAGCATTCACTCCTTCATTGCGTGCGGCATGTCCGGCTTTGCCGTATGCGGTAACATCCAGCACCATCAATCCCTTTTCGGCAATAGCAGGCTGCATTTCTGTCGGTTCACCCACTATGCCTAAGGTGATGGGAGGTAGTTGGGGCAATACGCTTTCTATTCCGTTTTTTCCGGAAACTTCTTCTTCACATGAGGCAAGAAAGATCAGATTGTATGCCTGCTCGGTTGTAGAGAGATGGCGGTACGCCTGAAATAAGGATACTACACTGGCGCCGGCGTCATTACTTCCCAAACCGTAAATCTTTCCGTTTTCGGCTTTCGGAGTGAAAGGATGTTTCCGCCATCCGTTTACCGGTTTTACGGTATCGATGTGGGAATTTAGTAAAATAGTCGGTTTGTTGAGGTCGAACATCGGACTGATACACCAAATGTTGTTGCCCGAACGACCGGTCATGATACCTGTTTCTTCAATATAGTTCTGCAGAAAGTCAGCGGCAGCTTCTTCTTCCCGGCTCAATGAGGGGATACCGATTAACGAATTCAGCAATGTGGTTGCTTCGGAAGTGTAATATTCTATATCAATCATCTTGATTTTAATAATTTAATGTGTTGCAAAGATACTATTTTTGCGTGGTAAACGGTGATGAAAAAAGTAGGTAATTAAGTTAGATATGCAACTAAAGCTTTCGGCTGATTTCTTCTAACTCTTTGACTGGTTGGGAAAATTAATGCCTGTTTATAGAGGATAATTCCAAATTAAACGATAACTTTGCCGATGAATTAAAAATAAATCTTTGGAATGAGTAGTTCTTTCTTATCTGTCCTGATACAACGTCAGGCAGGGAAATATGGTGATCGTGTAGCGTTGCGTTACCGCGATTATAAAACAGAAACATGGATTCCGGTTTCTTGGAACCAGTTTGCCGCAACTGTAAAAACAGTTTCGAATGCATTGATAGAATTAGGTATAGGCATACAGGAAAATATAGCAGTTTTTTCTCAAAATAAACCGGAATGCCTGTATGTGGACTTTGGAGCTTTTGGGGTACGGGCTGTTACTGTACCATTTTATGCTACCAGTTCCGAGGCGCAGGTACATTATATGGTAGGTGATGCCGAAATACGTTATATTTTTGTAGGTGAACAGTTGCAATATGATGTGGCGTTCCGGGTTATGCTACTGGGAAGCCAACTGAAACAGATTATAATTTTCGACAGGGAGGTAAAGCGTGATGAGCGGGACCAGACTTCCATTTATTTTGATGACTTTCTGAAATTGGGTGAGGCGCATCCGCATCAAGCTGAGGTAGACAAGCGTACTTCAGAGTCGGGTAATGGTGATCTTGCCAATATTCTTTATACCAGTGGAACAACCGGAGACAGCAAGGGGGTGATGTTGCATCATTCTTGCTATGAGGCGGCCATTCCGGCACATGATGAACGTTTCCCTCAATTGGGTGATCAGGATGTGATTATGAATTTCCTTCCTTTTACTCATGTGTTTGAGCGTGCATGGACTTGCTGGTGCCTTTCGATGGGGTGTACTTTGTCTATCAACTTGCGTCCTGCTGATATCCAGAAAACAATAAAGGAAATCCGTCCTACGGCTATGTGTAGTGTTCCCCGTTTTTGGGAGAAAGTGTATGCCGGCGTGCAAGAAAAAATCAATGAGACAACCGGATTGAAAAAGAAGTTGATGCTGGATGCTATTAAAGTGGGACGTGAACATAATTTGGATTATGTGTACAAAGGGCTGACTCCTCCGCCTGTATTGCACATGAAATATAAATTTTATGAGAAAACGATCTATAGCTTGTTGAAAAAGACTATTGGCATTGAAAACGGGCGTTTCTTCCCTACTGCCGGTGCGGCTATTCCACCGGCTGTACAGGAGTTTGTTTTGTCGGTGGGAATTAATATGGTAGCCGGTTATGGATTGACGGAATCTACTGCAACGGTTGCTTGTGAGAATGATAATGACCATGTGGTTGGTTCGGTGGGGCGTATCATGCCCCATGTGCAGGTCAGAATAGGGGAGAATAACGAAATAATGTTACGTGGTGAAGGAATCACTCATGGCTATTATAAAAAGGAAGCTGCTACGAAGGCGGCGTTTACTGAAGACGGATGGTTCCATACCGGTGATGCGGGTTATATAAAAGATGAGCATTTGTTCCTTACAGAGCGTATCAAGGACTTGTTTAAAACTTCAAACGGAAAGTATATCGCTCCTCAAGCCATTGAAGCCAAATTGGTGGTAGACCGTTATATCGATCAGATTTCTATTATTGCCGATGAACGTAAATTTGTTTCTGCTTTGATTATTCCTGAATATAAACTGGTGAAAGAGTATGCCGCAAAAAAAGGTATTCGTTATGAAAGTATGGAGGAACTGTTGCAGAAACCGGAAATTATCGATTTGTTTAAAGAGCGGATTGATACACTGCAGCAGCAGTTTGCACATTATGAACAGATCAAGAGGTTTACTTTGTTGCCCCATCCTTTCAGTATGGAGCGTGGTGAGCTGACCAATACGTTGAAAATAAAACGTAATGTGTTGAACAAGAACTATGCTGCCGAAATAGAAAAGATGTATGAAGAATAATGGGAAAATGAATAGATTTCCACTATCTTTGCATCCTGAAATGCAAAAATTCTCAAGATGATAACAATAGAGCAACTGAAAGACGTAAAAGAACGTACTGCGGCACTTGAAAGATATCTGGACATAGAAAATAAACTGGTTCAGGTGGAAGAAGAACAACTGCGTACGCAGGCGCCCGGTTTTTGGGATGATGCCAAGAAAGCAGAAGCACAAATGAGGAAGGTCAAAGATCTGCAAAAATGGATCGACGGTTACCGTGAGGTAAAGACGATGGCAGATGAACTGGAATTGGCTTTTGACTTTTGTAAAGACGATTTGGTTACCGAAGAAGAAGTGGATGCAGCATATCAAAAGGCTGTCACTGCGGTGGAGGCATTGGAACTGAAGAATATGCTTCGCCAGGAGGCTGACCAAATGGATTGTGTATTGAAAATTAATTGTGGTGCTGGTGGTACTGAAAGTCAGGATTGGGCTTCCATGCTGATGCGTATGTATATGCGTTGGGCGGAGACCAATGGCTATAAAGTGAGCGTGGCTAATCTTCAGGATGGGGATGAGGCCGGAATCAAGACGGTGACAATGAATATTGAGGGCAGTTTTTCGTATGGTTATCTGAAAGGTGAGAATGGAGTTCACCGCTTGGTGCGCGTGTCTCCTTATAATGCTCAGGGGAAACGGATGACTTCTTTTGCTTCTGTGTTTGTAACGCCGTTGGTGGATGATAGTATTGAAGTGACAATTGAACCTGCCCGTATGTCTTGGGATACTTTCCGTTCGGGGGGGGCCGGCGGACAGAATGTGAACAAGGTGGAATCAGGAGTACGTCTGCGTTATCAATATAAAGATCCATATACCGGTGAGGAAGAGGAAATCTTGATTGAGAATACTGAAACCCGTGACCAGCCGAAGAATAAGGAAAATGCGATGCGCCAGTTGCGCTCAATTTTATATGATAAGGAATTGCAGCACCGCATGGAAGAACAGGCCAAGGTGGAGGCAGGCAAGAAGAAGATTGAATGGGGATCACAAATACGCAGTTATGTTTTTGATGACCGTCGTGTGAAGGATCATCGTACTAATTTTCAAACTTCGGATGTGAACGGAGTGATGGATGGAAAGATTGATGGCTTTATCAAGGCATACTTGATGGAGTTTTCCGGTTCGGAGAATTAGTAATTTCTTCGTAATTTATTTGTTTTCTTCTAGAAACTTTGTACTTTTGGGATATTCAAAGGAGATGGTTTAATCTTAAAAATGAAATACTTATGGGAAAGAATAAGAAAGCTGCTTATAGTAAGCGGGAAGAAGAGAAAGCAAATAGGATTGTAAAAGGTCTGTTCATCGGATTAATCGTATTAGCCCTTGTTATTATGGTAGGCTATGCCATGTATGGATAAAAACAGAAGAAGAAGAAATAGTGAAGTCCTGCTGAGGTTATTCTTTGCGGGGCTTTTTTATATATTAAAACGCTATGGGACAAGAAATAGAACGAAAATTTTTAGTAAAGGATGATAGTTATAAACTAGGGGCTTATGCGCATAGTCATATTGTGCAAGGTTATATCTGTAGTGCTCGTGGAAGAACTGTCCGGGTGCGTATTCGGGATAATAAAGGGTATCTTACTATCAAAGGGGCTTCCAATGACTCCGGTACAAGTCGTTATGAGTGGGAGAAGGAGATCAGTTTGCAAGAGGCCGAAGAGTTGATGAAACTGTGTGAGCCTGGGGTGATTGATAAAATCCGGTATTTGGTGAAAAGTGGAGAGCATATCTTTGAAGTGGATGAGTTTTATGGTGAGAATGAGGGCTTGACTGTAGCGGAAGTGGAATTGAATAGCGAGGACGAATTGTTCAAAAAGCCCCATTTCATCGAAAAAGAGGTAACGGGAGATATTCGTTATTATAATTCTTTTTTGATGAAGAATCCTTATACTCGCTGGTAGATAATATATAGGCTTCTTTAACGTCTGAAAATAAACTACTTGCTATCGTTTACCTACCTTTGTAACAAACACAAACTCATTATTGATATATGAAACACAACATTTTATGGGGCATTATCTTGCTTGTAGCAAGTTTGTCATTTACGGCGAAGGCGCAAAAGGTTGTCCAAGGCCAGTTCTCAGTCAAGGGAATCTTATTAGATTCTTTGTCTAATGAAGGGGAACCGTATTCTACAATCCGTATTTCATTGAAGAATAATCCTGCAAAGCCGGTGAAATTGGCTGTGACAGGAGCGGACGGCAGGTTTGACGAACGGCTTGCCGTGCCGGGGACTTATCTCATTCATTTTACTTCTGTAGGAAAGTCTCCTGTACAGAAGGAATTCTCGATATCGACCAATCGTAAGAATGTTGATTTGGGTAAGATCCTGATAGCAGAAGCGACTGAAATGTTGAAAGGAGTGGAGGTGGTAGCGCAGAAACCTTTGGTAAAGGCAGAAATAGACAAAGTGACGTATAGTATAGAGGATGATCCGGATTCTAAAACCAATACGACTCTTGAAATGCTCCGTAAAGTTCCGCTGGTGACTGTAGATGGAGAGGATAAAATTCAAGTAAACGGTAGCAGTAAGTTTAAAGTGCATGTTAATGGCAAGCCGAATAACATGATGAGCAATAATCCTACCGAGGTATTGCGGAGTATGCCGGCCAATTCCATTAAATCTATAGAGGTTATCACCGAGCCTGGGGCTAAATATGACGCGGAAGGGGTGGCGGGCATCTTGAATATTATCACTATAGGAGCTGGAATGGAAGGATATACGGTGACATTGAATGGTGGTGCAAGCAATACGCGTGTGTATGGTGGCGGTTATGGTACGGTTCAGTCGGGCAAGTTCACTGTTACCGGTAATTATTCTTATAACTACCAGGGATCTCAAAAGGGATTTGAAGATTCATATCGTGAGGATTTCACATCTCAGGAAAATAAATTTTTGGAGTCGCATCGAAGAAGCAAGAGCTATGGCAATTTTCAATTTGGCAGTCTGGAAGGAAGTTATGAGATTGACACTTTGAATCTGATCAGTTTTTCTATGAATCTGATGACTGGCAATTTTACGAATAAGAGGATTGGAAATACACAGATGACTAATTATGCCGGTAATCCGGTTTACGGTTACGGTTCTTTAGGAAATAATGAATCGGGCTTTGGCGAAGTGGGGGGCAATATGGATTATCAGCATTCGTTCAAAAAGAAAGGGGAACTTCTTACTTTTTCTTATCGTTTTAGCCATTCACCCAATAACAGTGAGGCGAATACGGATTATGAGGATACGTTGAATGTTCCTTATCTTTTGCAAAACCAATATTTTAAAAATGATGCCAGCACACAAGAGCATACGGCTCAATTGGACTATACCAATCCGATAAATTCGATACACAGCATTGAAACTGGTATAAAGTATATTTTTCGTAGAAGTAAAAGTGATGGTAAATATTATCTGGCCGATAAAACCGGAGAATATAAGTATGATCAGGATATGAGCACGCAATATGATCATAAGCAGGATATTCTGGCTGCTTATTTGGGCTATCAGATGAAGTACAAAAAACTCGGTGGAAAGGCGGGAATTCGCTATGAGCATACATTTATGGATGCGGATTATAAAAATAAGGATGAGAAGTTTGATGCTCAGTTTGATGATTTGGTTCCATCCTTGATGTTCTCTTACCAATTGGCTCCTACTCAAAGTTTGAGGGCATCTTATAATATGCGTATCAGTCGGCCGGGTATTTGGTTTTTGAATCCGTTTACTGACACCAGCAACCCCACTGCGATCAGTTACGGTAATCCTGATTTGGAAAGTGAAAAGGCCCATTCGCTTAGTGTTACTTTCGGTAGTTTCTCGCAGAAATTTAATGTAAATGTCAGTGCTAATTATTCTTTTGTCAATAATGGTATAGAGCAATACTCTTTTATAAAAGATGGTGTGATGAATTCTACCTATGATAATATAGGAAAAAGTAAGAATATTAATTTGTCTTTGTTCCTGAACTGGAATATGTCTCCTAAAACCCGCTTTAATATCAATGGACGGGGAGCTTATGTGGATTATAGAAGTTCAGGGCTTGATTTAAAGAATCATGGCTGGGAAGGAAATCTCTTCGGAAGCTTTCAGCAGACTCTGCCTTGGGACCTGCGTCTGAGTCTGAATGGAGGGGGTGGTACTCCGCATATCTCTTTGCAAGGTAAAAGTTCCTCTTTCTATTATTATGCGATAGGGTTCAGTCGTTCTTTCTTGAAGGAAAAGAGGCTGACTATTTCTCTTAACTCGTCCAATTTATTTAATAAATATATTACTTTTAAGAATAATATCAATACTTCTACTTTCTGCTCTTCTACTTCTACCAGAATTCCGATGCGTTATTATGGATTTAATATTAGTTGGCGCTTTGGGGAGTTGAAGGCTCAGGTAAAAAAAGCAGCGCGAAGCATTAATAATGATGATTTGAAAAGTGGAGGAGGTAATGCTGGGACCGGTGGAGGGATACCGGCTAATTAAAAGTTAAAACGAAACCACCTGTTAACTGTTAATTTAGGGGGTAAAAACTGTTATTTGATAGTTTATACCCCCTTTGTTGTTAGTTTTTCTGTCGTGACTTTTATAAGAAGTCGTTAATATTGCAACAGAAAACAAAAACAGAAAATAACAACTTAAAAATAGATTAATATGAAGACAGTCGACTTTACACAGCATTTACTAAGTATACAAACCGAATTATTTCGCTTTGCATTTAAATTGACAGCTGACAGAGAAGAGGCTAATGATTTGTTGCAGGAAACTTCACTTAAAGCTTTGGACAACGAAGAGAAGTTTACTCCAGATACGAATTTTAAAGGATGGATGTACACCATCATGCGTAATATATTTATAAATAATTATCGTAAAACAGTGCGTGATCAGACTTTCGTCGATCAGACGGATAACTTGTTCCATTTGAATCTTCCACAGGAATCAGGATTCGATTCTACAGAAGGTGCTTATGATTTGAAAGAGATACATCGTATCGTGAATGCGTTGCCTAAAGATTACCGCGTGCCGTTTGCTATGTATGTATCAGGATTTAAATATAGGGAAATTGCCGAGAAACTGGGACTTCCGTTGGGAACAGTGAAAAGCCGTATCTTTTTCACTCGTCAGAGGTTGCAGAATGATCTGAAAGATTTCCGTTAAGTTGACTCTCTATCTTTATTATATAACTTTGACTTTTATCATCACGCCGACTGTTCGCGAAGAATCGTCGGCGTTTCTTTTTAGGATTTACGCCATATAAGGGGGCGAAGTAAGTAATATCCTATTAAGGCAGCTAGTCCAACTCCAATGCTGTTTGCCAGAAAATCCAGCCAGTCACCGCTGCGGGTATCTGTGCAATAAGCTTGCATCAGTTCGATACACCCGCTCATAGCTACAGGAGCTATGATGCCTCCCCATATTACATGATTCCAATTGACAGTCTTATGATTCCTCAGATATTCTATCCATAAAATGAGACAGAGTCCCCCATACATGCATATATGCACTACTTTGTCTATGTAGGGGATTTCTTCCATATCTGTTTTGGGAGGAGTGAAAAAGGAAAGATAAAAGATGATAGCTACAATGATCAAGGATACCGGATATTTTCTAAAATAATATAGCATACTTTAATTTTTTTGTGATTCATCGCAAAAGTACGATTAATTTTATACTTTTGCAGGCTAATTAGTGTTGATTTATAATAATTTGATAGTTTTTTATGCAAAAAAGCGAAAGAGTAAATTTCGGAAGTAAGATTGGGGCTGTTCTGGCAGCGGCAGGTTCGGCTGTAGGACTTGGTAATATATGGAGGTTTCCCTATGAGACGGGAAATCATGGAGGTGCGGCATTTATTTTGGTATACTTGGCGTGTGTTCTTATGTTGGGAATGCCTATTATGATTGCCGAATTCACAGTAGGTCGTCATTCAAAAGCAAGTACGGGACGTGCTTATAAGGTTTTGGCTCCCGGAACTCATTGGAAGTGGTTGGGATATTTGGGAGTTTTGGCCGGTTTTCTTATTCTAGGATATTATTCGGTAGTGGCAGGATGGACTTTGGAGTATATATTGGAAGCGGGAGTTAATGGTTTTGCAGATAAGAAGCCGGAAGATTTTGTGGTTGCTTTCCAGAGTTTTTCGAAGGATCCTGTTCGTCCACTTATTTGGCTGGTCATCTTTTTATTGGTTACCCATTTTGTTATAGTAAAGGGAGTGAAAGATGGAATAGAAAAATCTTCGAAGGTGCTGATGCCTGTTTTGTTTATACTGATAGTAGTTTTGGTAGGGTGTTCATTGTCGCTTCCCAATGCGGAAAAAGGTTTGGAGTTTCTGCTGAAGCCTGATTTTAGTAAAGTGAACGGAGATGTTTTCTTAGGGGCTATGGGGCAGGCGTTCTTTTCCTTGAGTTTGGGAATGGGATGTCTTTCAACCTATGCTTCTTATTTTGGGAAAGAAACCAAACTGGGAAATACGGCTCTGAGTGTCGGTGTGATTGATACTTTTGTGGCTGTCTTGGCCGGATTGATTATTTTTCCGGCGGCCTTTTCTGTAGGTATCCAGCCGGATGCGGGACCATCATTAATTTTTATTACATTGCCTAATGTTTTTCAGCAAGCTTTTAGCGGTGTGCCGATATTAGCTTATATTTTCTCGGTGATGTTCTATGTCTTGTTGGCTTTGGCTGCATTGACTTCTACTATTTCTCTACATGAAGTGGTGACGGCTTTTCTGCACGAGGAATTCAATTTAACTCGTGGCCGTGCTGCTAGATTGGTCACCTTCGGGTGTATTATAATTGGGGTCATTTCTTCCTTGTCATTGGGGGTTATGCAGAAATATACGCTGTTTGATAAGGGATTCTTTGACTTGCTTGATTTTGTCACTGCAAAAATAATGCTTCCTTTGGGTGGTTTGCTGGTATGTATTTTTGTAGGATGGTATTTGAAACGTTCCGTTTCTTATGAGGAATTGACCAATGGAGGAAAGCTGAAAGCAGGTCTTTTCAATCTGTATATCTTTTTGTTGAGATACGTGGCACCTGTGGCTATCATTTTGATTTTTATCAATGAATTAGGGCTAATTTAGAATTGTAATGTGGAAAAACTTTTTCTATTTCTCGAAAAGCGAACGCAGAGCTATACTTTTTTTGTTGACTTTGCTTTTCATATTTATGTGTATATGGGTTCTTTTTCCAGTAAAGGAAGAGTCTTTGGAACAGGATCAAGAGGGAATAGAAGAAATAAAAAACTTTCTGGCCGGAGTACATGAAATGGAGGAGAAGGAATCTCTGCAATATTCCTATGATAAGCCTAAGAGAATAGAGGTGGTATTGGCTGCCTTTGATCCAAATTCAGCTGATTCCATCGAATTTTTGCAATGTGGATTGCCTCCTTTTATTGCACATACTATTTTGCAATACCGGAGAGCCGGCGGTAAATTCAGGACAGCGGATGATTTCTCTCGTGTTTATGGCTTGTCGTCCGAGAAATTTAATATCTTAAAACCCTATATCCAGATTTCAGAGGCTTTTCGGCGGAAACAGGATACATTGCACTTTATCAAAAAGGTGGAGAAAGATACGTTGGCAGCTTATAAATATCCGGAAGGAACTTTAGTCGATTTGAGTGAAGCGGACACTACCGAGTTGAAAAAGATTCCGGGAATAGGCAGTGGCATTGCACGCATGATTGTGGCTTACCGGAAACGTTTGGGAGGTTTTTATGACACGGTTCAGTTAAAGGAAGTGAACTATGTAGATGAGGATATGTTGAAGTGGTTTAAACTCGGAAATACACCAATTCATCGGATAAATGCCAATAAGGCTGGGCTTGACAAACTTCGCTCTCATCCTTATATGAATTTTTATCAGGCAAAGGTGATTATAGAATATAGGAGGAAAAAGGGAAAATTAAAAAGTCTTTCCCAGTTATCCTTGTATGAGGAATTCACTGAGAAAGACTTGGAACGTTTGTCGCACTATCTTGCTTTCGATTAATTGTTGGGATAACCAGCAGCTTCTGCTATTTTTATCGGAATTTCGGTATTGTCGATGCGGCCTTGGAATAGTTGGGCGCCGGCTCCGATAGCGAATACGGGTACATAACCTCCAGAGTGCCCACCACTGGTCCAACCTACCAGAGCGATGTCATCCAGAATTCTCTTGGCCTCAGCTGCCAAAGGTTCGTCTTGTTGATATTCACTTTTGGTTAAATCTATCTCTTTACCGCTAAATGATTCATCATATACTTTCTTCAGGGATGCTTCTTGCTTTTCATTCAGTTGAATACTATCCCAAAATCCGAAATTATCCTTCAATGATTGCTTGATAACTTCCCAAGGTACTTGATTCTTGTATTTTTTTCTTAATTCGTTTACAATTTTGGTATATCCGCTTTCACTTACTTTTTGTGATTTTAAAGCTTGTAGGTTCAAAGTATACGGACCTTTTCCTAAAACGATTCCTCCGGTTTCGTGGTCGGCTGTTACTACAATCAGGGTTTCATCAGGATGTTGTTCGTAGAATTCGTAAGCAACTTTTATGGCATTATCCATATCCATCACTTCGTGGAATGCAGTAGCGGCGTCGTTGCTGTGGCAAGCCCAGTCTATTTTACCTCCTTCAACCATAAGGAAAAACCCTTTTGATAGATCTTTAGATAGGAAATTGATTCCGGCACGGGTGATTTCAGTTAAAGTCATATCGCCTTTTTTTCGATCGATAGCATAGGGGATAGCACTATTGTCTGTTGCTGTCGCAGGTTGTAAGAGAATCAGTTTATCCGATTTTTTTGCTTTTTTCTGATAGTCTTTGTAGCCACGGGCTATGGTATATCCGGCTTTGTCCACTAGTGTATACAAACTTTCTGAATTTGAACCGGCGGCTTTTTTGTTGGTGGGATCTAAAAAGTCTGATCCTGCATAGAAATCGAAGTTGGCATCAATCAAATCCAGACCTACGTTGTAATAGCTGCTTCTTTGTCCTTGGTGTGCGTAAAAAGCAGCCGGTGTGGCATGGTCTACGCTGACACTGGTACTGATACCTACACGGCAACCTTTTTCTTTTGCCCAAGAAGCAATACTGTTAACTTTGGTTTCCAGATCCTTTTTCACACCTAATGCGCCATTTTTTGTTTTGTTTCCCGTAGCAAGTGCTGTTCCTGCAGCGGCTGAATCTGTCACTCCGTTGGTTGCCGAGAAAGTAGTGGCTATGGTTGCATAAGGAAATTGGGTGAATAATAACGGAGTCACACCAATTTTGCCTTCCAACTCCCCACGATACATCTCTGTTCCTAAAACTTGGTTAACACCCATTCCATCTCCGATGAAATAAAATACATACTTTGCTTGCTGTGCCTGTACAAAAAGAATGGACAGGAATACAAATACGGTAATAAATGATAGTTTTTTCATATTAATTGAGTTAATGACATTTTTCTTTTTTTAGTCTAGCAAATATAGGGAAAAAAGACTTTTTATCGGTATTTCTTTTTTGAATAATTGAGATTTAATGACCAAATACTTTTTTTGCAATAAGTTTGTAAATGAAATGTTCTTGAGGTGTAATATAAAAAATCTGTTTGGGAGTAGGGAAATCCGTTTTTTGTACTATGTATCTGTTTGCTTTCGACATGAATATTGCATACAGATAATTGCTTTAATATTAGTGATTATTAATTATAAATCTTATATTTGTCTAATCTAGAGTCAGTAAGGTAAAGTATGGGAGAATTTATAAACGTATTAGTGTCAAAAGGGAAAAGCAATTTGATACCGGAAAAAGACAACCTGTATGGACAGTTTGTCGGTGAATGGGATTTTGAATGGGTTGATAACCAAGGTACAACAGGCGAAAGACATGTTCAGGGAGAGTGGATATTCGCTTGGGTACTGGAAGGGACTGCAATTCAAGATGTGTTTATTTGTCCTTCGCGTAAGGCGCGGATTAAAGATTATCAACCGGATGCAGCTTATGCGACTACGGTACGTATGTATAATCCTAATACAGAAGCATGGGATATTTTATATACGGAATTAGGAGGGGCTACACAACTGGAAGGAAAAAGAGAAGGAAACAGGATTGTTCAGACGGAAATTAATGAGAAGAATATACAGTGGGTGTTTTCGGAAATTACAGCGACCTCATTCCGTTGGCAACGTATGGTAAAGTGCCCGGATGATACTTGGGAAACTGAAGCTGAACTTTTTGCAGTTCGTCGATGATTAAGATTTATATGCATATTATATAAGTTTGAGATATTGCAGTCTAAAATAGACTTGTTGTAGTAGAAGCTCAGAGGTGATTTGACGAGTTTATAAAAAAAGAATGTGTGAATGATAAACAATCTCAGAACCGTTTTCTTGCATTTGGCGGAGAAACTGTATTCAAACTAAATCCTGCCAGCTATACGCAGGAAAAGATGTGGGGCAGGTATATGGAATCTTTGCGTAAGAATCTTTCTGCTTATACTCTTGATGATGCTCCCGAAGATGTTCGGGAACTCTACAAAGATGAATTCATCCAGCTTTATGCTTCAAGTATAAGGTGTTTTTTTAATATGCATCAAATTGGGATTTATATCGGGAAGGAGTAGTTTTGCTCCAAGACTTAATCAAATATGGAGGCAGGTCAGAAGTGGAGAAAGTTATAATCGAGCTGAAAGCTCGTATACCTCGTCATCCAGTCTATATTGCCGTATTTTGTGTTTTGTGAGAAAATAAAAAATCCTGATTTCCGAAATCAGGATTTTACTGTCTTTTTTTCTTCAAGGTGGTGCCACCAGGATTATCGGAATGATATTATCTGAATCTACCCAAGATTATAATACGCTGAAAATTAAGCCCATATAAAAATGTGTATATCAGGTAAGAGCATAGGATATCATATAATCTTAGAAATCGGGGGAGTAGTTAAAGGGTCTTACTCCCCCCGATTAGTCTTCGTATCTTAGCTTTTGAAATTAAAAAATAAAACAGGGAAAACTAGTTTGTAATATCATTCGGTCCCATGTGATATCACCCTCTTTTCCCTTTAAAATATTCCCTTTAATTTCACACTAGAATTAAATTTTAAAGCGTATGAAGAAGACAAGTTTTAGTACAAGAGCTTATGTAATGAAGAACGGACAACTGATGATCCGGGTAAGATGGAACAGCAAGAAAAATGAAGTGGGTTTCTCGGTTGGCTACACCATTGATCCTCTAAAATGGGATAGTGACAAGCAACTGGTGAAAAGCAACACGACCCATAAGATTGGTGGAAAAACTGTTTATGCCCGTGAGATCAATAGTGCAATCCGTAGTTTCGTAGCCTGTATTGAGGAAGTGTTTGCCGAATATGACATTCATTCAATAATACCAACTACCACAGATTTGAAAGAACAGGTGAATAAGAAACTGGGCAGGGTAAAAAATGAGCTTATGGACGAAAAAGACAAGACCCTGAAAGATCTGTTTTCTGAGTTTCTGACCTTACGTCCCCAGGAAGGTAATTGGGGGGATAAGATACATTATAAATACGGTCAGATGTGGAAACAATTATGCGGTTGTGATCCTGATATAACACTTGAGACCCTGACCGTTTCTAAAATGCAGGAGCTTGTACAGTGGTACGTAAAGAATGATTATTGTAACCGTACCATACAAAAGCAGTTTAAAATCGTAAAGTCATTTTTTCGGTGGATCGCAAAACACGGATATAACATACAATCCGGTGTGCTTGAATTCAAACCGGGTCTGAAGGTAATTCCCAGGGTTGTCACCTTTTTAAAATATAAGGAACTGATGCATTTCTTCCACTATGAATACCCCAAAGAGAAGGAGCACTTGTCAAAAGCCAGGGACATGTTTTGCTTCATGGCCTTCACCTCACTCAGATATTCGGATCTGGCCGCACTCAAACCAGTCAACCTAGTGGATGGATACCTGGATTTCTGTACTGAAAAGACCGATGACAAACTGCATATCGCTTTGAATGAACATGCCATGAAGATCATTGAAAAATACTCCTGGTACAAAGGTGATACCATATTTCCTGTTCCAAGCAATCAAAAATTAAATGATTACTTGAAAGAAGCCGCCAAACTTGCCGGACTGGATCGTGAAATATCCCAAGTTTACTTTAAAGGCAATACCAGACATGAAGATACCTATAAATTTTGGGAACAGATTTCTTGTCACGATGCTAGAAGAACCTTTGTATGTTGTTCGCTCGCTCTTGGTATTCCGGCCAGTGTGGTAATGAGCTGCACAGGTCATTCGGATTATGAAAGTATGAAACCTTACATTGAAGTGGCTGATGAAACACAGAAGATGCAGATGGAGAAATGGAATACCCATCAATATAAGTCAGGGATCATGGAAAGTATGGAAAAAATGACTCCGGCACAACTAAAACTACTTTTTGAATATGTAAAAGGTATAGCATAAAAAAGATTATCACTATATTTGGAGCAACATTTGAAAGTTAATTTTTTTTAGGTGTTGCTCTAATTTGTATAGTCATGGTCATACATAGTTTTAAAAAAACATATCATTTAAATAACCTGACGTCAGAAGAATATGAAATCCTGCTGTTTGTCAAATATTGCTATGATTCTTCCTCTACAAACCAACTGAAAGATTCAACAGATACACAGTTGTCAGGCTATGTTGGGATGTTGAATCTGGCCATACAAAAGGGTCTTCTATCCAAGCAGGCTGAGAAAAAAGCAGGTTTAAAAAATATGAAAATCCAACCGAGTGAATCCTATTTTAAAAAAAATGTCTTATATTCCTTGTACCTTGAGCAGAAAATCAATTCATATAATATTACAAATCAACAACTTACAATTATTAATACTGACAATTTACAGGTAGAAAAACATTTATACAATGGAAAATATTCGATTTTTAACTGATGAGAAGGCTAAAGAAATAGTTAAAGAATGGTTAGATAATTGGAAATCGGTAAACTATGAAAATTTATTTCCTTCCTGTATTGGAGAAAAAATAAGACTTTGGTGTGCCGAAATTGATTCTTTTCAATTTCGATATGCCCGTTTGGAGGATTACGCCATTATGGTTCGGGATTATATTTCCCAGGTCAAGGAGAACGATGAAACTTTGGAAGAGGCTGTTGACGAGGTGGCCTCTTCTGACAGTTTAAAATTTTCCAACAGGGAATACTTTAAGATACTCAAGGCTGCATTGCCTGCTGTCGCCTCACCTTTGAATTATTTGAAACTTCTAGGTTTTGCTGATCCGCAAAAAGCATTTGATATATTATCAATGGATGAATCGGATAAAAGTGTCAGTCTGTATACAGGTTTGGAATGCAATTTTGACCCTTCCAATAAAAAACAGAAATACTTGTTCATGTTTGCATACAATAAATATTGTTTGGTAGGCGGAGAAACTGAAATACAAGCCCATACAAAAGCTAATAACATTATATGCCGTTGCCGTTTATCCCAAGATTTCGTGTTAAAATACCGAGGAATATATGATTATTGGAAAAGTATTAACTTTTTTTCCCCTCAGGATATTCAGGAAAAATGGTTTGAGATTAAGAATATGATGCAATTTCGAGATTTGGATCAATTGTATAATGAATTTCCATATGTGATTGTAGAAAATATCTTCTGTGAATATTATGTCACTTATGAAAACTACTTTATTTTTTTTGCAAATTTGTCTAAATATGTTCGTGTACGTAAAATGAAGCAAATCCTGAAACTGGCATCAGACAGTTGTAAATATAGCAATGATGTATATGAGGAGTATGTGAAATATTGTATTTCTCAAAAAACAGAGCCTGTTTTTCAATTTGGTACTCTGATTTATACATCGAGAGAAATGTTTATGAACGCCTCCCGGGAAACAGGCTTTCCTTATTTAGACCTGGGAATAACATATGATGAAATAAAAAGGTTATATGATGAACTGATGAAACGTGAGTGGATAGACCGGCATACCTCTTTCAATCTTTTTGTTTTTTATTTTTCAGGAAAATGTAAACCGGATGAGTTGTCTTATATTGTATGGACGACAAGAGTGAATGAATTATCCTATTTACTTTCCATATTATATAAGGAAAAGCTGTCATCCACTGTACCCTATAAAACAGTAAGACAGATTTTTGTTGTACAAGGTAAACTTTTGGCGGATGACAGGCGAAATTTAAGTGCGCTTGCTGACGGACTTGGAGTAAAAAGGAAACAGACCGTCGAAGAACTGTATAATATTGTTTTTAAACAAGAATGATATCTATGGATTTGAAGTAACTATAAATATATTGAATTGTTATTTTCACCTGCTATGGCTGAATGTTTCCTTATAATTCCCAAATAGGGGGATATTGTATCGTTCCTGAATACTGCAACAGATCTGACTTTTCATTGTTTTTGTGTGTTGTTCCACTACTGAAGCCTGACAGTTAAAGAAATCCGGATGAATTTTAAGAGGGGAAATAACATTTCTCCATACAGCCAATAATTGGTGGATAAAGAATACGTATTAACTGCCGGTTCTTAAATTAATAAAAAAACATTGGTATATTTTTTTCTCATATAATCCTTTTTTGCATAATGTCGCCGGCTGATATTTATTGGGAAACTTCGGAAAATCTCATGTAGAACGGAGTTCGTGGATTCATTCCATGTTATTCTTTTAGCATTTTCTTTATCATTCTCTTTATTTGAGGGCTTATCGAACCATTTTTCTTTATTACGCCTTTATCATTTTTTATATTCAAACTTCAAGTTATTAAATCATATACCTTTGAGCAAACTTAAAAATAAGGTATATGAAAAAAGGATCTATTAATAAGGCTGTCTCCACACCGGATTTGCAAGGGTCAAATGTGAAGGCATCCGCTATAAAGGATAAGGCTCTACAGGCAAGTGTATCTGCCTGTGATACAAAACAACTTAATCCAGAAGCGAACAAGGGACCTCCGTACCATAAACAACAATGGTACAGATGATAAAAAGCACCGGAGAAAGATGGAGAGAAACCATAAGACAGCACATGATACTATTTGAGTGCAAAATATAAAAATAGATACATTCAGATATCTACAAGTGTCATTTAATACTTTATACAACCAACTGTAAATAAATACATTAAAACACTGATAATATTTAAATTATCTATTATAAATTTGCAAAACAATGTAACAAATAACATATTATTTAAATTATGAAAGCAATCAAATCAACAGAAATGTTCCGTGACAGGACAGCACCTGTAATGAAACATGGTGAATTGTCGGCAGGTGATTATTCCGAATTCCCCAAATTTGTAACGGGAATCAAGGGTCTTGCCGAAGTGCTCAGTGTCTCACCAAGCACCGTCAACAGATGGAAAGCCAGCGGCCTGCTTGATGAAGCGACCTATCAGAATGGAAAATACGTATTGTTTGACGTGTACGGAGTATTGGAGATCCTGCGTGTGAGCAATCGGAAAAACAAGTATAATGTTAAAAATTAAAAAGTTATGAATGCTGTTTATGAAAGCGTTGCCCGGAAAGAGCAGTTAAAAATTTCAGGGGGATTGTCTTCTGATGATCTGGAATTCTGCAAAAAGGAGTCAAAACAGATAACGGATGTATTGTCACCCAAACAGTTTGCCATGCTTATGATGCTTGGTACGGAAGCTTGCAGCCTCATTGATCTGCTCGGGGCGGAAGAGGCCGGAGAAATCATCATTGGAAGACTGGAGATGAACCGCAAGCCTAAAGACAAATCAATTGATGCAATGGCAGGGACAATACTGGAAGTCGGAGCACAAATTATGTGCCTTGTAATTCCTGCTACCGTTGCGGTCAGGTTCGGGTATAAGGTTACTGATTTTGACGGCAATCCAATTCCTGACGATAAACTATGCATGACTATTGTTATCATTGACGGACAGACAAGGTATTCGGCTATTCGGAAAATAAGGAAAGAGAACCCTGACAAGAAGGTCCCCGGGTTGTATGCGTACTTTCCTTTGAACTGGGTAAAACTGGACAAGATGTTACAAGCCATCAACTTGAAAGTGTTCACATGGTCCAACAGCGATTTTATGACCGGCGTAATCAGTAATGCCAATGTGGATGAACCGGCTAAAGCTGCCTTAAAGTACATTCAGAATCTGGAAACAAAAGGGTACAATTACACCGCAGCCTGTGAACTGGTGACACTCAAGAAAGGAATTATCAGAAAAGGTCCCCTAGTCAAGGCCATGAGTGAGGAGAAACCCCAGCTGGACTTCTCATTGTCCGAATTCGGCATTGATATCCATCGTGTGGCCATAACCAAATTCATCGGGAAGTATGAGAATGCGTTGAAGAACAAGACCGTTCCGGAGCTTATCATAGCCAAGTGGGAGAAGTCCTGCAAGGAACTCAGCCAGAAGGAGGCGACAGAATACATCAAGAGCTTCCTCGGCGGACTGGCCAGTGACGAGCTTGTAGAAATGGAATCCCCTTCCGAATACAAACGCGGCTACGGAAAGAAGAAGGAAGTGTTCGTCAGGAAGCAGTTTGAAAAATCATTCCAAAATTTCCAGAAAAACAACCCGTACAGGAATTTCAAGACCGGACAATGTGACTGAAATGAAGAATCTGAAACGGGTATGAAATAATTCATATAATACTCTGAAATGAAGCGGGCATGGGCCCTGCCTGCTTTCTTACAGCTTAATTTTAATTAAAATTTAGGATAATGGAAAGACTAAAAATTCCCATTACAGCCCTTTCTATGCTTAAAAATATCCTTGGTGTAGAATGTAAAGGCTTTGAAAACAAAAGGATAGCAGTAAATAACATAAAAAAAAGAATATCATGTTGAGATTATACTTTGAAAACAACAAACCGTCTTCGGATTTAAATAGTAATAATATTTTCGAAGCTGATAGTTTACCTATCCCCGGCCGGAAAGAATATAGTTGCCTGGGTGAAGTAGTGGAAGAATTTGTCAGTAATTGGAATCATATTATGGATACAATAGATCGGATAATTAAGAAAAATACTCTTTTGTACCAGGACCATTCTGATACCGACCATTCAGATATGGATTCACATTGTGACGATTTCTATGCTTTCGACTGGGGAGATGGCTATACAGTCTATATCTATAAGTATAGGGTGGAAATGGGAATAATTGTTTCCCTGACAAAAGAATTTGTTCTAGAAGATGGCGGTGATGACATGACTATAGGATTGATTCATCCGGATAACGCCGATGAGCCACAACTTGCATTCTTTACCAGGCCGTTTCTTGAATGTTTTTCGGATTCTACCAAATACGGAGAGGCCCCCTTCTTTAGTATTCTCTCTTGTAACGGCTATATTTCAAAATGCTCCGGAGAAGTGAGATGGTTGTTTTCCGAAGGATTAGCTTTCGGATATAAATACTGTAAATTCTGCGTATTTAACAGATTTACAGATCAAATCAAATATCAAGGAGAAGAATTGACGGATGACATGAAAAAAGAACTTGATAATCGTCTTTGGAACACAGAATGGTGATTTTCAACCAACAGAGGGAGAATACCAGATTCTCCCTCCCATTGACAATAATTCCAAGCAAGATAAAAAAAAATGATTATGAAACATTTAAAAGGGAACAAAAATACATTCCAAAAACGGATGTATTGCAAGAAAACAGAGATTGACTTGTCAAAAAGTGGGACGGGCTTGTCTCCCGGTGCCTTTTATATGAACCGGCACGTTAAAAGGGTGATACTTCCGGATTATACGGATACAGTACCGGCAAACATGTTCAAGGGATGTATAAACCTGAAGGAAGTTACCCTCCCCATAGATCCGGATATCGGTGAGGCAGCATTTGAAGGATGCATATCGCTGACTGATATTCATATTCCACTTTGTATCGGTAGTATTGCGGCAAATGCTTTCAGGGGATGTCGGGAAAATATCAGATTCCATGCCGACTCACCGATTGTCGACCCTAAAATATTGAAACAACATATCGAGAAGGAGCTGGGACATAGTATCGAACTGCATGATATTTCCGGTAACCTGGTGATTTCAACAGACTAGGCGAACCGGAAGATATCCACTTTCTACAAGACCGTTTTCATCATGGTTTCCAAAGAGAGGTTATGAAATTGGAAACGGTCTGTGGATTCAAAGGAAACAAGGAAAAACTTAATTAAAATTGTAGATAATGGAAAACATAAAAATATCTATTACAGCCCTTTCTATGCCTAAAAATATCCCGGGTATAGGATATAAGAAACTGAGGGACAGAGGGATAATAGTATTGAATTTAAAAACAATAAGAAACAATGAGTAATAACAGCAAAATCTCATGGACTACAACCACATGGAACGTTACAGCGGGTTGTGATCCGATCAGTGATGGATGTAAGAATTGTTACGCAAGAATGATGGCCGAACGTCTGAAAGCTATGGGACAGGCCAAATATCAGAATGGCTTTATCCCGACTATTCATTCTGAATGTTTAAACGAGCCATTTGGATGGAAAGGGAACAAGCTTGTGTTTGTGGTAAGTATGGGAGATTTATTCCATAAGGATATTCCGTTTGATTTCATCGACAAAGTAATGGAAGTTATCACTAAATGTCCACAGCATACATTCCAGATTTTGACAAAACGGGCAGAGAGGATGTATGAGTATTTTTCGACTCATGCCATTCCTGAAAATGTATGGCTTGGTGTTACAGTCGAGAATCAGAAGGTGAAAGGCCGTATTGATTACCTGAAGAAACTGGATGCTCCGGTACGGTTCCTCAGTTGTGAGCCTCTGCTGGAAGACCTGGGAACACTTGACTTGTCTGATATTGACTGGGTTATCGTTGGCGGTGAATCGGGAAACAGAGCCAGAAAAGTGGAAAAGGACTGGATTCTGAATATTAAATCCCAATGTGACGTTTCCACAGGTACAGCTTTCTTTTTCAAACAATGGGGTACTTGGAGTGCTGACGGAGTGAAACGTAGCGCTAAAGAGAACGGGTGTCTTCTGGACGGGAAAGAGTACCACGCTTATCCTACTCCAAGAAAGACAAAACCCTGATTGAGTAATTAACCGATGAAGCCTGAACTCATTTATGGGATGGGGCTTCATTATAAAACATAAAAAAATGACTCCAGATGAAATTTTAAAAGAGATCCTTGATAATATTCCGAAAACGGATTTCAAGGAGATTTATGCCGGTAGACTGTACCGGAGACTGGAAAAGGAAACCGATCCTGATGTGAAGAAACTTTTTCAGGAGAAGATCTATTCCATACAGATCACTGATGAGAACAAATCCGTCCTTGTTGTCGAGAAAGTGAGGGAAGTAGCTGGACAATTGGGATATGGCCTGGTGATCAATGAGGGAAAAACGTGCTATCTGTATAACAAGATGTTCTGGGAACCGATAAACGAGCTTGACCTGAAACATTTCCTAGGCAAGGCTTTCCAGAAAATGGGAGCCGACAAATATACAGCCAGAAATGTGAGGATAGCGAACAAGGTCCATGAACAGGCCTGCTACTCACTTTACAGGCAGACAGAACGGGATAAGGGTGTGGTTAAAATCAATCTGACTAATACGACCCTTGTGATTGGTCATGATGGAAGCGTGAAGGAACAGGAGCATTCGGCTGATGACTATTTCTTCTATGTCCTTCCTTATGAGTATGACCCCAAAGCGATGTGTCCCATGTTTCATAAGTTTCTGGATGAAGTATTGCCAGCCAAAGATGTTCAGGAAGTATTGCAGGAGTTTGTCGGTTGCTGTCTCAATCCCTTCATCAAACTGGAGAAGGCATTGTGTTGTGTAGGTTCAGGATTCAATGGCAAGAGCGTGTTCTTCGAGATTGTGATGGCCCTGCTTGGCGAGGATAATGTCTGCTCCTACAACATAAACTCCTTGTGTGATGATAAAGGATACAGCAGGGCAATGATCAGGAACAAGCTTCTGAACTACAGCAGCGACTTCAACGGCAAGATATTCGCCAACGGTATCTTCAAGCAACTGACGAGTGGGGAACCCGTTGAAGCCAGAAGATTATATAAGGAACCGGAGATTTTAAAGGACTATGCAAGGCTCGCTTTCAACTGTAACTCCATGCCTTATAGTAGTGATACGTCTTTCGGATTCAGGAGGAGGTTACTGATTGTCCCTTTCGATGTGAAGATAGACAAGAGTAAGGCTGACCCTGATCTGGCTAAAAAACTGAAAAGTGAATTGTCCGGTATTCTCATCTGGGCTATCGAAGGTCTGGGAAGATTTATCAGGAATGGGAAAAAACTCAGCAAGTCCTCCACCCTTGAAAATTTGGAGCAGGCATACAAGGAGGATACGGATACAGTGGTCATGTTCCTGAGTGCCAGGATGTGTGTTCCTGATAATGACAACAAGATAGGTCTGACTCCTCTATTCAACAATTATCGGGAATATTGCAGGGATAATAACCAGAAAGCCGAGACCAGGGAAAACTTCAAGATGAAACTGAAAAGCGAGGGTTATGTGGTGGAAGAGGATAACAAGAAAGGTGTGAAGATAGGTATAAGCAGTTCTATTGTTAATTTTTCCTTACCTTTTGATTAGATTACTTTTCTTTCCCTACCTCAAAGGGGAAGGGGGAAAAGGAGGGGAAATGGGGGGAAAAGGGGGTGGAAAAGCCTATTTTTTATAACTTTTTTCAATTTCATCCATTCCAAAATTAGTAAAAAAATAGGTTTTAGAGGTTCCGCTTTCCCCTTTTCCCCCTTCTCTCTCCTGAGGACGGGAAGAAGAAAGATAAAATAAAACATTAACAATTAAAATTTAGAAATTATGATTGAAGTAACACTCTTTAAACAGAAACCTTATAGTCAGGAATATACAAATCCTCTGACCGGTATAAAATCATTCAGAGTCATGGAATATCCTCCCAACCATGTGGATATTGATCTGGTATTCGACATGATTAAACAGGAAAAACTGAAACCTGGGATTGATGCCATGAGATCCTTTTATGATACTGACCATTCAAAGTATTCCAAACTTAAGGGAAAGTTACCTATCTGTCTTTTTGCCGGAACATTCGGAAGATTCTGTAATGATGCTCTTATTGCCCCTTCAGGTCTTGTAGTTGTTGATTTCGATAAGATTCCACCTCAGGATATGTCTGACGTATGGAATATGCTGGTTAATGATCCTTATACCTATGCTGCATTCCTTTCTCCTTCCGGTAGAGGTTATAAGGTTATTGTCCGTGTTGCCAATAATATAGATAACACCAGTCATAACGAATACCTTGACGCTTTGAAGGAATATTATAGCTCTCCGTTCTGGGATGACTGTTGTAAAGGAATATCCAGAGCTTGTTATCTAAGCAGTGACCCTGATCTTTATGTGAACCGGAACAGCAAGGTATGGACGAGGAAAATTTCATCATCCCCTTCTTCACCAGTTGTTATCCGTGTCAAAACTTATGCTCCGCCTTATGAACATGGGAAGCTGCTGAATTTCTTGGAAGGCGGATTTGACAAGTACCCAATGACACGTGGAAACAGACATCGGTCATCTTTTGATAGAGCCAGAGAATTAGCGGAATGGGGTATTCCACAAGAAACAGCTTTCAGGTATCTCTCCCAATTCATAGAACCGGATTTCTCTGAAGGGGAGATAAAACGTGAAATAAGAAATGCCTATAAGTGGGTTGATGGTAAAGGTAAAATTGGTAGTAAATATAGAAAAATTTAAGATTATGGATTACAAAAAATTATTGGGGGATATAATCAATGCCATTCCCCAACCGACTGCTTCAAACAACAAGAGGGGAACAAATGCCGAAGTATGCTACAAGATACAAAAAGTGGCAATCAAGACCGGCCATCCTTTTCAAACTTTCAGGGACCAGCGTGTTTATTCCTACACCGGAAAGTATTGGGTCAGTATAGATGATTTTGACCTGAAGATATTTCTCAGGGAAGCTTTGGGGAGAATGACAAATAATATGGTGGAGGCATCACAAAGGGAAGTGGTGGAAGGATTGTTCAAGCAGTTTCCATATACGGTGATGGGATTGGCGGTAGAGCAGGACAAGGAGAAAATCAACTTTCTGAACGGTACGCTTGAACTTAAAACCGGAAGACTGGAACAACATCTATATTCGGATTATTTCAGGTATGTTCTCCCTTACCCCTATAACCCAAATGCGACGTGTCAGATGTTTATGAAGTATCTGGACAGAGTATTACCGGACAAGGACGCTCAAAAGGTTCTGGCTGAGTATATAGGCTGGATCTTTACCCCATTGAAACTGGAGAAGTGCCTGTTCCTCTATGGCTCCGGAAAGAATGGTAAATCGGTGTTCGTTGATATTGTCGAGGCTCTTTTAGGCAAGGAGAACATTTCCCATGAGTCTCTATCGGATATGTGTGGAGAAAACGGAGACAGAAGCAGGGCAAATTTATCCGGGAAACTGTTGAATACCTGCTCTGATGTAGCCCCAAACGCTTTCTCGGGGGATATTTTCAAACGTATCGCCAGTGGGGAGCCTATCAGCACCAGACAGTTATACAAGGATGTGGCAACACTTACCGATTACGCCAAAATGCTTTTTTGTCTGAACGAGCTGCCGAAAACCAACGACAAGTCCAATGGATATTTCAGGAGGTTTCTTATCGTTCCCTTCAAAGTCCAGATACCCAAATTGGAAGTGGATCCGAAACTGGCTGAGAAGATTGTTTCTACAGAGTTACCCGGAATTATGAACTGGGTGCTTGAAGGCAGGGAACGGTTAATCACTCAATCCGGTTTTACTGAATCTTCATTATGCCAGAAACAGTTGGAGGAATACCGTTATGGCAGTGGAGTACGGAAAAAGGTGAATCTAATCCTGCCTGATGGATTTAAGTTATAAAAGAAAAGAGGAGACTGAACAAATTACCCAGTCTCCTTATTTCTTTTTTATATACAATAGATAGACTCCGTTATGTTTTCATTGATAAATCCTTTGGGCATTGTTTATTATTACAACGATTGGTGTATTTTATTGAATAAGCTTTTATATTTATTTGTGTTTGCTCTTATACCTTCAAATACCTCCAAATCAAAAACGATATCAGGCATCCCTGATTTTTTTACTTTTAAAACCTCTTTATCTCCATCTTTATAACTTGTACAATGTGCTAAGTTATTGCGCATTATAATAATATCTTTCTCGTAGTCGCTATAGAACGACTCTTTATTAAAGCCATCAATTTCCAACCCCTTGATTATGTGATGAATAGATTTTGCCTTTTTAGATGATTCAAATTCTAAACTACTTATAATATTTTCTATTGCTTCCCCTCTCCACTTATGTTCGCACTTCTTTTGGCAATCTATTTTAGTGATAAGCTTCTTTTTTACAGATTTCTCCACATCGGAAGTAATATGTTTATGGAATAATTGAGTTCTTTCTTCTGATGCTGATTCTACAAAATATTTATGAATAATCTTTTCCATTAACACATCCAATTCACTAACTTCAGACATCACAATTCCTCGAATGATTTGAAGATCCGCTAATTTTTCAACTGTTAAATCAATCAATACTTTCATCCTCTCTAGTAATTTGGGATTACCATTAGGCGTTGGTATGTTAAAAAAAGAGATACGGTCAATATTCAATTTAGGAACTTTCTCTAATGCAGAGTAAAATAAAATCTCTGTATTAACATTTTGTTCTCTAATAAAAGCAATAAAATTATCTCCTCGATCATTATCGCCAATATTGTAATCGGAAAATATTACATCATATTTAGTTGTTCTAATAACCTCTTTAGCCTCTTCAACAGATTCAAAGAAATCTATAGAGGGCTCAAAATATAACTTAGCGACATATTCTTCTAAGATTGTGGGATAATCGAGTTCTACAAACTCATCCTTTCTATCATCGACCCATAGAATATTATATTTCATAATTAGAAAGATATTTTAAATTCAACTCCTTTTACTAGCTTGTTATTAACTTCAATCATTCCGTTCATATTTTGAAGAATGTCTTTTATATGGCACATTCCTAATCCACCACCTCCTGTTGTAGAAAATCTATATTCGAAAATATGTTCTAATATAGCATCAGAAATACCATCGCCATTATCTCGATATATTAATACTGGCTTTTCTTTAATATCCCATGATATATTTACAGTATTTGCATGTGCAGTTATAGAGTTTCTAAGTAAGTTTTCTATTATAATAATAATTTCAAGCGGAATAAATTTCATAGTATAATGTTTATCACAGTCATTTAGATCTATTTTTAGCTTTGTGTTGATTGTTGAAAAAACATTGACTAAATATTCATTTATAAAAGATACTATGTCTCCATTGATTTTCTTTACTTTTGTATCAAACTTAGCTTTACTTACAAAGTTTGACAATGTTGCGATTTCTTCATTTTTTATCAGCAATTTATCTATCTTTTTTATTGCCAACTCTAACTTGTTACTCTTTATAGCATCTATAGCCTGTAGTGCTATTTCAGAAATAAGATTTGATGTATGGGTTATGTGATGTTGCAGGTTTTCTAGTTGTTGAACATCTTTAGTTACATCTGAACGCAAAAATAGATTTTCCGAAGTTACTAACTTGACTTTCTGAGATATAGCATCAACCTCTTGCTTAATTTCTTCATTTTCTCTCTCCGCTTCTTCTTTTGCTTGTTTTAATTGAGAAACTTGCCTAGCTACAGCTTTAGCTTGCTTTACAAAAGTTGGGTTATTCGTTTCCTCTGCTATTCTAGTCAAATTCTTGACTAATTGCACAGCACTTTTTTCCTGCTTTGCCTCATAAATTTGCAAAAAATCCTTATTGTATGAAATGTCTAAAACATCTTTTGCTCGCGTTAAAGATGTAATAATATCAAATATTTTATCTTTTACATCTTCAGGTTTTAATTCAGGCTGTATTATTTCTCCTGTTTCCTTATCAAATTTTTCATCACCCCATTTTATAATGCCAACAGTGTACGCCTCTAATCTTTTGAGTGCTTTATCATAAAAGAAATTATATAGCTGTTCCCATGATTCATTTTTAATCAATCCGCCATCTCGACTAGTTGTTTCCTTTAAGTTAGACTTTTCTCCGTTAATCTCTATTCTTCCTATTAAATCACGAGTACCTAAAAATCGATAAAAGCCTTGCTGCTTTCTCCTGTCAATTTGCAATGTGTCGTCACCTTCTTCGCCAAATGGATAAATTCTGAATCCATTTTTATATATGAAAACTGATCCATATTCAACAGAATTAACTCCCATGATTTTTTTAAAATTCATCTTTCCGGCCCTATTAAGAACGAATAATGAAATAGTTATATCATACAGCTTGTTATATGGATTCCTTTCTTTTAAGGAATATATTTCAACGCCTCTATCTATTAGGGTTGATTGAATTACACCTCCATTCTCAATAACAGAGACTTTAATTTGGGTCGTTTTTAATCCTAATGATTCAAATACGACATTTTGTATAATCCCGTTTATAATTTTTCTATTATCGGTTTCTTTCTGATCTCTTAAGATTTCATCAGGCGCAATGATTTCTATCGAGAAATCATCTACATCGTTTTCTTGTATAGGATTAATTAATTTTTCTAGAGATATTTTGAGCCTTTGTATTCGATTTCTGTCCCAAACATCTCGAAGTCCAGATATTTCTAAAATGGTACCATGAGCAAAATTAGTATATTGTACCGATTGAACTGTTTGGTGAGCTACTTTAATGTCAATGAATTCTTTATTTGAATCTTCTTCAAAGGATGTCCAATCAATAGACAAAGCTTCAATTTTAGCATTTGGCTCATTTTTTAGAGTAATAAGGTTAAGGTATGAGCCCAACCTATCACATGAAAAACGACCAACCCCCTTTGCACCAGCAAAAATTCTTCTATGTTGAATTTTGTCCCTATAATCTTTATCTTCAGAGCCATCTCGCTTATCAGAATGAGCGACAAAGAGCCATTTATTATTGAGGTCATTTAAGTTCATGCCATAACCATCATCCCAAATGATTATTTTAGCATTTTCAGGATTATATTGATGCTCAAAAATAACTTTTACAGCTTTTGCATTGGCATCAAAAGAATTCTTTACAAGCTCAAAAACTGCAACAAACTCATCTGTGATTAATTCTCTCCCTATTAAGTCTTTAAGGAAAGAACTTATTCTAAATTGAACTTCAGCCATACTAAATTATCTGTTTCAATACAATACCCGCCAATTCCGCAAATAATGGTGGAATGGCATTTCCTACTTGCGTATAGCGAGGAACCTCAATCTTACGCATCTTTCCCCCTGTTGTATATTTCTTCTTTATTTCATACCAATCTGGAAACGATTGAATACGAGCACATTCGCGCACCGTCATAATTCTAGGCTCACAATAATGCAAATAATCATCTGGATGCCCAGTTATAGTTGGCGATATAGTATTGGGGTCTAAAATGGTTATACTTCGTTGTTTGATATTCCACTTTTTTCTAGCATCGCCATCTATTCGTTTCCCTCTGATTTCATAATTAGCTAACAAGTTTTTATAACAGGTAGATTTATCCTCAGTATGCTTGGCAAAACTATGACTATCAGGAACTATATGATTCTCTACATAATCACCTCTTAAAAGTTTCTGATAATTTGATTCTTCTATACCATAAATACCTGATTTAAATCCCTTCCTATCTGGAGTCGGTATTTCTCCATTGGACTGCAACAGATCTGAAATCGCCTCGCATAAAGTCGTATTTGCAGTTAATCCTTTTTTACGCAAAAAACTATCTTTATACGATTCTAACATTGCTTCAAATTTGTCTGGCGTTCCTATTGATTCCTGAACTCCAACTAAAATAAACCGATTCCGCCTTTGGGGAACTCCATATTTGGAAAAGTCAATGATATACGGTTTTACGTTATAGTTCAGACCTTTCAGACCTTCAATAACTTTTTGAGAATAAGGTATAGCATCTCCATTTTTCTTCTTATCGAAAGCGTAAGTAAAGCCCTTTACATTCTCAAATAAAATAATTTTAGGACGGACTAAATCTATGAATTTTATATAAGAGAAAACAAGATTATTGCGAACATCATCCTCAACCCTCTTTCCTGCCATTGAAAATCCTTGACAAGGCGGACCTCCTGCTACTAAGTCAACTTTCCCTCTTAAACCCTCTAATTGAGCTTTATAGTTTTCTAACACTTCATTTATATCGTGAGGTGTTTGAGGAAGCCATTGAGGCCAATTAAAGTGTTTCTTTTTGTCTATTAGATTTGCTTTTAGTGTTTCAAAAGCAAAAGGATTTTTTTCAATAGCAAAAAGTCCACTCCACCCAGCTTGGTATAAGCCGAGAGAGAGCCCTCCACATCCTGCAAATAAATCAATTACTGTATGTTCTTCTCTTTTTGCCATTTCTCATTTTTATTAGGACATCAAATAGCCAACAAATAGTATTGACACAGCATATCCTAATGTAATGCAAAGATAGAGATAAAATCCTAATTAGGATTAATCTCAACTTATTTTTATGACATTTTGTATTCTTATTGCTCATGATAAATATAAAGCCCAACAAATTATTATTGTTGAGCTTATATGTTACGACAGAACGATGTATAATGTCTTAGTCGATTTTCTTAGATACCAAATAATTTATAAAGTTGAGCATTGATATCACCGCTATAATCAACGATACCATTGTCATCCTAATAGTCTAACAGGTCGGGAACTTTCTTACCTAACGAGGTTAGAGATTCATCTGTAAGTAGGAATGCGAAACGAATAATCTCACTTGTCGCATATTTGAAAAAATTTATGGCTTCCTTTTCTGTTACGAATGTTTTTAACGTTACACGTGAACGCCCGAAAGCACTATGATTATCCACAATTACTATCTGGTTACTACGCTTTTGTCCTCCAGCATTGGCACTTGAAACGATTACTTTCCATCTGCTCAATCTCCGTTTCCTTTCCGCTTTCAAATACCACTGCGACGGATTCTTTATCTATATTTTCTTCAAGGACTTTATGCAACCGCTTTTGTTTATCCTCTATATAAAAGCTGACTTCATGTTTATACGTTAACCTATAAATGGGATGATAATTGGGATATAAACCTTTTGACCGGAGATACTGATATTATTTATTATTATATCTGCTGACTTTTCACGGCTTATTCGATTGTTACGTCTATTGAAAGAAGCTTTAACCACCCCGTTATTATCATCTGTCAGATATCCCCATTTCAAACCCGATACCGCTTTCTCTGTGGAAGTGGTAGCATTTGCAGAAGGGATATATTTAATCTCTACAACTGTATCTTTGGGATCTTGCTCAGGCCCTTCTTCAACTATTATGGGTTGAGTCTGGCTATTTTCTTTAGGTAATACAGTATAGAGTCCCTATTCATCTTTCAATATTTCATGATTGCCCGATTCCAACCATTTATTCCATTCGTTGAACAAATCGGATATGAACAGATATAAATCTTCTGAAATATGGATTTCTTTACCGGATTTGATATTGAATTTCAGTCTTAAGAAACCTCCTGAATCTATCCAACGCTTTCAGATAGACCACTTGATTAAAGGCATAGTTCCGGTTGAAACCTTCTCCTGTATACATGTCTATTGCAGCATAAGACATTACCCCTCTTGTCCGAAGGAAAGTAGTATCGGTTATGGAAGCCTTGTACCTGTTCGCCTCTTTCCATAAATTTTCTCTCTCAATATCCGTTTCATTATCTACGGGAGATATTGCCTCAAAGATCGTGTCAGTAACATCAGCATGGTTTTCTTTATTGCTTTTTCCATTACAACCGATCAGAAAAAGACAACATACTAAACTGTTTTCATATGTCTATAGTATTGGTGGTACCTCCCATTGATTCATGAAAACTTATCCTAAAAATAGAGATATTATCCGAAATTTGAATAGCATTTGATTTCTATTTTTCGATACCCTGCTTTAAAACACTTCTTTTCTTGGTAGGTATAAGATATAATCAGGAGTTTGGCAGAGCCGGAAGTATGGAATGTAGTGGAATGTAATACATAACTGGAAGACAAAGTGTTATAAAAAAGTCTGCAAATGAGGTACAAATGCTTAAAGAATAACGTTTTTGTAGTTTTTTTATAACATCCCTTCGGGTTATGTACTCATTACTTCGTATGAACTTCCATCTCTGACTTGCCTTTGAAAATAAAAATATTATTAACAACATCACCCATTTTACTCATTAGAAAATAAAAGGAAACCGAAATATTTATCAATAATAACCAAATCCTACACTTTTATCAGACCTTATCAAACAACCATCGTATTCCCTACCAAGGCATACCATTAATCCGTAGTGACAAAGAATCCATTCCTTACTATCTTCATCGCTATCCTTGGTACTGTGGCTGCTATGGAAAGGGAGAATATCAGCTATCGTTTACAGTCAGGAAAAGCACAGTATATCGCCAAGGGAGGCAAGGTAGGCAGAAAACCGGGATACAGAAAGCCGGAGGAGGAGAAAGCTGAGCAATATTCGGGTGTGCTCAAACTTCTTGGGAAAAAATATCCTGTAAAGATGATATCCAAATTTGAGGGAGTGAGTGCAAGTACAGTACAAAGATTAAAGAAGGAGTTTTGCTTATAGGTGTTTATTTAGAGAAGAGAGGCTTGTACGCCTCTCTCTTCTTTCAAAGGACGCTTTGAGCAAAATAAAAATATCTGAATTATAGGGGAAGGCTTCCTTCCTTAATTCTTGTCTTCAACCGTCTTATCAGAACTTTACATTCGGGCGTCATATCCTTATTTTCCATAAACTTCTCCACATCTTTGATATTGACGGGAAGCATTGCGCTTGATTCCCAGTTGGCGTCGGGTGCGATTTTGTACTTTTCCATCAAATCCTGATAAGTGTAATCTTTGCTGAATTCAAACCGGGCGTATCCGCATATTTCGAATTCAAACCTTTCCTGAGTGGCAATAACCATAATGTCAGTATAGCCGGTTTTAAAATTATTCGCTGTGGAAAGATTTCGATCATTGACCCCCACTTCCTCTCTCAGACCACGCTTTAAACATTTCTGGTCATCAAACTCCCATACTCCGCTTAACTGATGCTGGTCCATGAGCGAGAATGTCTCATCAAACGAGAAATGCCACTGATTTTCACAAGCAATACCTTTTCCCCTTTGTGCGAAAAGAAATTCAGTCCCTTTCCCTCTGTCAAAAAATATAAATCCTCCTATTCCGACAGAATTAAGGAAAGGAACCAGCCGGTTAACCTCGTCCGGAGTCCTGACCATGAAAACTTCAGAGTTGTATCTTCTAAGCTCCTGATACAATATGCTCATAAATTTGAAAGTGAAATAGTCTGAACTGTAAAGACTCAGGTCAAATTTGGGCAGTTCATTGTCAATTGTGCGGGTCCGAGCTATTTGATACACTCCCAAGACTGATCCGTTGAAATTGTTAGTTCCCTCTTTTGCCAGAAAAAACTCGGCTGTCCTTCTTGCACAGTCCTCCAGAAGAGAGTCCACATCCACAAGACCACTGAAATATCTGTCCAGAAAAGCGAGCAGTCTGTTCATAATTTCCGGATCCGCAGTCTTTGTGGTGGAATACGAACGGCCTGCTGTTTCCGGAATGTTGTTTTGCAGGAACCATTTGTCTGTAAGGGGGCGGACATATTCCTCCGGAATTTTCCAGACGAATGTACGGTTGCTGTTCCTGACGGTGAAATTGTAGTTCTCATAACGGGAATAAGCAAAATCCACAATACGAACCTCCTTGTCCTCATTGACGGAAAACGCCTGTTCCAACTTTTTTTCGACAGTATGTGTGCTGTTTCTTTCAAGCCTGTCCAGACATCCGGTCAGTCCCATGAACAGTTTTCCCTCAATCTCCTCAGATGTATGGAGCGGAACGGGGGAATATAACAGCCGGTTCTTATAATCCTCCTTCAACTTTTTTATCCCCTCCATGTCTGTGTGTTCCAATCTGCCATAATCAACAGGAGCCTCATAAAAATATAACAAAACAGGTTTCCCGTCATTCAAAAAATTCTCAATCTCCTCCCTGACGCCATCACCGACATATGTCCACAGAAACACGACCAACGCATCGCTCGTGTTTGTAATCTCATCATTTATTATTTCTTGCGGACGCTTTCCCGATGATGGTCCGCAGCTGATTTTCCAATGCCGTGGCATTAAATATATGTTTCCACTGGAATGAATCTGGTTCCATTGCGTGATGCTGTCTATGATTTTCTTGTCCAATCCTATAAGATCCACATCACCACATGTACCTACCATTATATTATATAACGTAACACCTTTTTTTGCCATAATAATTCAATAATCCGTTAAATTCTTTATCTTAGTTTGTCTGAAATGGGAGTTCCATCCTCATTGACCCTCCCTGAGATCCTGGCGGGATTCCCCATAACCAGGGCATAATCAGGCACGTCTTTCGTGACAACACTTCCCGCTCCTATCATCGCCCATCTTCCTATGGTGACTCCACAGACAATAGTCGAGTTCGCTCCGATGGAGGCTCCATAGCTTACATGCGTTTCATCAACAGTCCAGTCAGAAGCAGTTTTCAAGGTTCCGTCCCTGTTTATCGAACGGGGGTATTTGTCATTTGTAAAAGCCACTGATGGTCCGATAAAAACCCCGTCCTCTATGGAAACCCCATGAGGTATCATCACATTGTCCTGTATCTTCACCCTGTTTCCTATACAAACCCCGTTGTCAATATGGACATTGCGGTGGATCTTGCAACAATCCCCTATTCTGCAATTCTGTCCGATAAACACATTTCCGTCAATCTGTACATTCAATCCCACCTCTGTATCTTCGCCTATAAAGAAGTTTTCCGGGAAACCGTTCTCACCAACCTTTCCGGTTACGAAGTCATATTGTTTGTCCTTTGTTTCCATAGTATTGGAGTTTTTTTAAGTTAATCCTTACCAAATTCATTATTATATCCTTTCCCAATTATAAATTGTGCGTACTTCTTCTGACTCCAGCACACGGTCATAGATACGGATATTGTCAAGTTTCATATCAGCGGAAGAACTGGTATAATGTCCGTCACAGTCACCACCGATCTGCACTTTGATTGAGGTTGGAATATCATAGACTCCTTCACAGTTGGCTACAAGCTTACCGTCCACATATAATTTCTTCTCGCAACTTGATCCGTCACCATTGGGAATATGAGTGAAAGCAACCATGTGCCATTTTCCGTCCTGTAGTGAGCTGAACGGATAGGAGAAGGAATAGGAGAGGCTTGGTTTTCCACGGTTATTGGAATAAAGTTCAAATTTTCCACTGGATGTACGGGTGGCAAAGCAGGGATAGTCCAGAGCCTTGTCCATATTTACAGCTGATAGAAGAATACCCGCTCCAAAATCCTTGATCCACATGCTTGCAGAATAAGTGGTGTTCTTGAAAAGCTGATAAGGTATGTTGATATACTGTTTCTCCACCTGTCTCAGATAAACAGCTTTTCCCTTGTTCGAAGGAGTGTCAGAAATCATGTCCGGGCGATTGATCAGTGCTGCATCATAATGATTGGGAGAGCTGTCATCACCTGTCTCATCATCAAATGTATAATATGCGATCAGCCCTACTCCAATGGAAGCAAGCTCGTCCGCATCTGGTATTTCTATTGGTAGTTGCGGTTCCTGTTTGTCATCATCTGTAGAGGAACAGGAGTATAAACAGACAGTCGTCATCGCAAGATATAAGTAGAGTTTCATTTTTCTCATGCTACATATTGATTATGGTGTTAACAAAAAATCCCCGACTTTCACAAGCAGGGGATTGTCATTTATAAATTTAAAGTTTTCATTATATAAGTATTCTCTTAAAAAAAGAGCACTTATCTCTGGATCAAACCGAAATCATTTCTAAACAATAGAAATAGAATTTCATACTTCTTTTGATAATTACAACAGAACAGCAAAATTCTGTAATAAATGAGGTATGTTATTTATCGGTCTGTTGTTCTCTATTATGGTAAGAATTGTTCTTCCTGCATGTCTTTCTTCTCTAAGCATCTGCATATTATCCTCAAAAGATTCGCGAGTTCCATCCCAAAAGAAGATATTGGAATCGTAATTCCCACTTTCTCTATTTTTATAAGCTTTTTTAATTTTGCTTATTATAAAAAGACTCGGATCAGAAGAGAACTTCCTTCCATTTTTATATAAAATTATTTTCTTCATTTTAGTCTGTTGGAGTAGAATCCGCTCCTCCATAAAGAAGAAGCGGACTTTTATTTTCCAAAATGACTGATTACTCGGCAGTTGTCTTGACTGTGATGTTGAAGGGAACATTCATAGTCTTGCCCCACTTGTCTTTTACAACCAAATACATAGGAATTTCTACATCCTTAGGATCGACTGTCAAGTCTGCCACCTTTAATGGTTTAACCTCAAAGTTTCCAAGAGTTGTTATATCAACATACTTCGCAGCTTCAGTAGCATCTGCAAACTTCAAAGTAACATTATCAACACCGTCGCCTACAGGTACAGCTGATATAGTAACAGATTTAGTAGCTATATAATTGATTTTTGGTGAATATTTATCAAACAGTTCTTTATAAATCTTTTCCTGAGAACTTAAAGCATTATCTTGTTTAACCTGTTTGTACACACCATTATCATAATTATATATCACACCATCAACAGCGGTTACAATATCATCCCAACCTTTTATTTTACTTGACATGGCGTTATTTACAATCAAAGCATCATATTCTTGTTGTTGCAAATAGAATTTGTCTGTATTCTTCAATTGTACAAAATCAGCTGCACTCATACCAAATTTAGTCAAATCAGCCGTTTCAATCTGAATCGGAGCTTTGGTAGCAGTCAGAATATAAGTACCATCGTTATCAGCAGAAGTATAGTCTGTAACGTTCTTATTTCCAGCAGCAGTTCCAAACAGGTTATAAGCAGTGCCTCTCTTCGGACCAGCTGCATAGATAGCCTCGTCTACAGCTTCTTTTACCTTGATTGCATTTCCACCATAAACAGATACCAACTTATCAGCTGTGAATGTAACAACATCAGCAGGTTTATCACTGAAGATTGTACTCTTAACAACCAACTGGAAGTCAAAGTTAGCCTCATTTGCAGTATTGCCAAAGAAGTAAATCTTAGCACGGATATTACGTGTCTTATACAATTGTTGGTCTTTGGCTTCAATGAATCCGGTTGCGTTCTTTTCTTTCCAGATGTTAACAGCCAATGTTGCATAACCCTCTGTATTAAGAGCACCATTCATCCAGTTATATGAAGAATAAAGGTTATCACCGACAGTTTCAGAATCATAATCCAAGTCAATGATTTCCTTAACTTTCACATTTTTCAATACCAAAGCATCTTTCAAATCATAATTTACTTTAGAATTGCTAACCTTGCCTGTCACTTGCAGAATACCATTCTCAACAAATGCGGGAGCCAGCTTGATATATTCACTCATTGCAGAAGGCAATGTGGTAGTCAACATAGCTTCAGCAGAATAAATAACAGTAGCAGGAGTACCAGTTGAAGAAGTCAACTTAACTGTATAATCAGCTCCAGTCCATTGTTCCGAAGAATAACCGTTTTCAGGAGCCACATCGGAAGTTGCAGCAGTTGCAGCATTAAACTCGATACCGAATGTTACACCTTCTTTACCATTCCATTTGTGGTTAATAGCGTCATAAGTTGTCTGATTACCACTAGCATCATAATACTTCACTTTATTATTGTAAGTGTATGCTTTTATTTCATTATCATTGTCATCGAAGTATTCACGGGATACAGACATGTAAAGATCGGCAGCCAATACTTTATCCAATTCTACAGCTGATAAACCAAGGTCGGCAATATTCCATTTGACAGTTTGAGCTTGACCTGTCAAAGCGACAGTCTGGTCTTTCAAAGAACCTGTAGCAGCAACTTCCTGACCGATTGTTAGTTCAACTTCTTTATGTGTAGCAGAACCATTCAAACCTAAAGCAACAACATTCAGGTGAACCTCAATAGAAGTTACATCAGACGGCATATTAGCTATTTTCAAAGTCTCTCCTTCGACACTCAAACCATATTTTTCTTTTTCATAAGCATTTGAAGGTTCGATGATGAAATAACCTTGATAAGCATATTTCAAATAAATAGGATAGGCCTTGAGTGTTTCATCATAAGCAAACAGATCTATCTCAGGAGCATAAGAAGCTTGAGCCGTTGTGATGGAGTTACCGTCTCCATCGGTAGAAGGATTAATCTCTACATTTCTGCTGGTAAGAGGATTTGATTTAACCTGATATGCAAATGCTGTCTTTACTACAGTTCCTTTCGCATTTTCTGCCACTAAAGAAGAGGTGCTAGAAGTCACTACATACTGCTTTTTGTCATCAATACTAGGCTCAGTCTGTAATGTCCAGAAACAATCTGAAGCTTCAGCACTTCTAGTGGTCATATTAGAACCACTCATATTAGCGGAAGCAGGTAATCCCTTAGTCGGATCAGAAACTTTAATATCAATAGTTTTACCCTTTACGTCTTGCAGACTGAAAGTAAAACCTTCCGCCAAGTCTACACTGGCAGGAGTTACCAATACAGGTAAATTTCCTCCTTGTTTTACCAATGAGTTTTCTTCAATATCACCAATTTCTGGGAATACAGCAAGTAAAGCTTTGTAATCCTTGTTAGTCACAGTGGGTTTCCATTTTGCATAGTCATAGTTTACAATGACCATTGCCGCAGGAGCTTCTACTACAAATCCGTCAGAAGTAGCAGGCAAAGTAACATCTTGGAATGCGCCTGTTTCGTCAGCGATATGCAGAACATAAACACCATCCTTCTTCACAATGTAAGCACTGGTACCCTGTGCAGAAACTTCAGTAACTTTTTCTACGAATTGGTTGTTAGCAGTGTCCCACTCATAAACCACCCAGAAACCATCCGCATTGATCTTCGGAGCCGGAGCGGTCACACCATTCATACCAGGTTTGCCATCCTCACCTTTGGTCCCTAATGCATAGTGGTCGGTCTTCTCACCATCCATATACCAAAAGCCATCCTCACCGATAGTCCATTCGGTACCATTCTTACCGTCCACACCATCCTTACCATTGATACCGGTAATCGTAGAGGTCTGACCGTTACTCATAGTGATAGTGAAACCGTTTTCGATAGAAGTGATACCAGTCACCCAGTTTCCCTCTCCTACCAGTTTCTGTAAAGCTGCAATCTGTGACTTCAGATCGTTCAACGTATTGTCGATACGATCGATGTCGTCATCATAGTCTTTACAAGACACAAATGTCCCTGTTGACGAAACCATCAAGACTCCGAACAGGACTGCACTTAAAAATTTTTTGTTCATAAATAAAGATTTAAATTTATAAATTTAAAAAACTAAAAATTGGTTATACATATTGTTATTTAAAAGGACTTAATCATTTTGTTTGAATTTCGCCATATACTTCATCGGTGTCATTCCAACCACTTTTTTGAAGGCTACATAAAAAGGGCTTTTCGAAGCGAAGCCACATTGAGCGGGCATTTCCTCCAGGCTGCAAGATTCCGCACGTAACAATTCCTTCGCATATTCGATTCTGTAATTGTTCACTAGCTCTTTCAGATTACAATCAAAGTATCTGTTCACCACATTGGAGAGATAGGTCTGGTTCGTCTCAATCATCGTACTCAGTTTTTTCAAGGACAGTTTTGAATCCAGGAACACCTTTCTTATTTCCAGCTGGTAGAGAAGATCCTTGTAGATCTCACAGTCTATTTCACGGCCGTCCTTCCTCTTTTGAGCAAATTCCTTCTCCCACTGCCTTCCAGCAGCCTTGAACAGAAGAATCTTTTGTCTTGGAGAAGCGGCAGTGACCTCCTTGCGTCTTAGAAACAGATATTCCATAGGATCTTTTTCTTTTCTTGTTTTTTAATAGGACAAATCTTATTTCGGTGCAAATATACATACTTTATCGAAACTTTGTGCATTTTTCCTATAAAAAAATATAGAATCCCGTAAAATAATTGTTTGGGAGGTTATTTTCAGGCTGTTATGTGAAGCGGAATTAAACCGGATATATCTTATTTAATATGAATCCGCATTTCATAAGCAGACGACAAGCGGATAATTTAATGAATCGTATTCTATGAAAAATAAAAAATCCACCACCCCACAAAAGCAGACTGATGGATAAATTAAGAACAAAACCTCCGCTACACTTCACAGCTTGGCGGATTGATAAAAACATATCTTTCGCAGGAATACAAAATTACTATAATAGGATGAATCTCAAAAAACTCCGCCGACAAAAAATAAGGAAGGGAAGCACTATGCACTACGCACAATACTTCCCTGTAAAACATATATGAACTATAAAAAGGAGCAGATACTAAAACGTCAACTTCACCACCACTTTCTCATAATCCGCATCCACCGGCATCCCCTTGATCCGGACAGCATCAGATTTCCTTGCCGATCCTTGATTTTTCGGGGAGAACAATAGATATTGTAGCGTTTTCCCTAGGTATCCCACAATTATATCATCAAAATATTCTCTATGCTGCTATAATCCTGCCTCCCCATTGATCAGCCATTGCATCCGCTATCCCGGGGAAGGTCTTGCTCCTCAGTTTTCTCCTCTCTTCTGCCGACACACCCGAGAAGAATATATCGGTAAACCATTTAGGAGATTTGTTTCCGCTCTTTGAAACATAGACCTCGCCTTTCCCGACTATATTTGTAGGTACTAAGAGAGGTAAGTTTTTCAACCATAGACAGGTTTTCTTGCTAGCCTCATGACCAAACTGCCAAGGCTCTATAATCTGGTCGGGTTTTCTCCACCGGCTGCTCATAATGCCCACCGGATTTTCAATAGCCAGTTTATCCACTCCAACCCTTGAAACATCCATGAAGAACTGAACTGCTTCCTCACGGTCTTTAGCTCTATCGGGGAACTTGGGATGTGGTCTTCTCTGTTCTATCGGAAGGTTCTTATCGTCAGGATGATAGTACCACCTTGCACCCGAGACAGCAAGAAAAGTGCAGGGAGGATGGGCTATGATTAAGTCCCAGTTACTATCAAGGAAATATTTGATGCCATTCTCCAAAGTTCCACCACGATTGGCTATTACATCAAACATGTCCCCCTTGAAATGATACTCGGGAAATCCACCGCTACATTCCTGAAGGTCACAACTGAAAGCGTTATGGCCCAGTTTTCTGAAAGCTAAAGCTACTGTCTGACTCTCTTCACATGCTACTAATACATTCATTGGCTTAATAGGTTATCTTCATTATTAATTTATCCTCACTCAGCCCTATCGTTATATCCTCCACTCTTTCTTCCATCATAATCATCAAATTCTTATAGAATCTAATAAATGCAAGTACAGGGGAATAGAACCGGCTTCCTCTCAGGTTTAAAGGATAAATGACCGGATCGCCTAAGGGTTTGAGATAGAAGTTTGTAATGTTCACGCCGGATGCCATAGCCATGTCGCAGTCTGCAATTTCCTTCAAGTCCAGGTTATAACTGAGGGTCCGGTGATAAATGAGTACGATTTCATTGTCCGCAATTTTCTGATACTCAAATTTCACCAGGCCGCTTGTTGTCTCTTCAAGTTCAATATTGACGGTTTCTTCGATTTCTTCTTTGGATTGGCTGATATTACATACAGCTCCGCCTGCTATAAATACGTGGTTCTTCATAATGTTTTAGATTTAGTTTTTTGAGATTTGATCGTTAATGTTATACCTAATTCCTTTTTCAAATAAGACTGTAAACCTCTGTATGAATCTACTCTGCGTCTTTCTCTCGGCATGACTGATAAAGCCTCCTGAAGTGTAAGATTAATACAGAATCCAGTTTTAAAAGCATCCCCATATTTGCTCTGGAGTGATGCTATGTCTTTCTTATACTTTTCAGGGATAGGTTGTGTGGTTATTGGGTTGCTGTCTTTTTTCACGATAACACTTGGCTCAGCATCATTTTCCAAGCGATTAGAAACAGAAACTTTTTCAGTTCCTAATATCCTGTTTATAAAATCGATAAACATTAAATGCGATTTATATTTCAAATATTAGGATTTGAGCTGGTGATAATAGCATTTCAGCGATTTGGAAAGAGGAAAAACAATAGAAGAGCACCGTTGATCCGTTCTTCTATATATCAGATCTCAGACACTCTTCTTATGAGTATTGTTCATTGATAAGGCTTTTGAGTGTTTTCGTATACCTTGTCATATATAGGCGGAATGTTCACAGGGAGAATGGATTCATATTTCGATGGGGCCAAGGTTACAGGTAAAGGTTCAGTCTCCCATAATGACCGGACAAGGAAAATCAAAAGCAATATAAAAATCCAGGAAACAAAAGTAAAAATATAAAGCCCTGACTGATATTCTGAATTCCTATTTTACCGTGAAGAGGCTGGAATAGGATTTATAATGGTGATCCCCTTTATAATAACTAATAGTGAGTTCCCAGTATTGGCCATTTCTATAAGAAACTCCTTTCTGGGAGTTCTTTTGTCTATTCTTCCAAAATCCAGTTCTTTTTCCACTGCTAAAATTGTATCATTTTATTAAAAGCATTCTCCTTTAATGGTTAAAAGTTTGGGAGATGAAGCAAAGTTACCATATAATAAAATCTCTCTTTGAAACTTTCCTATGCCATCGGGATGGAAAATGATATTCAGGCAAGTGCTGTCTCCCGGATTTATTTCAGTAATTTCATTTTCAATATTCAAACATTCGCATGAAAGATCTATATGACTGATTCTTAATATATTATTCCCTGTATTCCATATAGTGAATTTGCTTCTTGTCTTTTCCGTGCGGCTGATTTTACCTAAATCTATTTCATCCGTGTTGAATGTAATGGTGGTGTTCGCTTCTTCGCTGGGAGATTCGTTTCCATAAAAAGAGTGCGACACATATTTACCATTATTTAAAAGGTAAACTCTGGGTGTGTTTTTAGCCATATCCAATTCCATTAATATGGATTTAGTGTCTAGATATACATTGGAATAGTCATCTATATTTTTATTGGAAATTAAATTGAAAGTCTTTTTGCTTTTACATGCAATTATATAAATGGTATCGGTTGAGTTATGTATTTCTGACAGAGCTTTGTGTATGCATCCTTTGCAACCATTACCCAATATGGTAACAAGGTGGGTGGCATTGTGGATTTGTGATTTCTCAACTCCGACTTCATCAAACAGTTTTTGAAGGCATTTGTCATTATTGGACATACAGCTCGCCAGGAACACTCCTCCCCATAGAATGATTAGGTAGTTGTTTTTCTTCATTTTTTCCGGCCTTGAAGTGTGAAACACCTGAACACCAGTTTGTTTTCATCAAACTGAGGGTTGTTTTCATTATTCTCTGATATGTACAAACCTTTTTTACCCACGAAGCACAAGTGATGGGCATAGGTGTTGCCGGGAAATTTTGTCTCACCGATAATTTCATAGTCTTTGTTTAGAATGATAATGGAGAAACTTTGATGTGGATTGTTGGAGAACGGCTTTATGTTATCATCCGGCATTAAGGCAAAGCGATAGAATACTTTTCGGTATTTATCATACATCAAGTGGTGGTAATGGGGCTGTAATCCTCTGTCATGTATGGTTTTGAATAAATCAATTTGTAGATTTTGGGAGATTGGACGCACGTGGGGTAGATAATGGCTTTTAGCATTATATGCTTTTTTATGTTTGAAATCAGAAGATACAAATATGCTGTCATATTGTCCTAGTGAAACAACAACTTCTTTACCTGTATATGTGTAACTGATTTCAGGGTCATACA
>ERZ827469.287-NODE-287-length-64391-cov-3.781304_pt1 | contig 64391 bp, 49 predicted proteins | sample MGYA00519917_ERZ827469 | MGnify/ENA primary metagenome ERZ827469 (study PRJEB31778, sample SAMEA3449314) | human gut metagenome | biome: human gut; feature: human-associated habitat; material: faeces | place: United Kingdom | collected 2010/2012 ... | reverse complement strand
TGCGGCTTTCTGCATGGAAGAATTGATGGCGAACATGCCCTCGACGCCCAGGGCGTTTCCGCCTGATTCGGCGTTCTTCTCGATGACCAGGCAGTTGGTGTCGTCGAGTGCCGCTTGAACAGCGCAAGCAAGCCCCGAGCCGCCGAGGCCGACGATGAGGAGGTCGGTGTCATGAAGGTCGCGGTTTCCATCGAGGAGAACAAGACGGACGTCTGCCCGTTCGCGGCTCGTTGTCCGTATTACCTGATCCACGGCGAAGAAGGCGATGAGGTGGTGGAAAACCCCGCCGCCCATGCCGAAAGCGGCGCGGGGATGCAGGCCGCTCAGCTGCTCATCGACAAGGGCGTGACCGACTTCATCGCGGTGCGCGTCGGCATGAACGCAGGCGAGGCGTTGAACGCCGCGGGCATCACGATGTGGAAGTCGGTCGGAAAAACCGCAGCGGAGGACATCGCTGCGTTCGAGGCGGGCGAGCTTGAGAAGGAAACCGAGTTCTTCGGCGGGTTCCACGGCATTCGCTAGACGGGTGCGGCTTGAGTCGCATCGGGAACCCGGGTGCAGCCTGCGCTGCGTCGGGAGCTCGGTGCGGCCTGCGCCGCACCGAGAGGAAGGGGTCGCGAGATGAAAATCGCATGCCTGAGCGGCAAGGGCGGCGCGGGTAAGACGTTCGTCGCGGTCAATCTGGTGTACGTCGCCTCGTTGCGCGGGCGGGGTGAGGTCGTCTACATCGACTGCGACGTCGAAGAACCCAACGGCAGGCTGTTCTTCAGGCCCGAGGGCGTGAGGGAGGAGGCGGTCTGCTCGCTGCTTCCCGCGTTCGACGGGGAAGCGTGCACGGGGTGCAAGGAATGCGTGAGGTTCTGCCGCTTCCACGCGCTGCTCTACATAGCCGACAAACCGATGGTTTTCGCCGAGATGTGCCACAGCTGCGGCGGTTGCAGGATGGTGTGCCCGGCGCATGCCGTCACCGAGATCGAAAAGCCCGTCGGCAAGCTGGAGGTCGGCGCCGCAGACGGCGTTTCCGTGGTGACCGGCGTGCTCGACACCGGCGAGGCCTCGGGCATTCCCGTGATCCGCGACGCCCTCGGGCACGCGGGTGGGCTCACCGTCATCGACTGCCCGCCCGGCAGCGCCTGCTCGGTGACGGAAAGCGTCGCCGACGCCGATTACTGCATTCTCGTGGCGGAGCCGACGGCGTTCGGGTTCCACAACTTCAAGATGGTTCACGAGCTCGTGAGCCTCATGGGGAAGAAGTGCGGGGTCGTCGTCAACAAGCAGGACGGCCCCTTCCCTCCGCTTGACGCGTATTGCGAGGAAGCGGGGGTCGAGGTGCTCGCGCGCATCCCCTACGACGCGGGCGTCGCCGCCTCGGTTGCGGACGGTCGCGTGGCGGCGAAGGAGGACGAACGCGTGCGGGCGTGGTTCGAGGACGTCCTCGGAAAGGTTGAGGCGGCGCTATGAAACGGTTGTTGATTCTCAGCGGGAAGGGCGGAACGGGCAAGACCACGACCGCTGCGGCGTTCATCCGGTTTGCTGACGCGAAGGCGGTTGCCGACTGCGACGTCGACGCTCCCAACCTGCACATCGTCGATCGGGGCGCATCGTCGTTTGAGGAGAGCGATTTTCTCGGCGGCGACAAGGCGCGGGTGAACCCGAGTCTGTGCGTCGGATGCGGCCTGTGCGCCATGCGATGCCGCTTCCATGCGCTGCGGCTGGTCGGGGGCGTGTGCGCGGTTGATGAGCGCGCGTGCGAGGGGTGCGGCGTGTGCGCGTACGCGTGCATGCGCGATGCCATTGACCTGGTGCCCGACGTCGCGGGGACAAAACGGCTCGCGATCGAAGAGGATGCCGAGTCGCGCCGCGTGTTCTCGACCGCGATGCTGAAGATGGGCCGAGGGAACTCGGGAAAGCTCGTCACCGAGGTGAAGCGCGCCATGGACGGCCATGCGCAGGGCTCCGATCTCGCCATCATCGACGGTTCGCCCGGCATCGGGTGCCCGGTGATCGCCTCGATGAACGGGGTCGACCTGGTGCTGGTGGTTGCCGAACCGAGCCTGTCGGGGATGAGCGATCTGACGCGTCTGGTCGAGACCGCCAAGCCGTTCGGCGTGAAGCTCGTGGTGTGCGTGAACAAGTGGGACTCAAGCCCCGCTCACGCTGAGGAGATCGAACGTTACTGCGCGGACGCAGGCATTCCCTTCGCGGGCAGGATCCCCTACGACAAGAGCGCCTCGGCTGCCGTCAACGCGGGGATGAGCGTCGCCGATTTGGACTGTCCCGCCCGTGACGCGCTGAGGAACGTTTACGCGCGCGTGATGGGGCTTCTGTTCGAAGGGGGGCGTGCGGCGACCGGCGTCGCGTCGCAGGCGTAGAAAAAAGAGAAGGCGGATCTCGCGTGCGAGATCCGCCTTCTGCGTGAGTGGGTTGAGCGCCGGGTTTCGCGTGCTTAGGCGAACTTCGCCTCGAGCGCGGCGAGACGCTCGCGGATGGTCGCGACTTCCTGCTCGGTGAGCTTGACGTCGGCGGCCGGCGCGTCGGCTTCGATCTGATGGGGCTTGTGGGCGCCGCAGATCACGTTCACGAAGTCGCCCGAGGAGCGCAGGAACGCCACGGCCAGCTGCACGAGGGTGCATTCGTGAGCTGCGGCGATGTCCTCGAGGCTGTGGACGAACTCGACGGCGTGCGGCAGGCGCTCGGGCTTCCACCACAGCTGTCCGTCGCGCGCATCGCCTGCGGGGACCACGCGGTCGCCCGGCACCGTGCCGGCGAGAATGCCGCGCTCGAGCGGGGAGTAGGCGTGGAAGGACATGCCGTGCTTCTGGCACAGAGGCAGGATCTCCGCCTCCACGTCGCGCGTCAGCATGCTGTACTTGCGCTGGATGATGTCGAGCTCGCAGCCGTGGGCGATCCAGTCCTCGATCTCCGCGGGGGTGGCGTTGGACAGGCCCAGGCAGCGCACTTTGCCGGCGCGCTTCAAGTCCATGAGCGCGCGGACGGTGTCCTCAACCGGGTAGACGCTCGTGTCCTTGGCGGGGTTGTGCGCGTAGTCGATGTAGTCGGTGCCGAGGCGCTTCAGGCTGTTCTCGCAGTCCTTGATGATGCCCTCGTAGCTGTGGTCGACGTAGACCTTATGGCCGTCGACGTCGTTCCAGAAGCGGCCGACGCCGGTATCCCAGTCGAAGGTGGCCTTCGTGGACAGCACGTACTCGTCGCGGTGCCCCGCGATGGCGCGCCCGACGATCTCCTCGCTGTGTCCGCAGCCGTAGATGGGAGCGGTGTCGATGGTGTTGATGCCCAGCTCCAGACCGCGTTGGATGGTCTGGATGGAAAGCTTGTCCTCGGAGCCCTTCCACCAGTCGCCGCCGCCGATGGCCCAGGCGCCCAGCGTGATGATGGACGCTTCGACGTCGGATTTTCCGATCTTCATGTATTCCATGGTGGCTCCGCTTATTTCTCGGCGGCAGCCTTGGCGTCGGCGCGCAGAACGCCGTCAACGCCGCAGGCCTCGTCGTCGTGGTACTTGAAGATGACGATGTTCTTCAGCGGGCCGCGCTCGCCGATCACGCGGTTGGCGCACTCGTCGAGAACCTCGATCAGCTTGCGGCGACGGTCGATCTCCATGTAGGGCGGCACGAACACGAACCAGGTGATCTGGTCGACGGCGCACTCGGAGACGTTCTCCTGCGGAACCGGGGTGTAGTACAGGGAGTAGTTCTTGAAGACGGTGCCGATGGACTTGCCCATCTCGTCGAGGAATTCCTTCTTCTTCTCGTCGTCGAGCTCGAGCGAGGTAGCAGCGAAGATAGTTGCCATGGTGTTTCATCCTTTCGGTTTGCGGGCGCATCGCAGGCGATGTCCGCGTCGTGGTATTGGGTGGATGCGCATGCGCATCGTGCGTCGGCTCGCGGCGCGATTGCGCGCGAGGCCGACCTCGAAGGGAAGGGCCTTTACGCCTTCTCGGCTGCGGCGCGCGCCTTGATGTCGGCGAACAGCTCGCCGTCCTTGCCGACGCCCTCGTCGTCGTGGTACTGGAACAAGACGATGTTCTTCAACGGGCCGTGATCGCCGGTCATGCGGACCATGGTGTTGTGTAGAAGCTCGATGGTCTGGCGCTTCTTGTCGATGTCGATGTAGGGCGGCACGCAAACGAAGAACGTCGTCTGGTCGAGGGAATCACCGCGGCAATTCTCTCGCGGAACTTGCGTGAGGTGGAACGCGAGCGCGTGCTTGTACATGGTGCCGAGATCTTCGATCAGGGCATCGGAGAGTTCTTTTCTCTGCTCGCGCGTCAAGTCGAGCGTCGTAGCAGCGAAAATGGTGGCCATACGCAATACTTCCTTTCTACAGATCCGATACTACGCAAACGATGCAGGCGAGAAGACAGCGGGCGGTTGCCTCCGGCTCGAGACCTTCGGGTGACGCGACGTTTCAATCGGGGCAAGCGTGCCCCCTGTAAAGCGCCGCTCATCTGGTGAAAGTTAGCTGCAAGCAACCGAAAGCACACGAAATCTTCAGGTAAACTGCCGTTCGTATCCTATCACGAACCGTTGTTGCAATTGATTCGGTGTTATGGAAACCTCCTTCTCTCCGCTCGAAGGGCGGAAAATGCCTTTAAGCGGCATTGTGAATCCAAAGTGACAAGGTTTTGTAAAGCGTTCGCTACTATATGCGATACCTAATTCTCGGGGCTTTCGTGTTTTCGGCCCCGTGCAAGATGGCCTTTATATGGGAGGGGGCGGAGGGTCATCGGAAGGGATATCCGAGGCCTTGCTGTTTCGCCAATCTAACAGAGAGGTTCAACCAATGGAGGAGATCAAAAACACGTTATCACGCCGTCAGTTCGTGACCCTGCTCGGCACGACGACCGCGGGCCTTACCCTGCTCAGCATGACCGGCTGCGGTGGCGGCGGCGGCGAAGGCGCCGCTTCCTCGGGCGCTGCGGCTGTCGGAGACCCGGTCAAGGGCGGCACGTTCAAGGTTGCCCTCAATCGCACGATCAGCGCGAAGTCGCTCGATCCGCTCTACGTGGACAGCACCACCGCCGATCAGGTCTGCCAGAACTACGGTGACACCCTCGTGCAGGAGAACTTCGACCAGAGCGAGTATTTGCCCTGCATCGCCACCAAATGGGAGATCTCCGAAGACGGCAAGGTCTACACCTTCACCATCCGCGACGACGTTCACTTCCAGCCCGGCAAGTTCCAGGACGGCCGTCTGCTGACCGCCGAGGACGTCGCGTACTCCATCAACCGCGCTAAGGGCTACTGGTGCAACTACCTGTTCTTCCTCGATCGCGCCGAGGTCGTCGACGACAAGACCGTCGCGTGCTACCTGTTCGACCCCACCGCCACCTTCCTGCACGAGCTGTGCAGCTCGTCGGTCCTCATGGTTCCCAAAGAGGAAGTCGAAGGCTGGGGCGAGGAATTCGGCATGCACCCGATTTCCACGGGCCCGTTCATGATCTCCGAGCATGTGCCCGACCAGTACACCAAGCTCGTCAAGAACCCCAACTACTGGGGCGTGGAGCCTTACCTGGACGGCCTGGAGTACTACATCATCACCGAGGCCGCGCAGGCCTTGAACGCGCTGACCACCGGCGAGATCGACTGCTCGCTCAACGTCAACGGCAAGATCATCGAGCAGGTTCAGGGCAACAAGCAGCTTGCGCTCACCCAGAACACCGAGCCGCGCGTCACCTACCTCGGCTTCAACACCACGCATGAGATCCTCTCCGACGTGCGCGTCCGCCGTGCGCTCGCAGGCGCCATCAACCGCGAGACCCTCGTCAGCGGCGTCTACAAGTACGGCGACGGCGAGATCTCCTACCTGCCGCTTCCGCTGATGTCGTGGGGCTACAACAAGGAGCAGGAGAAGCTCGCTCCCGCCTACGACATCGAGGCTTCTAAGAAACTGCTCGCCGAGGCCGGCTACGCGGACGGCTTCGACATCATCCTGACCACCGGCACCTCCGAGGCTTACATCCAGGCGGCCACGCTTATCCAGGAGCAGCTCAAGGCCATCAACGTGAACGTCGAGATCCAGAGCCTGTCCGCTACCGAAGTCACCGAGCGCTACCTCAATAACACGGTGCAGCTGTGGATCAACGGCCAGGGCGGCTCCGCCGATCCGGCGACGTTCGTCGGCTACTTCCTCAACACCGACAAGCTGCACACCAACTACAACGCGTTCTGCTACAGCAACCCCGAGACCGACGAGCTCATCCAGAAGGCCATGTCGCTCACCGACCAGGAGGAGCGCAAGGCCATCTACGAGCAGCTTGTGCAGATCGCCATGGACGAGTGCATCGGCGTCTTCTTCGCGACCACCAAGCTTTCGTGGGGCTTCCGCTCCAACGTGCAGGGCTACGTTCAGGAGAACAAGGCCGTTATGCGCGTCTGCGGACTCGAGGGCAGCGACATCAACGTATGGAAGCAGGCTTAGCGCCTGCTGATTGGACAGTCGAGCGGCTAATCGATCCTCGCCCGAAGGCTTCTCGGCGGCGGGCGAGGATCGGCGTCCCGGCTTAGTCCGGGACGCCGTGCGTTCGGGGCCCGTCGACGGTGCCGCCGCTCGATCCGACAGGGATTAAAGGAGGTTCAACGCTATGGGGAAGACCATCCTTAGGCGCTTGCTCCAGCTGATCCCCACCTTGTTCGTCGTCGTCACGTTCACGTTCATCGCGACGCGACTCATTCCCGGCGACCCGGTTGCCGCCATGGTGGGCGATCAATACGATGTCAGCAAAGTCGAGGCCATGCGCGAGCAGCTCGGTCTCAACGATCCGATACTCGTGCAGTTCGGCAACTACCTGCTCGACATCCTCCAGGGTAACTTCGGCATGTCCTATTACTTCAACATGCCTGCGCTCGACATGATCGCGCAACGTCTTCCCAACACGCTTCTCATCTCCGTCATCTCGCTCGTCATCGCCATCGTCGTCGGCGTTGCGCTCGGCGTGCTCTCGGCGAAGAAGCAGAACACCATCGTCGACTATGTGCTCACGGTGATCTCGCTGCTCGGCGTGTCGGTGCCGGTGTTCTGGGTCGGCATCATGCTGGTGCTGCTGTTCTCGGTGAACCTGGGCTGGTTGCCGAGTTTCGGAATGGGGTCGATCGAGCAGGATGGCTTCCTCGGCTATTTGAGCCATCTCATATTGCCGTGCTTCTGCTTGTCGATCATCCCGATGGGCACGTTCACGCGCATCACGCGCTCGAGCATGATCGAGACGCTCGGCAGCGATTCGGTGCGCGCCATGCGCGCCCGCGGCGTGAGCGAGGCGTCCATCACGTGGAAGCACGCGCTTAAAAACGCCCTTCCGCCGATCCTCACGGTCATCGGCATCCAGTTCGCCGGCTGCTTCGCGGGCGCGGTCCTCACCGAGAACGTGTTCGCCTGGCCCGGCATGGGCACCATGATCGTGTCCGCCATCGACAACCGCGATTACGCGCTCATTCAGGCGACCGTTCTCGTCGTCGCCCTGGCGTTCGTCGTCATCAACCTTTTGACCGACCTTTTGTACATGGTGATCAACCCCAAGGTTGCCGCCGAGGCGAAGAAGGGAGGGATGTAGCCATGGCCAAGCTGGAAACGGCTCCCAACGTCGACGCGGGCGTGATCTCGGAAGAGACGAAAAACGCGATGATCATGAAGGAGCGCAAGGCTAACAGCCCCTGGCGCAAGTTCATCCGCAACAAGTCGGCGGTCGTCGGTCTCATCATCGTCGTGTTCATGATGGGCATCGGCTTGTTCGCCCCGTGGATCGCCCCGTGCGACCCGAACGCCACCGACGTCACCTCGGCGTATCTCGCCCCCGGCGAGGAAGGCCACATCTTCGGCACCGACGATCTGGGCCGCGACTTGTTCAGCCGCATCGTCTACGGCGCTCAGATGAGCATCGTCGTCGCCATCGGCTCGACGGTCCTCGGCGGTATCATCGGCATCATCTTGGGTCTCATCTCGGGTTTCGCCGGCGGTATCGTGGACGCGATCATCATGCGCATCATGGACGGCCTGTTCGCCTTCCCCTTCATCCTGCTGTCCCTTCTGCTCGTCACCATCCTGGGCTCGGGCGTGTTCAACGTCATCCTGGCCATCGCGGTGGGCAACGTGCCGCGCTTCGCCCGCGTGGTGCGAAGCAAGGTCATCGTGGCGAAAAACGAAGAGTTCTGCAACGTCGAACGCGTGCTGGGCGCCTCCTCGCTGCGTCTGATGCTGCTGCACATCCTGCCGAGCACCGTGTCCGAGGTCGTCGTGTACGCGACGCTGTGCGTGGGCGGTTCCATCATCTCCGAGGCTTCGCTGAGCTTCCTCGGCCTGGGCATCCTCATCCCGACGCCGTCGTGGGGCAACATCCTGCGCGGCGGGCAGACCTGCCTGGCCATGGCTCCGCACATCGCGACCATCTCCGGTCTGTTCATCTTCGTCGCGGTCATCGGCTTCAACCTGCTCGGCGACGGCATTCGCGACGTGCTCGATCCGAAGATGAAGAAGTAAGGAGGACGTCATGGGAAACAACGAGAAAGACGTGCTCCTCGACGTCAAAAACCTCAAAACCTACTTCAAGCTCGCCAGCGGGACGGCGCGCGCGGTCGACGGCGTGTCGTTTCAACTGCGACGCGGTGAGACGCTCGGCGTGGTCGGCGAGTCCGGCTCGGGCAAGAGCGTCATGGCGAAAAGCGTCATCAGGCTGCTCGAGAACTCGGCGCGCATCGAGGAGGGCTCCATCACCTTCGAGGGTCGCGACGTGCTCTCCTTCGGCAAGAAAGAGCTGCGCGATTACCGCGGCCGCGACATCGGCATGATCTTCCAGGATCCGATGACCTCGCTCGACCCGGTGTTCAAGGTGGGCAAGCAGATGACCGAGAACCTGCGCATACACCGCAACATGAACAAGGCGGAGGCGCGCGAAGTGGCCATTAACGCGCTGCGCAGCGTCGGCATCCCCAACCCCGAGGCGCGCTTCGAGTCGTATCCCTTCGAGCTGTCGGGCGGTATGTGCCAACGCGTCATCATCGCCATGGCGCTGTGCTGCAACGCCGAGGTCATCATCGCCGACGAGCCCACCACGGCGCTCGACGTGACGGTGCAGGCCCAGGTGCTGCGCCTTCTGAAGGACCTCCAGAAGGAGAACGACATCGGGCTCATGATCATCACGCACAACCTCGGCGTGGTGTGGGACATCTGCGACCGCGCCATGGTCATGTACGCGGGCAAGGTGGTCGAAACCGCCGACGTGAAGACGCTCTACGCGAACCCGGTGCATCCCTACACGTGGGGCCTGCTCGACTCCATGCCCTCGCTCGCCAGCGAGCGCAAGGCCAATTTGGCCACTATCCCCGGCACCCCGCCCGATCTGCGCTTGACGGGCTCGTGCTGCAACTTCTACAACCGCTGCCCCTATGCGACGGAGAAGTGCACCAAGGAGGTGCCCGAGCTCATCGAGATCGAGCCGGGACATTTCGCGGCGTGCCATCACCAGACCAAGGAGAGCAAGCTCGAGCGCGGCAAGGGAGGTGAGCGCCGATGAGCGGTGCTGAGGAAAAAGAGGTGCTTCTCGAAATCAAGGATCTTTCGAAGGAGTTCGAGATCCGCTCGGGCAAGATCGGCGGCAAGTCGCAGTACCTGCATGCGCTGAGCAACGTCAACTTGAAGGTGTACAAAGGCGAGACGCTCGGCATCATCGGCGAGTCCGGCTGCGGCAAGTCGACGCTCGGCCGTTGCATCGTGCGTCTGCATCAGCCGACGTCCGGCGAGATTCTCTTCGAGGGCGAGCCGCTCGACTACAAGGGCGCACGTGCGAAGAAGCAGCGCGAGAACGTGCAGATGATCTTCCAGGATCCGTATTCCTCGTTGAACCCGCGCAAGACCTGCGCGAAGATCATCGAGGAGCCGATGATCATCCACAAGACCGTCACCGACAAGGAAGAGCGCATGAAGCGCGTCGTCGACCTGATGAAGGTCGTCGGCTTGGACTCCCAGCACGTTCACCGCTTCCCTCATGAGTTCTCGGGCGGCCAGCGCCAGCGCATCAACATCGCGCGTGCTCTCACGCTCAGCCCGAAGCTCATCGTGTGCGACGAGCCCGTGAGCGCGCTCGACGTGTCCATCCAGGCTCAGGTTCTGAACTTGTTCGGGCGCCTGCAACGTGAGTTCGGCTTGACGTACGTGTTCATCTCGCACGATCTGAGCGTCGTGCGCCACATCTCGGATCGCATCGCCATCATGTACCTGGGCCAGGTCGTGGAGCTGACCGCGGCGGAGACCGTTTACGACAATCCGCTGCACCCCTACACCCGCGCGTTGTTGTCGGCCATCCCGCCGACGAGCCCGTTCGAGGAGCACGCCCCCATCGTGCTCGAGGGCGACATCCCCAGCCCCATCGGCGATTTGAAGGGGTGCCCGCTCGCGTCGCGTTGTCCGCAGTGCACGGAGCGCTGCCGTTGCGAGACGCCCGCTCTGCGCGAGGTGGAGCCGGGGCATGAGGTGGCCTGCTTCCTTTACGAGGAGTAACCGCCGCGCAACCGCCCGCGTCCCGACGGGGCCGTGCGGCTCGCGGCGTGCGCTGACGGGCGATGCGCGGTTCGTTCCGCACGTCGTGCAACCGCCCGCGCGTCGCGGTATCGGCGAATGCACATTGATGACTTTCGAAGGCGCCCCGTGCGGTATCGCATGGCGGGCGCCTTCGAGTATGGAGGAGAGGAGAGCTGAATGGAGCGCGTAGAAGACCGCTTCCTGCGTTACGTGAAGATCAACACCCAGTCGAAGGCGGGCTGCGAGAGCATCCCCTCGACGCCGTGCCAGTGGGATCTGGCGAATTTGCTGGTCGATGAGCTGCGCGCGCTCGGCGTGGAGGACGCGCGCGTCGACGAGCACTGCTACGTCATGGGGTCGATCCCGTCGAACCTTCCCGAGCCGAACTCCGTTCCCGCGCTCGGACTTATCGCGCACATGGACACCGCCACCGAGACGAGCGGCGAGAACGTCAACCCGCGCATCGTGGAGAACTACGATGGCGGCCCGATCGTCATCAACGAAGAGCTCGGCATGGTCATGGAGCCGTCGGTGTTCAAAGGCCTGGCCAAGCACCTCGGCGACGACCTCATCGTGACCGACGGCACCACGCTGCTCGGCGCGGACAACAAAGCCGGCGTCGCGGAGATCATGACGGTGGTTGAGCGTTTGCACGAGGATCCGTCCATTCCGCATGGCAAGCTCTGCATCGGCTTCACGCCCGATGAGGAGGTCGGACGCGGCGCCGACCTGTTCGACATCGCCGGCTTCGGCGCCGATCTGGCCTACACCATCGACGGCGGCGAGCTCGGCGAGCTGGAATACGAGAACTTCAACGCGGCTTCGGCTCGCGTGACCATCACCGGGCACGTGGTTCACCCTGGGTCCGCGAAGGGCTCCATGCGCAACGCGGCGCTTATCGCCATGCGATTCAACGAGCTGCTTCCTGCGGCGGAGATCCCCGCGTGCACCGAGGGGCGCGAGGGCTTCTACCACCTGAACTCCATGTCGGGCGACGTGGCCCATGCCGAGCTGGACTACATCATCCGCGATCACGATCGCGAGCGCTTCGAGCAGCGTAAGCGCTATATGAAGCAGGCCGTCGAGCTTTTGAACGCGGGATACGGCTACGAGCTGGCAACCATCGAGATCACCGACTCGTACTACAACATGAAGGAGATGATCCTGCCCCATATGGAGCTGATCGATCTCGCGCGCGAGTCGATGGAGGAGCTTGACATCGAGCCTTTGATCATCGCGGTGCGCGGCGGCACCGACGGGGCGCGCTTGTCTTACATGGGTCTGCCGTGCCCGAACATCTGCTCGGGGTGCGAATACGCGCACGGCCCCTACGAGCACGTGTCGGTTCAGGCGCTGCGTCGCATCGCCGACATGCTGGTTTTGCTGGTGCAGAAGTTCGCCGCGACTCAGGGCGCGGATGCGAAATAACCCGACTTGAGCAAGGCGTCGCCATCTGAGAAGGCGGCGCCTTGTTTGTTCGACGACGATACGCGGCGTATGCCCGCGAGTGAGGAGCAACAGATGAACAACGAGGAGAGGGCGCTTGCCTACGCGCAGGATATCGCGCGCCTCATCAGGCACGAGACCGTGCAGCGACCCGGATCCGAGGAGGCGTTCGCGGCGCTTCGCGAGGAGATGCGCGCGCTGTTCCCCGAAGTGCATCGCGTGTGCGAACGCGTGGAGGTTGACGGCAGCCTGATGTACCGCTGGCCCGGAGAAAGCGCCGAAGACGCTCTTTTGCTGATGAGCCATCATGACGTGGTGGCGGCCAACCCCGACGAGTGGAGCTGCGATCCGTTCGCGGGCGAGATTCGCAACGGGAAATTATGGGGTCGCGGCACGCTCGACGTGAAGGGCAACCTGTACTGCATTTTCCGTGCGGTTGAAGAGCTCATCGGGGAAGGGTTCGTGCCGGCGCACGACGTGTATCTGGTCACGAGCAACTGCGAAGAGATCGGCGGCAACGCCGGCATCCCGAACTACATGCGCGAACACGGCATCAAGGTGGGCCTGCTGCTCGACGAGGGCTCGTCGGTGCAGCCGTGCGGCTTCGGCGACGCGGGCGGGGACGTGGCGTTCATCGCCGTCGCCGAGAAGGGCTTCATGAACGTGCGCATCACCGCGCGCGGCGCGGGCGGTCACGCTTCGGCGCCGGGCGTGGGGTCTCCCATGCCGCGACTGGGCGCGCTCATGGCCGACATCGACGCCAACGGCCTGTTCGACGTGCGCATCGTGGAGCCTGTGGTCACGCTGCTCGACCGCGTGGCGCAGATCTCGTCTGACGAGGAAGCTGCGCGTTTGCGCAAGGTGGCGGCGTGCGAAGCGGGCTGGCAGGACGTGCTGCCCGGCGCCATTCGCGAAATGGCGCGCACCACGGTGGCGTTCACCATGGCAGGCGGTTCCGCGGCTCCCAATATTCTGCCGAGCGAAGCGTGGGCGGTGTGCAACATTCGCATCGAGCCCGGCCGCACGGTGGAGGAGACCTTCGCCGAGCTGAAGCGTCGCTGCGAGCCGTACGACGTGGAGCTGGAAATGCTGCTCTCCAACGATCCCAGCCCGGTGTCCGACTCGGCCAACGACGATTTCGCGCGTGTGGAGCGTGCGGTCCACGTGGCGTATCCGGACGTGCCCGTTATGCCGTTTTTGCTTTCGGGCGGCACCGACACCAAGCACTTCACGGGGCTGTACCGTTCGTGCTTGCGTTTCACCGCGCTTCATATCGATCAGCAGCAGATCGGCTCCATGCACGCGGCGGACGAGAACGTCGACTTGGAGACGCTGCCGCGCGCGGTCGATTTCTTCCGCGCGGTTCTCCTCGACGACGGCGCGAAGCGATAGGGGATTGCCATGACGCAGGAAATTGATCGCACATGGGATTTGACCAGCCTGTACGCGGGCTTCGATGACCCCGCCTACGCGGCTGACCGCGAGGAGCTCTCCGCGCTGGCGGATGCATATGCCGCCCGCGTCGACGAGCTGGCGAAGGCGGGCGCGTTTGATGCCGATGCGTTGGCGCAGCTTCTGGAGGTGGAAGAGCGCATGTGGGTGCTCGGCGCCGACCTGACCAAGTTCACCAGCTTGAGCCAGGCGGTCGACGCGGCCGACGCGGTGGCGCAGGCGTCCATGGGCAAGCTCAACGCCGTTTTCGCGCGCATGGCGCTGCCTACCTCGCTCGTCTGCCGCTGGACGGCGGAGCTCGAGCTGACCGAGGACGACTTCGCGCGTCTTCCCGTGCTCGATGCGTACCGCTTCCTCATCGGTCAAATGACTGAGCGCGGGCGCCATATGCTCTCGCCCGAGGAGGAGAATCTGTTCGCGCGCGTGCAGCCCTTCGCGGGCAAGGCGTGGGTGGACCAGCGCAACGTGCTGGTGTCTTTCGCCTCCGCCGAGCTCGACGGGCGGAAGCGCTCGCTGACCGAGCTGCGCAACTTCGCCACGTCGAACGACGCCGATTTGCGCCGTCGCGCTTTCGACGCGGAAATTGAGTGCTCGCGCTCCATCGAGCAGGGCATGAGCTTTTGCTTGAACGGCATCAAGGCGCAGGAGAGCATGGAGGCTCAGATGCGCGGGTACGCGTCCGTGCTCGATCTGACCATGGCGCAGTCGCATATGAAGGCCGCCACGCTCGATGCGCTGTGGACGTCGGTGCGCGCGCATCTGCCTATGTTCCATGCGTACATGCGCAAGAAGGCGCAGATGCTCGGGCATGAGGGCGGGCTTCCCTGGTGGGATGTGCTGGCGGGTGTGGGTGCGTGCTCGCGCGTGTTCAGCATCGACGATGCGCGCGATTACCTGGTGAAGCACCTCGGCGGCTTCGCGCCCGGTTTGGGCGAACTTGTCGAGCGCGCCTTCGCCAACCGCTGGATCGATTTCTACCCGCGCATGGGCAAAAGCGGCGGCGCGTTCTGCCGGAACCTCACCAACCAGCGCGAAAGCCGCGTTTTGACCAACTTCGACGGGTCGCTGAAGGCGGTCACCACCATCGCGCACGAGCTGGGCCACGCGTATCACGGCCAGCAGATCGAGGATCACCGCCCGCTCAACCGCACCTACACCATGCCTGTCGCCGAGACCGCTTCGAACTTCAACGAGATCCTGGTGATGAACGCCGCCATCGCCGAGGCGGAAGGGGTCGAGCGCCTGGCTCTGCTCGAGCAGCGTTTGCAAGGCTGCACGCAGACGGTGTGCGACATCTATTCGCGCTTCCTGTTCGAGAAGTCGGTCATCGAGCAGAGCCAAGAGGGATTCCTGTTCCCCAAGAAGTTGTGCGAGCTGATGGTGGCGGCACAGAAGGAAGCCTACGGCGATGGGCTCGACGCGAACGCGCTGCATCCGTACATGTGGGTGAACAAGGTGCACTACTATTCGCCCGACCTGGCGTATTACAACTTCCCCTATGCGTTCGGCTTGCTGCTGTCGGCGGGTTTGTACGAGCGCTATCAGGTAGCGGGCCCGGCGTTCGCGGAGAAGTACCGCCGCATGCTCGCAAGCACGACGGTGTGCACGGTGGAGGAAGCCGCTGCCGTCGCGGGCGTTGACGTGACCACCGTCGAGTTCTGGGACAGCTGCTTCGCCGCCGTCGCCCTGCAGATCGAGGAGTTTTTGCAGGCGTAAGAACCGAGGCGGGGATCGTCGCTGGCGCGCCGTATGCGCTAAGTGCGGGCGAACCTCTCGCGCGTGTTGCTCGCGTGAGCCACGATAGGTTTCAAATCGGGAGGGCGGACGAAACTCCGCCCTCTCTCCTTCGGTGATCTGGAGCGAGTCGTATTAAGCGATGCGATACTTTTGGTTCTTGCTTCGCGGCGCTCCGATACGGACGATTCGCCCCTCGTTCGTCAGCTTTTTCAACCTATAGGTAACGGTGCTTCGGGGGATATTCGTGCTTTTCGCGATGTCCGCGGCGCTGCACGGTTCGTTTTCCTCGATGTAGTAGAGGATTTCGTCGCAATCGGTTTCGGGCTCGATTGCTCTGCGTCGGCGGAATTCAAGCGTGAACATGGCTATGGAGTCGTGCACGATAGGCTCGCCCATATGATTGCTCTCGAGCTCGAGTCGCATGAGCTGGAAACCCGTGCCGCGGTTTTCGGCGACGAATCCTCCTTCGTAGGGCGTTGACTCGAGGATATCGGCAAGGTGCTGGTTTCTCGTCGACGAGTAACCGGCGGTTCCGATGGTGGCGGCGGTTACCGTGCCGAAAAGCCCTCCGGGGCTGAGGAACTCCAGACGATCTTCGTAGAGGTTGACCTGGACTTGGGTTCCGCGAGCCAGGGCGGAGTAATCCCGGTGCATGAGCGCGTTGCAGACCGCTTCGCGAATTGCGGCAGGGGGGTAGTCGGGCGTGTCGATGCGCCGCATGCCGTCCATGACACCTCCGAGGCGGGTGTTCCGTCGTACGGCGGCGACCGTATCGGCGATTATGGCGGTAATGGCCCCCGCCATTTTCTCCGAATCGAGGAACTTCACCCCCGTTGCCGATGCTTTGTCCTTTTCGGGATAGGCGGCGAATGTGACGGTGAGGCGCGGGAAGTATTTTTGCGGATAGGTGCCAAGTGCGAGCAGACCCGCTATCGTCGGCCTGAGGATGCCTTCTTCGTCTATCGCCGCGATCCGCAATTCGACGGCGATGCTTTCATCGTCGAGGTTCGCGAACACGCGGGGATGGAGCGTCCTCTGCCTGAGGACTACGTCTTTGAACAGGTTTTCGTCGAGATCGTCCATGGTTGCCTCGGGGACTATCTCCACATCGTGGGCGGGTTGCGTTTTGTCCTCAAGCAGCCTGTCTATCTCGTAGGGACTGAGCTTGTGGTCTCCGTCGAAAGAGCGTATGAAGGACCCGCGGTACATTCCCTTGGAGGTTACGTAGCAAGGTTTGTCGCGCGGAGGCATTTCTTCAATTGAAGCGACGACGATTTCGGCGTCATCGTATGTGATGATGTCTATATCGGCCCGCACGGGCGGCGTTAATTTATCGGAGCAGATCTGAGAAAGCGCGTCGGCAGCCCTGCGAGCGTTGAACCCTTTCGCCGGAGAGAAGTCGTTTTGCTCGGATAGCCCTAATACGATGGTTCCGCCCGATCCGTTGGCGAAAGCCGAGATGGATTCGACGAGGCTCGCGGGCAGTTTACCGACGGACTCTTTCACTTCGATAAGCCGACTGTCGGTTTTTGCCCGTTTGAGCTCGAGAACGGCATACTTTATCTGCTCCGGATTCACGTTCGCCCCTTGCAGTTACTCGCCTTATGCTGTTCGCTGCATTGGAGATATTAGCAAGAACTTATTATGATTAGCAAGATAGCTGGGAACTTAGCAAGGTAATTGTTAAGTTGGCAAGATGTGAAACGCGACGTGGCTTTTCGATCGCTAATGCGCTAAGTGGGGGGGGCTGCATGCCGAGTGCTCGCGTTTGTTGAACGGCGCGTGCTCGTGCGGAGATGCCTCGATTCCCGAAAATCGACGAAATGTATCATCGAAGCGCCTTAATCTGTCGTCAGCGCTCGCCTCGGCGGCAAAGGGGCGCTTGGGATCCTGTGTTTTCCCAGGTCACGAATGTGGCACGGCGACGTGCTCTCTCTTCTCGGCGTCGCCGCTGATACAAGTCGTTGAAAAATGGGAATCGAGGCGCACGATTTCGTGCGTTAGGGGAGAAGCGCCGTGGCTCGATAGGCGTCGCGGGGTGTTGAGGCATCGGTGTCGAAGGCGTCGCGCATCGGTTCTGCGGGCGCGCTGGCGCATCGGGTCTGCGCGCCCGCTGGAGCAATACGGGGCATATCGGCGTGATGCGGGGGCATCATGTCGGGACGCTAAGATGCGGAGGACTCGCGGGGTGTTGAGGCGTTGGGGCGAAGCGCCAAGTGTGTGAAGGGCTCGCGGAGCGTCGAGATATCGGTATGCCGGGGCGTCGGAGGTGTTCTGCGCGATGCCCCGGCAGGTGTTTATACACCCACATGCGACTGCGTTGCCGAGTGGGGGCATCCCAGCGCCGGCGGTCGCAAGCGCAGCGTTAAGGACCTCGCTCGCGACCGCCGGTGTGGCGCTCGCCGCTACTCGCCGATCATGATGCTCAGGATCTCATGATCGGTTTGGCGCATGCCCTCGCGGGCCATGCGGCTCACGTTTTGGATGGTCTCGTCGACGCCCATGGTGACGATGCCGTCGCCTGCGATGAACTGGTTGCCGTTTTTGAACAGGCGATAGCCGAAGATGCCGTTCTCGACGGATGCGGCGATCTTCGCCGCGCATGAGGGCTTCGCGCCGTCGCATACCATGCCGGACACCACGCCGAGCGCGTTCACGATGGTGTGCTCGATGTCCTCCATGTCGCCGCCGAGCATGTAGACGATGCCCGCCGCGGCGCCCGTGCCTGCGCTCACCGCTCCGCAGAACGCCGACAGGCACCCGATGCCCATTTTCTGATAGACGCTCACCAGGTCGGCGATGATGAGACCGCGCAGCATGGTGTCGTGGTCGATGCCGTATTCCTTGGCGTACACGGCGATGGGCACCGAAGCGGTGATGCCCTGGTTGCCGCTGCCGGATACGATGACCACGGGCATGGGGCAGCCGCTCATGCGCGCGTCGCTTCCCGAGGCCGCGGCGGCCTTGGCGCGGATGAGCACGTCGTTTTTGTCGTAACCGGTCAGGTAGAGCTTGCCGACGCGGGCGCCCCAATCGTTCATGAGGCCTTCTTCGGCGATGGCGCAGTTGTAGTTGATCTGGCGCTCGAGCACCTCGCGCACGTCTTCGAGGTCCGCGTGCGCCGCGAACGCGACGATGTCGGCGAGGTTGAGGTACTCGCGGGTGCGCTCGGTCTCGGCGGTGCCGTCTTCGCGCGCATCCAGGATGATCTCGTCGTTTTTGGCGATGAACGCCACGTTGGTGTGGGATTTATCCATGATGACATGGGCGAAATCATCGCCGGCATAGGCATGGATGCTCACGTAGAACGGCTCATCGGTTTCGGCGATCTTCACCTTGATCTCGTGCTCGTCAAGGTAGCGCTGAATGCGAACGCGGCCGTCGTCGTCGACGTCGCCGAGCACGTCGAGCAGGTTGTCGGAGTTGCCGACGGTCACGCCCGCGGCGACCGATGCTTTCACGCCGCGCATGCCGCCGGTGTTCGGGACGGTCACGCTGTTGACGTTTTTTATGATGTTGCCGCTTACCGCGGCGACGCAGCGGTCGGGCCGGGACCCGAGCGTTTTGGTTGCCAGCGCCGAGGCGTAGGCAACGGCGATCGGCTCGGTGCATCCGGTGGCCACGACCAGCTCGTGGTGCAGGATTTCAACGAAAGCCTGGTAGGTCTCCGCGCTGACCTGCGTCTTTATTCCGCGCTCGTCGGTAGAACCTGCAGTCATTGCTCCTCCTTTTGGTTAGATGTGGCTGCAAGAGCGGCGGGCGACGGCGTCTTCTCGCGCGCCGCCCGCGTGGTGCGAAGCAAACGATGCGGGTGGCCTAGCGCAGGCCGGCCTCGCGGACCACTTCCTCGATGAGGGTGAACATCGAGCGGTCGACGGTCAGCGGAAGCGTGCAGCCCGGGCCGAAGATGAACGCGCCGCCGGCGTTCTGCTCGAGCGCGTCTTTCAGACGACCCTCGAGGCGCTCTTTGATCTCTTCGCGGGTGCCTTGGAAATCGCGCCACTGGTCGATGCCCGTGATGAGCACCTTGTCGGTTTTCGCGCGCAGATCGGCGATGGTGGTCAGGTCGTCTCCGACGCCGACGCACTCCCAGTTGAACGCCTGGAATCCCAGGTCGATGAGGTCGTCGAAGTACAGGCCGTTATCGCCGTGGACGTGCACCATGTTGAACCAGGTGCGGCCCTCGAGTTTCTCGGCGAGGTGCTTGAGGTAGGGCACCACGAACTTGCGGTGCTCCTCGGGGGTGACCAGCTCGCTGGTGGAGAACTTGGTGGCCAGGAAGATGCCGTCGATGCCCGCCTTCTCGATGAGCGCGTCAAGGAAGGCGTCGTTGGTCTTCTCGAGCGCGTCGAGCGCCTTCAGCAGCGCTTCGGGATCGGTGCGCATGAGGTTGAGCGTCCACTCGGGCTCCATCGGCGTGGAAAGCTCCTGCACCCAGCTCAAGGGGTCGAACAGCGTGGCCAACACGGGCTTTTTGCCCTTGTAGGTCTCCACGATGCGGCGGTCGACCTCGACCTCGGCGGCCAGCGTGGGGTTGGTCGCGTCGAGCGCGGGCAGGTTGGCGGCGTCCTCGGCGCAGGTGATGGGGTGGGAGTGGAACACGCCGTCCCACTTCTCGGGGTTTGTGGAGAACTCGTAGTCGGCCCCGTAGGCGACGGGCATGTAGTTGCCGCAGGTCATGATCTTGATGAGATCCCAATCGCCCTGCTTGGCGGTGTCGATGGTCTCGTTGTAGAAATCATCGGCGACGGGGTCGGCGAGCGGGAAGTGGTACCACCCGGTGATGGTGAGCTTGTCGCCGAGCGTCTTCTCCTCGACCATGCGTTTGATCTCGTTGTATCCCTCTACCACGACTGTTCCCTCCATTCGTTCGGTCGTGAATTCACGTCGGATTATCGTACTACTTTTTATGTAAAGTACGAATGCTTCGACGCATACGAACGGGCGTGGGATGTTCGCCGGGGGTAAGTGGCGAATGCGGCGCGGCGGACGCGCTGCGGGCGAGAAAAATGAGCGCTCGATGCAGGTGAGGGAAGAGCCTGCATCGAGCGCTCACGTCAAGCGGGCGGCGTGGTTTCCAAGGTGCGCCGCCCGCTTCCTGAGGGCTGCCAAGCCGGGAGGTCGCCGCGGCGCTTGGCAGCCGGCGGCAGCCGCGGGGTTTGACGCCCGACCTGGTGCCAGGCGGTCGCCGCGGGCTTGACGCTGAACGGTCGCGGCAGAGCGTGACAACCTTGCCGCGACCGGGGAAATCGCAGCGGCAACCAGAAGGCCGCCGCTGCGACGAGCCGACCGCTTACGGCAGCAGGCCGAGGCCCGCCAGCTCCTCTTTCACGTCGGGCATGTCGTAGTAGTCCAGGCACGACGCGTTCGGGCAGCCGAGCGTCTCGTCCCAGCCGAACGTGCGGTAGAGCATGGTCAGCGCGGTCTGGAAGTCGTCCTTGTCCATCTTGTCGGTACCCTCGGTGAAGGCGGCCTTGTCGGGATCCTTCGTGAAGGTCCACTCGCAGGCGACGTCGTGGATGTTGCGCATGTCGTTGCAGCCCATGGCCCCGTCCTTGCCCACCATGCCGCGCACGGTGTTGGCGCGCTGCAGGGTCATGATCTTCGCGCCTGCCTTGTAAAGGTCCTCGGTGGTGACCTCCTCGCCGGTGACGGCGGTGAAGAACTTGGCCTCGAGGTCCAGATCGCCGCGGTAATCGCGGGTCTTCGAGGGGCTCATGGTCATCGGCCACACCCAGTTGCACACGGTGAGCGAGTCGTGCAGCACGTCGGTGACGATGCTCCACCAGGCGAAGTTGGCCTTGTGCTCGTTCATGGGGGTGTAGTTCTTGTCCGCGTCGCATGCGTCCGCGCCGCCCCACACCTCTTCGGCGATCTGGGCCTTCAGGTCGAAGGGCAGGCCGCAACCCTGGAAGTTGACGGCGGAGTGGATCATGTCGTCGCGGTTGAACATCATGTTGTAGAGCAGACCGACCTGGGCGTAGCATTCGGCCGCGTGGTGAACCGGCCAGCCACGGTAGTTGATCAAACACGATGCCGCTTGGTCGAACCAGCCCATGTCATCCCAGCGCTCGCACCACACGATGGGGCCGTGCGCGACATAGGACATCTCACCCTCGCCGGATGCGATGTGCTTGAGCAGCTCGGGCATGATGGAGGGGTCGTTGTTCTTGAACTTATCCCAATCGAACATCGCGTACTCCTCGGCGGGAAGAACGCGCTCGAAGATACCCGCGGCGATGCAGTGGGCGATATCGCGGTAGAGCTGCGCGTAGTTGCACCACAGACCCAGGTCGTCCACGATCGATCTGATGACCTGGTCCCAGATCAGCGCGTCCTCGCTGCCCTTCTCCACGGGCGTGATGCCCTTTAGGATGCCGCACATGTAGTTGGTGAACGGGAAGTTCGGCACGCAGGTGTTGCCGGTGATCTCGAATCCACCGTGATCCTTGGCGGCGGGCACGCGCATGTCGGAGTAGCAGTGGATGGGGCAGCTGTGGCAGCCGTTCATCTTGATGGTGTACTTCTCGGCCTCCGGGCCCTCGTCCTTGAAGGACTTCATGCAGCGGTAGCCGACCGTGTTCAGCTCGCCCGGCTTAGGCTCGCCGGTCTCGATGGGGCCGCCTTCGGCGAGCTCCCAGTACAGGTCCTTCTGCGCGGTCCAACGGGATCCCTTGTCGTAGTACTCGGCCCACTCCTGCTGGGTGGAGGGCACGACGTGGTTGTTGTTGGAGCCGATGACCTCGCGCAGCATGTAGTCGGACAGCTCCGCGACGGCCTGCGGATCGGCCACGTTGACCGATCCGTTGCCCTGCACCACGAGGGCCTTGAGCTTCTTCGAGCCCATGATGGTGCCCAGGCCCGCGCCTGCGGAGTGGTTGCGGGAGTTCAGCATGCAGGCGTAGGGGACGAGGTTCTCGCCGGCGGGCCCGATGGTGGCGACGCAGGCGGTGTTGCCCTCGAGGCGGTTGAGGGCCTCGGTGGTCGCGCGGGTGCCCATGCCCCAGACGAAGCTCGCGTCCTTGATCTTGACGTCGTCGTCCTCGATCTTCAGGTAGACCGGCCGCTCGGATGCGCCCTCGAGGATGATGCCGTCGTAGCCGGCCTGCTTGATCTGCGCGCCGAGCATGCCGCCGCAGTGGGCGTCGACGACCAGGTGGTCGGTGGTGAAGGTGGAAAGGAAGCTCACGGTGGTGCGTCCTGCCAGCGGAACGCCGGATGCGGTCAGAGGACCGACGGCGAAGACGATCTTGGACTCAGGGGCCAGCGGATCGGTGCCCGCGGGGACCTCGTCGTACATGATCTTGTTGGCGATGCCCATGCCGCCGATGTAGGACTTGTAGGGATCGGTCGACTGGATAGAGATGTCGCCGGTCGTCAGATTGACGCGGAGGATCTTGCCCGTCCAGCCGTATGACTTCTTCGCGTCTTTGGTAGCGTCAGCCATTGTTCATACTCCAAATCTCTTCTTTACCTGCTTGTTGTGCGGCCGTAAAGCGCTGCGACTTGGAGTCTCGGGAAAAAGCTCCGGCGAGCATGGGAAAGCTCGCTTTTGAAGCTGGCGAAAGTATGCGTTTTCGCGCGGTCGGGGCATCCCCTCTTTGAGGGTAAAAGCGGAAAACCGCAGGTTGAACGGCATTTGCCCCTTAAAGAGGGGGTGAGGGTCGTCCAGGCGCGCGTAAGGTGCAAGACGTTGTGCGGTGGCCTGCGCGAACACGATGTTCGCGCTTTGCGCTGCGAGAGGATTTGGGTGAGACGGTCTTTTTCTTAGCGAGGGGAACAATATGTCAGACGTTAACAACAGCAACGTCCCCGTCGAGGAGACGGGCAAGCAGGAAGGCGGAGCCGCTGCTCCGAAGAAGACGGTGACCCGTCGTCAGGTGCTGGCCATGGCCGGCTGCGGCGTCGCGGGCCTCGTCGTCGGCGGCGTGCTGGCGTCTTGGGGCGTCACCGAGCGCTCCATCGCTTCCGGTCGCATCGACATCCGCACGACGCCGACCAAGCTCATCGTGACCGACCGCGCGCGCTGCTCGGGTTGTCAGCGCTGCGAGATGATGTGCACGCTCAAAAACGATGGGCGCGTCTGCCAGCACATCGCGCGCGTCCGCGTCCGTGACAATTACAACTGGGGTCCCGGCGCCGACACCGGCCAGGGCTCCTTCGGCGAGGGCGAGGGCGCTTGCCAGTTCACGGTCGAGCACTGCAAGCAGTGCGCCGACCCCGCCTGCCTGAACTACTGCCCGGTGCACGCCATCTACGTGAGCGAGGAGAACGGCGCCCGCATGGTGGACAGCGATCTCTGCATCGGCTGCGGCATGTGCGCGCAGGCCTGCCCGTGGAACATGCCGCGCATCGACACCGAGAGCCGCACCTCCACGAAGTGCATCAGCTGCGGCCGCTGCGCCGAGCAATGCCCCAACGGCGCCATCCAGTTCATCGACTGGCAGGACATCGCCCAGAAGTGCATCGACATGGGCATCGTCCGCACGGTCACGCTGGTGTAACGGCGTTCTATCGTTTTCCATTCCGCATCGCAGATTAAGATGCGGCGTGTTTTCGGGAACTTGGGAAAGGAGAGCCGCTCGTGGAGCATCATGAGATGTTCTCGGTGTTCGCGAAGTGCTTCGGCGCGGTGAGCGAAGATGAGTGGAGGGCCGTCACGTCGAAGGCGTTGTGGTCCGATTTCATCGACGCGGTTCGCAGCGCGCTGCAAGACGATCGCCCCCTCGGCTCGCAGGAGGCCCGCTTCGTTCGCAGGCGTGGATTCTGCCCGCTTCAGGAGTTTTTATCCGAAGGGGAAGTGTCGGCGCTGTTCTGCCCGCCGACCTATCAGGAGAAGCATGACTTCGCGGCGCGTCATTTCACCGGCGGGCTGCCCGGCTCCGCGGTGCCGATCGAGTCGCTGTATGCAGCGGGTTCGTCGCGCGCGGGCGATGGGTACCTGAGAAGCGAGGGCGCCTACCTGGGGGATTCGGCGCGCTACATGCGCGAGCTCGTCGCCCGGCTGGGGTTGGAGATCCCCGAGGAGTACTCCGCCTGCCCCGACCATCTGGCGCTCGAGCTCGACTTGACCGCCGTGCTTTTGCGCAGCGGCATGCGCCATCAGGCGCTGACGTTCGTTCGCGAGCGCTTCGCATGGCTGGAATCCTATCGGCAGCAGCTTCTCAAGATCGACGACGATGACGCGAGCTTCTACATAGGCCTCGTCGACGCCGTCATGGGCATCTGGCTCAAGAACCTCGTTTCCGAGGGCGAAACGATCGGCGCGCTCGACTGACTTTGCGTCGGCGATGCGCGTGCATATATAGAGAGGAAACACAATGTCAGAAAACGCTATTACCAGGCGAAGCTTTCTGGCCGGAAGCGCGGGCGTGGCGGCGGTCGTCGCGGGCACGGGCTTTCTGAGCTTCGGCTCCTGGGAGCAGGCGCAAGCAGCGGGGTGGGCTCGTGCGACGAGCACCGCTCACTCGCTGTGCAACTCCTGCTCGAGCAAATGCGGCTTTACGGGGTACGTGGAAGACGGTGTGCTGACCAAGATGATCGGCGACGTCGCGCATCCGTACTGTGAGGGGACTCTGTGCGCTCGCGGCTACGGCTACGCGCAGATCGCGTACTCGAAGGATCGTCTCACCGACCCGCTTAAGAAGAACGCCCAGGGCAAGTTCGAGGCCATCTCGTGGGATCAGGCGTACTCCGAGATCTCCGAGAAGATCAACGAGATCATCGAGAACCACGGCCCCGAGGCGCTTGCCATGGTGCAGGACCCGCGTCCGTCCGGCAAGTACTACACCACGCGCTTCATGAACGCGTTGGGCAGCGCGAACGTCTACACGCACGGCGTTGCGTGCAACATGTCGAAGAACGCCGGCTTCACCCAGGTCATCGGCTCAAGTGATTTCACCAGCGATGTGGCCAACGCGAAGATGACGATGTTCATCGGCCGCAGCTACGCCGACGCCATCCGCCCGAGCGCCCTGCGCGCGCTGCAGAAGGCGCACGAGGCGGGTTCGAAGATCGTCATCGTCGATCCGCGCTGCAACAACACCATCGCGTTCGCCGACGAGTGGGTGCCCATCAAGCCCGGCACCGACATGGCGCTCATCTTGGGCATGGCGCATGTGCTGGTGAACCGCAACCTCTACGACGCCGATTACGTTGCCGCGAACTCCGTCGGCTTCGACGAGTGGGCGGCCTACCTTACCGAGTGCACTCCCGCGTGGGCGTCGAAGATCACCGGCGTGGACGCCTCCACCATCGAGCGCCTCGCCGTGGAGTTGGCCGCCGCCGCTCCCGCCTCATCCATCGAGGCCAGCTGGCGCGGCGCGTTCGGCTGCTCCTACGACAACTCCGGCGAGACCGCGCGTGCGCTGTGCATGTTCAACACGCTTCTGGGCTGCTGGAACCAGGAGGGCGGTGCGCTGTTCCTTCCCAGCGTTAAGGCAGGCAAGCTCGACGAGTCCAAGTTCCCCGCCGTGCCGAAGCCCGAGGGCAAGATCTACGGCGCGAGCGAGTTCCCGCTTTCTCTTTCGGGCATGGGCGTGGCAACCTACGCGGCGAACGCCGCGAAGAGCGGCGCCATCAAAGGCATGCTGTTCTACCAGTCGAACATGGTGGCCGGCTACGCGAACCCGGCGTTTCTCGCCGAGTGCGTCGAGTCGTTGGAGCTTTCCGTCGCCATCGACGTGCAGATGAGCGAGACCTGCATGGCCTGCCAGTACGTCCTTCCCGACACCAGCTACCTGGAGCGCTTGGAGCTTCCGGAGTTCGTTTCCGCGAAGACCCCCGTGGTCACCCTGCGCGATCAGGTCATCGAGAAGGTGCATCCCAACACGCGCCCGGTCGACCAGATCTTCTGCGAGCTGGCCGAGGCGTGCGGCGTGGGCGAGTACTTCCAGTTCACGGTCGAGGAGCTCGCCGACGCGCAGCTTCGCACCGTGGGGCTTTCGCTTGAGGCGCTGCGCACGGCCGGCGGCACGGTCGCTTTCCCCGAGAAGGCCTACGTCTACAGCAAGACGCCCTCGTGGAAGACGCCCACGGGCAAGATCCAGTTCGCCAGCGACGCTTGCGAGAAGGCGGGGCTGCCCCGCACGGCTCAGTGGAAGGCGCCTGCGGTCGAGGTTCCCGAGAGCGCGGACACGTTCCGCCTGATCGGCGGCAAGGTGTCCACGCAGACGCATACCCAGACCGCCAACATAGAGCCTTTGATGGCCATCACCAAGGAGTACGGCCTCGAGCGCGTGTGGATGAACGCCGATCGCGCCGCCGAGCTGGGTATCTCCGACGGCGACGAGGTGCTGGTGGAGAACGAGCACGCCAGCGGCCGCACGCGTGTGAAGGTGACCGAGCGCATCTGCCCGGACGCGCTGTACCTGCCGAGCCATTACGGCTGCTCCTCGCCTGACCAGCACACGGCGTACGGCGTGGGTCTGCGTCAGATGGATTACGTCCCCTTCCGCTTGGAGGAGGGCTACGGCGGCGCTTGCACGCAGGAGACCGTCGTCACGGTTAAGAAGGTAGGTGCATAATGGCCCGCTACGGAATGCTTATCAATACCAAGAAGTGCATCGGGTGCTATGCGTGCCGCACGGCATGCCAGCGTCAGAACGGCCTTCTGCCGGATGAGTCCTTCATCCGCTTCGAAGAGCGTGAGATCGGGAAGTACCCGGCGGTCACGGTCGAGCACGCCCCCATGCAGTGCATGCACTGCGAGGACGCGCCGTGCGCCGCGGTGTGCCCGACGGGCGCGGCTCATATGGGCCCCGACGGCATCGTGACGGTCGATCAGGGCCGCTGCATCGGATGCCTGTACTGCATGGCAGCCTGCCCCTACCAGGTGCGCGTGCGCAACTCGGAGACCGGCGCGGTGGACAAGTGCCGCTTCTGCACGGTTTCCAACTTCGAGACGGGCACCGAGATGTGCACCTGCGTGACGGCGTGTCCCACGGGCGTGCGCATCTTCGGCGACTTGGATGATCCTGACGGTGAATTGGTCAAGGAGATCAACCGCACGCATGCCGAGCCCATCGGCGGCAGCTTGACCAAGTCCAAAGTCTATTACGTGAGGTGATGGTGAAATGATGTACGAACCTATCTGGAGCGGCATCATCGCCTGCTACCTGTTCCTCGGCGGCCTGGGCGGCGGCGCCTTCGCCACCTCGGCGTTTTTGGCCTGGCGTCACCCCGAGGCGGTTAACATGCGCAAGATCGGCCACGTCGTGGCTCCCGTGGCGGTTATCATCGGCTTGCTTTTGCTGATGTTCGACGCGACCGCGGGCTTGCACAACCCGCTGCGCTTCGCGCTTTTGCTGACGAACTTCGGCTCGGTCATGACGTGGGGCGTCGTCATCCTGGCGGCGTTCACCGTGGTGGCCCTGGTGGCGCTGGTGCTCGACCTGCTCAAGCGCAAGGTGCCCATGTGGCTCGAGATCGCGGGCGCGGTGCTGGGCATCTGCGTGGCCATCTACACCGGCTGCCTGCTGGGCGTGTGCAAGACCTTCCCGCTGTGGAACAACGCGCTTCTGCCCGTGCTGTTCTTGGTGTCGGCGGTTTCCACCGGCATGGCGTCGGTGCTTCTGGGCGGCGTGTTCCGTCATCCCGAGGAGTTCAACCGCGTCGGCGTGCTGAAGAAGTTCCACTTCTGCTTCCCGGTCATCGAGATGTTTCTGGTTGCGAGCCTGCTGTTCATCACGGTGACGAACTCCGAGGCGGGCTTCAACTCGGTCATGGCGCTCGTTGCCGGCAAGTACGCCGTCGTGTTCTGGGTGCTGTTCATCATCGTGGGCCTGGTCGCCCCGACGGCGCTCGAGACGTGGCTTCTGTTCTTCAGCCCGCGTGAGTTCGAGGAATCGCGCAAGGCTCACATGATCAGCGCGTTCTCCGACATCGGCGTGCTGGTGGGCGGCTTCGTGCTGCGTCTTTTGATCCTCGTCGCGGCGCTGCCCATCACCTTGGTGTCGCCCTGGGTGCTGTAGCAAGCTTATCGCCATCTGCCGTGAAACGCCTCGAGCGCTCTGCGCCCGGGGCGTTTTTCGTGCGCAGGGGAACAAGGTCGGGAAAGATGGCCGAGGCGTGTCCGCGCTACATTGGCGACAACGGGCTTGGTCTCGGATATCGCCGCATGCTGGTTGAGCATTGCCTCACGTTTTTCCTTGTGGAAGATGAGGTAACGAAGGTCGATCGCATCTTGCATTCGAGGCGCGATTTCGATTGGGAACCGGAAGTCTGATGCTGTCGGATCTGAGACCTTGCGGGTTTTCCTCTCGTGGTCGAGCCGCGTTTTGGGGAACGGTGGTCGGATTCTCAACCGGTTACGGTAGAACGCTTTGTTACAATAAAGTGCAGTTTTGCAAAATCCCACTAGAAGGAATGCGATGCTGATCCCTGCACATTATGCGGGGGGGGGCTCTCAAGGATAGTTTGCCTCTCCCAGGCAAACTGCGATGACGCCCCGTTCGGCGTTCGTTCTCTAGACTCCTTGCATCGTGCTCTTCTCGCGGGAGTCGTCGCTTCCGAAAGCGAAGCGTCTCATGGTTTTCCAACGGTCGGTGCGTAAGCCATGCAGCCGGCCTTCTTCGACAACAGAACCTCCATTCTCAAAGACGACCTCGTGCGTGAGATGCGCGAGGGCAGCGTCGTCTCGGTGGCGTCGTCGGTGTTCTCCATGTACGCCTACCGCGAGCTGCGCGAGCAGCTTGATGAGGTCGACGCGTTCAGGTTCATCTTCACCTCGCCGACTTTCCTCGCCGACCGCGCTAAGAAGGAGCAGCGCGAGTTCTACATCTCGCGTCTCGATCGGGAACGCGGCGTGGGCGGAACCGATCTTGAGATTCGCCTGAAAAACGAGATGACGAGCAAGGCCATCGCGGTTGAGTGCGCGGAGTGGGCACGCAAGAAGGCGACGTTCAAATCGTTTCGCGGAGCTGCTGCGCTGCCGCCCGTGCTTACCCTCGACACCGGCGAGGATGCGTGCGCGTATCTGCCCATGAACGGTTTCACCACCGTTGAACTGGGCTGTTCGGCTCAAGCGAGCTCTTATAACGTGATATGCCGTCAAGATTCGACCACGTCTCGCAGCTTGCTGGCCACCTTCGAGGCGGCGTGGGATTCCGCCGAGCTCGACGACGTGACCGAGGCGGTCTTCGAGAGCATCTCGCAGATGTACCGGGAGAACCCGCCCGAGCTGGTGTACTACGCGGCTTTGCATCGCATCTTCCGCGAATTTCTCGATGACATCACGGTGGACGAGCTTCCGAAGGAAGGCGCGCGTTTTCGCGAGAGCAGGATATGGAACCTGCTTTACGATTTTCAGCGCGACGCGGTGCTGGCCATCATCAACAAGCTGCAGACCTACGACGGGTGCATTTTGGCCGACTCGGTGGGTCTGGGCAAGACGTTCACGGCGCTCGCGGTGATCAAATACTACGAGAGCCTGAACCGCAACGTCTTGGTGCTGTGCCCCAAGAAGCTGGGTGACAACTGGCTCACGTACCGCAACAATCAACGGAACAACCCCATCGCGCAGGACCGTCTGCGCTATGACGTGCTGTATCACACCGATCTCTCGCGCAAGCGCGGCACGTCGGCGACGGGGCTCGACCTGGAGACCATCAACTGGGGCGCGTACGATCTGGTCGTCATCGACGAGTCGCACAATTTCCGCAACGGGCAGGACAGCTCGCGTGCGGCGAAGGACGGCGAAGAGCCGAAGGAGAATCGCTACGCGCGCTTGCTGAATCGCGTGGTGCGCGACGGCGTGCCCACCAAGGTGCTCATGCTGTCGGCCACGCCGGTGAACAATCGGTTCCGTGACCTGCGCAATCAGCTTGCGCTGGCGTATCAGGGCGACCCTTTGGAGTGGTCGGAGCGCTTGGGGCTCGAGTCGAACGTGGAGGACGTGTTCCGCCGCGCTCAGGCGGCGTTCACCAAATGGTCCGAGCTCGACGCCGAGCAGCGCACCACCGAAGCGCTCACGAACGCGCTCGATTTCGATTTCTTCCGCGTGCTCGACCAGGTGACGGTTGCACGCTCGCGCAATCACATCCAGCGCTACTACGATGCTGCGGCCATCGGGCCCTTCCCGCAGCGCAACAAACCCGTCAGCCTGCGTCCCGACCTGTCCACGGTCGAGACGACCGCCACGTATGACGCCATCGCCTCGCGCCTGCATGGGCTTGAGCTTTCGATTTACGTGCCCATCGGGTACGTTTTGCCGAGCAGGCTGTGGAAGTACGAGGACGAAAACGGCAACGTCTCGGTCGCCGGTCGCGAGAAGGGCGTTCAGCGCCTGATGGCGGCGAACCTCCTTAAGCGTCTCGAGAGCTCGGTGGCGTCGTTTAGGCTGACGCTCGAGCGCGTGCACGCCAACATGACGCATACGCTCGATGCCATCGCCGCGTTCGGTGCGAGCGGGGCGTCGGATCCTGCCAGCCTCGAGTTTGATCAGGACGGATGCGACTACGATGCGGACGACGCCGAGGCTGCGGAGTTCATGGTGGGCAAGAAGGCCCGCTACGATCTGCGCGATATGGATTGGGTGAGCTGGGAGCGCGACATTCAATCCGATGTCGTCATCGTCGAGGATCTGCTGGCGCTCATCGCCGACATCGACCCCGCGCATGATGCCAAGCTCGTCGAGCTGAAGCGCATCATCCGCGAGAAGGCGACGTGTCCCATCAACCCGGGTAATCGCAAAGTCATCGTGTTCACGGCGTTCGCCGATACCGCTCATTACCTCTACGGGCAATTGCGCCCCCTTGTGGTGGACGAGCTGGGGCTTGGCATGGCGGAGGTCACGGGCGCTGCGGGCGGCAAGACCACGGTGCCGGGCGTGCGCGGCGACCTGTCGGAGATACTCACGTGCTTCAGCCCCGTTTCCAAGGAGCGCGATACGGTGTACCCGCGTCTGGCGGGCAAGGACATCGACGTTCTTATTGCCACGGACTGCATTTCCGAGGGGCAGAACCTCCAAGACTGCGACCTGCTGGTGAACTTCGACATACATTGGAACCCGGTGCGCGTGGTTCAGCGCTTCGGCCGCGTGGACCGCATCGGCTCTAAGAACGATTGCATCCAGCTGGTCAATTTCTGGCCGAACGTCGAGCTGGACAAGTACATCCAGCTGAAAGAACGCGTCGAGAACCGCATGCACGCCACGGTCATGGCGTCGACGGGCGATGACGACTATCTCAACGAAGATGAGAAGGGCGATCTTGAATACCGCCGTGCGCAGCTGGAGCAGATGCAAAGCGAGGTGGTCGATCTCGAGGATGTGAGCGGTGGCGTGTCCATCACCGATTTGGGCCTGAACGACTTCCGCATGGACCTCGTGGCGTATCACGAGGCCAACCCCGATATCGAGCGTGTGCCCGCCGGCATCAACGCCGTGGTGGCGGGTGATGAGCCCGGCATCATCTTCGTGCTGCGCAACGTCAACCAGCAGCTTGACGCCACGCTGCGCAACCCCGTGCATCCGTTCTACCTGGTGTACGTGAAAGATGACGGCGAGGTGCTGCACGGCTACCTCGACCCCAAGGAGACGCTCGATGCCATGAGGCGGTTGTGCCGGGGGAAATCGGAGCCGGATGCCGCGCTCTGCCGTGCGTACAACCGCGCCACCAAGGACGGGCGCGACATGGGCCACGCCTCGAAGCTGCTTGAGGCGGCGGTGCTTTCGATGGTGGACGAGAAGCGTGAGGCGGATATCGACAGCTTCTTCAGCGCGGGCACCACGAGTTTTCTGGAAAACGACGTGGCGGGGCTCGATGACTTCGAGCTCGTGTGCTTTTTGGTGGTGAGGTAGATGTTCGGTCTGCCCAGCACGGTGGAAGTGCATCAGCCGCTGCCGAAAACCGCGTTCTACCAGCGCTTATCGCTTGCGGCTCCCGTTAAGGACGAGTTCGTGCACGGCATCGACGCGCTGTGCGTGGTCGGCGCCGTCAAGGAGGCCACGTGCGGCATTCCCGCAGCGGAGGGCGTCGAGGAGATATCCGTTCTGCGCGCGGATTTGAAGTCGCGCGAGGTTCCAAAGCAGGCGCTTGACGCCATCGCGGCTGCGGTGCCGCGCAAGCTTCTCATGGTGTGTTGCCATGAGGGGATGGCGCGGTTGGCTGCCGTGCGTCGCGGCTTGCATGTTGGCGCACGGTGGGTTTCCGAAGACGAGTTGAATATCGAGCTTATCGGAACCACGCTCGCCGAGGTGTGGGACGGCTTGTGCGCGCAGGTGCTGTTCGACGATGCGGGCATTCCCGACGTCGATGCGCGCATGCGGAAAGAGAAGAGAATTGCCGAGCTTGAGGCCGAGGTCGTCAAGCTGGAACGGAAGTACGCGAAGGAGGTTCAGCCCGCCAAGCGCAACGCCGCATATAAAGAGTTTCGCGCCGTCAGGGCCGAGCTCTCCGCGTTGAAAGGGGAGTAGGCCATGGAGAAGGTCGGCCTGAGCACGGCGAACATCGCCGCCGAGAACGCCGCCAAGCTGGCGGAGCTTTTTCCGGACGTGCTGACCGAGGTGATGGACGAGGACGGCAACGTCCACTACGGCATCGATGCGGAGGCGTTGCGCGCGCATGTGGGCGACATCGCCGAGGACAAGCGCGAGCGCTACCAGTTCACGTGGCCCGGCAAGCAGCGCGCCCGCGCCGAGGCCATCCGCCCCATCGACAAGACCATGCGCCCCGCGCTTAAGGAGAGCGTGAATTGGGACACGACGGAGAACCTCTACATCGAAGGCGATAACCTTGATGCGTTGAAGATCCTGCGCGAGACCTATGCCGGCAAGATCAAGATGATCTACATCGACCCGCCCTACAACACGGGGCATGACTTCGTGTACAACGACTCTTTCGCCTGCAGTGCGGAAGAGGAGCGGGCCGAGAGCGGGGCGTTTGACGAAGAGGGGAACGTCCTCGATAAGGCTTACAAGCAGAACAACGAATCGAACGGAAGGTTCCACTCTGACTGGTGCTCGATGATGTACCCCAGGCTCGTGCTCGCGAGGGATTTATTGAGCGAGGACGGGGTTATCTTCATTTCGATTGATTCCCATGAAATAAAAAATGCTAGAGAAATATGCGATGGAGTGTTTGGTGCGTCTGCTTTAAAAAACTGCATTGCAGTTCGCCGTGGAATAAAAAATGTTCAAGCTCAGTTTGATGATCTTTCGGCGCTTTCCCAAGGTCATGAATATCTACTGCTTTATGCAAAGAACTCAACGCTGAGAATGTCAAAACTTCAGCTTCGCCATGATGGTAAACCTGGAAAGTGGGATACATTTTGGAGGGGTACGGACCGCCCGACGATGAGATATGAGTTGTTTGGAGAAACTCCTTCTGCAGGTCAATGGAGATGGGAGAAGGGGAGGACTCTTCAAGCTGTCTCCAACTATGAACTCTATCTATCAAAAGGCAGCGGCTTGTCTATCGATGAATATTACTTGGATCACCTTGCCGCGACAAATGAGAAGCTTAATTTCGTTAGGAAGAACGAGGCTGGCACGGTTCAGTATTATGTCCCCCCATCGCGCGGGAAGCTGCTTAGCGACAATTGGATGGATCTAACGCTTTCTGGTAGCGAGACTGATGCATTTGATACCGAGAAAAGCGTTCAGCTAATGATGCGTTCTGTTGGTTGGGTTGCGGGCGAAGGCGACATCGTCCTCGACTTCTTCTCCGGCTCTGCCACGACCGCCCATGCCGTCATGCAGCTCAACGCCGAGGACGGTGGCAACCGTAAGTTCATCATGGTGCAGCTGCCCGAGGTGTGCGACGAGAAGTCCGAGGCTGCCAAAGCCGGTTACAAGAACATCTGCGAGATCGGCAAGGAGCGCATCCGTCGTGCGGGCACGAAGATCGCGGCCGAGGTGGAGCAGGCCAACGCGCAGCTGAAGCTGGGCGAGGAGCCCAGGAAGGTGCCCGACATCGGTTTCCGCGTGCTGAAAATCGACTCGTCCAACTTCAAGGACGTCAAGAGCACGCCCGATGCCATCCGGCAGGATCAGCTCTTCGGCATGGCCGACAACCTTAAGCCCGACCGCACGCCCGAGGACATCCTCTTCCAGCTGTTCCCGCAGTTCGAGATTCCCTTCACCGCGCGCATCGAAAAGCTGAGCATCGGCGGCAAGACCGTCTACTCCGTCGACGACGACACACTGCTCGCGTGCTTCGATGCCGAGGTTTCCGAGGACGTCATCCGCGCCATGGCCACGCGGCAGCCGTTGCGCGCCGTGCTGCGCGACGCGTCCTTCATCGGCGACGATGCCCTCACCAACTTCGAGGAGATCTTCAAGACTTTGAGCCCCTCCACCGAAACCCGGGTGGTGTAACTGCGTTGCTGAATCTAGCCGATAAACGAGAGGTTTTCTTCGCCGAATGTCTCAATCCGCGCTTTGCAGATGCGTCGATGGTTGAGGGTCACGGCTTTCGCCAGCTTCTGAAGGTCTTTCTGCGGGATATTGCTTGCGTTATGGGCGAGTCGGCAGCCGCCGTCGGAAAGCAGCCAAAACTTAGTTGCGTGCTTTTCGGGACGCTTGACCGCAACGTGAATGTGGATGGGCTCGCCGTCTTCCCCCGCCCAAAAGAAGAAAACGTAGCAGCCGACGATAAACACTTGAGGCATTATGCGGTTAGCCTCTCGTCGTACGGGGCTTCGGCCAGTTCGAAGATAAGTGGTGCGTTATCGCGCAGAAAATCTTTGAGCTCGTCGAGTTCGGCTTCCGCGAATCCGTCGACATTGGACCAGCGGTATGCGGGCATGACGCAGTGCGCTTCATCGAAGCCTCCCTCCCGTGGGCGCTCCACGGTGATCTTGATGGTCCCGTCGTCCCTGAGATCCGAATACGCGATGCATGTTCCGTCGGGGAATTCCGCATAGTTCCACATCATGGCCAGCCTCCAGCGTTTACTGAGTCGTTACCGCTCATTGTACTCAATGCCGTTTGCAGTTAGATAGGTGCTTCATGGAATTCAAATTCACCGTTTTGGATTACCAAACCCGCGCGTCGCGTGCCGTGGTCGACGTGTTCGACGGGCAGCCGAAGGTCGAGGCGCAGTCTTATCTGCGGGATCTGGGCATGCCGCGCGTGGGTAAAAACGGGCAGGTCGTCCAGCAGTTCGTCGATACTGAGAACGGGCCCGTCGTTGACGATGGCTCGGGTTTTCGCAACGCGCCGTTGCGCCTGACGTCCGATGAGCTGCTGGACAACGTGAGGAAAGCCCAGCGTAGAAACGGCATTCCCGTATCGAGCGCGCTGCACCACGATTTGGGCGCGGTGGAGCTTGACGTGGAGATGGAAACCGGCACGGGCAAGACCTACGTCTACACCCAGACCATGTTCGAACTGAACGCACGTTACGGTTGGACGAAGTTCATCATCGTGGTGCCCAGCGTTGCCATTCGCGAAGGCGTGGCCAAGTCGCTTGAGATCACGGCCAAGCATTTCCACGAGCGCTATGGCAAGCGCCTGTGGTCGTTCGTGTACAACTCGAGCCGCTTGAACGAGATCGACTCGTTCGCCAGCCGCGCGGACATCTCGGTCATGGTCATCAACATGCAGGCGTTCAACGCGTTCGACGAGTCCAAGAGCAAAGACGGTCGCGGCGGCGACAAAGCTGCGCGCATCATGTTCTCCGAGCGCGACGACTTCGGCAGCCGCCGGCCCATCGACGTGCTTTCCGCCACCAACCCCGTCCTCGTCATCGACGAGCCGCAGAAGATGGGCAAGAAGTCGGGCGCCACGCGCAAGGCCATGCAGCAGTTCCGTCCGCTGATCAGCCTCAACTTCTCCGCCACCCACAAGGAGCATCACAACACGGTGTTCGCCCTCGATCCGCTCGACGCTTACAACGAGCGGTTGGTGAAACGCATCGAGGTCAAGGGCATCGAGATGGTGGGCATGCGCGGTACCGACGGCTACGTGTACCTGCAGGATATCCGCGTGAGCCCCACCAAGCCGCCCGTTGCCGTCATCGAGCACAAGCGGCAGCTTTCGGGCGGTAAGGTCGTCAAGCACGCGGGCACTTTCAACGAGGGTGACAACCTGTACCACGCTTCGCGCGAGCTCGAGGCGTATCTGCACGGGTTCCGCATTCTGCGCATCGTCCCCGACCAGGACGGGCAGGCGGGTTATGTGGAGTTCGACAACCACGAGCGACTGTACCGCGGGCAGGTGGCCAACGACTCCTCCGAGGAGGATCTGCGCCGCATTCAGATTCGCGAGACCATCGCCTCCCACCTGCAGAAGGAGGAGGTTCAGGGCATTAAGTGCCTGTCGCTGTTCTTCATCGACGAGGTGGCCAAGTACCGCGTTTACGACGAGGACGGGGCCGAGGGCGTGGGCGAATACGGGCGCATCTTCGAGGAGGAGTATCGGCGGGCGGTCGAGGAGCGTGTGGCTCATCCGACGCTCGACGACGAGCGCGACCCCGGATACACGCGCTATCTGAGCAGCTTCGACGCGCACGACGTTCACAAAGGGTATTTCTCCATCGACAAGAAAGGCCGCGCGGTGGACAGCAAGCTCAAGCGCGGCAGCGAGCTTGCCGAGGGCGAGGACGCCGTGGCCGCCTACGACCTCATCCTGCGCAACAAGGAGCGTTTGCTTTCATTCGAGGAGCCGTGCCGCTTCATCTTCAGCCATTCCGCGTTGCGCGAGGGCTGGGACAACCCCAACGTGTTCCAGATCTGCACGCTGAAAAGCTCGGGGGATTCCGATATCTCCAAGCGTCAGGAGGTGGGGCGCGGCCTGCGCTTGTGCGTCGATCAGAACGGCACGCGCCAAGATGCGGCGCTGCTGGGGCGCGAAGGCGTGCATCGTGTGAACTTGCTGACGGTCATCGCGTCGGAGGGCTACGACGGGTTCGTGAGATCGCTGCAAAGCGAGACGGCGGGCGAGCTGCGCGAGCGCCCGAAGCGCGTGGAGGGCAAGCTGTTCACGGGCGCCGTCGTGGAGCATGCCGGCGTGCAGCGCGTGCTCACCAAAGAGGATGCGGGCGACATCATGTACACGTTGGTGCGGTTCGGACTCATCGACCGCGAGGGGCAGCCCACCGATGAGTTCCGCGAGAAGGGGCTTTCCGCCGTGTCCGATGCGGACATGCCGCAATATCTCATCAGGTTTGCGGATCAGATCGTCGAGCTGGTTCGCAGCGTCGACGACCCGAGCGCCAAGATCGACTACGGCAACGGGTTCGGCACCAAGGTCGCGTGCAACCAGCTGAACGAGAACTTCCGCAAGAAGGAGTTTCAGCAGCTGTGGGCGCGCATCAACCACAAGCACGCCTACACCGTCGAGTTCGACACCGACGAGCTGCGCCGTAAGGCCGTGGACGGCATCGACGCGAATCTGAGCGTCTCCACGCCGCGTTACCGTTTGAAGCGGGGCGCGCAGCGCGACGAGGCCACGCGCGAGCAGATCGAAACCGGAGACAGCTTCGGAAAAGCAACCAGCGAAACCGAAGAGGTGAACAGCGGCGCCGTCACGGGCGTGTCGTATGACCTGCTCGGCGAGATTGCAGGCAAGGCGCGCATCACGCGTGCAAGCGCGGCGGCTATCCTGGCGGGTATTCGCCCCGACCGCTTCGCGCTGTTCCGCGTGAACCCCGAGGAGTTCATCGTGAAGGTGGCGGCGCTCATCGTGGATGAGAAGGCGCGCATGGTGGTCGACCATATTCGCTACAACCGCGTGGCGGGCGAATACGATGCGGCGGAGATATTCACCGAGGACATGCCGGAGAGCTTGAGCCGCGCGTTGCCAACGGCCAAGAAGGGCGTGCAGGACTGGACGGTGGTCGACAGCGACACCGAGCGCCGGTTCGCGCAGGACCTTGAAGAGTCCGCCGACGTGTGCGTGTTCGCGCACTTGCCGCGCTCGTTCAAGATTCCCACGCCGGTGGGCGACTATGCGCCCGACTGGGCCATCGCGTTCAACGAGGGCGCGGTGAAGCACATCTACTTCGTCGCCGAGACGAAGGGGTCGCTCAGCACGCTGAACCTGAAGGGCGTCGAGTCCGCCAAGATCGCGTGCGCCCGCGAGCTGTTCGCACAACTTGGGGAGGAGGAGGTGCGCTACGACTTCGTGAGCACCTACGACGAGCTGCTGGACAAGGTGATGTCGTAGGGCTGTTTCCCGGCGCTTTCGTATTCGCGACAGTGGCTATATCCAATCGGGTATAATCTGTTCCGTTTGGTAAATCGGGGCACGCGCGTACGTTTGCGCGGAAAGGATATGCAGCATGGCGAAGAGGACGCTTATCGTGAACGGGTCGCCGCGCCCGCATGGCAACACGGTCGCGCTCATCGAGGAGATGAAGAAGACGCTCGAGGGCGAGGTCATCGAGATCTCGGCGTTCCGATCGAACATCGCGCCGTGCGTGGACTGCCGCGGCTGCGTGAAAACGGCGAAATGCGTTGTGCGCGACGACATGGACATCATCTACGCCGACGACTACGACAACGTGGTCATCGCAACGCCCGTGTATTTCGGCACGATGCCCGGCGCCATGATGTCGCTGCTCAGTCGATTCCAGCCGCAGCATGCCGCGATGTTCTTCCTGGACATTCCGCGAAACATCAGCCCGAAGAAGGCGGGTCTCATTCTGACGGCGGGTAGCCGCAAGAACGAGGACCGCGCGATGCCCCATGTGCGCTGCATGTTCAACATGTTCAATGCTCGTGGGTATGAAGGCTACGAGGTCATCTCCAACAACACCGACGAGGTTCCCGCCGATCAGGATGAGGCGGCCATGGCGGCGGCGCGACGTTTGGGCGAATACCTCAACGAGGACTGGCCCGAGGGCGCCGACCTGCGCGATTTGTGGGATGTCAAGCGCGGACGCGCGTAGCGGGCGCGTTAGGGGCGGAAGCGTCTCCGCTGTCTCGGAGGTGGTTCTCGTCGTAGTTCGTGGCGCGTGGAAGTTGTCGGGAAAAGCCGGGTCGGCGTTCAGCCGGCTCGGCTTTTTTGCGCTTGCAAAGGGATGGTCGAGGCTCGGCTGGCCGAGGAAACGGCGCGATACTTTGCGCACTCACGGTGTTCGGGAGCTTTTATACTTTGCGTACTGTCGGTGATTTCATTGTAAAATACTCTGCGTATTGACGGTTACATGGCATTTGAACAGGTGTTTCTCATGGATATCAAACGTGATGTTTATGTAAAGCTCCAAAGATGGAAAGAGAACTCGAGGGCAGAACGGCTCTTCTTGTCGAAGGCGCGCGCCGCGTCGGTAAATCGACCATAGCCGAGAAATTCGCCCGCGAAAACTATCGATCGTACGTCATCATTGATTTCGCTACGGCCTCGAAGGTCATTAAGGATAATTTCGAGGACAATTTGACTAATCTCGATAGATTCTTTCAGATAATCTCATTGGAGTACGGGACGCGCTTGTTCCCCCGAGAGTCGTTGATCGTGTTCGACGAGGTTCAGAAGTTCCCGAAAGCTCGCGAGTCGATAAAATACCTGGTCGCTGACGGGCGCTATGATTTCATTGAGACAGGGTCGTTGATCTCCATCCGCGAGAGCGTGGGGAGCATTGTTGTTCCCTCCGAGGAGGAGCGTTTGCGCATGCATCCTCTCACTTTCCCGGAATTTCTCGAAGCTTCAGGCGAAGGCGTTCTTCTCGATTACATTCGCTCTTGCTACAGGGGGAAAAGGCCTTTGGACGATGCGTTCCACAAGCGTGCAACGCATTTGGTGAGGGAGTATATGCTTGTGGGCGGCATGCCGCAAGCAGTTGTGACGTTTCTCGAGGGCGGCAGAGATTTTTACGCGGCAGATGAGGCGAAACGGCGAATTCTGGATCTGTATCGAGACGATATTCGCAAAGCTGCGCAACGTTACAAATCGAAAGTATCGACTCTGTTCGAGTATATTCCAGGCTACCTCTCCACTCGTGAGAAGAAGGTGGTTTTACGCAAGGTGGACGATGGCGGTGAGTTCGACGTTTACGACGATCCGCTGTTTTGGCTCGGGGATTCCATGATGTGCAATCTGTGCTATCGCTGCACCGATCCCAACGTCGGCTTTGCGCTGAGCAGGGACGACTCGGCGGTTAAGTGCTACTTGGCTGACACGGGTCTTCTGGTGAGCCTTGCTTTTTCGGAGGGCGAGATAGCAAGCGAGAATTTGTACCGGAGCATTATGGCGGGGAGGCTTTCTTTGAACGAAGGGATGCTCCATGAAAACCTGGTTGCCCAGACCATTGCATCGGCAGGCCGAAAGCTGTATTTCTACACCCATTATTCCGAGCAAAAACATCGCAACGACATTGAAATCGACTTCTTGCTGTCAAACGACAGCAAGACCAATCTCAAGGTAACCCCCGTTGAGGTTAAGTCGTCGAAAAATTACACCACGTTGTCGTATGCCAAGTTCAAGAAACGCTTCGGAAGGCGTATAGGCTCATCGATGGTCGTGCATCCGAAGGCTTTTTCCGAAAACGAATCAGGTGTGAGCCTGCCTACTTACATGCTGTTTTGCGTGTTCGAGTGATGAAGCCGTACCCAGGTGCGCTCAGAGAGCGCCCCTCTGGGCGCCATCGACGGAATCGCAGCCTTTGGCTATGCGGCGTAGAGTCCCTCGAGCGCGCCCGCGATCAACTCAATATAGGCTTGGCAGCCGTCGCCGGCGGTGAGATGCGTGCCGTCGCCGTCGAAGTACTCGTCGTGGCCGGCGCTTGCCGCGTGCCAGTCGATGATACGCACGTTCTCGTGTTCGTCAGCGGCCTGTTGCAAAAGCGCGTTGTTGATGTCTTGCAGCGGATCGGGCGAGCGCACGTTCATCAGGTACACGTGCTTGTCGGCGGGCACCGACTCCACCATCTCGCGTACGTCATCGGCGGTGGCAGGGCCGTTGGTTCCCATTTCGAAGATGACCACAGGGCCGTTCCAGCCGTTGTCGACGTGCTGCTGGTACACGTCTTTGGCGGTGTAGAGCTGGCGGCCGATGGCGGCGTCGAGTGTCGCGCGCGGGAACGCGTCGCCGAAGTAGCCGTATCCGTCCGAGTCGGAAAGCGCCGCCGAAACCGAGTCGCCGATCAGCAGGAAGTCGGTGTTGCGCGCTTTATCCGCAGGCGTTTCGCCCTCGGTCGAGGCGAGCATCTCCTCGACGGTGCGCTCCTCAGGCGCTTCGGGCGCGTCCTCGGGCGGCGCTTCGGGCGTCACCACGGCGGATTCGAGTTGCGTGTTCTGCTGCGTGGCGGTCGGCGGCACCGCGATCAGGCACACGACGGCCGCGACGGCGAGGATGCATCCCGCGCCCAGTTGCACGGCGTGGTGCAGCGCGTACTCGCCTACGGTGAGCTGTTTCTCGCGGATTCCCTTGACGGCCTTGCCGATGGCGCCTTTGCGCAGCGGCGTCTCCACGACGTAGTAGGAGATCGCCGATACCGCCAAAATGACGAGCGCCTGCCCCATGTAGGCGAACCAGGGCGTCTCGCCCGTGAAGTTCCGCGGGTTCATCAGAAGCAGCAGCGGGTAGTGCCACAGGTAAATGCTGTAAGAGAGCTTGCCGATCCACACCAGCGGGCGCAGTGCGAAGAAGCGCGCGAGCGGGCTTCTTCCGTCTGCCAGCGTGATGATGAGCGCGCCTGCGAGCAGGGAGAGCAGCGCGATGCCGCCGTAGTACAGAAACGGGGAGTAGCCGTTGACGGCGACCATCATGACCAGGATGCCCGCGAGCGCCGCCGATCCCACGCCGAGGGCGATTTTTCGGTCACGCGCGGTGAAGCCTTGCCGCCCGTGACCGTTCACGCGCGCAGGTGGGAACTCGAAAGCCAGAAACGCGCCGATGAGCAGGGAGAACGCACGCGTGTCGGTGCCGTAGTACACACGGCTGGGGTCGGCTTGCGGCGAGTAGAGGATCGCCATGGCCGCAGCGGATGCGATGGCGGCGACAAACAGTCCCAGCTGGATATGACGCTTCTTCACACGCTTGGAGAACAGCAGGAGAAGGAGCGGCGGCCAGATGAGGTAGAACTGCTCCTCGATGGCCAGCGACCAGAAGTGGGTGACCGGCGAGGGCGCGCCCATGGCCTCGAAGTAGCTGACGTCTTGGAATATGTACCACCAGTTCGTGAAGAACAAAAGCGCGGCGACGATGTCGTTGCGCAGTTTGGTGAGCATGTCGGGCGCGAAGACGCCCGTGAGCACGATGGTGCCCAAAAGGACGAATACGATGGCGGGGAAGAGCCTGCGCACGCGTCGGAGCCAGAATTGGGGCAGGTTGATCTTCTTGGTGGTGGACCATTCCCGAATGAGCAGTCCCGTGATGAGGTAGCCCGAAAGGACGAAGAAGATGGTGACGCCGAGCAGTCCGCTTTGCAGCGCGGTGGCGTTCATATGGTAGATGACGACGGCTATGACGGCGAGCGCGCGCAGTCCGTCGAGTGCCGGTATGTAGCGGGAGCTCATAGGGCGCCTCCGATGGGGTTCGCGTTCCGAGGCGCGGTGTTGCACGGCGCCGGCTGACGGCGCACGGAGCGGTTCGCTTCCGTCGTCGCGGTGCTTGCGGCATGAAGCGGACGGGTGCGGAGCGCTGCGTGCGGGCTCTTGAGAGCACGAGCTTCATTCTAGCGGTTCGCGTGCTTGCCGCAACGGGGGAGAGCGGGGTTGGCGGCGTAAAGCTAGGAAGATCCTGCGCCGGGGAACCCGGACGCCCGTCAACTTCGCTTCGTTTCATTTGCTGGTGTAAGCGCTTCAACGTAGACCCCATTCAGGGCGAGCGCTGACGAAGCCGCTCGTCGATGAGCATCGCCAGCGCTGATCTGCCGGGTTCGCGCGCCGCAGCCTTTCGCCGCGGGCGGCGTCCGCGGCGAGGGGAGGACGCCGCCCGGTAAACCATTACTCGCTGCGCAGAGCCTCGACCGGGTCCTTGCGGCTTGCCGAGGACGCGGGCATGAGGCCGGCGATGAACGTCAGAAGCACGCTGATCACCACGAGCACGCCTGCGGCGACGGGGGGCAGCTGCGCGACGTTGGGCACGTCGAACAGGGCGTAGACGATGGCCGATATGGGCGCGCAGACCAGCGCTGTCACGCCGACGCCGAGGATGCCCGCGACGAGGCCTTCGATGACGGTCTCGGCGTTGAACACGCGCGAGACATCGCCCTTGCTCGCGCCGATGGCGCGCAGGATGCCGATCTCCTTCTTGCGCTCGAGCACCGAGATGTAGGTGATGACGCCGATCATGATGGAGCTGACCACCAGCGAGATGGCGACGAACGCGATGAGCACGTAGCTGATCATGTCGATGATGGTGGTCACCGAGCTCATGAGCGTGCCGACGATGTCGGTGTAGGTGATGGCGCGGTCATCGTTGCCCTCGTTGATCATACGCTGGTTGTAGCCGTTGAGAATGTCGATGATCTCCTGCTTGCTGTCGAAATCGATCGGGTAGATGTCGATGCCCGCAGGCTTGTCCAGGTCGGCGTATCCGAATTTCGACAGGTTGCCGTCGTAGGTGGCCTCCTCCGAGCTCATCATCGACATGATCAACTCGGTGAGCTGCTGCTCGTCGAGGTTGAACTTGAACGCGTTGGCGAAGGCGGCCGTGTCGATGTTCATGGCGGATGCCATGTTCGCCGAAAGCTGGCTCATGGCCTGCGTGAGGGCGTTTGACATCTGGGTTTGCATCGCCTGCACGACTTGGGAGATGTAGACGGTCATGGTCTGCGTCATGTACGCTTGCACCTTCGCGGCAAGCTCGGCCTGCATCCCCGTGGTGTCGACGACCTCGGGTATGAGGCTGTTCATGAGCTCTTGGGTTTCGGGCAGGGCCATGTACGCCGCCATCGCAGCCTGCTGGCCCGCCTCGGTGGTGATGTCGAACGAGGGATCCTTCGCGCTCAGATCGGCGATGATCAGGGGAAGCTTCTCGGTGTAATCGGCGGTGAGCTTCGCCGTCGCCGCCGCGAGGGCATCGTTGTTCACCTGGGGCGTTCCGTCGATGGCGAAGGCGTCGGGGTCGGGAGAGGGCAGCGAGGGCATACTCGGCGCCGTCATGCTGTTCTGCAGCGCCGTCATATCGATGGTGAGCTTGCTCGCATCGATGCTGAAGGCGGAGCTTATCGCGCCCTCGTCGACGGTGAACATCGAGTTCATGTCAAGCGACGAGTCCTCGCCCGTTCCCTCCTCGAGTTCGGCGAAGGTTTTTCCGCTGATGACGTCGGTGTCGGGATTCGCGAGCTGATCCTGGACGATCTGCGACGCGGCGGCCTCCTCGATGAGGTGCCGGGTCAGCGCGGGGGTGTAGTAAACGCCCATCGAAAGAGCCGTCGCCTTGGCTTCGGGCTTTGCTTGAACGATTCCCGAGATGACGATGTCCTCGCCGGCGTTCACCAAATCGGTCATGTACGCCTTGTCGTCGGACTTGTCCACCCACACGCCGTGCTCGGCGTCGTGCTGGTAGAAGTCGGCCGCGTTCACCAGCTTGAAGCGCTTACTCAGGATGTCGTCGTAGGTGATGTCGATGTCGTCGAGCTCGACATCGATTTGCTCTTCGGCCATGAACTGGTTCACCATGGTCTTCAGCTCGGAGGAGTCGCGGAGGCCGAGCACGTAGGACATGAAGTCGCTGATGTTGCCGCCCGCCGTGAGCACCAGCACGCACTCGTTGTAATTTTCAGGCCAATGACCTGCAACGACGTCGTATTGCTCTTCGACGATACTCGAATTGCCCATCATTTCGGCGAAAACGTCGGTCGAAGCCGACATGGACATGAGGGAGTTGGTGTAGGCCGAAGAGCCCATGCCGAGCGCGGAGAACGTGGTGTCGGGGTTGATCTGACGCACGCCGTTCTCGGTGTTCGCGTCGAAGATCTGCGGCGTGACGTTGTAGGTGTAATCGATGGAGTTGGTGTAGCTCTCGATGCCGCTCTCGCCGCTGTCGAAGTAAGACTTCAGGGAGGCGAGATCGTTGCTGGCGATGCTCGAGAGCATTCGCGTGATCATCTGGTTCTCGCCGATACGGGCCTCCGCGTCCGTTCCCTCTTTGCCGCTCGCGCCGTCGTCGGGCGAGGACCCCGAGCCGTCGTCGGCGCCCGCGACGCTGCCGACCATCATGGAGGTCATGTCGAAGCCCGTGCTCATGATCTGCAGGGGATACACCGAAAGCGTGTCCTCCTCGACCGATTTGATGTAGGCGTTCACACCGTTGGCGAGCGCGAGGATGGTGGCGATGCCGATGATGCCGATGGAGCCGGCGAAAGCCGTCATGATGGTGCGGCCTTTCTTCGTCATGAGGTTGTTGAAGGACAGAGACAGCGCGGTGAGGAATCCCATCGAGGTGCGGCGCACGGGCTTTTCCGAGAGCTTCATCTCGTCGGGGGTGGGTTCGTAGGGGTCGGTGTCGCTTCTGATGACGCCGTCGGCGAGGTTCACGATGCGCGTGGCGTACTGCTCGGCGAGCTCGGGGTTGTGCGTGACCATGATGACGAGACGGTTGCGTGCGATCTCGGTGAGAAGGTCCATGATCTGCACGCTGGTCTTGGAATCGAGGGCGCCGGTGGGCTCGTCGGCGAGCAAGATTTCCGGGTCGTTGATGAGGGCGCGGGCGATGGCGACGCGCTGCATCTGACCGCCCGAGAGCTGGCTGGGCTTTTTGTTGACGTGGTCGGCCAGTCCGACGGCGGCGAGGGCCTCTTCCGCGCGGCGGCGGCGCTCGTCGCGCGAGACGCCCGAAAGAGTGAGCGCGAGCTCGACGTTGGCGAGCACCGTCTGGTGCGGGATGAGGTTGTAGCTTTGGAAGACGAAGCCGATGCGGTTGTTGCGGTAGGCGTCCCAGTCGCGGTCCTTGTAGCTTTCCGTGGAGATGCCGTCGACGATGAGGTTACCCGAGTCGTAGTGATCGAGCCCGCCGATGATGTTGAGCAAGGTGGTCTTGCCCGAGCCCGAAGGCCCGAGGATGGCGACGAACTCGTTGTCGCGGAACGACACCGACACATCGTCGAGCGCGGTTTGCGTGAAGCCGCCGGTGGTGTAGGCCTTGCGGATGTGCTGGAGCTGAAGCATGGGCGGTCCTCGATGGTCGTCGGCCGGGTGCGACGATCGGTGCGCCCGCCGTCGACCCGCCCGCTGGCTGTGCGAAATTAGTTTGCTTTCTTTTATTTTAGTTCTTAACTACTTGCGACGACTAACTATCTGTAAACAATACACATGGTCTATGCTTGGCGATTGGATCTTCAGGCACGGTATGAGCCCTGCGGCAGGTGCCCCCCGCTTCGTGCGGCGCGCGTCCGGCGGCCAGTCGTGCCTCACGCGCCCGGCTGTCGACCTTGCGCGGTAGGCGCCCGACATCCTTCGCGTGATGGTTTTGCGTAACCTGGCTCAGCTTTGGTTCGAGCACCCGGCGGGCGGGGCTAAAATGAAGCCGCTTTTGCAGGAGTCATCGCTGAAAAGAGGAGTCTCATGGATCAACGCGTGTACGAACTCATCAACAACCAGATCAGCAAGGAACTTTACTCGGCTTACCTGTACCTCTCCTTTGCGGATTACTACGAGGAGGAAGGTCTTGACGGCTACGCCAACTGGTACGAGATCCAGGCTCGGGAAGAGCGCGATCATGCGATGATCTTCCGCAACTACCTGCACGATAACGGCGAGAGGGTCAAGCTGCTCGCGATCGACCAGCCCGACAAGACGTTCACCTCCCACCTCGAGCCCCTCGAGGCGGCGCTTGAGCACGAGAAGTACGTCACGTCGCTCATCAACGACATCTACGCCGCCGCTATGGAGGCGAAGGACTACCGCGCGATGAAGTTCCTCGATTGGTTCATCGACGAGCAGCTCGAGGAGGAGAGCAACGCCGACGACATGATCACGAAGATGAAGCTGTTCGGCAGCGACGCCCGCTCGCTTTACGAGCTCAACCAGGAGTACGCGGGTCGCGTGTACAGCACCCCGGCTCCGCTCGCCGGCAACTAGGCGCTCTCGTCAGGCAGCATCGTCGCGCTTCAAGAGGCCGGGTTCGCCCGGCCTCTTCTCATGCACGCGAGCGGATCTGTTGACCGCACGCGTCCGGTCGCGTATCTTCTCGCGATGTTGAAATGGCTTATCCGCGTGCAGCAGGCTTTGCTGTGGGCGGCGTGCGGCACGCTGTTCACGTTCCTCATGACCACGCTCGGCGCGTCGGCGGTGTTTTTGTTCCGCAAGCGGAGAAGCGCGATGGCCCAGCGGGTGCTTCTCGGGTTCGCCTCGGGCGTGATGATAGCGGCTTCGGTGTGGTCGCTGCTCATCCCCGCCATCGAGAAGGCGGAGGAGTCCGGGCAGGTGGGATGGGTTCCCGCTGCGGGCGGGTTCGTTCTCGGCGTCGTCTTCCTCATGGTGCTTCACGCGATTTTGCCGCACATGCATCCCGGCGCGCGCGATGCCGAGGGCCTGCCTTCGAAGTGGGGCCGCCCCGCGCTTTTGCTCTCCGCCGTGACGCTTCATAACATCCCCGAGGGCATGAGCGTCGGCTTGCTGTTCGCGATGGCGGGGCTTACCGGGGATGCGGCGACGTTCGGCATGGCGGTCGCGCTTGCGATCGGCATCGGCATTCAGAACGTGCCCGAGGGCGCGGCGGTTGCGCTTCCGCTCATGCAGGAGGGCATGAGCGCGCCGCGCGCGTTCGCCATGGGGGCGCTGTCGGGTCTCGCCGAGCCGGTGTTCGGCGTGCTGGTGGTGCTGTTCGCCTTGGCTATCGTGCCCTTCATGCCCTGGCTCCTGGCGTTCTCTGCAGGCGCCATGATGTACGTGGTGGTCGAGGAGCTCATCCCGGAGGCTCACCTGGGCGATCGCGAGGGTTCGGGCGTTGCGGCGAGTGCCGGCACCCTCGCGGTGATGGGCGGCTTTCTGGTGATGATGATCCTCGACGTGGCGCTCGGCTAGCTAGGCGTTCGGGCGGTTCGCGTTCGCGGGATCCTCGTCCGCAGCGGCGGGGCCCGCCTGCGCCGGCGACTGCCCTGCGGCGCCGTAGGTGCTGGCGTAGGGGGATGCCTGCGGTGTTTGCGGGAAGGGCTGCGCCGTCGGCTGCCCGTAAGGCTGCGCCGCGGGTTGCCCGTAGGGGATGGCGTAAGCGCGTTTGTCCATGCCGGCGAGCACGGCGGAGATGATGAGCAGGATGCAGGTGATGATGCGCCCGCCGAGCAACGCGACCACGGCGCCGACGATGCTCCAGACGAGCACGCCGCCGAGCTTTTCACGTCTGCTCGCGCCCCTGACGCCCATGATGCCCGCCACCAGGGTGACGACGGCGCCGATGAGCTCCCAACCGATGCCGAACATGCCGAGGGCCAAGGCGAAGTTCAGCGAATTGACGACGTCTGTGCCCGTGATATCGCCCGTGACGGTGATGCCGCTTGCGGCAAGCTCGCGCTCGAGCTCGTGGTGAGACGTCAGCGCCTCGTCGAACAGATGGTGCCCGTACTGGTTGATGGCGCTTCCGCCGATGCCGGCGAGGGCGAATCCGACAAAGCACGCGAGGATCGCGATGACGGCGAAGACGATGACGGCGATGTTGACGCCTTTGATTGCCGATGCATGATTGTTCTGCATGGTTAACTCCTATCTCCTATTCGGCATAGTTTAGCGTGTGACGCGACGCTTGCGGGCGTATCGTCGGCGTTTGGCAACGGGTGGGCTTTTCTCCATAATCTTGTGGGATCATGATGGAGCGCCGGGGAGGCGGTGGGCCGCCCGCGCAACGGCAAGAGGCGCATTCTGCGCGGAAAGGCGGAAAACATGGAGAACTTCGAATTCGTGTCACCGACCAGGTTCGTGTTCGGCCACGGCGTTGAGACGCAGGTGGGCGAGAGGCTCGCGTCGGATGGCGCTCGTCGCGCGCTCATCCACTACGGCGGCGGATCCGCGGTTGCGAGCGGTCTTGTCGCGCGCGTGCGGGCATCGCTCGAACAGGCGGGCGTGACTGTGTTCGAGCTCGGCGGCGTGCGCCCCAATCCCGAGATCGCGCTGGTGCGCGAGGGCGTGGCCCTCTGCAAGCGCGAGGAGATCGACTGGATCGTCGCCGTCGGAGGCGGCAGCGTCATCGACTCCGCGAAGGCCATCTCAAACGGCGCATGCATCGAGGAGGACGTGTGGGAGCTGTTCGAGACGAAGCGGCCCAACCCCGTAACGCTTCCCATCGCCGTGGTCTTGACCATTCCGGCGGCCGGCAGCGAGGCGTCGAAGAACACCGTCGTCTCCAACGATGAGCTGGGCCGCAAGACCGGATACGCCAACGACAACCACCGCCCGCGCTACGCGTTCATGAATCCCGAGCTCACGTTCACGCTGCCGCCGTTTCAGACCGCTGCGGGCATCACCGACATGTTCTGCCATCTGCTCGAGCGCTTCTTCGACGATGTGGGCGCGGTGCCCGTGACCGACAACCTCAATCTGTCGCTCATGAAGACCGTGCGCGCCGAGGCGCCGCGCGTTTTGGTCGATCCCGAGAACTACGACGCGCGTGCGAACATCATGTGGGCGGGCATGCTGTGCCATCAGGGCTTGGCGGGCGTGGGCAGGCACGAGGACTGGGCCACCCACGGCCTTGAGCACGAACTGTCGGCGCTCGATCCTTCCATCACCCACGGAGCGGGGCTGGCGGTCATGTTCCCGGCGTGGATGGAGTACGTGTGCGATGCGAACTACGCGCGCTTCGCGTATTACGGACGCGAGGTGTTCGGCCTGGCGCCGACCGGCGACCTTGAGGCCGACGCGCTTTCGGCCATCGACGAGACGCGGATGTTCTTCGCCTCTTTGGGCATGCCCACGACGCTCGAGGAGCTCGGTGTCGGCGAGGAGGACATCGAGCGCATGATTCCCACGTTGCGGGCGAACAAAGGCGAGGTGTTCGGCAGCATGAAGAAGCTCGACATGGACGACGCCCGCGCCATCTACCGTTTGGCGCTCGCGGGGTGCGCCGAAGAGGAATAGGCGGTGTTCGCCCGGCGGTGCGTGCGCGTCGTCGGGCGAACACTCTCCCAGGGTCAGGTGCGTTGTCGGGCGGATGCTCCCGGGGTCGGGCGCACGCTACGAGATCGCGGCCTCTCAGCCGTTTAATCGTTGCCGACGATGCCGTTTGCGATCCACGACACGATGGAGATGACGATGGCGGCGACGAACCCGCTTCCGAAGGTGGCTATCTCGAACCCGATGCCGAACAGCCCGTTGGCAAGCCACGCGGCAAGGTAGAGCACGGCGGTGTTCACCACCAGGTAGAACAGGCCGAGCGTCAGCACCGTCACGGGCAACGAGAGCACCTGCAAGATGGGCTTGACGGCGATGTTGACGAGCGAGAGCACGAGAGCGAGCAGCGTGATGCCGATCCACGCCTCGCCTCCGAGCACCTCGATTCCAGGCACCAACCACACGGCGGCGGCGACGGCGATGGCGGTTACGATCCAGCGTATGACGAATCCCATGACGGTCCTTTCGCGGTCCGCGCAGCCTTAAGGCGGCGCTTGCAACATGTTCGTCACCACCATATCAAACGCGCGTGGAAACTCTTTGCAGCGCGTCGTCTGCGCCACCGTGCCGTGCTGTTAGCGTGAACGGGGCGAAACGTGCTGTTGCCGTCGCGCTTCGATGTGACACAATATCCCCCATGAAAAACGACAAGAGAAAAAACACAAGCGCTAAGAAGCGCTCCTCGTCGAAGGGGACTGCTTCCCGCAGACAGGGCGGCCCCGCCGCCACGGCGGGTCGCGCCCGCAAAGCCTCGCCGAAGGCCGCTGCGTCGCATGCGCGCCGTCGTGCTTCCGCCGAGCGCTCTTCAACCCGATCGAAGGCGAACGCATCGCATGCGCATGCGATGCAGCGCACCTGCGATCTGTGCCCGGTGTTCGACCGTTGCGGAGCGTGCAGCCTGCTCGACGTCCCCTACGCCGAGCAGCTCGCCGCAAAGCAGCGATCCGTCGCCGATCTGTTCGCCGGGCTCGCGCCCGCCGAGGCTTTGCAGCCCATCATCGGCATGGAGGCCCCCTTCCATTATCGCAACAAGGTCGTTTCCCCCTATGCGCCGGGCGCTCGCATGGGGCAGGCGCGCAAAGCGCAGGGCAAGGCGGGTTCTGCGCGTTCGGGCGCGCCGCGTCGCGAGATCCTCACGGGCATGTACGCGAAGGGGACTCATCGCCTCATCCCGACCGACGCGTGCGCGCTCGAGAACGAGGTGGCGAAGAAGGTCACGCTCGTCGTGCGCGATCTCATGCGCAAGTGGGACATCGCCCCTTACGATGAGGATGCGGGCGAGGGCTTCATGCGCCATGCCGTCGTGCGCGTCGGGCACGCGTCGGGCGAGGTGCTCGTGACGCTTGTCACCAACGACGACGTGTTTCCCTCGTCGAAGTCGTTTTGCCGGGAGCTGGTTCGTCGTGTCCCCGAGGTCACGACCGTCGTGCAGAACGTCAACAAGCGCAACACCAACGTCATCCTCGGCGAGCAGGAGCGCACGCTCTTCGGCCCCGGGTTCATCCTCGACGAGCTGTGCGGGCTGAGCTTCCGCATTTCGTCGAAGTCGTTCTACCAGGTGAACGCCACGCAGACGGAGGTTTTGTACCGGCGCGCCATCGAACTCGCCGACCTTGTCGGGCGGGAGACGGTCATCGACGCGTACTGCGGCACCGGGACCATCGGGCTTGCGGCGGCACGTGCCGGGGCGGGGAAGGTGATCGGCGTGGACAACGTCGAGGCGGCCATCGTCGACGCCCGTCAGAACGCCGCGCACAACGGCGTCGACAACGCCGAGTTCGTCGCGCTCGACGCGGGCGCGTTCATGCAGGCGCTCGCCGTGAAGCGCGCCGACAGCGCCGAGGGCGAAGGCGCGAGCGGGGCGGATGTGCGCGATGACCTGGTTTTGCTGATGGATCCGCCCCGCGCGGGGTCGAGTGAGCGCTTTCTCGATGCAGCGGCGAAGCTCGCTCCTGATCGCATCGTCTACATCTCGTGCAATCCGCAGACGCAGGCGCGCGACGTCGCCTACCTTCGCCGCGTGGGCTACGAGGTCGACGCGGTTTGCCCGGTTGACATGTTCCCGCATACCGATCATGTGGAGTGCATCTGCCGCCTGCGTCGCGCGTAATGTGATGCAGTCGGGGGTTTCAAGGAGGTTTTGACATGACTCGTAACGAAGAGGCCGCGTGCGATCGTGTGATCGAGGTCATGCGCCGCACTCTGGTCGATCGCGCTTTGGCCGGGGCCGATAACGCGGTGCTTCTCATGGTGTCGGGTGGATCGGATTCCACGGCGCTCGCCTACGCCGCCGCCGAACTGCAGGCGGCAGGCGAGCTCGGCGCGCTCGCGATGCTCCATGTGAACCATAAGCTGCGCGGACGGGGTTCCGACGACGACGCGCAGTTCGTCGCGACGCTCGCCGAAGCGCTGGGGATTCCGCTGTTCATGTGCGAGATCGATGTCGCGGGCGAGGTGGCGCGCACGCGTGAGAACGTTGAGGCCGTCGCTCGACGCGAGCGCTATCTCGCCGCTAACGAGGCGCTCGAGTCGATGTGCCGCCACGAGGCCTATCCCATCGCCGAGGGTCGCATCTTCACCGCGCATACCGCCGACGATCGCATCGAGAGCTTCTACATGCGCTCCATCGTGGGCACCGGTCCCGGCGGCTTCCGCTCGATGCGCTATGCCAACGGGCAGATCGTGCGCCCCCTCATGGATCTCTCGCGTGAAGACCTCCGCGCGTTCATCAAGCGCAGGGAGCGTGAGGGCGGCGCCGTCGCGTGCGACGCCCAGGGCGAGCTTTGGCGCGAGGACGCCACCAACGCGCATACCGACCGGTTCCGCGCCTACGTCCGGCACGAGATCGTCCCGAAAGCGCGCGCGTGGGACGAGAAGATGACCACGTCGCTCGTGAGGTCGATGAACCTCATCGCCGATGAGGACGACATGCTCGACGACATGGCCGAGCAGCTTTGCGAAGCGTGCGTTCGCTGGGTGCAGGAAGACGAGCGATGGGGGATCGATCTGACCGAGGGGTTCGTTCTTCTACCCGAGCTTGCGCGCAGTCCTCGACCGCTTCAGCGGCGCGTGGCTCTTCGCATGCTGCAGCGTATGCTCGGGGTGGAGGCGCGCATCGACGCGGCGTCGGTCGAGGCGGTGCTCGACGGCTTCGCCGACGGAGCGCCCCTCAGCGGTTACGTGACGAACATCCAGGGTGATTTGGCGGTCAGCGCCAACAAGGAGGGCGTGCGCGTCGAGCCCATGGCGTATTTCAGGGCGCGCAGGAAGAAGGACAGGTAAATGGCTGAACAGGCATTCGAAGTCGTGCTGGCAAGCGCGAGTCCCCGTCGTCGGGAGCTTCTCGAGAAGGCGGGCGTGGCCTTCACCGTGCGCACGCCCCAAACCCCCGTGGACGAGACGCTCGAGCCCGACCAGCTCGCCGAGCCCGCCGAGGCGTGCAAGAAGCTCGCCGAGCGCAAGGCGGGCGCGGTTATCCAGGAGGTGCTCGCTGAGGACTATCAGGGTATGCTCATCGTCATCGGCGCCGATACCATGGTGGTGAAAGACGGCGAGATCTTCGGGAAGCCCCGCAGTCTCTCCGACGGCAAGCACATGCTGCGTACTCTGTCGGGCTCGACCCACGAGGTCATCACCGCGGTGTCGGTTTGGATGGTCGCTGCTCCCGAGGTGGAGAACATCTCGCTGGGGTTCCGCACGTTCCACGACGTGAGCCGCGTGACTTTCCGCGACCTCACCGATGAGGAGATTTCCGATTACCTGCGTCTCGGCGAGTCGTTTGACAAGGCGGGCGCGTACGCCATCCAGGGCGCAGGCGCGCAGCTGGTCGATCATTATGACGGCTCGCTTGACACCATCATCGGGCTGCCGGTCGAGCGCATGCTGCGCGAGTTTCCCGATCTGGCTCCTGACCAGGGGTAATCGCGCGGACGTGCTCTTCCTCGGTCGCTGTGCCCGTTGATGGCGCTCGACCGCATCGCCAGGGCCCCTGCGTTCGTTCTGCCGCGCCCGCTCCGTCGGGGCTTTCACGTTTTCGGAATCGTTCAGGAGATCTTCATGAAAATCGCCGTCAGCTCGTGTCTTCTCGGTGAGCCGTGCCGGTATGACGGCAAGGCGAAGCCCTGCCCTTCGGTGATCGATGCGCTTTCGGCTCACGAGGTTGTCTCGATCTGTCCCGAGGTCGCGGGCGGCTTGCCCACCCCGCGCCTTCCGAACGAGATCGTGACGGCCGATCGCGCCGTGCGCGTCGTCGATCGCGAAGGGGTCGACAACACCGATGCGTTCATCCGCGGGGCGTCCTCGTGCGTCGAGCGCGCGCTTCGGGAGGGCTGCTCGCTTGCCATCCTGAAGGAGAAGAGCCCCTCCTGCGGTTGCGGCGCCGTTTACGATGGGACGTTTACGGGCAAGCTCGTGGAAGGCTTCGGGTTGACCGCTCGGCGGTTCCTCTCATCTGGCGTTCGGGTTGCGGGGGAGAGCGTCGTTTCCGCATGCGTGGCGGAAACGCTCCGACTTCATCCGGGAAGCGCGCCTGCTCTTTTCGCCGCGTCATCCGCCGATTGCCACGCGATCGAGACGCCGCGGTTGGTTCTGCGCCCGTTGACCTCCGCCGACGTCGAGGACGTGTTCGCCTATTGCTCCGATCCTGACATCGGCTTCGATGCGGGGTGGGATCCTCACCGAACCTTAGAGGACGCGCGCTTCTTCGTCGAGCAAGTCGCGTCGACCCCCCATGTGTTCGGCGTGTTCGAGAAGCGTGCGCCCTTGGGGGAGGATACGGCTTCGCCTTCCTCGCCCGCTCGCGCGGAAACGCCTGGCGCCGGGGGCTCTCGGTGCTCCGAAAGCCGCGTTCTCGCCGACGTGGCGCCCCACGGCCCGTGCATCGGCTCGGTCGGCCTCATCCCCGACCCCCATCGTTCGAACGCCGATTGCCTTATGCTCGGGTACGCCTTGGCGAAACGGGCGTGGGGGCGCGGTTACATGACCGAAGCCGCGAGAGCGGTTCTCGATTACGGCTTCGGGGAGCTCGGGCTGTCCCTTGTCACGTGCACGCATTTTTCCTTCAACGCCCGGTCAAAGCGCGTTATCGAAAAATGCGGGTTCTCCCACGAGGGAACCCTGCGCGCGTGCGAGCGCACGCCCGACGGCGTGCTTCGGGATATCGAGACGTATGTTCTCGCTCGGGAGGATGCCGATCGCTTCGCAGCAGACCCTCGTCATGCGGCCGACGGGTTCTGCGATGCCGCCGGCGAGAACATTGGGCGCGCAGAGCTTTTGGCGCGCGGCTATAATAACGGCTAGCAATTATTGGACGAAATCCTATAACTTGATTTCAAAACGACGGACGGAGGAAGCATGCTTTTTGAAAACATCGGCATTCTCGACGAGAACTTCGACTTCGCCACCGGAAAGTGGGTCGGCGAGCGCGATGGCCGCATCGATTACATCGGCGATGTCGCGCCTGCTGACGCGGATTCCTACGGCGAGGCTTACGACGGCGCGGGCAGGCTGCTCATGCCCGCGTTGTACAACGCCCACGCCCACGCGCCGATGACGCTTTTGCGTGGCTACGCGGAAAATCTTCCGCTCCAGGCGTGGCTGAACGATTCGGTGTGGCCCTTCGAAGCGAAGATGACCCCCGAGGACAATTATTGGGCGACGCTTCTCGCCTGCGCGGAGATGGCGCGCTACGGCGTGGTGGGTTTCTCGGACATGTACTATCACACCGACGAGCGCGTTCGCGCGGTCGACGAGGCGGGCATGAAAATGAACGTCTGCGAGAGCGAGCTGTTCTTCGAGCCGAAGCCGTTTTCCGAATACGCCATCTGCTCGAAGATGGAGCGTTTGGTCAAGGAGTATCATGGGGCGCTCGACGGGCGTATTCGCGTCGACTACAACATCCACGCCGAGTACACCTCCAACCAGCAGACTTGCACGGACCTCGCCGCCGTTGCGAAGGAGGCGGGCCTGCCCATTCACGTTCATGTCTCCGAGACGAAAAGCGAGCACGAGGAGTGCAAGCAGCGTCATAACGGCATGACGCCCGTTCAGTACTTCGAGAGCATCGGCGTGTTCGATGTTCCCGTCATCGCGGCGCATTGCGTGTGGGTCGAAGACGACGACATCGCAATTTTGCGCGACCGCGGCGCTTTCGTCGCGGCGAACCCCGCGTCGAACATGAAGCTCGGCAGCGGATTCGCTCCCATCGCGAAAATGCTCGACGCGGGCGTCAACGTCTGCATCGGAACCGACGGCATGGCCTCGAACAACAATCACGACATGTTCCAGGACATGTACCTCATGGGCCTTATCTACAAGGGGGCTCAACTCGATCCCGCCATCGTGTCTCCCAAGCAGGTTCTCGCCGCTGCGACACGCACTGGCGCGTTGGCGCAGGGGCGTGAGGACTGCGGTCTCGTCGCCGAGGGCATGCGCGCCGATCTGTGCGTGCTCGACGTCACGGGACCGTCGTGGTGCCCTATGACCGATGCCGCCGTGAACGTGGTGTTCGCGGGGCATGGGTCCGACGTCGTGCTCACCATGTCCGACGGCAAGGTGATCTACCGCGACGGCGCGTGGGCCGGCATCGACGTCGAGCGCGCCAAGGCGGAAGTCGTCTCGCGCACGCAGCGCATCATCGGCGAGCTGTAGCGAGCCTCTTGCGTGCGGGGCGACCTTTCGCGCCTCGCACGTCTGTTCGCAGCTCCCCGTCTGTTCAGCGTGGACGGGCGGGGGCTGGAAATCGGGCGCGAGAGGCCCGTCCGAGAGCCGCGGAGTCGGAATGCGGCCTGTTCGCATCGAATGCCCGCTTGACCTTTTCGCGGGTTATGAAACCTCGACTCCGTTTGCCGATGGCGCCGCGTCGGCGTTTCCCCGATCCGTCCTTCGCGACTCGGCGATTCCCGCCGCGTCGGCTCGCTTGCGCATCGTTTCCCTGGCTGCATTCACCTGCCCGATGCGCTTCTCCACGTTCCTCCTCACTAGCATTTCGAATTCATGGCGTGAGCTCGTCTGCGCTTTTTCGAATATGCGCTTCGCGTGGTATTTCACCGCGTTCTCGGAGTAGTAAATGTGCTCGGAGATCTCCCGATAGCTCTCTCCGCGCATGATGCGCAGCGCAACGCTGCGTTCGAGGTCTACGATGCCGACCTCCTCGAGCTCTTCTTCGATGAGCTTTTCCAATTGGGCGAGCACGTCGCCGTAATCGGCCTCGAGACGTGATCTCGTGTTGCGCGGCGCGCTGCCCTCGCTCCATGCGCGCTCTGTTGCCGCGCCTTCGTCCGGGTTGTTGCCCGCGCTTTCCGGCTTTGCCGTTTCGCCGTCCTCGTTCTCGCCTGGCGCTGCGTTGCCGGATGCTTCGGGACTCCTGCGTCTCGGGCCTCGTGCCGCTGCCACCGCCATGGCTCCTGTGCCGATCGTCGCGCAGAGAAGCGCCCCCGAGCATGCGGGCGGAAGCTGCGTCGCCGGCATGCTCGCGCCGGCGATGGCTCCCGTCATCACCGCGCAAAGCGCCTCGGCGGTGCAGGCGAGGCCGGTTTTCCACATGCGCCGTCGTGCTTCGACGGTCGACGTGTTGCTTGTTCCCGCGATGGCTTTTCTCATGGGTTTCTCCCTTCGCTCGGGCAAGGGCGGCGGTACCTCGTCGCGCGGGCGTTGACGCATCGGATCGCCCTTGCCGTCTTCGCGTTCTTCTCGGGAGCGGGTGCCATGTTATCGCCGGGTTGGGCTTTGGGGAGGGGTGAAAAGCACAGCGAAAACGAGCGGGCGGCGCATGCGGCGGCGCGGCGTGCCGCATGTCGTTGCGTTGCCCAGGTCGTGGTGCGCTCGGCATGGTCGCCGCATGAGCGGCTTCCGCCTCTGAACGCGCGTGCGCGATGCGCCCGGCTGCGCGAGGTTCCGCTCTACCTCGCAGGCGACCGAGCGTGCGCGGTTGTGCTCGGCACGGCCATTCGACGTGTAAAGTCAAGGTCAAATCAAGGGCTATCGGCGAAGGAAGTTACGCTAAACTGAAGGAGTCGTCCGGCGCACGCTGGTCGGGCGATGCACTACCTTGGTTTGTTTGTGTTAAGGCTCGAGCGGATCGTGCCTGGCATGGGACGAGGCGCGACCGCGAAACACGAAAGTTGGTGGTCAAAATGGCAGCTCCCGCTACCGAACATGTGCGTAACATTGTGCTCGTGGGCCAAGACGGGGCCGGCAAGACTTCGCTCGCCGAGGCGATGCTCTACGTCTCGGGCAAGACTCCTCGCATGGGAACGACCCACGATGGGAAATCGTACCTCGACTACGATCCCGAGGAGATCAAACGCAAGTTCACCATCAGCACGTCCATCGCCCCCGTGCCCTACAAAGACTACAAGATCAACGTTCTCGACACGTCGGGCCACCCCGACTTCATAGGCGATACCCTCGCGACCATGCAAGCTGCTGAAATGGCGCTGTTCATGGTCGATGCCGTTGCCGGGCCGCAGGTTATGACCACCAAGCTGTGGCGCGAGGCGGAGAACATGCGCTTATCACGAGCCGTTTACATCAATCATATCGATCGCGAGAACGCGAACTTCGACGCCGCCATGGCAACGCTTCACGCGCGTTTCGGCTCGCGTCTCGGCGCGGTCACCATTCCCATGGGCGTCGACGCCGATTTCAAGGGCGTCATCGACGTCATTCGCATGAAGGCCCGCTACCACGAGGCGTCGAGCGCCGATGAGCGAGTCGACGAGATTCCCGCCGAATACGCCGAAGCTGCTCAAGCGGCGCGCGACAAGCTGTGCGATTTGGTCGCCGAGGCGGACGACGAGCTCATGATGAAGTATCTCGACGGCGAGGAGCAGCTGACGCAGGAGGAGCTCGAGTCCCTTCTCGACAAGGCGATCGCCCAGGAGCTGTTCATCCCCGTGTTCGTCGGGTCGACCATCATCATGCAGGGTGTTCAGGGTCTCATGGAGGACATCTGCACGTACTTCCCGCATCCGCGCAGCCACGGTCGTTTCCAGATGGCGGACGGCGAGTCCATCAAGATCGACGAGTCCAAACGCCCCGCCGCATTCGTGTTCAAGACGGCGTCCGATCCCTTCGTCGGCCGTCTGAGCTTCCTCAAGGTGCTTGCCGGCGTGCTTGAACCGGGCGTCGAGCTGATCAACTCCCGCACGGGCAAGAAGGAGCGTCTCGGCAAGCTGCAGGTCATGATGGGCAAAGAACCCATGGAGGTGAAAAGCGCGAAGGCGGGCGACATCATCGTCGTGCCGAAGCTCGCCGAAACCCGCTCGGGCGACACGCTCTCGCAAACCGGCGAGATTTCCGTCGTGCCGCTTGATTTGCCCACCCCGCAGTATCCGGTTGCCATCGAAGCCGTCAACAAGAAGGAAGAGGACAAGCTCGGCACGTTTCTGGCGCGTGCTGCGGAAGCCGATCCGACGCTGCACCTCACGCGCGATGAGGAGACGCATCAAACTATCCTCACCGCCATGGGCGACACGCAGGTCGACATGCTGCTTTCGCGTTTGAAGGAGCAGACGGGCGTCGAGGTGAAGCTTGTTCCCGTGCGCGTGCCGTATCGCGAGACCATTCGCAAGACGGCGGAGGCCCAGGGACGTCACAAGAAGCAGACGGGCGGCGCCGGGCAGTTCGGCGATTGCTGGTTGCGCCTCGAGCCGAATCCCGGTGGCGGATACGAGTTCGTCGACGAGATCAAGGGCGGTGCGATCCCCAACGGCCTCATCCCCGCAGTTGACAAGGGCGTGCAGGATGCTATGAAGGAAGGCTTCCTGGCGGGTTACCCCATGGTCGATATCAAGTGCGCGGTCTTCGACGGCTCCTATCATTCCGTCGATTCGAACGAGATGGCCTTCAAAACCGCCGCGCGCATCGGTTTCCGTGCGGCATGCGAGAAGGCGAACCCGATCATTCTCGAGCCTATGGCCGCCATGGACGTCACGGTCGGCGAAGAGTATGCGGGCGCCATCATGGGCGATATCTCGACGCGCCGCGGGCGCATCGTCGGCACCGACTCCAACGACGCAGGCGAGACCATCATCAAGGTGCGCGTGCCTTACGCCGAGGTGATCAACTACACCAAGGATCTTCGCTCCCTCACGCGCGGTTCGGGTTCCTATGTGCTCGAGCTCGAAGGCTACGAGGAGGCTCCGCACGATGTGACGAAGAAACTCATCGCGGAATACGAGGAGGCCCGCAACGCCGGTTAGGGTCAGCCCTGTGGGTTGAGCCGCGGGCTTGTTGACTCGCCTCGGCTTCGATCGGTTTGCGTTCGACGGTTTCCTTTCGCCCCCGCCTCCGCTTGCCGCATATGCGGTTCGGAGGCGGGGTTTCTTGTTTGCGCCGCTCCCGATCCTGCGCCCCGATCCTGCGCCCCGCGCGTCTCCCGGCTTCTGCCGTCACCTTCGCCATCGCCTCCGTCCCCGCCCGACGCTCGCCCCCGCGCGCTTCCTCGGCCTCCGACGCCCTTGCCCGAACACCCGCTCCTGCACGTCCTTCCGTGGCCCGAGCCTCATCTTGGCCCCTCTTGGGTCGTTTGAGGGTTGAGTGAGGTGCGAACTGGGAAAACGCCCTGGGAGATTGCTTTTATTCGACTCGTTCAACCAGGCGAATCGAACCCGGGGGTTGAGGTTGTCGGGGGGTGTTCGTATAAGCTTTCCCGTGCGCGTGCGAAGACGAGATCGCTCGCGTCGCCTCGCGGCGTCAGCCGTGGGGCTTTGCTATGTCAACGGGCTGCATTGTAAGGGGATGATCATGAAGCCGTATAAGTCGATAGTGTATGCGTTTTTCATTGGCGGTATGTTCGCGCTCATCGCGCAGGCTATTCTTTCGTTTTGGCAGACGGTTCTGCCGGGAACGCCGCTGGAGTTCTTCATGGGCGGTGCGACGCTTATCTCCATGGGCGTCATCGGCTGCGTTCTCGGAGGCTTCGCCGTTTACCAGTATGTTGAGGAGTGGGGCGATTTCGGTGCGCTCCTTCCGTTTTCCGGTTTCGCCATGGCCGTCGGCATGAAGGCGGTCGGTCCTTGGACGAAGAGCAACGAGAAGTTCGGCAGGTGCGTTTGGAACTGCGTGTGGTTCGTCGTGTGGTTCAACATCGTGTTCGCTGCTATCTGCATCGCGCTCGGTTACGTGTGCGGTCTCGTGGGCTTCACCGAGCCTGCTTTCACGGTCGAGAAGACCACGGGCGGCATGCTCTTCTTCTGGGCGTTCGTGGTGGGCGGCCTGCTCGCGGCGTTCTTCCAAATCGTCTACATCGTCCTTCAGAAGATCACGCCGAAGGTGAATCATCTGCACATCCTGATCCTGGCATGGATGCTGGGCGCTATTCTGGTGCCCTTCGGCATCTCGGGCGCGCTCGCCAACTTCGCGGGCCAGGGCTTCTCGGTCATGATCACGGTGGGCGGCTACAACATGTACAACGTCGGCATGGACCTGTTCCTCGGGCATATCGACACGGCTCTGCTTCACCTGGGCTCGTTCGCTCTCGCCGTCACCGGCCTTGCGTTAACCTCCCTGTTCACGTTCTTCATCTACAACTGGCGCTACGGACGCACGCCCTTGCGCGAGGTTCACAGGGACAAGGCGCTGCATTCCCTCGAGGAGCTTGGTTACGAAGCCGAGCTCACCGACGTGCAGGCTGCGGCGAAATAGGCCGAGACGGGCTCAGCCGCGTATCGACCGAGCTTCAAGGCGGTCGACCTGGGGCCGCGCCGCGTACGTTCGGGCTTTCGGCGGTGGGGCTTGAATCGACGACTTGGTGATATTTCGAAACCTCCTTCATCACGCGATGGGGGAGGTTTTCTTTTGCGAAACTCTATTATACTGGTGTGCCGTGAAACGACGCGCCCTGGCACGGCGCCGCACGAGGGAGGAGGCCCCCATGGGTCGCGGGAGCGGAAAGAAAAGCGGGAAAAAGCAGCGACTGCTCGAGGAGATCGCCGAGCTCGAGGTGAAGAAGCGCAACGGGCTCATGCGCCTGGTCGGGGCGATCATCGTGTTCGTCGTCATCACGGCGGTGAAGGAGACCCTTGTGGCCCAGGGCGTCGCCATCGCGTCGGACATGATGGTCAACGCGCTTTTCTATATCACGGCGCTTGTCCTTGCGGGCGTCGCAGGTTTCGGATCGCGCGACTACGTGCGGGCGAACGGTCAGCTGCGCGCTGCGCGGGAGAAGCTCGGTAAGTAAATTCACGACGTTGGGGCGGGGGTTGAGATGAAGCTGCTTGAAGATCGCATCAAACGAGATGCGACGGTGAAAAGCGAAGGGGTTCTGAAGGTCGATTCTTTCCTGAACCACCAGATGGACGTCGCTTTGTTCGACGAGATGGCGCGTGAGTGGCAGCACCTGTTCGATGGGAAGCCCATCAACAAGATTCTCACCATCGAAGCTTCGGGCATCGGCATCGCCGCCATCGCTGCTCAACGCTTCGGCGTTCCCGTAGTGTTCGCCAAGAAGAGCCAAAGCGTTAACCTTGACGGAACCGTTTACTCGACCCGTGTCGAGTCGTTCACGCATGGCAAGGTGTTCGACGTCATCGTTTCGACGCGCTACATCGGTCCCGAGGACCATGTTCTCATCATCGACGATTTTCTTGCGAACGGTTGCGCGTTGAACGGTTTGATCGAGATATGCGAGAGCGCGGGGGCGACGGTCGAAGGCATCGGCATCGCCGTCGAGAAGGGGTTCCAGCCGGGTGGGGGCGATCTTCGCTCGCGTGGTTACGATTTGCGCTCGCTCGCGATCGTCGAGTCGATGGACCCTGCGACGGGGGAGATCGTTTTCAGATCCTAGTTTCCCTGTAAGCTGGAGATAGCTCGATGTCGAAGAGCTGATTTAAAAACAAACAAATGTTCTATTTATATGCTATAATGCGCTTGTATTCAGAGCCAATGCAAGCGCAGGAGAATTTCGTGCGGCATGTCCGCCATCACTCCTTGCCCAATGCTGGTTGCGGCGTTTCCCTCCGTTAGCCCTTACCACGCTTGCAAGATCCTCTCCGACAAAGGGATCCTCGGAAAGAGGGTGCGATATGCCTGCGTCATGTGCTGAGCATCGGGTTCGTTTTTTCACGGGAGACCGTATGGTCTCAATCGAAGATGTCGTTACGGTAAGGGAGGCGCTTTCCTCGTGCGACCCTGGGCTTCTTGTCCGTGCGGTTCTCGAGGAGGAGCTTGCCTGGTCTTGCTCGGTGGATCGCATAAACGACAAGGGGCTTCGCGTTCTGAAGCGCAAGGCGAAGCAGGCCCTGGTGCTTTTCTCCGGCATGCCCTCGACTGCAGACCCGTACCCGAATTATATGATCGTTCCGCTCGAGCGCTTCGAGCGGGATGGCGACGGCCGCATTCAGCGGCGGATTCTCGCAGTTGGCGTCGACTTGAGTTTGGCGGACGATGCGGAGCGTGCGCTTGTCGAATTGGGCGGATTGACTTCGTCGGCAGGGGCGGCGCGTGAGGTTTTCGAGCGGCGGCGAGATGCATCTCGTTCTTTGGCTCCGGGTTGGCGTTGGTGGTCGTCTCGATCGCTGGGTTTGGCTTCCTTGGCGGTCGACCCTTGGCCGGAAACCCTTTCCAGGCGCATATGGCTTCCCTCTTCGTTTAGCGCGTGGGAGCGGGCGTGCGTGATGGGGAACGTGTTTTGGCTTATGACGTACCGAGGCGCTCCAGATGATTGCGCGTCGGGCGTCTCGCCATCTGCTCTCGCAACGCGCGTCCGCGCTTCGGATAAAGGTTTTAAGCCCTATGATGAAATTCGCTTCGTCTCCGGCGAACCCTCGGATGCGGGATCGGCCATTTCATCAGTCCGGGATGGCGCGGCGGAGCTCTCGTGCGGGGGGTCCTCGTCGCGTTGCGTGCAGGTTGATGAATCAACCGCAGATTCCTCGATTGCGTCTCGCATGTTCGAACGGGATGGTTTTGTCGCGTTTCTCAACTACAACTGTCGGATCGATATGCTGCAGATCGCCTCTTCGCTTGGGCGGTTGGATGCTTGCAAAACGGCGCCGCCCCGCGTGGGTCGCGAGGCGGCGGGTGAAAGTTGAGTTATCGAAGTCGTGGCGTTACTTCTCTGCGACTTCGATCAGCTCGAGCTCGAAGTTCAGGGCCTTTCCGGCAAGGGGGTGGTTCATGTCGAACGTTGCCTTGCCGTTTTCGACCTTGACGACGCGAACGGGCATGGGCTGGCCGGCGGGCGTGCGCATGTAGATGGTCTCGCCGACGGGCAGTGCTTCGGCGTTGGGGATGTTCTCAAGCGGGATGTCCTGGATGAGATCCTCCACGACCTCGCCGTAGGCGTCTGCGGGTTC
>ERZ827469.277-NODE-277-length-65601-cov-4.539377_pt1 | contig 65601 bp, 57 predicted proteins | sample MGYA00519917_ERZ827469 | MGnify/ENA primary metagenome ERZ827469 (study PRJEB31778, sample SAMEA3449314) | human gut metagenome | biome: human gut; feature: human-associated habitat; material: faeces | place: United Kingdom | collected 2010/2012 ... | reverse complement strand
TCGAGGTGGTGGCGCAGGAGCATAACCTGTACATCCCGACCGATAACAACACCGGCAAACTGACCGGCACCCGTATCCACACGCCGTTCCTGTTCACCAAGGAAATCGACTCGTCCAGCCCGTATCTGTACAAGGCGGTGACCACCGGTCAGACCCTCAAGTCTGCGGAATTCAAGTGGTACAAGATCAACGACGCGGGCCAGGAAGTGGAGTACTTCAACACCAAACTCGAAAACGTGAAGGTGGTGAAAGTGAGCCCTGAAATGTACGACATCAAGGATCCTTCTAAAGAGAAGCACAACCATCTTGAGCGCGTAGAACTGCGTTACGAAAAAATCACCTGGACCTACAAAGACGGCAACATCATTCATTCCGATAGCTGGAACGAACGCGCCACCGCGTAATTGCCCGTCATACTTCGCGCCGCAGGTGCGTTGGCTACGTCCGCTCACCCCGGTTGCATAGTTATCTATGCTCCCGGGGATTCACGAACTTGCCGCCTGCCTGCAACACGAATTATTTAGGGCAATCGTCTGATGCGGGCGGGGTTTCCTGTCCACAGTTTTTTGCTGAGAGCCTGATATGCGGGCACTCAGCAAAGAAAAATACAATCTGTCTGCCTGACCTTATGCGCTTTGGTGAACAGCGAGGGGCGGTAGCGTGTCCAGGAACTGACAAAGAGAGAGATTCATGGAAAATCCAGCCAGCCTGTTGCGATGTCTGAACCCTTACTGTGCCCGTGCGATGGAAGGGGTGGCTTCGCTCTGCCAAACCCGCACCCATGCGAAAATTTTGCCGGAACACTGGCTGCTGGCCTCGCTTGCCGGAGAGCAGAGCATCCGCAGCGTTCATCTACTGATGGCGCTGGGCGGGAAACCTAACCTGGCTCGCTGTGATGGGCTGTGGCCCTTACTGACGCTTGGCCAGAGCCAACTGGAGCGCCTGCGCCCGTTACTGGATGCGCAATCTGACGAGCGGCCGGATCTGCAGCCGGAAATCGAACTGGCTCAGGGTATCGGACTGGAGTTTGACCTCACAGAAGGAGTGCACGCATGAGCAATAATCCTCCGTTAAGATTCAGCCACAGCCATCATCTGCTTTCGGTGAAAGGCTGTGACGCCGAGCCCGATGTACTGGCGTTTGAAGGCGATGAAGCCCTGAGCAAACCCTTCCGCTACCGTATTGAGTTCACCAGCGCTGACCATACCATCAGCAAAGAGATGATGCTGATGAAAGCGGCTTCCCTGACGCTGCAGGCCCCGGTTGACCAGGGCTACGGCATCAAAATCCAGCAGCCGGTGCGGGTGATTCAGGGAGTGGTGACGGGTTTTGAACGCCTTGGCACCTCAAAGGATGAAACCCGCTACGCCCTGACGCTTGAGCCGCGCCTGGCGCTGCTTGACCGTTCGCACCAGAACGCCATTTACCAGGATATGTCCGTCCCGCAGATTGTGGAGAAAATCCTGCGCGAGCGCCACGGCATGCGCGGCCAGGATTTTCTGTTTTCGCTCACCAGAGAGTATCCGCGCCGTGAACAGGTGATGCAGTACGGTGAGAACGACCTGCACTTTATCACCCGCCTGCTGGGCGAAGTGGGTATCTGGTTCCGCTTCACCACCGACACGCGCCTGAACATCGACGTGGTGGAGTTTTACGACAGCCAGCAGGGGTATGAGAAAGGCCTGACGCTGCCGTCGGTGCCGCCGTCCGGGCAGCATTCGCAGGGTGTGGACTCGGTGTGGGAGATGGAGAACCATCATCACGTGGTGCAGAAGCAGGTCAGCACCCGCGATTACAACTACCGCCAGGCCACGGAAGACATGAACACCCTCGTTGATGCGACCAGGGGAGATACCACCACTTACGGAGAGGCCTATCACTGGGCGGATAACTACCTGACGGCGGGAACGTCCCATGACCGCAATCCGGCGCCGGAGTCCGGGGCGTTTTACGCCCGCATTCGTCACGAGCGTTACCTGAATGGCCAGACGAAGACCCGGGCCTTCACCAGCTGTCCGACCCTCTCTCCGGGGATGCTGCTGAAAGTCACCGGCGGGTACGAAGTGGCTGAGGTATTTGCGCAGGGCGTGGTCATCACGGCGATGCACAGCCATGCCCGGCGTGATGAAGACTTTGGCGTCCGGTTTGACGGTATCCCGGACAGCCCGGATTTTAGTTTCCGCCCGGCGCCCGGCAGCCGCCCGGTGATGGCCGGCACCTTACCGGCCCGCGTCACCAGTACCACCGAAAATGACACCTACGGGCATATCGATAAGGACGGCCGCTACCGCGTCAAGATGCTGTTTGACCGTGACAGCTGGGAAACCGGGTTCGAGAGCCTGTGGGTTCGTCAGTCCCGGCCGTATGCCGGGGACACTTATGGTCTGCATCTGCCGCTGCTCGCGGGCACCGAGGTGGCGATTGGTTTTGAGGACGGTAACCCGGACCGGCCGTACATCGCCGGGGTGCTGCATGACTCGGCGCACGGCGACCACGTCACCATCCGTAACTACAAACGTAACGTCCTGCGCACGCCGGCAAACAACAAAATCCGCCTCGACGATGAGCGCGGGAAAGAGCATATCAAGGTCAGCACGGAGTACGGCGGCAAAAGCCAGCTGAATCTCGGGCATTTAGTGGATGCCGATAAGCAGAAGCGCGGTGAAGGCTTTGAGCTCAGGACGGACAGCTGGGGGGCTATCCGGGCGCAGAAAGGGATTTTTATCAGTGCTGACGGGCAGGCGAAGGCGCAGGGCCAGGTTCTTGATATGGAGCCGGCGGTCAGCAACCTCGGCGATGCCCGGGAGCAGATGACATCCATCTCGGATGATGCGCAGAAGGCAACCGCGAACCCGGCCGACCTGCAGGCGCAGATTAAACTGCTGGAACAGCAGCTGACGGACCTCAAAAAATCGGTGCTGTTGATGAGCGCACCGGACGGAATGGCGCTGACCAGCGGACAACACCTGCAGGTGTCTGCCGGGCAGAACCTGATTGCCACGGCCGGAAAAAATGCTGACGTCAGCGTGGTGAAAAAGTTGTTTGTAGGTGTCGGTGCACAGCTGAGCGTGTTTGCGCGTAAGCTGGGGATCAGGCTCATTGCGAACCAGGGGCCGGTGCAGGTACAGGCGCAGAACGACCTGATGGGGCTACTGGCCCGCAAGGAAATCAGCATCGTCAGCACGGAAGATGAAATCAAAGTCATTGCGAAGAAGAAGATCACGCTGAATGGTGGTGGGAGTTACATCACACTGGATGTTAATGCTATTGAATCAGCGACCGCGGGGGATTTCAGGACAAGAGCAGGGCATTACGCGAGACAGACGCGAGCACAGCATAAGCCTGAGATTTCGCCTTCAGCCAATGCCATAGATGATAGTAGCCATAATATTCGCTATTTGTGTACAGATGATAATGGAATACCAATGTTTAATACTCCTTACAAAGCATTTCTGGCTGATGGTTCAGTATTTGAGGGTATTAGTGATAGTGAGGGATATACGAAGTTATTTACGTCTGCACAAACTCAGGATGTTCTGCTACATATGATGCCGGAGGCTATCAATGCCTAAGTATAATATTTATACAAAGATTGAATCGAATGTTTCAGCAGTCGACCTTTTTTATGATCTCAATGTGTATAGAACTGACGCCAATAATAAAAAACATATGTTATTGTCAGTGGTGCAGCAACCAGTAACTCCCAATTATCAAACGCAGTCCCATGAAACGAATGAGACAGAGGATGATCTGTCTGTAATCTACATCATGGAAATTAATTTGTATCGCAAGCATGGCGGTAAGTTGGTTTCTGTTCTTTCATCGCCTGCGAAAAAAATGTACACACTTGGTGAAATGGCATCAGGGCAAGCGTACTCTAAAAATAAACGCGAAAACGTCTGCTATTTTGAGACTAAAGCCCAGACAAAACCGGTTAATGATAATGGTGAGGATAACACACATAATGTGCAGATAACTTGTATGGAGAGAGCGTTTATTGCACAAAAATATCCCATTGGTAGTTCCGATGATCCATTCGATAGAAGAAAGATCGAGAGTCAGATTGCATCAAGAATGAATCATGCCACTTATCCTAACCAAGGGGGGACTAGTTTATGTGGTCCGGCATCTTTTTTTTATTGCCTGCAAATGGACAGGCCGGAAGTTTATAAACAAGCGGCTATTGAACTTTGGTTGCATGGGAAAACAAAAATAGGTTTATTGGAGATCTTACCAGGAGGCGGATGTAGGCATCCCAAAGGAAGTTTTTATGATGACTACGGTAGGGAAGCCGTATCAGGTCTGGACTGGATCACATTGGCTAGCCTGAGGGATTCTGAAAACTCCATCATGAGTTACGATGAAGTGGGTGATCAGGTTGCTGGTATTACAATGTGGGGGAAGTTGACGGAATGGTTCGAAAAAGCAGGTTATGAGAAAATATTCGATAATATAAGTCTTTCACATGCCAATGAGGCAGATATAGTAAAGCTTAATTCATATATGAAACAAGGATACAGAGTTGTAACTCTGATATCTGCAGGAATGTTAAAGGGGTGGGGTTCTGGTGACTCATCGTCAAAGAATCACTGGATTGTTTGGGATGACGCTGTTTGCAAGGTTAATGGTGGAGATATTACTCCCAAAGATAGTGATGAATTAATTGAACTGAAGCTTTTCTCTTGGGGAAGGGTTGATTGGCAAACAAAAAATAGTAGTACTCTCAGCTACTTCGCTAAGCATGTTTTTGGAGGGTTGGTTTTTAAACCAATAAAATAACTATGAAGAAGATTATTCCTTTTATCATCTTCTTGATTTCTGCTTGTGGCAGTACTGCGCCAAATTTCTTACCCGGAGGAAATAATCTCCCTGACGGAATTGTTGGTCAGGACTATTTAACTGAGATTGAAATAACTAATGTTATTTTATTTAAAGAGAATGTTGGAGTGAACATATCCCCACCGAATTCAGGCTTAAAATGGAATCCAAAGGTAACCAAGTTGAAAAGAGGGGGGGCAGAAAGAGTAGATGAAGATTATCATTACATAAGAATTAGTGGAAAACCGAAAGAGGTAGGGGAAGTACTAGTCCATATTAATGGATACTCTATGGGAACAACGGCTCCAGGAAGTAAAATTGATAAGATGTATGTAATAAAAGTAAAAGCGGTCAAGAATTGAATCGTTTGCAAGCGCAGGCTAAGGCTTTGAAAGAAAATATACAATAAACATTGTAAGTTTATCCAATAGCAAGATGATTATTTAGATAGGGCAATGTAAAAATTAAATTAAATAAATACCTAAGATATGGCCATAAGCACGCTTTTGGAGGCGTGGTTTTCAAACCACTGAGCTAAATGAAATATTTAATTTGTGTTTTAATTCTCATTGTGTCCGACTGCACCGCTTCTCGCCTAACAGTTTTGCCTGAGAAAAATGAGCTCACAATTGCAACAGTTAATTACAAATACCGGGATGTCATCGAAATAAAAGGTGGAGTTGTTAATGAATCCAGCATGTCGGTAAGTATAACCCCGAACGATTCAGGGTTGGTATGGAATCCGGAAGAAGTAAAATACGCTTTTGATGGATACGATGGAGTAAACAAAGATTACCATCGTATCATCATATCTGGTATCCCGAAAAAACCAGGTGATTATAGCGTAACTATTTCTGGGTTTATTCTTGGCACAATGCGTTCCGGTCAAGATCTTTATAAGCGATATACGATAAAGATCAAACAGTAGCTAATTCACTTAGTACATGTCTGTTTTTTCAGGACATAATTTTTCTGCCAATGTGAAGGAGTACAATGAGCATCAATCCCCCGATCAGGTTCAGCCACAGCCATCATCTGCTTTCGGTGAAAGGCTGTGACGCCGAGCCCGATGTACTGGCGTTTGAAGGCGATGAAGCCCTGAGCAAACCCTTCCGCTACCGTATTGAGTTCACCAGCGCTGACCATACCATCAGCAAAGAGATGATGCTGATGAAAGCGGCTTCCCTGACGCTGCAGGCCCCGGTTGACCAGGGCTACGGCATCAAAATCCAGCAGCCGGTGCGGGTGATTCAGGGAGTGGTGACGGGTTTTGAACGCCTTGGCACCTCAAAGGATGAAACCCGCTACGCCCTGACGCTTGAGCCGCGCCTGGCGCTGCTTGACCGTTCGCACCAGAACGCCATTTACCAGGATATGTCCGTCCCGCAGATTGTGGAGAAAATCCTGCGCGAGCGCCACGGCATGCGCGGCCAGGATTTTCTGTTTTCGCTCACCAGAGAGTATCCGCGCCGTGAACAGGTGATGCAGTACGGTGAGAACGACCTGCACTTTATCACCCGCCTGCTGGGCGAAGTGGGTATCTGGTTCCGCTTCACCACCGACACGCGCCTGAACATCGACGTGGTGGAGTTTTACGACAGCCAGCAGGGGTATGAGAAAGGCCTGACGCTGCCGTCGGTGCCGCCGTCCGGGCAGCATTCGCAGGGTGTGGACTCGGTGTGGGAGATGGAGAACCATCATCACGTGGTGCAGAAGCAGGTCAGCACCCGCGATTACAACTACCGCCAGGCCACGGAAGACATGAACACCCTCGTTGATGCGACCAGGGGAGATACCACCACTTACGGAGAGGCCTATCACTGGGCGGATAACTACCTGACGGCGGGAACGTCCCATGACCGCAATCCGGCGCCGGAGTCCGGGGCGTTTTACGCCCGCATTCGTCACGAGCGTTACCTGAATGGCCAGACGAAGACCCGGGCCTTCACCAGCTGTCCGACCCTCTCTCCGGGGATGCTGCTGAAAGTCACCGGCGGGTACGAAGTGGCTGAGGTATTTGCGCAGGGCGTGGTCATCACGGCGATGCACAGCCATGCCCGGCGTGATGAAGACTTTGGCGTCCGGTTTGACGGTATCCCGGACAGCCCGGATTTTAGTTTCCGCCCGGCGCCCGGCAGCCGCCCGGTGATGGCCGGCACCTTACCGGCCCGCGTCACCAGTACCACCGAAAATGACACCTACGGGCATATCGATAAGGACGGCCGCTACCGCGTCAAGATGCTGTTTGACCGTGACAGCTGGGAAACCGGGTTCGAGAGCCTGTGGGTTCGTCAGTCCCGGCCGTATGCCGGGGACACTTATGGTCTGCATCTGCCGCTGCTCGCGGGCACCGAGGTGGCGATTGGTTTTGAGGACGGTAACCCGGACCGGCCGTACATCGCCGGGGTGCTGCATGACTCGGCGCACGGCGACCACGTCACCATCCGTAACTACAAACGTAACGTCCTGCGCACGCCGGCAAACAACAAAATCCGCCTCGACGATGAGCGCGGGAAAGAGCATATCAAGGTCAGCACGGAGTACGGCGGCAAAAGCCAGCTGAATCTCGGGCATTTAGTGGATGCCGATAAGCAGAAGCGCGGTGAAGGCTTTGAGCTCAGGACGGACAGCTGGGGGGCTATCCGGGCGCAGAAAGGGATTTTTATCAGTGCTGACGGGCAGGCGAAGGCGCAGGGCCAGGTTCTTGATATGGAGCCGGCGGTCAGCAACCTCGGCGATGCCCGGGAGCAGATGACATCCATCTCGGATGATGCGCAGAAGGCAACCGCGAACCCGGCCGACCTGCAGGCGCAGATTAAACTGCTGGAACAGCAGCTGACGGACCTCAAAAAATCGGTGCTGTTGATGAGCGCACCGGACGGAATGGCGCTGACCAGCGGACAACACCTGCAGGTGTCTGCCGGGCAGAACCTGATTGCCACGGCCGGAAAAAATGCTGACGTCAGCGTGGTGAAAAATCTGTTCATCGGGGTGGGCAATGCCCTGAGCGTGTTTGTACGCAAACTCGGGATGAAGCTAATTGCCAACCAGGGACCAGTAATGGTACAGGCTCAGAACGACATGATGGAGTTACTGGCACGAAAAGAAATCAGCATTGTCAGCACGGAAGATGAAATCAAAATCATCGCGAAGAAGAAGCTGACTCTGAATGGTGGTGGGAGCTATATCCGAATTGATGCAAGTGCGATTGAATCTGCTACTGCAGGTGAATATCGTACGAAAGCAGGGCACTATGAGCGTAAAGCAAGCGCATCAGAAAAGGTCACGCTGCCTGTATTTCCTGTAATGGAACCTGGCGAACAAAGTTTACGCTTTGCTTTCCCTGGTGCCGATAGTGTCAGCCAAAGTATGGACTGGATGACAAATCAGCCGTACAACATTACTGACAGTAATGGGAAGATCCTGGCGACTGGCACGGTAGACAGTTCAGGCCGCTTCCCGAAAATAGTTCTTCCTGAAAGCGATACATTAAACTTAATCATTGGGCGAGAAACCTGGGTTAAAGAAGATCTTCCGACATCAGTAGCAGAGGCTGAGGCAGACAGTGCGGAAGATATAGAATCACTGGAGCCTGATATTGATTCGGATGATACCGAGTCAGCTGAAGGTCATACTTCTGCATTAACGGAATCAATGATTGCAAAACTATTAAATTTAACTACGACAGGGTGATCTATGTTAAAGAAAATTTGGAAGTCCACTTTTTTCTTTATAATCGTGCTTTCTAGTTTTAGGGCATTTGCTACTTGCCTAAAGGAAGGGGATAAAGTAAGTTTTACAGGAGTTGTTAGCGAAAAATTATACTATGGCCCTCCAGGCTGGGGAGAGGATAAAGCGAATGATGAGAAGTTACATGAATGGATATTGCATTTAAAGCAGCCACTCACATGTGTAAAAGACGCAGATACTGACAACCAAAGCTGGAATCATGACATTCAATTGATAATGCGTGATAGTAATGACTATAAAGTAAATAAAAATCTTCTTGGGAAAACTGTCAGTATTGATGGCATAATATTTCTTGCCGAGACCGGATATCACATGACGCCAGTTTTATTAGATGATGCCAAGTTTCAAGTTGCAGACAAATAGTAGAGAGGATTTATTAAAATGCGCTTTATAAATGCTATTTATCATGCATCGACGAAAACGGTAGAATATGAGTCATCGAGTGGCACAAGATTGTTAAAAACTGGTGGGTCACTGAATTGGCGATTCAATAACCCAGGGAATCTCATTTCTGTAAAAAATCAGCAAGGAAAAATCGGTGTTGGAGTTGTTTACAATCCAGACAAACATTCATTCGCAATATTTTCCAGCATAAAAGCTGGTGATAATGCTAAACGATCTCTGCTCAAAAGGAAATATAAGGATTATACTATTCCAGAAATGATGAAAAAATATGCGCCGGGGAATGATGGTAATAACCCTGAAGCTTATGCCGATTTTATCATGTCTGAAAGTGGGGTCACTCAGGGGGAGAAAGTAGGAGATCTTGACGATACAAAATTCAGTAAGGTAATCAAGGCAATTAGCAAAAAGGAAGGTGGCTTGAAGCCGGGTACCGAAAAATGGGTGTATGTGACAAATGTGACTGTTTCTGATGGCTCCCGACCAGTTGCTGATGTGCCATTTAAAGTGACACTAGGAAGCACTAGCTACGAGTGGAAAACAGATGCTTACGGCAAACTCAAGACAATCATCCATACGAAACAAGGAATGGCTATTGTTGTTAAATATACTAATTCCGCAGGAAGAGAGGATGTTGTTTATTCTGCTGTTGCTGGAGATGAAACGAAAAATATACTACTTACGAGAAATTTCTCGCAATTTTCTGCAAAGACACTTGCCCAGACTCCAAAAGCCCCACGTGAGAAGAGCACTCAAAAACCGATTGAGTACACAGTCATGTCAGGTGACACTCTCTCAAAAATTGCCGAGCGTTATAAGACAAGTATTGGTGAAATAGCCAAAAACAATAATATAAAAGATGTGAGTAAGATCTTTCCAGGTGAGCATTTGACGATATATGGTGTCAATACTAATGGCCCTTCAATCTATATCGTTTCACCTGGTGACACTTTGGCGAAAATCGCAGAAAAAAATGGTGCAAATGTTGAGGATATTGCGCGACAGAATAATATATCAGATCCTAATAAAATATATCCAGGTCAATCAATTTCTATATGCAAAAATGGTAGTAATACTGCGAGAGAGACCGACAAATCAGCAGTTAATCCTCCCATCTCAAAAACAGTGAGTAAAAATCCACTGCAAAATAAAGAAGTAAATACCAATAAAAAAACGCTGGAATCGGTTGGGGGGAAAAATTCTGGCAATCCGATTGCGTTACTCCCTCATGATCAGAGAGAGGCTCCATGGATGGCGGTTGCATTTGAAGAGGGTAAGAATAGATGGAAATGGGGACGGGTGAGGGAAGGCGATGGCGGAATAAACTATCATAAGAAAACTGGCATTAATATGTCATCTATGGTGGGTAACTCTAATCCGTGGTGTGCTTCTTTTGTAAATTATTGCCTCAAAGAGTCTGGGTATGCAATATCTGGTAGTGCAAGTTCTCAGTCCTTCTCGAAAAATAAGAATTTTGTAAAAATACCTCAACCTATATATGGTGCAATAGTTGTTTTCCGTAAAAGAGGGGCGTGGACTGGTCACGTTGCCTTTGTGTATTGCAAGTTTAAAAATGGGGAATATGGTGTTTTAGGCGGTAATCAAGCGAATAGTGTGACAGTAAATCCACTGAAGAAAGTTTATCTTGAACAATTAAATTATGAGCTTATAGGGTATTATGTCCCGGCTTCATATCATCCTAATGCGGTTAGGATAGTTAAAAATGGCGGCGACTTATCATCAGACTTTGAAAGTATTGATAAGTTAAGAAAAAGTCTTGGGTCTGACATGCTAACACTTGATGATACTAAAACTCGGTGAGTAATAGATGATTGGTTTACAATGTACGAATATAACCTATATTGGAGATTTCGATGAAATTGTTATTTAGTGTTTTATTATTGTTCTGTTCTAGTGCTTTTGCAAATGAATGTATAACAAAAACAGATGTTGATTTTCTGAAAAAAGTATTTATTTCAAACGATAAAAATGGGCTGATTGCGCTTGCTTCTAATGGAGTAAAACATAATATAATTAATGATGAGGTTTTCAAGAACAAAAGCATTACATTAAAAAGCCTCTCTGAGATTACTTATGCATGGGGGCGGAAAAGAAACGATGGTAGTCCTTTTCACTTAAGTCTTAAATTTCCTGGACAAAAATTATGTGTTTGGCGGGTAACATTTACTCTTCCTAAAAAGATACGAGAACAGTGTGATGATGACGGAGCCTATGGGTATTTCATAAACTTCATTAAAATTGGTAACTCTCTTAAGTTAAGCGATTTCACATCTTTATTTGTCGTGCTGGATGATGGCACTTTAGCTTGCTCAAGTGCAAATGAGTTTATGATGCAAAAAATTGTGAGTATTGAGAAGGACATCTTGTTGGAATGAGGGATGTGGTGGCAGGGAAAGATCATGAAAAGTATATTTTTTGTACTGTAAATCCGACTGGTTTTGCTTGAAAAATGACCTGTCATTGATGTAAGAAACTATCACTTTTCTGGTGTATGTGATCAAATATCTCGTAGTGAAATAAGGAGAATAGACATGGACCTCGAGAAATTAATGAAACATATTTCAATTATTCTTGGTTACAGACAATCATAGGAAGTGGATCATAAATTATCAGATATCTTACTTCTGACAATATGCGCTGTTATTTCGGGAGCAGAAGGCTGGGAAGATATAGAAGACTTCGGGAAAGTACATATTGATTTTTTAAAGCAATATGGTGATCTCGATAACGGTATTCCGGTTCATGATACTATTGCCAGAGTTGTAGCCTGTATCAATCTAAAAAAATTTCATGAATGCTTCATCAACTGGATGCGCGATTTTCAGGGATAAGACATATAGCTGTGAATATTCTGACGCAGAATAAGGAATTTAAGGCAGGAATGAGAAGAAAGATGAGAAGAGCGGCGATGGACAGAAAGTACCTCGCGTCAGTCCTTTCGGGGTGCGGGGTTTCGTAGTCTTGCCCTGCTTTTGATACGTTGCTGAGTTCTTCAGCCAGATTGAGTAAACCGGCTTTGTGTTTGATGACGGGATTGGTAGTATGAATCATGAGAGTTACCTCGTGTTTTGTATAAGGATTCGACACCCATATCAAAACCGGTCACTCTCAACCTTTCAAGGCCATGTGTCAGATCAAGTCACGACTAATACACATAATCTAAAAAACGATAAGATTCTGTTAAATTACATGTTGAAAAAATGGAAAGCTATTTCAATAACAAAAATAAATTAACTCCTTAAACCTGCGTTGAAAGAATAGTTCTTTATTTGGTTGTGGCCTTCCATAGTATGATAATTATAACAAGTTTCGTATTTCTCTCATTTTCATCCTAAACCAATTTATCTATTCTGTAATATGGGGAAATGAATGTCATATTCACTTAAACATTTGCCTGAATGCTACCCCAGACCTAAACCTCTGAAATTTTTTCGTTGGCTTATTGCTCTGGTTGTCATGCTTTCGTTCAGTTTTATATTAATGCGTATATTTGGGCGTTATATTGAAAACCTGTACTTTTGGACGTTTGCTTTAGGTGTACCAATTGCTTTATGGAGTGTTTTGTTCGCTTCTTGTCTCCTTCTGTGGGCATTGCAGGATAGCAAAGCAAATGCTTTCGACAAACAGCGAGAACAGTGGATCCTTAGAGAAACCCGTAAGGCACGGCGTGCACTGCAGGTGCTGAATGCAACATTTATTACCGGCCACTCATCAGTTGCTCAGAAAGAGGCAGCTATTGCTATGCAAAATAACGATAGCATTATTGTTTCACAGGTCGACCGGGATGGTAATGAAAGCTCCAGAATGAGCCAAATTTCTTCTAGTCCGCAGGACTCGCTAAAATTCGTGATAACGAATATTTTTTCGCAGTTGATTGCTGGTATTCCTTTTGCACAAATCCCTGACAAAGTACCACTGGTAGTATTTTTTGATGTAACAACATCGCTGCCTCTGGAGAGTATTCGCCATTACTGGGACGAGGCCTGGCAAAAAAATAATATTACTCTTCCTGTTGAATACGGTGAAGGGAGTGGACTCAGCTTAATTGACCGCTGGCTGAATATACGTATTAAAGATAAAGCAATGTTATTGATCGTGGGGCTCCAGTTTAATCCTGCCGTTTCTGACAACACAGCTGAGGCCGGTGTAGCGCTGCTGCTGGGTAATCGCCTGACGCAGGATATACTCGAACCTCTCGCGTTGCTGCATCGGCCAGATGCTTCCCCTCCAGGTGAACTGAGCGAGGGAATGAACATGGCCGCCTGGAACGTCCCGCTCAAAGAAAATATCGTGAAAAATTTATGGCTTGCCGGGCTGACGGGTGGGCAGCATGCAGAAGTGATCGCGTGCCAGAATGCACATCCTGCGCAGTCTGTAGCGGACGACTCCGTCATTTCACTCGACAGGTCTATGGGACATGCCGGAGCGGCAGCCCCCTGGCTGGCCATCGCGGCCGCCACTGAAATCACCCGACAGACACAGTCCCCACAGATGATTATCTGCGGTGATACGACACAGAATGTGCTGTGGAGCACGCTCATTACCCCGATTGCTTCCCGACAGGAGATGGATCCGTGAAGCTACCTTTTGCTTTTGCACCGAAGACTACGGAAGGCCGCTATCTTGCTGTCGCATTGATTTTCTTTTTGTTGTTAGCCGTTATGACGTTCATGGTCTGGAAGCATCCGGATATTGCCGGGATTCAGGACGGTAGTCAGCAGCAAACTTACTGGGTTATCGCTGGCGGATGTATTTCAGGATGCACACTTATCATGCTGGTTGTGCACCTGTGGGCTGCTCTCAGTGCCGGTAAAAAGGAGTTTAATGCGCTTGTCGCCAATACCAGTGGTGATGATGAGAAAAAGAAACGGGAAAATGATAACGCCCCTGTTCACCCTGCGGTGGCCATGTGTGACAGGATTCGGGTGCATCTCCGCTCCCGCACTGGTCTTTACTGGCGTCGGAAAACCCGCCTGTTGCTGATTACGGGCGATGAAGCCGCAATCGAACAGCTGGTTCCCGGCCTGCAACAGCAGCAGTGGCTCGAAGGCAACCGCACCGTGCTGATTTACGGCGGTAGCCTGGCATCGGAGCCTGACCGCGAAAAATACACCGCATTACGCAAACTGCGCCGCGGACGCCCGCTGGACGGGATTGTCCGTGTCATACCCCCGTCACTTAACCTGACCCCGCAAATCAGCGACAGCGATTTACGCGGGCTGGAAAAAATCAGCGAACTGCTGCGTTATTCCGCCCCGGTCTGGCTGTGGCAGCTGTGCGACAGCAACTGGTCGCAGGGTACGCGTCCTGAGCAGGCTGTAGGGGCAAGCTTTCCCCTGCGCGCAAAAGAAGACGATATTATCCGCCAGTTGGAGCGGATGCTGCCGGCCCTGCGGGCGCAGGGGGTAAGCCAGGTCGCTGAGAACAACAGCCACGACTTCCTGCTGCGTCTGGGCCAGCACCTCCAGGACGGCGGTATCGTCCGCCGGGCTCAGCAACTGCTGCCATGGCTCTACGACTCTCAGCAGCGCGTTCCGCTGCGTGGCCTGATGTTCAGCCTGCCGGAGAATACATCCGCCAGTACGTCAGCGGGAACAGCCGACGCTGAGCAATATATCCCTGAATTACAGCGCCATGCCCTGACCCTGCCGGCGACCTGGCAGGGTATCGTTAACGACTGCACCCGTGTGCGGGGCCGCCGTGTCGGCATGGCGTGGGAGAGGACGCTTGCCTGGACACTGATGACCATCATCGTTGTCTGGGGGGCGGGAATGCTGCTGTCGTTTACGGTCAATCGTCAGCAGATAGTCTCCGTCGCCGAACAGGCACATGGCCTGGTGGCGCATCCTTCCGTATCGGACAACCAGCTGACGGCCCTGCATACTCTGCGTAATGATGCCGGGCGTCTGCAGCATAATGCTCAGGAGGGCGCCCCCTGGTATCAGCGCTTCGGCCTGGACCATAACCAGCAGTTGCTCGACGCGATGCTCCCCTGGTACGGCGTGGCCAACAACCGCCTGATACGCGACCCGGCAAATGAGGCGCTTAAGCAAAAGCTCAGCGCGCTGGCAAATTCTGCACCCAACAGCGACCAGCGGGCGCAGCTGGCGAAACCGGGCTACGACCAGTTGAAAGCCTGGCTGATGATGGCCCGGCCGGATAAAGCCGACGGCGCATTCTACGCACAGACCATGAAAACCGTGCAGCCGACGCGGACAGGTATCTCAACCGGTCTGTGGCAGAGCCTGGCGCCGGATTTGTGGGCTTTTTACATTTCCGAACTGCCTGCGCAGCCAAAGTGGGTAATCACGCCGGATGCGCAGCTGATCAGCCAGAGCCGCCAGGTCCTGCTGCAGCAGATAGGACGGCGCAACGCGGAAAGCACGCTGTATAAGAACATGCTCAAATCCGTGCGTCGTAACTTTGCCGATGTGTCTCTGGAGGACATGACTGGCGGTACCGATGCGCGGCGACTGTTTACCACCGAGGAGGTGGTGCCGGGCATGTTTACCCGCCAGGCCTGGGAGGGGGGGATTCAGCAGGCCATCGAAAAGGCGGCGAACTCCCGCCGGGATGAAATCGACTGGGTGCTCAGCGACAGCCGAAAAGCCGTCTCCTCAGACCTGTCGCCGGAAGCCCTGAAAGCGCGTCTGACACAACGTTACTTCACTGACTTTGCCGGCAGCTGGCTGAGCTTCCTCAACAGCCTGCAGCTTAATCCGGCGAACAATATTGCAGACGTTACCGACCAGCTGACGCTGATGAGTGACGTCCGCCAGTCGCCGCTGATTGCCCTGATGAATACGCTCGCCTGGCAGGGACAGACCGGCCAGCAAAGCGAAGGTCTTTCGGACTCCATCATCAAATCGGCCAAAGACCTCGTAGGCAGAAAGGACAAACCGATGATTGACCAGTCTGCCTCAGGCCCGCAGGGGCCGCTGGATGAAACCTTTGGCCCGCTGCTTCAACTGCTGGGCAAAAACAAAGGCAGCAACGTGATGTCGGCGGATAACACGCTGAGCCTGCAGACGTACCTGACCCGTATCACCCGCGTGCGGCTGCGCCTGCAACAGGTGGCCAGCGCTTCTGACCCGCAGGCGATGATGCAGACCCTGGCGCAGACCGTGTTCCAGGGCAAAAGCGTGGACCTTACCGACACCTGGCAGTACGGTAGCCTGATTTCGGCAAGCCTTGGCGAGGAGTGGAGCGGATTTGGCAGCACAATGTTTGTGCAGCCGCTGACCCAGGCCTGGGAGACGGTGCTTCAGCCGTCGGCAGCCAGCCTGAATGATAAATGGAGCCGCTCGGTTGTCGCGAACTGGCAAACTGCCTTTGACGGTCGTTTCCCGTTTGCCGCCAGCAAAAGTGATGCCTCCCTGCCGATGCTGGCGGAGTTTGTGCGCAAGGACAGCGGGCGCATTGAGCGCTTCCTGACGACGGAGCTCAGCGGTGTGCTGCACAAGGAGGGCAGCCAGTGGGTGCCGGATAAGGTCAACAGCCAGGGGCTGAGCTTCAACCCGGCCTTCCTGCGGGCCATTAATCAGCTGAGCCAGCTGTCGGACATTCTGTTTACCGATGGCAATCAGAGCATTACCTTTGAGCTGCAGGCGCGTCCTGTGCCGCAGGTGGTGGAAACGCAGCTGACCATTGATGGGCAAAAGCTGCACTACTTTAACCAGATGGCTGACTGGCAGTCCATTCGCTGGCCTGGCGACACTTACAAACCAGGAACCATGCTGACATGGACCACCGTCAATGCCGGTGCGCGTCTGTTTGGTGATTACAGCGGGACCTGGGGCTTTATTCGCTGGCTTGACCTGGGTAAGCGTCAGTAGCTTGACCGCAGCCAGTGGATGATGAGTTTCACCGCACCGGATGGCCGCACCCTGCAGTGGGTGCTGCGCTCACAGCTCGGCAGCGGGCCGCTGGCGTTACTGGCGCTGCGCGGCTTCACGTTGCCGGATCAGATATTCAGCGTCGACAGCGCGGCTACGGCTCAGGCGCTGATGACCAAAACGGAAGACAGTGATATCGACGGAACTGAATGATGGACACTCTGCAGGATCTGCTGTCAGGCGAATGAAAATCTGCTGCGACAGCAGGCGCAGGCACGCACGGAAAGCTGGCAGCCCTGGCTTGACCTGCAGTGGTACACTTTTCAGTCCTTGGCGAGGTCGGGCCAGGAGGTGCTGTCCGGCATCATCACTGCAGACCTGAAAGGGTTGCTGCGCCGCCTTACCGGACTTGAAACCCTGGCCTTTAATAACGGGACGCCGTTTGCCGATGAGGTCACGCTGAACGGGATAAATCAAAGTGTGCTGGACGAGATGTCCGGCAGGCGGGAAGAGCCGGCTAGTGCTGTCAGTGAGACGGACAACGATATTGTGGCCCTTGTGCCGGAAGCGCAGGAGAAAACGGACACTGACGGCCTGGATGCCACATTTCACTGGCTGCAGACCCGGCCGGACACCGATTCTACAACAGATAAATGGTTGCTGCGTCTGCTGATGGCTCGCGTGGCCAAGTAGAAGGCAAAAATGAACTGGCCCTGCATTTGCTGGGCGCGCTGGATAGCGCTGCATAGACAATCACCCTGACGCAGTGGACACCGGTACTGTTATTTGAGGTCAAATCGCGTCGCCTCAGACTGCTGCGCATGAAAGCCACCCGCAGTGAAACCGATAAGTCACGGTTTCAGCCTGAAATGGGCTAGCTTCTGGCTGGTCTGATTGCGCTCGATCCGGCAAGCAGTGCGGTGCTTTGTGGGTAATCGGGACTGAATTCAGCTAAAAGGAAAATGTATGCCAGCAAAAGGCTTTTATCTGGTGCAGGGCGACAAAACCACCTGCGGCGGGAGAATAACTACCGGGGCAGAGGATCACACGCTGTTTGGTAAACCGGTTGCCCGGGAACAGGACAGCGTAACCTGCGGTCATCATCCCGGGATTTACAGGATAGCCGGTGGCATCGACAATGATACCATACACGGCAGGCGAATGGCCGGAACACTCGACAGCTACAGTACCTGTCCGTGTAAGGCAAAGTTCATTCCATCGATGATGAATGATACGTATGAGAAGAGCAGTGGTGCTTCCGTTGCAGAATCAGCAGCAGGCTTTACGGCCGCCCCGACTCAGATTTCTCCTGAGCTGCCTGGTTATCTGACCGGTGAACAAAAGCAGGCAGGATTTGTATCCGATTATCCAGTTTTACGAAATACTCATAATTTCCCCGATGGTAATTTGAGGGTAATGTTGAATGCCAATAACCACAACGTCATGCTACTTACGCTTGGGGAGGTTTTTGAGTATTTGACATCTATGGGATTCTATAAATCAGGGTGGTCCTTCGTTTCCCAAAGCAAACCCGGTGAATTTGTTGTTAACTACGGTACAAGTATAAAAGACGCATACTCCACTTCGAAGGTATTATATCAGCTAGGTAACCTTGGCATAACTGCAACAGTATATGTTAACCACAAGGGAACAGAGTTAATAAAAATAAGTGGTTATGCAGGGGTCCGGAAAATATTAAATGCACCTGTGTTTGCCGCAAAAAATCCACAGATCATCAAGTATGGAATAGGAAGTTACGGACTAAATAACGCTATAAAAGATGGTTTTCTTTTCGGTCTGATTTATGTATCTGTGGCTGATTCCGTTGGCTTTATCTTAAATGATGAGACTACATTAGCGAAATTCATAGGGAAGTGGGCTGTTGATGTGCTTAAAGTCGGTATTTCTTCAGCGATAACCTGGGGGGCTGGTGCTTACGCTGTAGGGGTATTCTCAACAATTGCCGCCCCATTAGTTGTTGTGCTGGTTGCTGGTGCATTATCCGCATGGGCACTCAATAAATTAGATGATGAGTTTAAAATTACAGACAAAGTCGTTTCTCTCATTGAATCGGCGCAGCAGGAGTTTGTTGAGAAAGCAAAAGAAATGGAGAAAGGCTTGTGGGATTTGGGCGCAATGTATGTTGATGGTATGCTTTCCCGTGGGAAAGAGGTTGTTGAATATGAGGTGAAAAAATACTTAAGACAAACATTAGACAGTTTTGAAAAGGAGTGGTTTTAATGGGGGCTTTTTCATTTAAACGTAGAATTGGAATGTTTTTGGGGATGCTGTGTCTTTATGTACCCTTGATCTTAGGGGGGGGGGTATTTTCCTTTAATACGCTTAAAGAATATTTAACATTTCCATCTGAATTATCATTCTCATCTTTTTTTGTTTATGGGTTTTCTGCTGTATTTATCTTGTCCCCTGTCGCATTTTTTTCATTATGGCCTATTTTTCTAGGGCGCAGAGTTTCGATTCAGATACAAAAATATGTAACTAAGTACATGATTGTATTGTTCATTGTTACGGTCGTCATTCAGATTGGATTTAAGGTTTATTTCTCAAATAAACTTGAAGATAAAGGATACGTTGCCTGTCCAGACATCCCTAAAGGTTGGATGCCTGGCATGGCAACAAGATATGTAAAAGATCCCCGGAATTGCCGTCAGTAATATCAAAATATTACCCGAAAAGCCGACTGGACATCGAGTGTGAGATAATGCAATTTATTGAAAATATAGTGACGATCTTATATCTCAGGTGATGGGGCTATGAGTCCAAAACGCAGATTTATTGGGAATCTTATTATTTAGTGTGCTTTTTTGTGCGCCCGTAGCTTTATTTTTACTGGTAAGTACAGCAGTTCTTTCCCTTTCATTTATAGATATCAAATACACGTATGAACCTGTGTTAACTGGAACACGCCTGGATTATCTGGTTGACGAAACCTATTCCATGGCTTGGTTGTTCTTTTGTACGTCGAATATTGCATTTTTTGTTATTTATATCGTATTTTTTCTGGTTTTTAAGTGATTAAGTAAAAAATGTTAGTCGGTACTATCTCATTTCATTAAGTTGTAAGCTGTCATGGCTTCGCTTTATTCCTGAACACAGTAAGACACTCAATTATATTGGTTATCTATGGACGACTTAACCCTGCGTTATTACGACGCCGAAATGCGCTACCTGCTGGAAGCCGGCGAAGAGTTTGCCCGCGCTCACCCCGAGCAGGCGGCAATGCTCAATCTCGATAAAGCGGGCGCGCGCGACCCGTACGTGGAGCGCCTGTTTGAGGGCTTTGCCTTCCTGATGGGGCGTCTTCGCGAGAAACTCGATGACGACCTGCCGGAACTGACCGAAGGGCTGGTCAGCCTGCTGTGGCCGCAATACCTGCGCACCATTCCGTCGATGTCGGTGGTGGAGTTCACGCCCGACTGGCGCGAGATGAAAGAGAAGATGCGTATCGTCAAAGGTTTCGAGGTCAATTCGCAGCCGATCGGCGAGAAGGCTACCCGCTGCCGATACACCACCACCAAAGAAATCACCCTTCAGCCGCTGTCGCTGGAGCATGCCCGTCTGTCGACTGACCCTGACGGGCGTTCGGTCATCAACCTGCGCTTTAACTGTAGCCATCTCGCCGACTGGAGCCGTGCCGATCTCAGCCAGATCCCGTTCTACTTCAATGCTGACGCACCGCTGGCCTGCGCCATGCATGAAGCCTTTACCATGAACACGGCGCGTCTCTGGCTGCGGATGCCGGGTGATACGGACAGAAAGCCACTCGACGGGTATTTCACCGCGCTGGGATTCGGCGATGATGACGGGCTGTGGCCGAAGGACAGCAGCAGCTTTAGCGGTTATCAACTTTTGCTGGAGTACTTCACCTTCCGCGAAAAGTTCATGTTCACGGGCCTGCGCGGGCTGGAGACCGTGGTCTTTCCGGCTGAGCTTCCGTGGTTTGAAATCGACGTGGTGCTGGCGGAACGCTGGGAGCATGACTTCAGCTTTACCGAAAAACATCTGCGCCTGAACTGTGTGCCGGTGATTAACCTGTTTCCGCTGGAATCTGACCCGCTGACGCTGAATTCACTGCAGACCGAATACATGCTGCGCCCGATGCGCGTGCAGGATGGCCATACCGAGATTTATGCTGTCGATTCGGTGATATCCTCAAGCCAGTATACCTATGTACCGTTCTCCAGTTTCCGCCACAAAGGCGGCATGATGCGCCATGAAGCGCCGGAGTATTACTACCACACCCGCGTGCGCCGTGGTCCGTCAGGACTGTATAACACGTGGCTTATCCTCGGCGGCGAAGCCTTTGATAATCACACGGTGCCGGAAAACGAAAGCCTGTCCCTCATGCTCACCGGTACCAATGGCCAGCTGCCGCGACGCGCATTACAAAGCACCGTGCTGGATACGGTGATGAAAAGCACCTCGGCCAGCGTCGCCGTGCGTAACCTGTGTGCGCCGACGCTGCCCTGCTATCCCCCGGCACAGGACCGTTTTCACTGGCGCGTGCTGAGCCACCTCGGCAGCGGGTTTCTGTCGATGATGGATAATGCCGACGTGCTGCGCGGCACCCTGGCGCTGTATGAATGGACCGACAGCGAGATGAACCGCCGTCGCCTGGAAGCCATTATTGACGTGAAGCACAGTGAGACCGGGCGATTTGAGCAGGGCTACCTGGTACGCGGCGTGCAGATTGAGGTGACCCTTGACAGCCACGGCTTTGCCGGTCGCGGCGACATCTGCCTGTTCGGCGAGATGCTGAGTCGCTTCTTCGCGCTTTACACCGACATCTATCTGTTTAACCGCCTGATTATTATTCTGCAACCGACCGGAGAGCGCCTGGAATGGGAAGAGAAGCACAACCGCCGCATTCCTGGCTGAGCCCGCGGCTCGCAGCCGACCTGCACCGCATGAATTTTTATCGCTTCTGTCAGCTTCTGGAGAAGCGTAATCCGGACAGGCCGCTGATGGGGTCAACCAGCCACCCTGCTGATGACCCGGTGCGGTTTGCGCCGCATCCGGGGATGGGGTTTCCGGGCAGCGAACTGAAAGCCGTCGAATATGACAAGGATGATGACAGCAGGCCACCTCGCATCCGCACAACCTTTATGGGGATGTACGGTGTCGACTCACCCCTGCCGACAGCCTATCTCGATGACATCACTCAGTGCCGTGAAGGGCATGACGCGCTGCAGGGCTTTCTGGATATTTTCAGCCACCGTATCCTGACGCAGTTTTACCGCATCTGGCGGAAATACTCTTATCCGGCCACGTTTGAGGCAGGGGGAACTGACTGCATTTCGCAGTCGCTGCTGGGTCTGGTGGGGCTGGGCATACCGGGAACCGCAAACCACATCGCCACACCGGTATCCCGCTTTCTGGCGCTGCTCGGTGTGCTGCGCCAACCCGGCAAAACCCAGGAGGGGATGCAGGCGCTGGTGAGACTGCTGGCCCCGGATACTACGGTGCAGGTAAGTCCGTACTGCCTGCGGCCGGTGGAGATCGGCCAGCCGCTGGGTTTTTACGGCGATGACGATTTTCTGCTGGACGGCAATACGCCGCTGGGGGAAGAAGCGATGGATGCGGGCAGTCAGCTGCTGGTTGCGCTCAGGACGGATAACGAACAGGAAGCGCAGGGCTGGAAACCGGATGGTCTGCTGTATCAGGATTTTCTGGTGATGCTGCGTGTTTATCTCGGCTGGCGTTTTAAGGCCAGGATCACCCTGACCACCCGGACCCAACTGCTGGCCGTCCCGCCGCTCGGCGAAGAACCTTTCTGGCTCGGCATGAACGGCGTGCTGGGAGCGGAGGAGGGGGCGTTTGCGGACGATCTCCCGCTGACCTTTACGACAGAACTGGGTTACTACACCGGGCTGGCGCCTGCGAAACCACAACAAGGAAATCGACGTGCTAAGTACAAATTTGATTAAGCCCGCGTGCTGGCTACCTGCTCTACTGGCGTTCAGCCTGGTGGGCTGTGGGGTGACGCAGAGTATTACGGATGGCACCAAATCGGTGTATACGGCGGTGTTTTATAAGAAGATTAAGGTGCTGCATCTGGATTTTACAGCCCGTGAAGCACTGAATACGGATTCCCGCGAGAGTAACTCACTCTCCGAGCCGGTGGTGGTTCGTGTCTACCAGTTGAAAGACCGCAAAACCTTCGACAAAACGGTTTATCAGCAACTCCTCAAGAACGGCGACACGATCCTGAAAGCCGACCTGCTGGCGACCCGCGATGTGGTGATAAAGCCGGGTGGGGATGCGAATCTTGATATGCCAATGGAAGAAGGCGCGCAGTTTGTCGCGGTGGCCGGATTGTTCCGCCATCCGGATATGGTCAACAACACCTGGAAGCAGGTTCTCAGACGTGAAGATCTCGATCCGGATAAACCCCGTATTCTGGAAGCCGGAAATAACCACCTGGCATTACAGCCGCTGAAGGAGGACTAATGCCACAGGGACACAACCCCCCCTCGCTGTATGAAATGCTAAGTGGTAATCCCGCCAGTCAGCAATGACGTCAAGGACATAGCGGAGATAGCTTTCTGGCTACATAGGCCTGGTTCCATTTTAAATTCAGGAGAATGGCGAGTTCATTTGATGAAATGCCTTTCCATTACCTTATTTAACAGCTCAATTGTAAGGCCGATCGCAAAATTTACCCTGATGGCAATATCCATAAGCTCGATTGATGTTCGCCCGGCGCCAGCGGGTGTTATTTTTGTGTGTAAGAAAACGCAATACTGAGGGGGTAAGAAACAGAAAAACTTAATCTTTTCTTAATATTTCCGCCCAACAACCTTTATCTCTTTAGCCGCGCCCCACGAATCTTCCTTTAAATTACGCCAGCGTCACAAAAGCCGTAAAAAAACAAACCCCGGCGTTGCAAGGCTCTGGCGTCCCGCTATATGTTAAATTTAAGTTTAATAATTGATATCTAAAGGTTGATTTTATGTATATGAAAATTAGTGGGTTAGTGATTTCACTGACGGCAGCTATCTCCGGACAGGTCCTTGCCGCAGTTCCTCAGGGCTATCCGGCGGATTATCAAAAGGTGGTGGATGCCGGGATTAAAGAAGGCAAAGTGGTTATCTATTCAACGACCGATACCAAGGCCGCAGGCCCGTTAATTAAAGGCTTTGAAGCGCAATATCCCGGCATTAAAGTTGAATATAACGATATGAACAGCACCGAATTGTACAACCGCTATATCAGCGAACAGGCGGCGGGCGGCGGCAGCGGCGACGTGGTCTGGAGCTCTTCCATGGATACGGCGCTGAAGCTCGCCACCGATTACGCCGAAGAGTACGCCTCGCCGGAGCGGGATAAGCTGCCAAAATGGGCGGTCTGGCAACAGAAAGCCTACGGCACGACCTACGAGCCGGTGGTCTTTATCTACAATAAGCGGCTGATCCCTCAGGGCGAAGTACCGGACTCGCATACCGCGCTGGCGAAGCTGATCGCCGGCCAGGCCGATAAATTCAAAGGTAAGGTCACGACTTATGACATTGAAAAATCGGGTCTGGGTTTTATGCTGGCGGTACAGGACAGCAAAGCCGATGCCAGCTACTTTGACGATCTGGCGGGCATAGCGAAAGGCGGCCTGACCGTGCAATCGTCCACCGGTACGATGATGGAGCGCGTCTCCTCCGGGGAAAACCTGATTGGCTACAATATTCTCGGATCCTACGCGGAGGCGCGGGCCAAAAACGATCCTTCGCTCGGCATCTCCTATCCGAAAGATTATGTACTGGTGCTCTCGCGGGTCTCTTTTATTACCGCAGAAGCCGAGCACCTTAATGCCGCGAAGCTGTGGTTTGATTACGTGCTGTCGGAAAAGGGACAAAGCATCCTGGCGAACCAGGCCGATATTCCCTCCCTGCGCAATGATATCGAAGGTAAAAATGATATCGACGGTATGACCAAAATGCTTGGCAGCGCGCTGAAGCCTATTCCGGTCGATGAAACGCTGCTGGCGTATCTTGAGCCGAAACAACGACTGGAGTTTATCAAACAGTGGCGCACCGCCGCGGCGAAATAACCCTCCGGCGCTGCGCATCATTTCAGGATGCGCAGCCCGCTTAACGCCCGCCAGGTTTAAAGGGATCGCTTATGAATGTCTTACGTCGAAAATGGCAGGGTTTGCCGCGCGGTATCGTCGTCGTGATGACGGCGCTGGCGATTTATGTCCCGCTGTTATTTATCGTGGTGCAGAGCTTTCTCTCGGCGCCTTTTTTTGCCCGCACGAAATCGTTCAGCCTCGAAGCCTTCGCCTTCATCTTTAGCGACCCGGATTTTTATCTGGCGCTCAAGTCCGGGTTTATTCTGGCCTTTGGTCTGGTGGCGATTGCCATCCCCCTCGGCGGGATCCTCGCCTTTTTAATGGTACGTACCGATTTACCCGGGCGGCGGTTTATCGAGCCGCTGATTCTGGTACCGATTTTCGTTTCGCCGATGGTACTGGGCTTTGGTTACGTGGTGGCGGCCGGGCCGGTGGGCTTCTTTTCGCAGTGGGCCGAGCAGCTGATCGGCTTCGTGCCGTGGAATATTTACTCGATGTTCAGCATCGTGGTAATTGCCGGGCTGACGCACGTTCCGCATGCCTATCTCTATATCTCTTCCGCGCTGCGCAGCGTCGGATCGGATGTCGAGGAGGCCGCGCGGACGGTGGGCGCATCGCCGCTGCAGGTGATGACCTCGGTGAGCCTGCCGATGGTGCGACCGTCGATACTCTACGCCTGCGTACTGCTGTTTTTCCTCGGCCTGGAGGTATTTGGCCTGATGCTGGTGCTGGGCGATCCGGAAGGCAACATGGTGCTGGCGACCTATCTCTATAAGCTCACCAACAAGCTCGGTACGCCTTCTTATCACCTGATGGCGGCGGTGGCGGTGGTCCTGATCTGCATCACCGTTCCGCTGGTGATGCTCCAGCGCCGCCTGATGCGCACCGCCAACCGCTTTGTCACCATGAAGGGAAAAGCGTCCCAGGCCCGCGCGCTGCCGTTGGGGAAATGGCGCTGGGTCGCCGGGATTGTGGTGGTGGCATGGCTGACGGTCACCATTGGGGTGCCGCTGATCGGCGTGGCGCTGCGGGCCTTTATTTCAAACTGGGGCGTGGGCGTTTCGCTGTGGGATGAACTCTCGCTGGCGACGTTCCGTAACATCTGGCAGCAGCCGAATCTGCTGCGCGCCATCGTTAACTCCATGGCGATTGGGGTGATTGGCGGCGCGCTGGCGGTGGTCTGCTATCTGTTCGTGGGCATCGCGATGCACCGCAAACCGGATAACGTCACGCGCTTTCTGGACTATAGCGTGCTGGTGCCGCGCGCGGTGCCCGGGCTGCTGGCCGGGCTGGCGTTTCTGTGGGTATTTCTGTTTCTGCCGATGTGGCTCGATCAGTCGCTGAAAAACGGCTGGCTCTCGGCGCTGCCGGTGGCAGACTGGCTGCGTGAACATCTGATCGTTCAGCTGCGCGCGCTGCGTAACACCATTTTTAGCGTCTGGCTGGCCTATACCGTCGTATGGATGGCTTACGGGCTGCGGCTCATCTCCTCGACGCTGCTGCAGGTAGCGCCGGAGCTGGAGGAGGCCGCACGCAGTACCGGTGCATCGCGCGGGCAGATCACCCGCCACGTCACGGTTCCGCTGTCTCGTTACGGCTTAATCGGCTCCTGGCTGCTGATGTTTCTTATCTTCGAGCGCGAATATTCCACCGGGGTTTATCTGCTCTCTCCGGGCACCGAAACCATCGGTTCGATGCTGGTGTCGCTGTGGGCGGCGGGGGCTATCGATATCGTTGCCGCGCTCTCCTTTATTAATATTCTGCTGGTGGTCGTGGGCCTGGGTATCGCCCTGCGCTTTGGAGTGAAATTACATGATTGAATTATCGGTAGAAAACCTGCATCTGACCTACGGTGATAATCCGGTGCTCAAGGGCGTGTCAATGGAACTGAAGCGGGGAGAGGTGGTCTCGCTGCTCGGGCCATCGGGCAGTGGAAAAACCACGCTGCTGCGGGCGGTCGCCGGGCTGGAGAAGCCGACCAGCGGCATTATCACTATTGGTAAAACCCGCGTCTATGACGGCAACCCGCGTAGCGAAATCCCGGCGGAGGCGCGCAACCTGGGGCTGGTATTTCAGTCCTACGCGCTGTGGCCGCATAAAACGGTGTTTGAAAACGTGGCGTATCCGCTGAAGCTGCGTAAGGTTGCCGCCGCGGAGATCAAGCAGCGGGTGCAGACCGTGCTTGAACAGCTGGGTCTGGGGCATCTTGGCAATCGCCATCCGCACCAGCTCTCCGGAGGGCAGCAGCAGCGCGTGGCCATCGGCCGGGCGCTGGTTTACAACCCGCCGGTAATTCTGCTGGATGAGCCGCTGTCGAACCTTGACGCCAAGCTGCGGGAAGAGGCGCGGGTCTTTTTGCGCGAGCTGATCGTCAAGCTGGGGCTGTCGGCGCTGATGGTCACGCACGATCAGAACGAGGCGATGGCGATTTCCGATCGCATTCTGCTGCTCAATAACGGGGTGATCGAGCAGCAGGGAACGCCGCAGGAGATGTACGGTAGCCCGAGAACGCTATTTGCCGCCGAGTTTATGGGCAGCAATAACCGGCTGCATGGCACCGTCACCGCTCTGGATAATGGTCGGGCGCGAATTGAGGGCACCAGCTGGGCGCTGTGGGGGATGGTCGGGGAGGGGGTCAAGGTGGGGGAAGAGGCGACGGCGGTGATCCGCGTTGAACGCCTGCGCATCGCCTCAGCGCCTGAGGAGAATATGCTGGCATTGCCGCTGCTGACCAGTATGTATCTCGGCGACCGCTGGGAGTACCTGTTTCGCACCGAGGGCGATGATTTCGCCATTCGCGCCTACGGCAGCGCGCTGCGCGATGCCGAGCGCTGCCATCTGGCCTTGCCCGTCAGCGACCTGTGGATCTTCCCTAAAGGGTGAGATAAAAAAGCCCCGGCGCTGAAGCCGGGGCAAACCATGTCAGAGCTTATTTATTATTAGCTAAATACCATGCCGCCATCGATCAGCAGCGATTGGCCGGTCATATAGTTGGAGTCCGGACCGGCGAGATAAGAGACGCAGGCCGCGACGTCTTCCGGCTCGGAAAGCCGTCCAAGGGTAATGCGTTTGGCGAACTCCTGGGTCCCGTAGCCCAGCGGTTTACCCGCCGCTTCGGAAACCTGACGGTCGATTTCCGCCCACATTGGGGTTTTAACGATCCCCGGGCAGTAGCCGTTAACGGTAATTCCCAGATGCGCCAGATCGCGGGCGGCGGTTTGCGTCAGGCCGCGCACGGCAAACTTACTTGAGCTATAGACCGCCAGTTCCGGGTTACCCACGTGGCCCGCCTGGGAGCAGGCGTTGATGATTTTGCCGCCGTGGCCCTCTTTTTTAAACGCCTCTACCGCGGCCTGGATACCCCAGATAACGCCTTTGACGTTGATATTGTAGACTTTATCGATCACGTCCTCGCGAATCTCTTCGATAGGCGTGGAGGGCGCCACCCCGGCGTTGTTCACAATCACGTCAAAACCGCCCAGGCCCTTCCGCGCCTGTTCTACGGCGGCAAAAACCTGGTCGCGTTTAGAGACATCCACCTTCACCGCCAGCGCCTGGCCGCCGCCGCGGTTAATTTCATCGGCGACCGCCTGTGCGGTGGCGTCATTGTAATCGGCGATAGCCACGGCAAAACCATCTTTAACCAGGCGAAGGGCGATAGCTTTCCCGATGCCCTGGCCCGCGCCGGTCACGAGTGCGACTTTTTTCATTGCTGGATTCCTTCTGTAGTAACTCAAAGTATTTGACTGAGATGAAGCTGGCCCATCAGCAGCGGGTTGTCGCTGTAATCAACGGGGATGGCGACCACGGCGGGGCCGTCGACGTCCATCGCCGCCCGCAGCGTCGGCTCAAGGGCGGCAGCGCTCTCTACCGCAAACCCTTTGGCGCCGAAGGCTTCGGCGTAGGCTTTAAAGTCCACCGGACCGAACTCAACGCCGGAGAGCCGCTGGTATTTTTTCTCTTCCTGAATCGCCACCATGTTGTAGCCGTTATCGACCCAGATGATATGCAGGACGTTAGCTTTTAGCCGTACGGCGGTCTCCAGCTCCATACTGGATTGCAGGAAGCCGCCGTCGCCGGAAACGGAAACCACTTTGCGCTGCGGATTCACCAGCCAGGCGCCAATCGCCCACGGCAGCGCCACCCCCATGGTCTGCTGGCCGTTGGAAATCATGACCTGACGGGCGCGGAAGCTGTAGAGATAGCGGGCGATCCAGATGTGAAAGCTCCCCATATCGACGGTCAGCGTTACGTCGCTGTTGACGATGTCCTGCATGGCGCGAACGATGCGCAGCGGATGAAGGGCAAACTGGTTCAGCTGCGCGCCGCGGCGGTCGAGCAGCTCCCGCTGATGCTGGCGGTCAACCAGGATCTCGGCGGCCTGCGGCGACAGCACCAGCTGGTGGTCGATACGCTGAGAGAGTTTGTTCAGGGTGGCGGCAATATTGCCGACCAGCTCGATGTCCGGGGTATAGTTGCGCTCTTCGTAAGCCGGCAGCACGTCGATATGCACCAGCGTGGCGTTGCCGTTATTCCACATGGCCGGTTCGTACTCCACCGGGCTATAGCCGATGCAGATGACCAGGTCGGCGAGATGCAGGAGTCGATCCCCCGCCTGGTTATTGAACAGCCCAACCCGCCCGGCGAAGCGGGTAAAGTGGTCCTGATTCACCGCGCCGGCGGCCTGATAGGTGCTGGTAACCGGGATATGGCTTTTTTTCAGCAATTCACGCAGCGCCGCGCTGTTTTCCGCCTGGCTGGCCATCAGGCCGAGCAGGAATATTGGATTTTTAGCGCCGGCAATCATCTTCGCGACTCGCTCAATGGCTTCGTCCGGCGCCGCGCCGGTCTGCGGCGCATCGCTGGCGGGCAGAACCCTGGCGTGGACCGGCCCGTCGACCACGTCCTGCGGCAGGCTGACGAAGGCGCTGCCGGGACGTCCCTGCTCGGCGGCGCGAAACGCGTTGGAAACCACTTCCGCCAGCGCTTCCGCGGCGGTGACTTCCACCGAGTATTTGGTTACCGGACTAAACATCGCCACCGTATCCATACTCTGGTGCACCTGTTTGGCCTTGTCGGCGCGTTTTACCGCACCGCCCAGCGCCACCACCGGGTCGCCTTCGCTGTTTGCGGTGGCCATGCCGGTAATCAGGTTGGAGCAGCCGGGGCCGGACGTGACCAGCGCGACGCCCGCTTTCCCGGTGATGCGGCCAACCGCGGCGGCCATAAACGCGGCGTTGGCTTCGTGGCGTACCGGAATAATGCGAATGGAGGAGTCCAGCAGCGAATCGAAGACTTTATCGATTTTGGCCCCTGGAATGCCGAACACCTGTTGTACGCCCTGCGCCTCAAGCTGGCTGACGATAAGGTCGGCGCCGTGCGCCCACTGGCGCGGTTGATGTTGATTATCCACGAGAATCTCCTTAGTTTTCGACTGAGCGAATGGCGGCATCAAGATTGTCAGGATGCAGATCCGCCTGCAGGAAGGCGCTATCGGCAGGAAGGTCAATCATCAATTTGTGGATCTCACCAAAGGTCAGCACGCCGTGGTCGAGCTGATAATCGAGCAGATGGCCGCCGCCCTGGCGGTCATCGGTGATGAAGTGTTCGTGGTAGCCGGCAACGTTAATGCCCTGCATATGCTGCGGCGTGCGAAACCCCACCAGTACCCCTTCGCGCTGGTTGAAGCGGAAAACGGGCTGGTCGTCGAGCACGTCGGTCATCGCCCGGTAGGGCGGCGTCTGGCGCGGTACAGTGCGGGTATGGGCGTGGCGAAAATGGCCGTTGATACGCAGGGCGCAGAACAGATTATCGGAGGGGATTTGCCGGTCGATAATGTCGTGCAGCTGTTCGCGGCTGACCGGTTTATCAAACGTTTTGCGGTACTGCGGCTGAAACCAGGTCATCACCGCGAAGGGCGTACGCTGCTCCATGCGGGCTTTGCGGGCGCTGCCGTCGGCGCGCAGCTGGTAAACCTCGCTGCTAAACGCGATCAGCTCGCCGTCCAGTTCATTAAAGGTGCCCAGGCCGAAATCGCCGTGGGTGAGCAAATCGGCGATGGTGGTATTGCCCTCATAAACGCCGCTCAACAGCGCGCTCATCAGAGAAGTCTGGTAGATGACGCTATCGGGATGTTGCGCGGAAAATCCTCGTAGAGTTTCACACAGGCTCTCTTCGCAAGAGCATTCAGCAGAATGGTTCATTACCCGCTTCCTCGTTCAACGAATATCAGAAAGGTTAAATAAATGTTGACCCGATTCAGCTCACAGTTCCAATATAGAATCTATGATTGTTTGAGACGTTTTCGATATGGAACTTCGTTATCTGCGCTACTTCGTCGCCGTCGCCGAGGCGCGACACTTCACTAAAGCGGCAAAAGAACTCGGCATCTCCCAGCCGCCATTAAGCCAGCAAATACAGCGACTTGAACGGGAAATTGGCACGCCGCTTTTCCGCCGTTTAACCCGCGGCGTCGAGCTGACGGAAGCGGGGGAGTCGTTCTATGAGGATGCCTGCCAGATCCTGGCATTAAGCGACGCGGCGCTGGAAAAGACCAAGGGGATCGCCCGCGGGCTGAACGGCCGGCTCTCGCTGGGCATTACCAGTTCTGATGCCTTTCATCCGCAAATCTTTAGCCTGCTCCAGCAGTTTCAGCACAGTCACCCGGGAGTCACGTTACATCAGGTCGAGGGCAATATGGCGACGCTGATGGGGGCGCTTGGCGAAGCGGAGCTGGATATCGCTTTTGTGCGCCTGCCCTGTGAAAGCAGTAAAGCGTTCAACCTGCGAATTATCGACCAGGAGCCGATGGTGATTGCGCTGGCGCGTTCGCATCCGCTGTCGTCCCATAGCGAGCTGACGCTGGAGCAGTTAACGGACGTGGCGCCGATTCTTTTCCCGCGGGAAGTGGCTCCGGGGCTGTATGAGCTGGTGTATAACAGCTATCTGCGCGCCGGTATTGATATGCAACGAACGTATCAGTCATCGCAAATATCGTCGTCGTTAAGCATGGTGGAGGCCGGATTCGGGTTTGCGCTGGTGCCGCAGTCCATGACCTGCATCACGCTGCCTAACGTCAGCTATCACCCTTTGTCGGGCACGCCGCTAAAAACCGATATTGCTATCGCCTGGCGACGCTACGAGCGCTCGCGCACGGTGAAGCGTTTTCTGGCCATGTTTTAATCCGCTCGGTAGCGCCTGGAGCCGGTGTTTATGAAAGATAGACATTGGCGGCGGTTGGCCCTCGCAGTCCGTTAACGCGACGAAATTCAACGCGGATTCCTGGGCTGATTGTGGTGGGTTCGCCGGGCGATAATGCGGAAATATGAACCTGAACGTCTTTACGACCATCGGAGGGGATTATCAGGCCTTTGCCTGTTTTATTATCAAATGCTTTGACAATACCTGTCATTTTTTGGAACAACGAAATACCTTTTAAATATGAAAACCGGCACGACTATACAGTAAGCGCGCGGGAAGTCTATTCAAATCAAAATAAAACCCGCGCTGGCGGGCTTTTTTTCGCCAAAAGAGATCGGCGCTGGCTGATTATTGCTCAACCATGCGCGGCAATCGGCATCTGGCAAGAGAAAATTATGCAGCGGGTCGTGATGAGGACTGAAAGAGTTTATGGCAGTAGGGACAAATGAGTTGCGCACCTTTTTGGACTCGGCTGAAGCTGTGTTCTGAATCCTGGGAGCAGTTAGGGCAGGAGCATTTAACGAGATAATTACGGCGAGTTTTAGCGTCTTTGCGTTCTGACATATGATATTTCCTGATTTAAGAGCGTATGACCATACAGCATTCTACAGAAAATAGCTCTAACTCATTCTTCGCAGCGGTGGTTCAGGCTGTGAGCGGCAGGACGAAAAAAAAGATCCAGCGGAAGCGTGCAGGAGAGGATTTTTCCCCTATTTTTTGTGATTAACATCACTCTTTAAAATAAAATCAATTTATATCAATTAATTAGCGATCATCGATTTTGGCGTGCAGAGAACATTTTTCTCCATTTTTCCCGGAATAGAGTGAAAATAGGCAAAATTTTCTTCCTCGTCTGATATACATTTTAATAGTGATTGAAGGACGCAAATCACGCTGTTAATGATGAAATAGCTATTCCTTTTTGGCTATTAAACGGAGTTTTGGCTGTTGTTTTATTCGCCAGCTTCGCCGAAGGCGTCAATAAAAAAACACGACCTTTTATGTCTAATAATAATTTGAGTGTACTCTATGAAAACCAAAACTAAAGATATTGCAACTCTGGCGGTACATGCTGGAAACCAATCCGATCCGGTAACCAACGCTATATTTACGCCGATCGTCACGGCCAGCTCATTTATTCAACCTAACCTTTATGAAGGCGGCGATTTTTGTTATTCCCGGGTCTCTAATCCAACGCGTCAGGCTTATGAATCGGCGCTTGCCGAGCTGGAAGGCGGCATTTACGCCACCGCCACCGCATCGGGAATGGCGGCCACCAATATCGTGATGGAACTCTTGCCCAAAGACGCCCATATTATCGCCATGAAAGGCGTCTATGGCGGAACCTGGCGGCTGTTCGAAAAATTAAAAACGCATACCACCGGCGCCACGATTTCCTATATCGATTTGAATGATGAGCAAAGCCTGATGGCCGCTATTCAGGAAAATACCGCTTTAATCTGGATTGAAACGCCGACCAATCCCTTACTGGAACTGGTCGATATCGCGAAAGTGTGCCGTATTGCTAAAGCACGCGCCATTACTATCTGCGTCGATAATACCTTTGCCAGCGCCTGGAATCATAAGCCGCTTGAAATGGGCGCGGATATGGTCATGCTCTCTACCAGTAAATATGTCGGCGGACATTCAGATTTAATTGGCGGCGCGGTAATCACCAATAATGAAACGCTGGCATCGAAGCTCGACTTTATTAAAACCACCATCGGTTCCATTGCCTCGCCATTCGATGCCTATCTTGCTCTGCGCGGTATGAAAACGCTGGATCTGCGCATGGCGCGTCAGTGCGGCAATGCGCTGCGGGTGGCTGAATATCTGGAAAACCATCCGGCGATTGCCAGCGTCTATTATCCCGGCCTGCCGTCGCACCCGCAGCATGCGCTGTGCAAAAAGCAAATGCGTTCAGGCGGCGCGGTGGTAACCGCAACGCTGAAGGGGGATATCCAGAGTCTGAAACGCTTCATCGGCGGTCTGCACTATTTTGTGCTGGCGGAATCGCTTGGCGGGGTGGAGAGCATGATCAACCATTCGGCTTCTATGTCCCACGGGTCGATGTCAAAAGAAGAGCGGGAGGCTATTGGGATTTACGACACGACGCTACGTTTCTCCGTCGGTATTGAGCATATCGATGATTTGCTGCAAGACCTTGACAGCGCCTTCGCCGCGATGGGCATCGCACAGGATAATCATCATGCATGACTATGGCATCTGGACGATTATTACCCCGCTGGTCACCATTATTCTGGCTATCCTGACTCGCCAGGTGATCCTTTCCCTGCTCACCGGCATTTTCGTTGGCTACGCGGTGATTAACCACAGTATTATCCAGGGCGTTGGCGCTACCCTGAACGGGATTATCGAAACCTTCGCTTCCGCCGGTAATGCGCGAACGATTGTTTTTATGGTGATGATCGGCGGTATTATGCGGCTGATTGTGGTGACCGGCGGCGTGCGGAAACTGGTGCAGTTTCTGTCGGAAAAAAACGATTTCGTCACCAATAAAAAATCGGTCCAGCTGCTGGCGATGCTGGTGACATCGTTGATTTTTATCGAGAGCTCGATAAACCAGCTGATCGCCGGGGCCTCGACGAAAAACCTTGCCCGACGCTATAAAGTCTCACCGGAAAAGATGTCCTATATTATCCAGACATCCTGCGTCTCCGTCTGCTCGTCGGTGATGATCAACGGCTGGGGGGCGGCGATGATGGGCGTTATCGGCGTACAGATTGCGCAGGGGTACCTGACCGGCGAGCCATTTGAAGTCCTGGCAAGCTCAATGATCTGGAACACGATGGCCTGGTTTTCATTAGCCTCGGTGCTGTTTTATATTCTCTCCGGCTGCAGCTGGGGGCCAATGAAAAAGGCGGAGGTGAAGTTTGAAACGATCCAGACCGAAATAGAACAAGAGCATGGCGAAGAGGAGGCGGACTCGGTAATTGACCATCCGGCCTGCAATTCATTGCTGAACTTCTTTATTCCCATTCTTTCCACTGTGTTAATGGTTCCGGTTGTTCTGTATATTACCGGCGACGGACAATTCTCAAAAGGCAGCGGCTCGATGTCGGTCTACTCCGGCGTTATGTTTGGTACCGTCGTCTCTTTTATCTGGTTCCGCGCGCGCGGTATTCTGAACGTTGAGAACTTTTTCAAAGAGCTGTATATCGGCTACGCCAGCATGGTTAAAATTAGCTCAATCATGATCCTGGCTTTCCTGATGGGGCATATTTCAGCGGAACTGAATACCGGGCAGTATATCGCCTCCATTACCTCCGGCGTTATTCCATCCGGTTTCGCGATCGGCTTTATCTTTCTGATTGCCGCGGTGATGTCGCTGGCCACGGGCACCTCATGGGGGACCTTCGCCATTATGATTCCGATTGGCGTTCAGCTGGGCGTCTCAATAGGTATCGACCCGCACTTTATGATCGGCGCGGCGATTTCCGGTTCAATTTTTGGCGACATGACTTCCCCTATCTCCAGCGATGCCATCGTGGCCTCGATGGCGACCAGCTGCGACCATATTGAGCATATTCGTACCCAAATGCCTTATGCGCTGGTGACGGGTAGCCTGGCGCTCGTTGTTTATTTAATTGTCGGTTTTACGCTTTAACCTACAGATTTAAGGACGCAGGGCGGCGCCCGACCGGTAAAATGGGCGCGTTGAAGGCGTTTTTTATATCCGTCCCTGGAGAGAGGCAGGTAAAAAAAACCGGCAGAGCTGCCGGTTTCGTCGTTAGATCTTACAGGCGTCGCCGCAGTCATCGTCGGCAACAACGGCCTGCGCTTTTTTATCGGCCTCTTCAAGGCGCTCAGCGTTGCGCTCTTGCGCTTCTTCCAGCCCGCTAAAGACGAGGTTATCGAGATCAATTTCCATGCGTTACCCACTTAAGTTCAGTTTTGACCGTGAGCAAGTATAGGCAAAACGCCGGGGGGATGCACCCGGTGTGAACCCGTGTAGCACATAGCGATAAGTGCGGGTGTGTTATTGCGTGCTGTCGGGAGCGAGCGCGGGTCGGGATCCTACTAATAATAATAGTTGAAAGCATGTTTTATAACCTGCCGGTGATTATTATAGTCGCGATCAAATTATTTATTAAACGAATCGACAACGAGCGCTGGGTTAGACATTGACTTGTATAAAATATGCTAATATTGACCGGCTTATGGATGTATCTATGGATTATGGTCAATGGTCTCGACAACAGCAGTAGCCGCTATCAAAGAATGGCGGAAAACTAATAAATTTATTTGTCACGTTAAACTCAACTATAAAAAGGTATTGCGGAAATGCAGAGAAATATCTTTAATCGGAGGAAAATATAAGGAATATCAGACGTTATGTGAAAATTACGCTTGCGCAAAACTAACAGGAGCAACCGAGGGGCTGGTTAACTTTGAAGATAAACCCTTTAAGGCCTATTTAAATAAAAAGATGTCAAAAAGAGCGAAGCTCAATATTGCTCATGGCGCTTTGAATTTTATAGAGAAAACCTTTCTTCCCGAGGCGTTGCCGCAGCTGTACGATATGAAAGCATTTGGTCGTTCGCTAATCACTATTCCGCTGAAAAACGGTACCTGCATTGATGTGAAGCTGCTGGCATCGCCTTTTCAGGAGGAGGGGGAGCTGATGCTATTAATGTTCCTGGGTGATAAACGCGTCTACAGTATCTGTTTTTCCTGCACCGAAGATGGCCGGGCCTGGATTGGCGGCATCCAGGGTGGGAAAGACATTGATAATGAAGAAGTGAAAGCGCTGACCAAGGAGCTTTACGGCATCCGACCTAAGAACTTAATTATCACGCTGCTGTACGGTTTTTTGTCGCATTTCAATATCAAGGAGATCTATGCGATCGACAGCCATTACCATGTTAAAAGCGACAGAGTAAAAACCAGCTATTCTGAGCTTTGGCTGGAAATTGGCGGTGAGAAGCATCGTCGCGGCTGGTATAAATTACCGGCGAACGAGATAAAGAAAAGCCTGGAAGAGGTTAAAAGCAAGCACCGGAGCCAGTTTATCAAGCGAGAAGGCTTGAAAGAGCTGGCCCAGCTGGATATGGCCGCCGCGCTACGCGACATTAGCGTGGATCGTCACTGCTGATTATCCTCGTTTCGCATTTGCCGGTGGGCAGGGGGCTGCCCACCGGCAATGGCGGAGTCAACGCAAGCTGAATGCGGCCGGCGCCTTCATCGCGGTGGCCGCTCGGCGAAAGACATTATTCACTAAGCTTTAGGCTGGGAGGCAGTTGATTCATCGTCACCAGAATCCCTCGATGGAGCTGAATAGCGCCCAGCTGTTTTAATTTGGCCAGGGTTCTCATGACCCCACTGCGCGACAAAAAGGTTCGCGACAGAATATAATTGGCGGCGGTGATTTTATTTTTGATCGCTTCCGGTTCATTGTTTAATTCTATAAGCTGATGAACGATAATTTCATAACAGGAAAGTTTAGAAACCTTAAAGCAGTGGGCGTAGACTTTTGCCGACGAATATTCCAGAAGTCGTGAGACATTTTCCCATAATTGCTGTTCGGCGATGATCTTATGCGCCTCGTTAATTGATATCAGACCAATAGAAGATGTTTCCTGGGTGCGCAGGTAAATATGCCGAGAATAACGTAGCTGACTATTCATGCCAAAGATGAATGGACTCGTTTCGGAGTTGATGATGAGTCCATCGTTGTTGCGATATAAAGACATCGTGCCACGGAACAAAACCAAGCATTGATGCTGGTTTTCTTTTACTATTCCGATGTTTCGTCTTCCATCCATTAACATTTGGTTACATTTGGGTGCCAGGCAGCGAATGAGTTTATCAATGTCGTCTATGGGTTTGGTGATGGTTCGGAGCAGATCTGTGTCATGTTGCACACGAGGGATTGTTTCCATGCTTATGATTTCCTTATAAAAAAGAGAACTCCCAAAAAACAGCAAACTGTAGTCAGAACATTATCGATGACGCTGAGGGGGCGAATAAACCCCCAATGAGTCTACACATAGACTTAAAAAAACTTGCCGCCTCATCAGACTTAAGATAAATATTAATAGCATAAGCTTATAAATCTCCTTATTTACATAACAGCTAAATCTATTTGGTTTTAATTTTATCGATGTGGCATTTGGGCTATTCCTGATATTTGATATTATTGGGCGGTAGCGTTTATGACTATTAACAGTGTTCAGGACTTGCAGTTATCAAGGATTGCTCGACAGTGGATTGCCAGTAGCCATGAGCAGAGTCAATACAGGAGCCGAATCTCAGGGGCTCCATTGAAGAAACCGTCAGGTTGGCTATGAAAAAACGAAAATATTTAAGTAAAAAAGAGGTGCAGGCATTAATTGATGCTTCGCAGCAGCAGGATGGCTCGCTGCGCGATTATTGCATGCTCCTCATGTGTTTTATTCACGGACTGCGCGTAAGTGAATTACGTTTTTTAAAAGTGAGCGATATTGATTTATCCAGCCAGCGGATCGCCATTCGGCTTTTAAAAAATGGCTTTTCAACCATTCATCCTCTTCAGCCCCGTGAACAGCTGGCGTTAAGCCAGTGGCTGGTTAAGCGCACGAGCTGTTTAAACGCCGATCTTCCCTGGCTGTTCCTGTCGCGAAAAGGCACTCCGCTTTCCCGACAGCACATTCACGTTATGATGCGAAATTATGGCGTGCAGGCCGGCATTGCCGTTCCGGTACACCCGCATATGCTGCGCCACGCCTGCGGTTATGCGCTTGCGGAGGAGGGCGTTGATACACGCCTGATTCAGGATTATCTCGGCCATCGCAATATCCAGCATACCGTCTTGTATACGGCGAGCAATCCGGCGCGCTTTAGCTCGATTACCCTCTGAAGCCGGAGTATCTGGCTCGATAAGAGCCAGATACCCTTTAGTTATAGGTAAAGTTCATAACGACCATCGCGCTGATATGACCCGCGGTGGCGCCCCCTGCGACGCTAAATATGCGCGCGCGCATATCGAATATGGCCTGACGGTTATTATCGACGTCGACGGCAATAGATTTTCCGCTGCCTGCATTAATTGAACCGGTTATACGCTGAAGTTCTATCGCGACATTGCGTGAACTGTCCGGGCTGCTCACGTTGGCATATAAATCAGGGTCAGCTCCGTCGACAGGGCCTGTAAAGTGAGCGGTAACGCTTGATGTTCCTACAGGGCAGTGGCTCAGCGTGACGTAAAATTCTTTCCACTCGGAGTAAGAGTTGGCCGCGCTAAGCCGGCGGCTGGGAATATTTTGTCCGAGATCGATATTATAAATACCGTTGTTTTCGACGGTGCAGGAAGACGCAACAATATCGCCGTTGATATAAAGAGTGACATCCGCAGCATAAGCGGGTAATGACGACGAAATCGCCGTAAATAACGTTATGACGGCCGGGCTGGCGATAATTCTCATTATCGACTCCTTAAGTAAGCAGTGAGAAACGAGAGCGGGATAAACTCAGTTGTACATCATCGTTAAGGTGGCCACCGCGTTGGCGTGGCCGGGATGGATCTCCGGTGTGTTCTGGTAATAGCGAAAGGTGAGCGGCAGGGTTATCGATGCGCCAGCCTCAGGGATGGTGCCGACCGGGAAAAAACGATCGAACTGGACGGGCGAGCCGTTATAAAGCACCTGAACGCCGACCCCCTGGGCTACGCCGGTTTCATTGCTTAAGGCCACTACGCCGAGCGTCGGGGAGAGATAACCTTGACTGCTTATTGACGTATTCACGGCGACCTTATCGTCGCACCGCACCGGAATTGACAAACTCTGTTCGCCGCTGGTGCTGCCCGGACCAGAGAATTGGCCCACCGGAACAGCACCCATGTTGACAGTTAACGTCGAGGGGACGGTGCAGCTTACCGCTTTATAAACAATATCTCCGGCATAGCCGATATAGTTTTGCTGTCCCTGGCTGCCGATGCCCAGACCGGTATCATAGACCCCCATACCAAATTTGGTTTGCGCGACATCGAGAGTGCCGCTCGTTGCCGTATCCCCCGTTTTTACCAGCGTTAGTGTGACCGTATATCCAAAGGTCATGCTGGCGTCGCGGGAGATATACCCCAGCGCCTGCGCGCGCGTATCGCAATCGCTGCCGATACCACTCACCCTTTGGCCGGCGCTATTTTGCAGCGCAATACCGATGCCTTCGACGCCGGTTTCATAGACCCCCGGAAACCCCGCGACTTCTTCGCCGCTGCCGTAATAGCAGGCGATAATGGGGTGCCCCGGGGTGACATCCGCCCAACCGCTGCGGCCTTTGCAGTTTCCGTTAAAGGTGAAGACCCGCTGCGTGCCGGGAATATCGCTGCCTACCGGCAGCGCCCGCGATACCGCGATCTGCGCGAGCTGCTGGGTAAACGGCGTGGGCGGAGAACTGGGACAATAGTTGTTCTCCGCGTGGGCAGCGCTGGCGATCAGAGTAACCAGTATAAGGGGGACGTTGACTCGTTTCATATCGTCATGCTCCTGCTATAAACACTGTGCATTAAGGTTGATGATCCCGCTGGCGCTTTGCGTCAGGCTGTAATTCACTCTGCACCGGCCATCAGGGTCGTGACTCCAGCTAACCTCCAGCTGACCCGCGTCTTTTAGCCCCGTCAGATAAACCTGTCCTCCATCGCCTACGATGAAGCTTTTTGGCGTCGGGGAGGCGGGATCGATAACCGTTGCGCCGAACGGTACCGACGCGCCGTTGCGTTTTCTCAGGGTCATCAGGACCCGTTTACCGAGGCTGGTTTCATAGCTGGCCTTCACCAGCGCGCCGCGCGTGGGGATGACCGTCTGCGTTGCCAGCGCCAGTTCGGCATCATCGGCCAGGGTTTCGGTATTCAGCGTGAGATCGTTTTTGCGATAGGGGCTGAGGTAGGGGACGACGGTGTAGCCGAAGCGATCGGTTTTGACGCCTGACTGCCCAAGCACCGCTACGTTTTGTGCGCCGGGCGCGGCGATCAGCGCCATCGTTTCGCCGAGGGGCTGGCTAAAGGTGAGGCCGTTGCGATGCGCCACGATCCCGCCCTGCAAACCATAGTTAACGCGTTCGCTGTAGCGATCGCGGGCGTAGCCGACGAGGGTCTCGGCGTAAGAGGCGCGCCAGTCGGCATTAATCCCGCTATTGCTTCCCTGGCCCTGAGAACCATAGCCCTGCATGACGCTCCAGCTCAGATTGTTATCGGCCAATAAGGTACCGCCCAGGCTCAGATTATTGGTGGTATTCCCCTGCTTACTGGTATTCATCATGTAGCTGACGTAGGTGGGATGGCCGCCGAATAATTTCTCCAGAGGAATACTCATGGTGAGCGCAAACAGCCCATCGCGGTCGTAGATGCGCCCGGAGCGCTGGCCGTAGCGTTCCGCAGAGTGAATGTTATAGCTGTAGCTCAGACCGAAACTGATGCCTTTATACGAACCGTTGTAGCTCGCGCTATATGACTCCATGCGTTTGTTTGTATCCCAATAGTCTTCCACGATGGCGCTAAGCGCGAGGTTGCCTGGTATCTGAAACAGGTTCTGGCTGACGGTTAACTCGGCGCGGTTGCGCCTGCGTTCCGGCATCACGTAGCGCCGCCCATCGCGCCAGGTATTAAGAACGTCCTGCATATCCCAGTAGCCGCTGGTGGCATAGCGATAGCCAGCGAAGGTGAAGTTAGTCCCGGTCTGCACCAGGTTTTTGCTGTAGCGAATACGCCAGGATTGGCCTTCTTCTCGCGGTCGATTTTTTTGCTGCGACCAGGCCTGGGTGATATCGGTGGACAGGGCGCCAATGGAGCCCAGGTTTTTACCTATGCCCAACGCTAACGCCTGGTATCTGTTACTGAACTGGCCGCCGCCGTATACGGTGTAGCCGGCGGGAAGGCCATAAATCGCCGTGCCAGCGGCCAGCGGGGCTTTATCGATGCCGTTGTCATAGGCGCGGTAAACGCCGGTGGTCATGGCGTATTTTAACCGGCCTTCGCGCTGCAGCACCGGGACCGAGGCGTAGGGCACCACGAGGAATTGTTCGCTGCCGTCAGACTCTTTGATGGTGACGTACAGATCCCCGGAACCGCCGGTGGGGTACATATCGGTGATTTCGAAGCTGCCGGGCGAAACGTAGGTCTGATAAATGATGTATCCGTTTTGTCGGATCGTGACCTGGGCATGGGTACGGGCGATCCCCCGCACTACGGGGGCATAGCCGCGCAGGCTCTCCGGCAGCATATCGTCGTCAGACGCCAGCTGGCCGCCGCGAAACGGAATACTGTCGAAAATATCGGAAGGCGTGGTGCTATCGCCCAGCGTCAGCCGGCTCTTCAGCGAGCGTATATCGCGCTGGGCGTAGGTATAAACGGTATCCCATTTTGTTGAGGTGCCGCTTTCACCGTTCTGGCTGTTGCGGTTCCAGGTGGTGTAATTACGCAATCGCCAGGGACCGATATTAAGACCGGGGCGTAAATTAATGTACTGCGCGTTTCCGCCGCCGCCGCCGCCTTTTTTGTCCCGGTTGTTGGCGCCGCTGACGCTGTAATTGACCAGCGCCGCCGGAATGCCGTCATCCCACCGCGCTGGATCGACCCAGCCGCGCGCGGCGTTGGTAAGGGAAGATTGGGGAAAACTTAACAGCAGCTGCTGGTGCGAGAAACGAAAGTCGGCGCTGGCCTGAGGAATCGCCGACAGCCTTGCGCAGCTGGCATCGGGCTGGCCTAACGTCGGATAACGCTGGATCATGACGCCCCATGAGGCTAAATCGTTCAGGGACAGGCAGGGCTGTAATGTGTTCTGTCCCTGCGCGTTTTGCTGTATGCGGAACTCAACGTCCCGGGTATCCACCTTGCTGTCATTGACATAAATATCCACCCTGTAGCGTCCGGGCTGCTGCCCGCCATGCTCCTCGAAGGCGGAGAGATCGGTGGTGGCCAGCCCGCCTGCGCCGGTTTCCAGATGGGCGGGGTTGAACCGTTCCCGGGCGTTAGCTGAGGGGCTTATCCCCACAATCAGGGCAATCTGGGTGGCGATAAGGTAAGCTAAATTCAAGGGCGAGTCGCTTGAGGTTCTTTTGTTCATCCTGAAATGCTCCTTAGCTGACGGCAAATCGCCGCAGCGCAAACCGTCGGCAGCGGCGGGTTAGCGAACCTGCGTGTGGCTTTTTCCCACGCCGCCAAAGTCGCTAATGATTTTCCATGACACCAGGCCGGTCACCTTGCCAGGGGTAGCAAACGTGGCTGAGCTCATTGGTGCGACAAAGGTGGCTTCGGTAATGGGATGATTGCCCACCGTGACCTCGTTGAAATTCATGTAAAACGGCGTCGGATTCGATACCGTGAGCCTGCTGCCCGTCAGGCTCCATTTCAGCTTATGGGTCACCTCTTCCGGGATACCCTTCAGCGTTTTGGGACGATAAATAAGCTTGAGGCGCGTTCTTACGGCGATTTGCAACGTGTTCGCGTCTTCCGGGGCGGTATTTGTCGGAATAGCTTTGACGTTTAGCCAATAAAGCGACTCGCGATCGGTAGGGAGCTGGCCGCCGGTATTGACGATCCGCAGCAGGTTTTGCTGATTGCCGTCGAGGCGGAACAGCGGCGGGGTAATAATAAACGGCGGCCTGGCCGGATCGTTATTGCGCGGCTCCACCCACGACTGGATCAGATATGGGCCGGTATCCGAATTGCTGACGCTTAAAGAGGCCTCTTTTTTGCCGCCATCAAAAATCAGTCGCGTGCCGCCAATTGTGACGCCGCCGCTTTCTGTCGCCGCCGCTAATTCGCTCGCCAGCACCAGGAGGAGAAGGGGAAATATTCTATATCCTTTATGCATGATAGCTATTGACTCCACAAATACGAAAAGGGACGGACCGGCCGCTGCCGGTCCGCGGAAATAACGCCAGCGCAACAGAAATACGCCGACGAAATATCCGTTAGTTGTAATTGAGGGTAAATGTGCTGGTAGAGTTAGCGAACCCTGCGTTTACGGTGCTTGATGTCGCATAATAGCGGGCGACGAAAGCGAGACTATTTTCGCCCGGCTGCAGCGGGTAAGCGGACGAGGCGGTATATAATGGGACGACGACGTTTTTATTGTCCATTAACTGGATCCCGACGCCCTGTGCCACGCCAGGCTCTTGGGTGAGCGCCAGAATAGTGCCGACGCTGCTGTCCGCCGTGCCGTCGAATTTTACCGTGGCCGACTTAGCGGATTTCGGGCAATCTTTCAGCTCAATAATAAATTTGGTCGCCGAGGCCGTGGAGCCCGCGCCGTTGAAGGCTTTGCTGGAGACATTCCCCATCATAACCGACAGCGGGTTGGTCATATTATTGATCACGGTACAGGCGCTATCGGTGATGGAGCCGTAAAAATTAATACGGCCATCATCCGCGAATACGGAGGCGGACATGACACCGGCTAACAGACCAACAGCAATAAGACTCTTGTTCATAAGGTAGTCCTTATATGCAATATAGAAAGGTAATAGCCTCACAGAAATAAATTTCTTATGAGCCTTTATTAATCTGATAGCCAGATGTCGTGCTGAAATAGATTCAGTGATGCTGAGGTTTATTTCTGCAGAAGACATTTTGTATCAAAGTGTCATGTTTAGTTTTATCTATTTTGTTTGTTGATTTTTTAGATGCAGATGCCAAGGATGGCGATTTTTGCAATATTAAAAACTATAAATTCAGGATTGGATGGTAAATAATCTGGTATTTCGGAGGGTAACGTCTGAGGTCAGGGTTTACTGGAAAATGCGCGTCAGTTTCTAATCTATTGATAATTAATGTTTTTAATTTTTCGAGATGCGAAAAACCTTACGGGTTGACAGGTTATTAGCGATTTATTATGTTAGTGACAATCTGATACATTATGTCAAGTAAGAAATATATTGGTTATCGCGTCACCATATATTTTTAAATCTTGCAGCATTGCTCGCAGTATAAAGCACCGTATGCTGAATATTTCTGTGACCGAGATAATCCTGAATTAGCCGGGTATCCATGCCCTTATCGGCCAGCGAAAAACCGCAGGCGTGGCGCAGCATATGCGGATGGGCCGCAATCCTTAAACCCGCACTTTGGCTATAGTGGCTAATCAATACGTGGATCCGCTGACGCGATAGCGGCGTTCCTTTTTGCGAAAGAAATAGCCAGTCGCTGTCGCTGTTGCGATAGTTTTTACGCGCCGACAGCCATTCACGGATAAACGTCATCTCGCTGGAAAAGAGAGGATGCGTGGTGGAAAACCCATTTTTAAGCCGTTTGACGTAAATTGAGTGGTTATGCAAGTCAAGGTCAGATAGCCGCCAGTGGCGAATTTCGCTGACGCGGCAGCCGTGAATGAAGCACATCCAGATTAAACAACGATCCCTCTCCGGGTTCGCTCCCTTATACGCCTCGTTGATGATTTTTTTTATCTCAGTTTCGGTGAGATATTTTCGTTTATTCATGTTTACTCTCCTGAACAGCCATGAAATTTTTCCCCTTCAGGTGTCAAGGCGAATGGCTTCGCCCGATGTAAGCGGTCAAATGAACGCGCCGGGTATGATTAAACAGCGGGGGGAGGATAGCAAGACGATCGGACTGATTCGCCTGGATCGAAACGGGCTTAACAGCGGATGCAACGCGGGCTTTGCGGCTTTCGTTATAACCCATCATTCGTTCAACTTACTTTTATAAATTAAAAAATTTTAAACATTTAATGCCTGATAGTTTTACATTATTTTTACAAATACATATAATTCCTTACGTTCTTCGCTCTGTCCGAGAGCGTCCAACCAACATGATATGCGGTATGCGCTTTTCTTGGTCTGATAACGCGCTGTTTATATGAGATGTTTTGGTTTTTTCGACTGACGTCGTATGGGATGAAATATGGACGAACAACAAGGTAGCGGTAGGGGCCTGTTCTTTACCGTTTACCGGGTACTTTTTGCATTACTGAGCTTTGGCACTGGACTCTTTTTCACTATCTGGGGGGGCAAACTCCTCTCTCTCGGCGGCAGCGCCTGGTATCTGTTAGCCGGTCTCGCTTATCTGCTTATCGCCGTCGGCTATCTTGTCCGCAGCCGCTATGTCCTGCCTTTTGCCATTCTGACTTTCCTGTTGACCCTTTGCTGGGCGCTGTATGAAGTGCAGCTCAGCTATTGGGGCCTGATCCCCCGGCTGGTCGTTCCCGCGCTGATGCTGATGCTGGCGCTGTGGCTGGCGGCGACGCTGCCGATCCCGCCTGCGCGCAGACGCTACGCCAACTGGAGCGCCTCGGCGATTTTTCTCCTGCTGTTGGCTACGCTGGTTTCCGCCTTCTACCCGCACGGCGGTATTCATCACGGCGTGGTGAAAGCGAGCGACGACAGCACGCCGACCCTGGCTGCCAAAAGCGATAACTGGGCGTTCTTCGGCCGCGATGCCTCCGGCACCCGTTTTGCGCCGTACGATGAGATCACGCCGCAAAACGTCAAAAACCTGAAAGTCGCCTGGACGTATCACACCGGCCGCCGGCTAACCGGCGCCGGGATTGGCGTCGATGAAAATACCCCGCTGCAAATAGGCGACACGCTGTACTCCTGTACGCCGCTGAACGTGGTTACGGCGCTGGATGCGGATACCGGGAAAGCGCGCTGGCGTTTTGACCCGCACGCAAGTACCGCCGAACACGTCACCTGTCGCGGGGTCGGCTATTACGATGTACAAAGCGATGATTCGCTGAGCGCAGAAGAGAAGGCCAGCCCGGCGCTGCAGCAGTGCCCGCAGCGTATCCTGGTGTCTACCGTCGACGCCCGTTTGATCGCCCTGAACGCCAAAACCGGCGAACTGTGCGATGACTTCGGCGATCACGGTAGCGTCGATCTGAAACAGGGTATGGACAATACCGAAAACAGCAAACGCTACCACCCGACCTCAACGCCGGTGATTATGGGGCATATTGCGGTGCTCGGCGGCTGGGTGCGCGATATCGTGCACGGTGAACCGTCCGGGGTGGTACGCGCGTTTGACGTACGTAACGGAAACGTGGTGTGGGCGTGGGACGTCGGCCAGCCGGAAAACGTTACCGACCCGGTAAAAGGTCGCGTCTATACCCTCGAAACGCCGAACGTCTGGACGGTGCCGGGCTTTGACAAAGAGCTGAACCTGATTTATCTGCCGACCGGTAACGGTCCGCCGGACTACTGGGGCGGCGATCGCAACGCGGCCAAAGAGAAATACGGATCTTCCGTGGTGGCGGTGGACGCCAGCAGCGGCGAGACGAAGTGGGTCTTCCAGACCGTGCATCATGATATCTGGGACTATGACCTGCCGTCGCAGCCGGTACTGTTCCATATGAAAAACGAGCGGGGCGAAGAGGTTCCGGTTCTGATCCAGACCACCAAAACCGGGCAGATTTACGTACTCGACCGGCGTACCGGTAAGCCGGTGACCCGCGTGGAAGAGCAGCCTGTCGCCCATGACGGCGCGGAAGGCGAGCATCTCTCCGCCACCCAACCTTTCTCCACCGGCATGCCGCAGCTGGGCGTCGAGCCGCTCACCGAGAAATCGATGTGGGGCGTGACGCCGTTCGATCAGCTGATGTGCCGTATCGACTTCAAAGCGTCGACTTATCTTGGCATGTACACGCCGCCGTCAGAGAAGCCGTACATCGAGTGGCCAAGCCTGCTGGGCGGCATGAACTGGGGCGGTATCACTATCGATGAGCGCACAGGAACGCTGTTCGTCAACGATATGCGGATGCCGTTGAGAATGTCGCTGGTGCGCAAAGAGGATATGGCGAAATATAAAGTCTCCACCGACGAGGTGCCCGGCTTTATGGGAACCGTGCGGCCGCAAATTGCCGGGCCATACGGCGGCGTGCGGATCGATATTTTGCAGTCGGCGCTGGGCGTTCCCTGTAATACCCCGCCGTTTGGCACCATGAGCGCCATTGATCTCAACACTCGCCAGCTGTTGTGGCAGGTGCCGATGGGGTCGGTGGAGGATACCGGTCCGCTGGGGCTGAAAACGCACATGCATATCCCGCTGGGTATGCCGACGCTGGGCGGCCCGACGTCAACCGCTTCCGGACTGGTGTTCTTCGCGGGAACTCAGGATAACTACCTGCGCGCGCTGGATTCCGCCACCGGTAAAGAGCTGTGGCGCGCTCGTCTGCCGGTTGGGGCAGTGGCGGCGCCGCTGATCTATAAATCACCGAAAAGTGGTAAAGAGTACGTGGTGATCTCCGCCGGGGGCGCCAGCCACTCGCCGGACGTGGGCGATGATATTATTGCCTTCGCGCTGGAAGAGTAGCCGCAGCCGTTTCGCTCTTGCGCAAGTAACCGCCCCCTGTGGGCGGTTTTTTTATGGTCCGAAGCCTGGCTGGCGCTAAACCGCGTGACAGGCCACGTGGTGGCCGTCGGCGACCTCCCTTAATAGTGGAATATCGCGACGGCAGCGGTCGCTGGCCTGCGGGCAGCGGGAGGAAAAGCGACAGCCGGAAGGCGGCCGGGACGGGTCGGGAATTTCACCTTGTACCACCGCGACCGGCTCGCTGTCCGGATCGAGGGTCGGTACCGCCGCCAGCAGCGCCCGGGTGTAGGGATGCAAAGGCCGGCTGAATAGCGCATCGCGGCTGGCAGTCTCCACCAGTTGCCCGAGATACATCACCGCCACGTCATCGCAGAGATGTTCTACCACCCCGAGATCGTGGGAGATAAACAAAAACGTCACCCCATGATCGTCGCGCAGATCGGAAAACAGATTAATAATCTGCGCCTGAATCGACACATCGAGGGCCGAAATCGGCTCATCGGCAATAATAAAATCCGGGTTTAAGATCAGCGCCCGGGCAATGCCGATGCGCTGACGCTGGCCGCCGGAAAACTCGTGCGGGAAGCGGTTGTAATGCTGCGGCGCCAGCCCGCAGATGCGCATCACCTCAAGGGTTTTGTCATACAGCTCCGCCCGGCGACAGAGCTTGTGCTCCAGCATCGCTTCGCCAATGGCGTCGCCGATGCGAATGCGCGGGTTTAACGAACTGTAGGGGTCCTGAAACACCAGCTGGATTTTAGGCCGCAGCGCGCGCATTGCCCGCGGCGGCAGTTCGGCAAGTTCCTGACCGCGAAACTTGACGCTGCCGGCGGTCTTCTCATACAGCCCCAGTAGCGTACGGCCAACGGTGGTTTTCCCGCTGCCGGATTCGCCCACCAGACCAAAAATCGTTCCCCGGCGAATCTTAAAGCTCACGCCATCCACCGCCCGCAGTACGCCGGTCTGCTGACCGAACAGCCCATCGCGCAGCGGGAAGTGTTTTTTCAGCCCATCCACTTCAATCACGTATTCATGACTCATGTCACGGACTCCGAAAGTTCACTGTAAAAGCAGGCGGCCTGCCGGTCTTGCCCTGACAGCGGCGGAATGCTCTGTCGGCAGCGCGCGGTGGCTTTTGCGCAGCGCTCGGCGAAGGCACATCCGGCGGGAAGGGCGGCGAGGTCCGGCACCTGGCCGGGGATTGAATAGAGGCGTCGGCGCCGGGCCCCCGGCACCGGCCGCGAGGCAATCAGCCCTTGGGTATAGGGATGCTGCGGGTGACGCAGAATCGCGGCGGTCGCGCCCTGCTCGACGATACGCCCGGCGTACATCACCACAACGTGCTCGGCCATCTGCGCGATAACCCCGAGATCGTGGGTAATCAGCATCATCGCCATCCGGTTGGCCCGCGCCTGGTCGCGCAGCAGGCGCAGGATCTGCGCCTGCACGGTGACGTCCAGGGCGGTTGTCGGCTCATCGGCAATCAGCAGCTTCGGCTGGCAGCTCAGCGCCATGGCAATCATCACCCGCTGCAGCATGCCGCCGGAAAGCTGATGCGGATAGCTGGCCATCAGGCTCTCCGCGCGCGCCAGCCCGACATCCGTCAGGCGCTGGGTAGCGTGTTGCCATGCGGCCTTCGGCGGCTCGCCGCGGTGGCGAATCAGCGGTTCGCAGAGCTGCTCGCCGACGGTGAGTACCGGATTCAGGGCGGTCATCGGCTCCTGAAAAATCATCGCCAGCTGATTGCCGCGCAGGTCGGCCATACGGGCGTTTTTCAGCCGCAGCAGGTCCTGGCCCTCAAAAAGAATTTCCCCGCCGTCAATGCGCGCCGCCTGCGGTGGCAGCAGGCCCATTAACGACATGGCGGTGACGCTTTTGCCGCAGCCGGATTCGCCGACCACGCCAACGGTCTGCCCGGCGCGAATAGTGAACGACACATCCTGTACCGCGCGTACCCGGTTTTTGTCGGCGGCAAAAGAGACCGAAAGCTGATTAAAGGTGATTAATGCGCGACTCATTTCAGCCTCTGTTTCATTTTAGGGTCCATGGCGTCGCGCAGGCCGTCGCCCAGCACGTTAATGGCGATGACGGTGATAAAAATGGCGATCCCCGGCGGCATCCACAGCCAGGGCCGGCGCTGAAAGTCGATCAGGCTGTTGGCGGCGTCCATCATATTGCCCCACGACGGCGTCGGCGGTACCACGCCAAGCCCGAGGTAGCTGAGCGCCGACTCGCTGAGGATGGCGTTCGCCACCGCCATGGTCGCCATGACCACCAGAATCGGTACCGTATTCGGCAGCAGATGACCAAACAGACGGCGTCGCGCCGACAGTCCCAGCACCTGGGTCGCCAGCATAAAGTCGCGCTCGCGCAGGGAGAGGCACTGCCCGCGTACCAGACGCGCCAGCTTCGGCCACTCCAGCAGGCTCAGCATAATCACCACCATATAGATGCGTGAGTCTGGTGAGAAATCGAGCTCCGAGAGCATCGCGCCCGCGACAATCAGCAGCGGCAGGCCGGGGATAGTCATCACCAGATCGGCAAAACGCATAATAAGTTTATCGGTCAGGCCGCCGGCGTAGCCCGACAGCGCGCCGAGCAGATAGCCAAGGGTGACCGACAGCAGCATGGTCAGCAGGCCGATGATCAGCGAAATGCGCCCGGCCAGCAGCAGGCGGGTGTAAATATCGCGACCGAGAAAGTCGGTACCCAGCCAGTGTTCCGCGCCGGGCGGCCTGTTAATCATCAGCGCGTCGGTGGCATCGTCTTTCCACGGCGACCACAGCGGCCCCAGTATGCACCAGAGGGCCATTACGACCAGCAGCAGCAGGCACAGCATCGCCAGGCGATTGCGGCGCAGCGCCTGCCAGGCCTGACGCCAGGGGGATGGGGTCACCTGCGCCAGCGCCGGGATTTCCGCCTTGCGCAGGCGTCGGTTAGCAGAAAACAGAGAGCTGAGCATCAGGACCTCACGCGAATGCGCGGGTCGACCCACGCGTAAAGCACATCGGCAATCAGGTTGCCAAGAATGGTCAGCACCGCCAGAAACAGGGTAAAGCCCATTAACACCGGGTAGTCGCGGGCGGCCAGCGAATCGATATGAATATGCCCGGCCCCCGGCCAGTTAAACACTTTTTCGGTAATGATCGCCCCGGAGAACAGCCCCGGCAGCTCGAAGCCGAGCAGGGTGATGATCGGCAGCAGGGCGTTACGCAGGGCGTGCTTCAGGATAACCGTGCGTTCGCGCATCCCTTTCGCGCGGGCGGTGCGGATAAAATCCATTTTCACCACGTCGAGCATGCTGGCGCGAAAATAGCGGGTCAGGCTGCCCGCCTGGAGCATCACCAGCGCCAGTACCGGCAGCACCAGATGGGCGGCGACCTGCAGCACATACTCCCAGCCGCGATCGTCGCTGCCGGTATTGGTCATGCCGCCCACCGGCAGCCAGTGCAGGTCGACGGCGAACCACTTGATGAGCAGCAGACAGAGAAAAAAGGTCGGGAACGACATGGCGGCGAACACCGCGACGCTCACCAGATGATCGAACGCAGAATTGGGCTTCAGCGCTGAGACCACGCCCACCGTCAGGCCAATTCCCCAGTAAAATACCAGCGCCACGCTGGCCAGCAGGAAAGAGTTCCAGATGTACTGGTTGAGCAGCTGGCTGACCGGGATCTGGTACTGCAGCGAAAACCCGAGATCGCCGCGCAGCAGCTGGCCGAGCCAGTGGATATAGCGGGTGAGCAGCGGCTGATCCAGGCCGTAAATGGCTTTCAGTTCGGCGGCGCGGGCGGCGGTGAGGGTGATATTGCCGTCGATAAAATCGCCCGGCGTTTTGGCAAACAGCATAAAGATAATAAAGGAGGCCAGCAGCAGCATCGGCAGCGTTTGCAGCAGCCGTCTCAGGATGAAATTTCTCATGACATTCTCACGTCAGCCGCCGGTCATCCCGGCGGCCGGGGATTTACTTAACGATTTTGACATCCGGCAGGCTGCCGGTCAGGCCGTTGTAGATATCCGGTTTGAAGCCGGTGACCCGGGCGCTGCTCGCCGAGAGAATTTCACGGTAGCCGAGAAGGATCACCGGCGGGTCCTGCGCCAGTACCTGATACAGCTGGTGGTAGATAGGCTTACGTTTCTCGACGTCGAGCACCGAGTTACCTTCGGTAATCAGCTTATCGACCTGCGGGTTGTTATAGCCGGACTCTTTCGCTTCCGCGCTGTAAAAATCCCACACGCCATCATGCGGGTCGTTAAGGGTGCTGGTGCTGAACGACGCCAGATCGTAATTACCCAACTTACGCTGCGCCATCAGGGCGTTGAAATCGACGACCTGCGGTTTTAACAGGACGCCAATCTGCTGCCAGTTCTCTTTGGCGATGGGGATCAGCGCATCGTTGAGCACTTTCTTGCTCACCAGCAGCGTTAACTCCAGGCGTTTGCCCTCTTTAACGCGGATACCGTCCGGCCCCGGTTTCCAGCCGGCTTCGTCAAGCAGCTTTTTCGCCTGCGCCGGGTCATAGTGATACGGGTTTACCCCGTCGGCGTTCCAGGCCCAGGAGATCGGCGCGATAGGCTCAATCGCCACCTTGCCGTAGCCCTGGTAGACCACATCAATCAGCTTCTGGCGGTCGAGGCCGTAAATCAGCGCCTGGCGTACCTTCACGTCCTTCAACGCCGGGCGGCGGACGTTAAATTCCACCTGGCTGTAGTCGCTGGAGCCGTAAAGGTTGATGTTGGCAAAGCCGAGCATTTTCAGCTGTTCGATATCGTCAGGACGCGAGGTAAAGGCGTCGTAGTCGGTTTCACCCGTCTGGAAGAGCTGGAAGTTGGTTGACGGGTTGGTCACGCGATAGATAAAGCGCGGGGTGGGCGGCGTACCGCGATAAAAATGGCTGTTGGCGTGGAAACGAATCTCCTGGCCGGGGATGTATTTGTCGTAAACGTAAGGACCGTTGCCCAGCGGTTTGCCGTGCAGGGTGCGCAGATAGTCGAGATTGCCGCGCTGGTAGCCTTTGCCGTAATAGGCTTTGGATAGGACCGGGCCGCCAATTTTTGCCAGCGTCGTCGCGCCCGGCTGGGTGGTGGTCACCTGCAGCGTTAAGGGGTCAAGCACTTTCAGACCGCTGACGCTATCGGCTTTCGCCGCTTTGTACTCCGCGCCGCCGGCAATATTGGCGAGCGTGATATCGGTATCGCCGTCGTATTTCGGATCCAGCAGCACGGTAAGGGTAAAGGCGACATCGTCGGCGGTCAGCGGCGAACCGTCGCTAAAGGTCAGGTTGGGGCGCAGCTTGATGGTGTAGACCTTGTTATCCGGACTCACCGTCCAGCTTTCGGCGAGGCCCGGCACCAGATTGCCGTGGCTGTCCCAGTCGATCAGGCGAGAGAAAATCACGTTGGTGACGTTCTCATCCCAGCCGTTGACGAAGAAGTAGGGGTTAAAAATGCCCTGCGGCTCGGAGATGCCGGCCACGACGGTATCTTTGCGCAGCTTCGCGGCGGCGGGGATCTGGCTGGCATCGCTTGCCGGAGTGATCCCTTCTTTTAAAATGTCGTCGGCGATGGCGACCGAAGAAAATGCCACCGCGCCGCCGAGCAACGCGATTTTCAGAGCAAGCGCGAACCGCGTCTGTTTGGTTTTTAACCCGTGCAGTAGTCTGGACAAAAGTGCTCCCTCATCAAAGAATTGCGTAAAATATTTACAAATCATGACGAAAGATAAGAGGCGCACCGCGCACTGTCTAACACCGAAAAGCTATGGCTTATAGCGATTTAGCATTAGCAATAATTCAGCATTAATCTGTCATTTTTGCGCTAAGCGCCAGCATCCTCTGCTGTCGGTTCGCCGGAGAAGGTCAGGCGGTCTGCTACCCAGCCGGCATGCTGCGCTAAGCGCTGATTTGCCAGCGGTGTCGCCAGGCGTACCCGCAGCTGGCCAATCACCCGTCCCTGAATCTGCTCGCAGCTGCCGTAAAGCAGGCGAGCATCGTCGCCCAGCAGGGCGGCGATATGCTGTAAGTTGGGTTCATGTCCGCTGCTGCCGTCAAAATGCAGCGTGACCAGCTGCTGGTTTCCGCTCAGCGGCGGACGCTCGTCCGGGCGGTCATGGTGCAGCGTGCCGAGCAGGCTTTGGGTGACTTCGTGCCGGGGATGGCCAAATACTCGCCACACCTCCCCCTGTTCGATAATTTCTCCGCGCTCAAGCACCGCGACCCGGTCGCAGAGGGTGCGAATGACGTCCATCTCATGGGTGATCAGTACGATGGTCAGACCGAGGCGCTGATTAATCTCTTTGAGCAGTTTCAGCACCGCCAGGGTATTTTCCGGGTCGAGGGCCGAGGTGGCTTCGTCGCACAGCAGGATCTCCGGCTGCGTAACCAGCGCGCGGGCGATGCCGGTACGCTGCTTTTGTCCCCCGGAAAGCTTAGCCGGCCAGCTGTCGCGCAGGGCGCTGAGGCCGACCAGCGCCAGGATCTCATCGACCCGTCGCCGCCGCTCCGCTCGCGGTACCCCGGCCATTTTCAGCGGCAGCTCAACGTTCTGCGCCACCGTTTTGGTGGCCATCAAATTAAAGTGCTGGAAGATCATCGCGACCCGGCGGCGCAGGTCGCGCAGCTGGCTGCGGGAGTAGTGCCGCGTATGCTCGCCGTGAATGATAATTTCACCGCTATCGGCATTTTCCAGGCGGTTGAACAGGCGCAGCAGGGTTGATTTTCCGGCGCCGCTGCGCCCGATAATGCCGAAGATTTCTCCCTGCGCGATCTGCAGATTAATATCCCGCAGCGCCTGCACGCCGTTGGGGTAGGCTTTACTTATCTGGCTTAGCTGAATATGCGTTGTGGCGTTGGGTTTTTGCGTCACGATAGCGGCTCTGTTAACGAAATTAAGCGGCAGCCCGCAGGCTGCCGATGAACATCCGGCGATTAAAAACCGGGCAAAATTTTGCCTTTATAGCGGGTGAGAATAAAGCTGCGCACGCGGTCTGAGTTCAGGGCTTTCGCCAGCTTCTGAATGCCGGGATCGTTGATGTTGTCGGGACGCGCCACCAGATACTCGACGTACAGATCGCTGCCTTTTTCCACCAGCAGCGCCTTGTCGGTATCAATTCCGGCCTCCAGCGCATAGTTGGCGAAGATAAACGCCAGATCGACCTGATTCACCGCCCGCGCCAGCATTGCGCCTTCCAGCTCGCGAATTTTAAAATGGTGCGGATTAGCGGTGATATCTTTGGTCGCCGACTGCGGATCCTGCGGGTTTTTCAGGGTAATCAGCCCGGCATTGCTGAGCATCACCAGCGCGCGACCGGTATTCACCGGATCGTTCGGAATGGCAACGGTGGCGCCATCCGGTACCTCTTTGAGCGTTTTATATTTACTCGAATAAGCGCCAAAGGGTTCAATATGCACGCCGACCACCGGAAGCAGATGGGTATGGCGGGTCTGATTGTAGTTATCAAGGAAAGGGCGGTACTGGTAGTAGTTGGCGTCGAGATTTTTCTCCGCCAGCTGCTGGTTAGGCTGGATAAAGTCGTTAAAGACTTTAATTTTCAGATCGACCCCCTGTTTCGCCAGCTCGGGCTTCACGAACTCGAGAATTTCGGCATGGGGGACCGGCGTTGCGCCCACGGTCAGCGTCTCATTGGCGCTGGCGGACAGGCAGAAAAGGGCCAGAAGCCCCGCTGCGAGGATTGTTTTTTTCATTGTCTTATTCCTGAAGCTATTGTTATTTGCGGCTCATCGCCTTCACCAGACGATCGCCGCTCATTTGTACTATCTGCACCAGCGCAATCAGCAGCAGAACGGTAATCGCCATGACGTCCGTCTGGAAGCGTTGATAGCCAAAGCGGATGGCCAGGTCGCCCAGCCCGCCGCCGCCGATGACCCCGGCCATCGAGGTGTAATCCACCAGTAAAATCGCGGTCACGGTCACGGCGGCAATCAGCCCGGCGCGCGACTCCGGCAGCAGGGTGTGCCAGATAAGCTGCCAGGTGTTGCCGCCCATCGACCAGCTGGCCTCCACCAGGCCGTGCTCCACCTCGCGCAGCGCGGTCTCAACCAGCCGGGCAAAGAAGGGCGCGCAGCCGACAACCAGCGGCGGGATGGTGCCTTCAACGCCGAGCGAAGTGCCGGTAATCAGCGTCGTCACCGGGATCATCACGATCAATAAAATGATAAACGGCAGCGATCGCAGGACGTTGACCCCCAGCGACAGCAGGCGATAGAGGCGCGGCGCGTGAAGCAGGCGAGGCTGGCCGCTGAGATAGAGCACAATCCCCAGCGGCAGGCCAATCAGCACGGTACAGCCCAGCGACCAGCCCAGCATGGTCAAGGTATCGACGCTGGCCTGCGTCACGTCGCCCCAGTCGATATTCGCGAAAAAAGCCAGCGCGCGGTTCATCTCAGTTCCAGTCATGGCGTTGCGGACGAATGCCGTTGAGCACCCAGTTGCCCAGCAGCTGATATTTCCAGCGCACCGGGTCGTGCAGGGTGTGGACGCGCCCGTTGCGCCAGTGGCGATCAAGATTGAGGGCGATGCTGGTCGAGCGAGTGCCGCTAAGCTCAAACAGGCGGCTGGCGGCTTCCAGCGCCGCTTCGGTGGTAAAGACCTTGGCGCGCGCCACGGCGATAGACGCCTGGGCGACGTTATCCTCGCTCAGATCGTATTTATACCGGTCGAGCACCTTCCCGGCCCGCTCCAGCAGCGCGTCGGCGGCCGCCAGGCGGCTGTCAAGCTGGCCTATCTGATAGATAGTCAGCGGATCTTCGCTGGCGCGCTCAACGCCGGCATCAATCCACGGCCGGGCGAATTCGCTGACAAAGCTTACCGTATCGCTAAGCGCCGCGCGGGCGATCCCCAGATCGATGGCGGCGGTGGTGAGCTGGGCAAACGGCCCGGCAAGGGTTGGCGTCGCGTAGGATTTCCACGTCGGGAACAGGTGGAAAGGCTCGACGGCCAGATCCTCCGCCAGGACCGTCCCGCTGGCGGTGGTGCGCTGGCCGAGGCAGGCCCAATCGTCGATGACCGTCAGCCCTGCAGATTCGCGCGGAACAAACGCCAGCTGCGCGTTATTCTCCGCATCCAGCGCCAGAATGCCGATCCAGTGGGCGTAAAGAGATCCGGTGCAGTATCCTTTACGACCGGTGATGCGCAGACCGCGATCGCTGGCCTCCAGGCGGGTGCGGATATCAAGCACCGTCTTACCGCCGGTCTCAGAAAGGGCATTGGCGAAGCGATAGCCTTTCAGCACCTGAGCGAAGAAAAAGGCCTGCTGCGCTTCGCTGCCCTGCAGACGAATATCCTCCAGCAGGCAGTAGTGGTTCTGCGGGATTTGCCCCAGCGACGGGTCGGCGGCGGAAATAATCGCAATCACCTGAGCCAGCGTCGCGGCAGAAACCTCGGCGCCGCCCCACTGCCGCGGGACGGTAATCCCCCACAGGCCGCTGTTGGAGTAGGTATCGATAATCTCCGGCGGCACGCTGCCGCTGCGATCGCGTTGCGCCGCGTCGGGCTGCAGTACCGCCGCGATCTCATGGGCGATGGCGATCGCTTCGTCATCGCTGCGGATAACGTATGCCTTCGGCGTCTGGCGGCAATAGTGAAGGGTCTGTTTTTCGTCGGGCATAGTCACATCTCACGGTTCAATAAACGGTATATGCAAAAAATAACTATCTAAATAGTTAATAATTCCTGTGGGTTATATGACAGCTAAAGCAAAGGCTATGCCAGAACGCATTTCATTTTTAATGTTTATTAATCAGTGAGATAGGTTTTGTGGAAAGCGCGCGGGCTGCTGCAATTGCAACCTGAGGCAACCCGCGTGTTGGATTTGCAGCAGCGCAGGGAGGGGAAGCCACCCCGGGAAAGGTCGGGGCAGGGGAATGACAGGGACGATATTTATTCTGCCTGCCAGAGGGTCTCCGGCTCGCCGAACCCCTCTTCGACTCGGGCAAAGAAGCGGCTGGCGTGCAGGCCGTCAACAAAGGCGTGATTGAATTTGCCCGCCACCGGGATAATGCCGTTTTTCAGCTTGCCCCAGGTGAGGGCAGGCACCGCCGCGCCGACGTAATACTCCGCGTGAGTGATGGCGCTGAAATGCAGCCACGGCAGGCAGCTGGCGCAGAAGAAATTCTCGCCGTTGACGATAAGCGGTGCCGGCGCGGTATGTTTCGCCGCTTCAATGTTCGGCGTGGCGGCATGGCTGAAGGCGGCAAAATCGGCGGCGTTGTCGCACCAGACCTGGCGAAAGCCTTCCTGGGCGGTCATCACCGGCGTCATTACCGCCAGCTGGTCATATTCGATAATATCGTCACCCAACTGCCGCTGTTTCAGCTGCGGCACCCCGTTCGCCGCGCGAACCAGGGCGTAGAGCGCCAGCTGGAAAAACGAGACGCCGCGATCTTTCGCGCACTCATATAGCCGCTGCGCTTCGACAGGAACGCAGAGATTAAAGCTGGGGTTGGCAAAACCGCGATAAAAATCAAAATGATCTTTTCGCGGCCAGTTTTGTTTGTCGATTACGCGATAGTTGGCCACGGGCGTCTCCTGTTGAGTCAGTGCCTGATACTATGCGACGATTTCAATCAGGTTGCCATCGGGGTCTTTAATCACCGCTTCATAATAGCCATCGCCGGTGGTCCGCGGCGGCGAGACCAGAATCCCCTGCGCGGCGGCGCGGTTTGCCAGCGTATCGACCTTTTCAGCGCCGCCAACGGTAATCGCCAGGTGTACCCAGCCGGTGTGGTTGTTATCCGCCGTCTGCGCGACAAGCCCCGGCTTGGTCATCAGCTCAATGGCAATGCCGTCGCCAATCTTGACAAAAAAGGACTCAAAGCCCGGGTTGGTTTGGCTGCAGTACTTCTCATTAATCTCGCCGTCGAAGAAGGCCACCCAAAAGCGGGCCTGTTGCTCAAGCTGGCGGGTCCATAGGGCGATGTGGGCAATTTTCATAGCAAACCTCTTTATAGGGTGTATTGACAGTCAGGGGCTGAATGCACGATCATGCACTTTGTTGCTCGATAAAGATTTTATCAGGAGTTATTTGTGCTCGATTATGCTGCTTTTCCTAAACAACGACAAGCGCTTATTTGCCAGATCCTGCAGGAGAACGGCAGGGTGGTTTGCGCCGAACTCGCCAGCCGGCTTAACGTCTCCGAGCATACTATTCGCCGTGATTTACATGAACTTAGCCGCGAAGGGTACTGTAAAAAGGTCTACGGCGGCGCGGTGATGACCCTGCCGGAGGCGGGGGACTATAGCGAGCGCAAAGAAAAAAATACGGCGACAAAAAGCAGGATCGCGCAGAAGTGCGCAAAGCTGGTGAAGCCCGGCGGCTGCATTTTTATCGATACCGGCACCACCAACCTGGCGATGGCGGAAGCGCTGCCGGCGGAGCTGGCGTTAACGGTGGTCACGAATTCTCCCGAGATCGCTGCCGTACTGCTCAAAAAACCGCTGTATGACGTGGTGATGCTTGGCGGTCAGATCCAGCGGGCCAGCGGCGGCTGCGTGGGCGCCTCCGCCGTGGCGCAGATTCAGGGCATGCTCTTCGATCAGGGATTTATCGGCGGCTGCGCCATGGCGCCTGAGTCAGGTCTGACGGGCTTTGACTACGCCGACTGTGAATTCAAAAAAGCGGTGATAAAACAGTGCAGCGAAATCATCGTCGGCCTGACCTCGGACAAAATCCCGGCGGTGGCGCGCTTTGTGGTGGTCGAAAGCAGCGCCATTGACGTGCTGGTGGTCGAGGAGAATATCAGTCGCGAATATCGCGACGCGTTTAGCGAACACGATATTCGTATTTATACCGTTTAAACGGTTTGCTGGCCTACTTTGACAGCGAAGTGGCAATCAGGCGCAGGCCGAGCGCGCCCAGCACCGTGGCGGTGACGATATCGATCTTACGCTTCATGCGCAGGTAGACGCTGCGCGGTCGCGCGGAAGAGAGCACCAGGGCTACCAGCGAATACCAGCTGACGTCAATCAGGAAGCTCATCAGCGGCACGATATAGTAAAAGGCCAGCGGGATGCGCTCCGGCAGCAGGGCGGTAAAAATAGAGGCGAACACCAGCGCCGTTTTTGGGTTGCTGAGCTGGGTATAGAGGCCATCGCGGAAGGTTTTCAGCAGGGAATGTTCCGCCGCCATGCCGCCTGCCGCAAAATCCATCGGCCGCGCCGCGCCGCGGTAGATTTTATACCCCAGCCAGAGCAGATAGAGGCCGCCCGCGACCTTCAGGCCAATAAACATTTCCGGCACCGCGGTCAGCACTTTTTGCAGCCCCATCATGGCCATAATCGAAAAGATAGCCGCCCCCGTCCCGGTTCCCAGCGCGGTGACCAGACCATGCATCCTTGAGCGCGCAACGGCGTTGCGGGCCACGTAAATAAAGCTTGGGCCGGGGCTGATCACGCCCATAATGAGTACGGCGGCAATGGCCATCAGGCTGGATAAAAACATAAACGCTCCTGGTTGATGTTGAGCGCTAAAGTCGCATCCGGCTCCCGCTCATGATTGTTTCACCGTCAAAAAATAAACAATCTTTAGCGTGCTGTCACCCGACTTTACGGCGCGATGTTTCATCGCCTGTTCGAATAACGATTCCCATTTCGCGCGTCGGTGATAAACTGGCTAAATGTGATCTTTGTCATATCGTCATTAAAACAGAGAAAAGAGACACTGCTATGCAACATATCATTGAGGGCTTCCTCAACTTCCAGAAAGAGATTTTCCCGCAACGTAAAGAGCTCTTCCGCAGCCTGGCCTCCAGCCAAAATCCTAAAGCGCTGTTTATCTCTTGTTCCGATAGCCGCCTGGTGCCGGAGCTGGTGACCCAGCAGGAGCCGGGCCAGCTGTTTGTGATCCGTAACGCCGGGAATATCGTGCCCTCTTTCGGTCCTGAGCCGGGCGGGGTTTCCGCGACGATCGAGTATGCAGTCGTGGCCCTGGGCGTGACCGATATCGTCATTTGCGGCCACTCCAACTGCGGCGCGATGAAAGCCATCGCCACCTGTCAGTGCCTGGACCCCATGCCTGCCGTGTCCCACTGGCTGCGCTACTCCGATGCAGCGAAAGCCGTCGTGGAGAAGAAAACCTGGGCCAACGAGACCGATAAAGTCAACGGTATGGTGCAGGAAAACGTTATCGCCCAGCTGAACAATATTAAAACCCACCCGTCGGTTGCCGTGGGTCTGCGGGATAGCACGTTGCGTCTGCACGGCTGGTTCTACGATATTGAAAGCGGTGACATTCGCGCGCTGGATAAAAACAGCAAAACCTTTGTGTCGCTGTCGGAAAACCCTGACGTTTATTTCGAATAAACTTCTCTTTCAGGGCACGGAAGCCCTGAGATGCCCACCTCCTGCCATAAATTTCCTGTCTGCCATACTCATTACGGCTTCCTGAATGATTTCTTAAGGAGAAGTGATGATTAAGCTGTGCGCAACCTGCGGGACGTCTTATGACGATCGCGGCAACACCCTGAACCATTGTCGTATCTGTGAGGATGAACGCCAGTACGTCCCGGCCAGCGGGCAGGTCTGGATCAAGCCAGACGATCTGACCGAGACGCATACGAATACGTGGCAGCAGCATAACGATCGGCTGTTGAGCGTCAGGACGGTACCGAAATTTGCAATCGATCAGCGCGCGTTTCTGCTGCTAACGCCGCAGGGGAATATTCTCTGGGACTGCATCGCCAATCTTGATGCCGCCAGCAAAACGCTGATTACCGCCCTGGGCGGGATAAACGCGATCGCCATCTCCCATCCTCATTACTACACCACGATGCAGGACTGGGCCGACGCCTTTAATGCGCGAATTTATCTCCACGCCAGCGATCGCGAATGGATTATGCGCGATAGCCCGGCCATCACGCTATGGGAAGGAGATGCGCTGGAGATCCTCCCGGCGGTGCGGCTGCTGCGCCTGGGCGGTGATTTCGCCGGAGGAACCGTTCTGCACTGGGCGAAAGATGACGGTATTATGCTGGCGGGCGATATTATCCAGGTGACGCCGGGGGGGCGCGCCGTTTCGTTTATGTGGAGCTATCCCAATTTGCTGCCGTTGGCGGCCGCCAGCGTGGAGAAGATCGTTGAACGTCTGGGCGATACGCCTTTCGGGGCGCTGTACGGCGCCTTTAAGGGGCAGAACGTCCCCAAAAATGCCCGGCAGATCGTTTTAGACTCAGCGCAGAAATACCTCGCCTGTCTTAAGACGACGGCGCACCGCTGAGGGCGCGCCGCCGCGAGGGATTTACAGCACGCCGTCGCCGCCGTCGGAGCACCACACCTGGCCGGAGGTGAAGGAGCAGGCATCAGAGGCAAGGGTAACGTACAGCGGCGCAATCTCCACCGGCTGCCCGGGACGCCCCAGCGGCGTATCGGCGCCGAACTGACGCACCTTCTCATCCGGCTGGCCGCCGCTTGACTGCAGCACCGTCCAGTAGGGACCGGGGGCGACCGCGTTTACCCGGATACCCTTCGGCCCCAGCTGTTTGGCCAGCGATTTCGTGAACGCCACCAGGCAGGCTTTGGTTTGCGCATAGTCCAGCAGGATGGGGCTCGGCTTAAAGGCCTGGACGGATGAAGTATTAATAATCGTGCTGTGTTCTTTAAGATGACGCAGGGCGGCTTTGGTGATCCAGAAGGCCGCATAAACGTTGGTTTTGAAGGTGGCGTCAAAGTCGGCGGTGGTGAGTTCTTCCAGTGATTCGCAATATTGCTGGCGTCCGGCGTTATTGACCAGAATATCCAGCCCGCCGAGTTCGCTGGCGGCCTGTTCCACCAGGGTTTCGCAGAAGGATTCGTCGCGCACATCTCCCGGAATCGCGACGGCTTTACGTCCTTCGGCCTGAATCAGGGCAACTACGGTTTCCGCATCGGACTCCTCTTCCGGCAGATAGTTTATCGCCACATCGGCGCCTTCGCGGGCGAAGGCGATCGCGACCGCGCGCCCAATCCCGGAATCGCCGCCGGTAATCAGGGCGCGCTTACCGGCGAGCCGACCGGAACCGACATAGCTCAGCTCACCGTGATCCGGCTGCGGCTTCATCTCTTCGGCAAGACCCGGCGGCGATTGCGGCTGGTCAACAAAGGGGGGACGGGGATACTTCTCGGTATTGTTAGCGTTGTCGCTCATACTGACCTCCTCGTGTTAAAAGAGTAAGCGTAGTTGCCTGGTCAGCCTGCCGTGGAATATTGAAGAATAATTGAACGGCTTCGCTTTTATAATTTTGGCGCTTTGATTCCTTTCCCAACGGTAATTTACTGATTGCCGGGAAACTTTTCAAAATGAGAGGCACCAGCGTCGTTTGGCATTTTAGGATTATTCTATCGCAAGCCCGACGGTATATTTAGCGCCTTTTTAATGCTGCCCGGCGCTCATATTTACGCGGGCGGTGAAGTCGTAAAAAATATTTCCCGGGCGATTCATCAGGTACGGAACTTGTGAAAATGATCATCAGCAACCAGACTTATTAAGACAAGACAAAAATATGCCGGAGGTATGGTTGATGAAAAAATTACTGTCCGTTATTTTCTGTGCGCTGATGGCTCAGGGCGTTTATGCCGCGGATGACGGGGGATTTAAAAAAGATGCCGCTCCGCCGCCACCGCATAAAATTGACGATGGCTACCGCGGGACGGAGGACGGGCGAATTATGACCGTGCGCCAGGCCCTGGAAATGCACGATGGGGCAACCATCTCATTACGCGGCAATCTTATCGAGCAGCACGGTAATGACCGCTACAGCTTTCGCGATAAAACCGACACCATTGCAGTGATAATCCCCGCCGCGGTTTTTGATGGCCGCGAAGTGAAGCCCGATCAGATGATCAGCATCAACGGCAGCCTCGATAAAAAAATGACGCCGCCGGTAGTGCGGGTGGACCGGATCCAGAAATAACCGCTCAAGCAGGAGGAATTGATGTCCGTACAGCATCCAGCCGACCCGGATAAGCGGGGCCGTCATCCGTCGAAAGAGGACCCGCGCGAGCAGGGGGAAGTGCCGCGTAAAAGAGACGACAGCGAAGATCATAAAAAAGATCCCTGGCATCCCCAGCCTGAAAAGCGTTAACAATAGCCGCCCGTCAACGGGCGGCTATTTTTCTTTCCTACAGATCGAGCGGGGACAAACGCCTGCGCGAGCGGCTTGCCGGCTGGGATATCGCTTTCGCTATCGCCGCGCCGATCTCCGCGCAGGCGGTGATACCCTGAACGAAAGGCTGGTCGTGCATCAGCCAGGGAATGGCGGCGAACGCGATGCGCCCGCGTACTTCGGGTGGTTCCCGCAACGTATAGTCGTCTCCGACCTCAGGAATCTCTTCTCCGGTCGCCAGCAGCTGCTCCCTTAAATGCGGGAAGGGAAGATCTTTATTTTTCAGTGGCTTTTGCCCTCTGGCATCAATAAACACATCAAACGTATAGCGATTTTGTTCGCTGGTAATCACCGTTTTTTCCTGCTCTACCGCCATCTCATAGTCATGCCCTAAGGCGAGAATACTGATGACGCCCGCTTCGCGCAGCGCCAGCAGCCGGCGGATAGACTCCGAAGGAATGGCGGCATAGCAGTCGATAAAGACCCGCGCAAGGCCATTTTTGAAACGCTCCCGGTCATGGTCATTAAGGTGAGGCACCATCGCCTGAACGGCTTCATGCAGCCGCAGGATCGCGTAGCGCCAGGGAACCGTATATCGCGCGCGCTTGTTGCGCTCAACTTCTTCAAGGTTATCCAGCGCCCAGTGGAACGGATTATGCTTCTGGCGTTTAGCAAACCACGCCTCGCTGAAGCTGTCGGCGTTAAGGCTGTGAAGGGCGATATTTTCGCTCCATAGGGGGTCGGCAAGCGTGATTTCCTGCGCCACCAGCTCAAAGACGCGATCGAGCAGACCGTCGCTGCCCGCGGCGATGGCTTGTTCCATCGCGCTTTCGCTGACGATGCTCAGCGGCTCCCAGGGAATGGGGCAGTAAAAATCCGCTTCCGGCAAAATGCCGGAGCGCGACATCAGCACGATGCTTAGCGCCTCGCTTGCCTCGTCCAGCCTGAAGGCGAGGGCGTCATCGTCAGACCCGATAAACCGACCGTGCTGGACGGCGACGGCCATCGCGGCGTCAATTCCGCTTAGCGAGGTGCCCATAATGCCCACCCGGCAGGGGGGAATGCTGGCCTCCATGAGGCCAGACCACGGGCTGGGAAACCAGGTGCGGGTCGACTCTTCTTCATCGGGCCAGACGT
>ERZ827469.269-NODE-269-length-66639-cov-7.216974_pt1 | contig 66639 bp, 63 predicted proteins | sample MGYA00519917_ERZ827469 | MGnify/ENA primary metagenome ERZ827469 (study PRJEB31778, sample SAMEA3449314) | human gut metagenome | biome: human gut; feature: human-associated habitat; material: faeces | place: United Kingdom | collected 2010/2012 ... | reverse complement strand
GTCATTCCGTCGCTGCTGGTGCTGGCGACCCTGTTTTTCTACCCGCTGCTGCTCATCGGCGAACAGGCGCTGCGCGATACCGAGGGCCACCTGGGCCTCGAAACCTTCTGGCAGGTGGTGGAGTCCCGGCGCTTTCTCAGCGCATTGCTCAATACCTTGCAAATCGCGGTTATCGCGACATCAGGCTGCCTGCTGCTCGGCAGCGTACTGGCGCTGATTCTGGTGTTTATCCCATTTCCCGGTAGCCAGCTGATTAGCCGGATAATTGATACCTTTATTGCGCTGCCGACCTTTCTCATCACCCTGGCTTTCACCTTTATTTACGGCTCCGCCGGTCTGCTGAATGGGACGCTGATGTCGCTGTTTGCTTTTGAACTGCCGCCGGTGGATTTTCTCTATTCGATTCAGGGGGTCATACTGGCGGAAATGACCGTCTTCACCCCTCTGGTGATGCGCCCGCTGATGGCCGGGCTGCGGCAGATTGATAAAAGCCAGCTTGAAGCGGCGAGCATCCTCGGCGCGCATCCGCTGCGGGTCATCGGCCAGGTGATTTTTCCGGCGGTGCTGCCGGCGCTAATGGCGGGCGGCAGCCTGTGTCTGCTGTTGACCACCAACGAGTTCGGCATCGTGCTGTTTATCGGCGCCAAAGGGGTAAATACTCTACCGATGATGGTCTACAGCAAGGCTATTCTCGAGTCGGACTACAGCGTCGCCTGCATGATTGCGCTGATTAATATTCTGCTGTCGCTGGGGCTGTTTATGCTCTATCGGCTGGCCGCCGCGCGTACCGGCGTGAGGAGATAACGATGTTGATTTGGTCGCGTAAAGGCCGTACGGCGGCGGGAGCGCTGGCGGTGACGCTGTTTGCCGGGTTTTTCTTCCTGCCGCTGGCGGTGATTTTGATGTCCAGCCTGAGCCAGCAGTGGAACGGCCTGCTGCCGTCCGGCTTTACCCTCGGACACTTTGTTAACGCGTTTCGCGGCGCCGCGTGGGATGCGCTCTTTTCCAGTCTGATGGTCGGGTTTTGCGCCAGCTTGTTCGCTCTGCTGTGCGGCATGTGGGCTGCGCTGTCCCTGCGGCAGTACGGTGCGAAGCTGCAAAAATACCTTGGGCTGATGTTCTATCTGCCAAGCGCCATCCCATCCGTTTCTGTGGGTCTTGGCATTCTGGTGGCCTTCAGCCAGGGACCGCTGCAGATGAACGGCACCTTTTGGATCGTTCTGGCGGCGCACTTCGTGCTGATTTCCGCGTTTATCTTCAGCAACGTTTCCACCGGTCTGGCGCGGATTTCCGCCGATATTGAAAACGTCGCCTCCAGCCTCGGGGCATCGCCGTGGTATCGTCTGCGCCACGTCACGCTGCCGCTGATGACGCCATGGATGATTTCGGCACTGGCGTTAAGCCTGTCGCTATCGATGGGGGAGCTGGGCGCGACGGTGATGATCTACCCGCCGGGCTGGACAACGCTGCCGGTGACGATTTTTAGCCTGACCGATCGCGGCAATATTGCCGATGGTTCGGCGCTGACCATCGTGCTGGTGGGCGTCACGCTGCTGCTGATGATTAAGCTTGAACGCATCGCCCGCCGGATGAGCCAGAGGTAATCTCCGGCTCCTTTTGCAAACCGCCTAAGCCAGTGGTAGCCGGGGTAAGGCGTTACGCCGCAACCCGGGGAATGCGCCGGGATGAATATATCGATGCGGCTTCTTCCCGGCTCGCGCTGCGCTTAGCCGGGCTACAGGTTACGATCTGATAGCCCGGATCGGGCTCTGACGCCGCGACCCGGGATGGTTTCACTCTCTTAGAACCACGCCTCAAACATGCCGCCGACGTTCAGCGAATCCAGCTGCTCGTCTTTGGTGCCGTTAACCTTCGCGGTGCGCTTGTTATCCACCTGGCCGCCGGTCACGTAGAAGCGCAGCATCGGGCGGAACTCCGGCCCCATACCGATGGCGATATTCTGCGACAGCGTCAGCTTCCAGCCGTGGTTATCGCCACCCTGGTCGTAATCGACGCGCTGGTAGCCCGCTTCCAGCCAGGTGGAGTGCACATCGTTCCAGAAGTACATCGGACGGACAATGGCGCCGTAGTTTTTACGGTTATCGGTGTTGTCCTTGCCGTTGTCATAGTCGTGGAAGGCCAGCAGATATTCGAGCTGCGCCTGCTGGGTGAATTTATGCAGCCCTTCAAAGCTGGCGTAAATCGCGGTCAGGTCATCGGTTTTGTTGTAGACGCTGTTATCCGAGTTATCGGAGTAGCGCAGGATCACTTTATTGACGCCGCTGTCGTTGGTGTGGCTGAGCACCAGCCCGCCCTGCCAGGCGTCGAGACGTTCGTCGCTGTCCACCGCTTTCGAATCGAAACCGTAGTTGGCGTAAACCTCAACGTCGATCGGCCCGGCCTTGATGTTGTGGGTTTTGGTGGTCAGGGCGTAGTGGCCGTTATCGCCGGTACCGGAGCCGCCGGTACAGGTGATGCGCGACGGATTGGCCTCGTCGGCCATCACTTCCGGGCTACAGGACTCCACCTGCGACACTCCCGCCACGTCAAACTGCACGCCGCCGATATCAAAGTTCTTCACCCCGGCGCCCTGGCCGTCGTGGTTCATCCAGAAGTAGTCGTTGATCCCCTGTTGCGGGCGCTGATGGAAGTCGCGGCCGGCCCAGATATAGGCGTTGGGGTTAGACTCCAGCACGTTGGTGACGCCGACGTAGGCTTTTTTCAGGTTAACTTCATCGCTCCAGTGGTCAAACATGACGTTGATATCCCAGATAGCGCCTTTACTGCTCTTGAAGGCTTTGGTTATCTGGAATTCGCCGCCGTTGCCTTCGTTGCCTAAACGGCCGATCGCCGAAGCGCCGTTATAGGAGCCATCCACGCCGACAAACTTCTGATCGCCGGTCTGGAACTGCGCGCCGTAGCGGGCGTAGCCGCTGAACTTCAGGCCGAAGGGGATCGCCATATCCGGCGTGGCCGCGGTGGTCTGCGGGTTGGTGATAACATCCACTTTTTTATCAGCCGCGGCGTCGATTTTCGCCTGGCGTTCGGCCAGGGCTTTATCGACGGCTTTCGCCACAATGGCGTCGATCTGTTCTTGAGTAAATTCTTGTGCGAATACGGAAATTGGGCACAGCGCGGCGACGACCGCCATGGTTAATGGCAGCATTTTTACAGTTTTCATCATTATCTCGCTTTTAATAAATTATATATATCCTAAATAGTTCGAGTTGCAGGAAGGCGGCAAGGGAGTGAATCCCGATGAGCTTACTTTGGTAAGTGATTCGGGTAAGCGAGCGCAGCCAACGTACATGCAGCTTGAAATATGACGGATATATTTAGATAATAGCTATCCCGCCAGGATAAGCTGGTATATTTAGTTCGGGTACAGTTGCTAAATATTGATATAAATTAACGCTGGTATAAATGAATTAACTCTTCCGAAAATTCACGGGCGAGCAGTGAATTCATTAAGTGATCCTGAGCATGGACCATAATTAACGTCATCGGCTGGCGCGCTTCGCCAGCGTCCTGCTCGATAAGCCGGGTCTGCATCTGGTGCGCCCGGCGGGCGTAGCCATCGGCTTCATTCAGAAGCAAGCGCGCTTCATCTATATTACCGTTGCGGGCGCAATGGAGCGCTTCAAAACATAATGAGCGTGACTGGCCCGCATTAACGATAATTTCCATTACCGCATCTTCTAATTCAATCATGATAGATCCTGAGGTCATTAACTTTATTCTTTAAATAATGCAGTGAAAGTCCCTTTTCCACATTATTTATGCCGTCATTTTAAATATAATATTAAATATAGAGATTAATTATTGGCTGACCGTTTCGGCAACCGGCACTGCGGCTTTTGCTTTTTCAACTTCAGTTTTCATTAACGAGCGTTCATAGGCGTGCAGGAAGGGCAGGTAGATTACCGCCGACATCACCATGCAAATTAAACACATCACCACCGGGCTTAGCGTCCAGTTTGCAGCCCATGATGCGCCGATAGGCGCCGGCGTCGTCCACGGCGTCAGCGAAACGACCTGGCTGAGCCAGCCGAGGCGCGTCGCCCCGTAAGCCAGAACGGCGTTAATCATCGGCACAAAGACGAACGGGATAAACATCATCGGGTTCATGATAATCGGCGCGCCGAACAGAATCGGTTCATTGATATTAAAGAAGCTCGGTACGATACCCATTTTGCCAATGGTGCGCAGGTGGGTGACGCGGCTACGCAGCAGCAGGAACGCCAGCGGAAGCGTGGAGCCGACGCCGCCAATCAGCAGGTAGTGGTCCCAGAAACCCTGCAGATAGACATGCGGCAGAGCCGCACCGGCCGCCAGCGCTGCCTGGTTCGCCGACAGGTTGGCCATCCAGAAGGGGTTCATAATGCCGGTCACGATCAGCGAGCCGTGGATCCCGGCGAACCAGAAGATCTGGCACATCAGGACGGAAAGCAGGATCGCCGGCAGGGAGTCAGAGGCGGAAACCAGAGGCTCCAGCAGATGCATAATCGCCTGCGGCAGGATCATACCGGTCTGCGCTTCGATAAACAGATTCAGCGGATGCAGGGTCGCGATCACCACCAGCACCGGGATAAGGATTTCAAACGAACGCGCAACGCCGGTCGGCACTTCTTTCGGCAGGCGAATCGTAATGTTGTTCTGCTTTAGCCAGGCGTAAACGCGAGTGGAATAGATGGCGGTGATCAAGGCGGTAAAAATACCCTGACCAGAGAGGTACTGGGTGGAGATTTTGCCATCGGCGTACGGCGCGGCAACCAGTAAGAAAGCCATAAACGCCAGCAGACCGGACATCACCGGGTCGAGCTGGAACTGGCGTCCCAGGCTGGCGCCGATCCCCACCGAAATAAAGAACGTCATCACGCCCATGCTGAGGTTAAACGGCAGCATCAGCTGTTCGCGATACTGCTGGGAGAAATCCAGCCAGCCGCGGGCGAAACCGTTAGTGGTATCCGGGGAAAAAGGCGGAAAGATAAATACCAGCATGAATGAGCCGATGATCATAAACGGCAATGCGGCAGTGAAACCATCGCGAATCGCGATAACGTATTTCTGCTGCCCAAGGCGTCCTGCCAGCGGGGTAATTGATTGCTCGATCGCGGCAATCATGGACTGATACAGAGAACTCATTTGCACACCTCTTAATGCGCTTCAATCAGCGACAGGGCATAATCCAGGACGTTGTCTCCCCGCTGCATTCCGTAATCCATGGCGTTAATCGGCTGGACCGGAATATTCAGGGGAGCGGCTTTCTCAGCTAAGTTTTTCAGCATGTATTTCACCTGTGGTCCAAGAAGCACCACCTGGTATTGCGGAAACTGCATGTCAAATTCGGAAACTCCGTAGGCGTCAATCTGCACCGGCAGGTTACGTTCCTTCGCGGCATCAACCATCTTTCTGACCAACAGGCTGGTGGACATTCCGGCAGAGCAGCACAGCATAATCTTGTACATCGACGATCGTCCTCAAAATGTAAAAAGTTATTGCGTGGATGATTTGATATCAGACGGAAACCGGTTTCCATTTATAAAAAACAGAACTGTGATAACCGTCAAGATCTGTCAGTCAAAGGACGTGTTAATTAGATTTGGCTCACAAATTTTCCTGGTTTTTGCTACGATTTTCCATGAAACGGAAAATCGGTTTCCAAATAAAAAGGGAAACGGATATACTGCCGCTGGTTATTATTGAAGCGATTCAGGTTTAAGGATTTACAGGGATCGGACTGGCCCTGTCAGGGGAAAATAATGTCTACAATCAACGATGTATCACGGTTAGCTGGGGTATCTAAAGCCACAGTCTCTCGGGTGTTGAGTGGTTCGCGCGGCGTAAAGGAAGCCAGCCGACAGGCGGTATTGCAGGCGGCGGAAGCGCTTAACTACCGGCCGAATATGATCGCGCAATCTTTGCTGAGTCAGACCACCGGCTGCATCGGCGTCATTTGCGCCCAGGACAACATTAATCAAACCACCAGCTATCTCTACGCGCTGGAAAAACAGCTCAGCCAGCACCAGATGCATCTGCTACTGCGTTTTGCCAACAGCCGCGGCAGAGTGCTCCATTCGCTGGAAGAGTTGACCTGCGGCCTCTGCGATAATGTGTTAATCATCGGCGCGCGGTTTCCGCTCAATATCGACCGGCCCGACGTAGTGCTGATTGACTGCCTGGAAAGCGACGCAACGAATAGCATTCAGTTTGACCACGCCTTTGCGGCGGAAACGGCCTGCAACTATCTGATAAGCCAGGGGCGGCGGCAGATCGCGCTGATTCATCCTCAGGCTAACGGCTTTGCTGACCAGGTTCTGCTGGGCTACAAGCACGCGCTGGAAAAGAATTTTCTGCCGTTCAATCGCAACCTGGTTTTTCTCGACAGCCATTCGCCGTCCGTGGCGGTTCAGGAGCTGGTGAACAACGCAACCACCCTGAATTTTAATGCGTTATTGGTTGCCAACGAGCAGCAGGCGCAGCTGGTGGTGCCGCAGCTCCAGGCGTTTAATCGCGCGGTGCCGGAAAAAGTCATGGTGTTCAGCCTGGCGGGCTCGTTACAGCTGCCCGGTATTCCGACGATTCCGGCGATTGAATATTCCATGGACGCGATGGCCAGCCAGATAGTCAACTGGCTGACCGAGAAGACGCAAATGCTCGCTAGCAGCCCGCTGCGCGGAGATTTGATCATTCCGAACCGCTAATGGTGACGCCTCCGCGCCCGGTGCTAGGGCGTTGGGCACTGAATGCCGCTAATGGCCTTCTGATAAGCGGCGCTGTTGTTTTTATCCAGCGCCCGCGTCGCGCTTTGTACGGCGGTCTTATTTTCCGCTGATTCCAGCACGCGGTTAGCAAACTGCGTATCATCCAGCGCGCTGCTGGCAGGGCAATTTTTCCTCACATCCTTCACTATCTGCTGCTTTTGCTGTTCAAACTTCAGCCCGGAGAGCGGTGCAGCTGTCGCCACGCTGGAGAACATCAGACTGGCTGCCAGCGAAAGCGCAAAACTCATTCTCTTCATTACGGATATCCTTATTTTTATTAAAGGGTTCCTCTAACTATAGACGCATTCCTGAACCAACATTTTGCGCGCTGGTTTCCATAAGAATGAGTCTGTTTCAGCCGCTGAAATTTATCTTTCGTAGCGGCAAGCAAAGCCGTTGATGCGCAGGTGTTTGCGCTTTTTGGGACGGATATATTCCAGCCATTACGTTTCAGGGATGGCGGACCATGACGCAAAAAGGAACCCCCTCGACGCCACACGATGCGGTTTTTAAACAGTTTTTATCGCATCCCGAGTGCGCCAGGGATTTTATCGAGATTCATCTGCCCGCTTCGCTGCGCCAGCTGTGTAATCTGCAAACGCTCAAGCTGGAGTCCGGCAGCTTTATTGAGGCCGATTTGCGCGCCAGCTACTCCGACGTACTGTGGTCGCTGAAAACCCGCGACGGTGACGGCTATATCTATGTGGTGATTGAACATCAGAGCACGCCGGATGCGCATATGGCCTTCAGGCTGATGCGCTACGCGCTGGCGGCGATGCAGCGTCATCTGGATGCCGGGCATAAAACGTTGCCGCTGGTGGTGCCGATGCTGTTTTATCACGGCGCGAAAAGCCCCTATCCCTTCTCGCTTTGCTGGCTGGATGAGTTTACTGATACGCAGACAGCGCGACGACTTTATGCCGCCGCTTTCCCGCTGGTGGATATTACGGTGGTGCCGGATGACGACATTATGCAGCACCGGCGCGTGGCGTTGCTGGAGCTGATTCAAAAGCATATTCGCCAGCGCGATTTACTTGGCCTGGTGGAGCGATTAGCCGAGCTGTTGGTTAAAGGTTGCGCTAATGACAGCCAGTTGAAAGCGCTGTTTAATTACATGCTGCAGTGCGGCGATGCGCCTCATTTTGGTGAATTTCTTCACGAGGTCGAGCGGCGCGTTCCTCAACATAAGGAGGTACTCATGACGATTGCGGAAAGGCTACGGCAGGAAGGGAGACAAGAAGGCAAGTTGGAGGGCAAGTTAGAAGGTAAACAAGAGGGTAGACTAGAAGAAGCGTTGCGTATTGCCCGTTCACTTCTGGAGCAGGGGTTTGAGCGCGAGCTGGTGCAGGTGGCTTGCGAGCTGACGGATGACGACCTGAAGAGGCTGCAAACGCCGGTCGCAGCATCTCCTGGCCGATAATCGTCAGGCCGTTTTAACCCGCCGCCGCGAATCCATGGCGATCAGCACCACCGACGAGAGAATCAGCAGCGTGCCTAGCCAGTCCGGGAGAGTAAAAGTGATGCCGAGCAGCAGCAGGGAGAGCAGGGCGCTACTCAGCGGCTCCGCGCAGCTGAGGATCCCCGCCTTCGCGCCGCCAATCTTCTGCGCGCCGTTCAGATAGAGGCTGAAGGTCAGCGAGGTGCCGATTACCACCAGGTAGAAAAAGGCCAGCAGCAGGCCGCCGGTCACCACAAAATGGTTGCCCTGTCCGGCGTAGAACGGCAGCAGCATCGCGCCGCCGAGCAGCATGCTCCAGCCGACAATCGGCAGCGTGCCGTAGCGGGCAATCAGCGTCGAAGGATAAGTCGTATAAAAAGCGGCGGCAAACGCCGAAGCAATCCCCCAGAACAGCGCCGTGGGGGAAATCGACAGCGTCGTCGGGTTGCCGTGGGTCACCAGCAGGAAAGTGCCCGCCAGCGAGGTGGCGATGGCCGCGAGCACCAGCGGGCTGGGGCGCGTTTTGCGGGCGATGGCAAACCAGGCGACGATAATCGTCGGCGACAGAAACTGCAGCACCGTCGCGGTGGCGGCGTTGGATTGCTCGATAGTCATCAGAAAGGTGTACTGCACGGTAAGCGCGCCGAACAGCGAAAAAATCAGCAGACTGACGGCGTCTTTGCGGTTTTGCAGGACGCGGAAAATCTTATCGCCGTGGAAGAACGAGAGCATCAGAAGGATCAGGCCGGCGAACAGCAGGCGCGTCATGGTCAGAAACGGCGATGACATCTGGCTTTGCTGCATAATATATTGCGCACAGACGCCCGAGCTGCCCCACAGTACGGCGGCGATCAGTACGTTCAGCATCCCTTTTTTGCTGGAGCCCATCTTTCCCTCAGGTGAAAATAGCGCGAAAGCAGTATCATAGCATGAGCACGCGCGGGAAGCGGGGCAGGAAAGGGTAGTCGGAGTATTTGCGTGCCCCTTGCGGCGGAAGATCGTTGGGTTTGGCGATCTGACGCGTAAGCTTGTAGCGAGTTAGATCCCGTCGAAAAGAAAATCCATTGAAGCTTTAACGACTTCGCGCTGGTGATTCAGATTACAAACTTCTTCACCCAGAACACGATGTGGGATGCTGGCGAGTTCGTGAGTCATCACGACGTATTCTTCCCCTTCTACGGTGACAAGCGGTGTTAAACGATCGGCGCGTGGACCTTTATAGTTTTTCAGTGGAAACAGTGGAATCACGACCCGAGTATTGCGCTTGCCGATAATGTCACTCTGTACATCAAGGAGGTAAGGATACGCAGCAATTCGACCTGTATTCTTATAAACGTAATACTGCATATTTAGAACGTCCTGTATTCATCAGAGAGAAGTCCATTTTCCTCAGTTAAATTATTGAGGTAGTCGATTGCCTGGGCACTTTCTTTTTGCCAGCGGGCTATTTCGAGGCTGTGGATTTCGCTTTTTAGAGCGTTAGTCAACGTTAGAGACAGATTGATGCCGACCTCACGAGCCTGTTTAACCAGGCCTGGGTCCAGTGTCACGCTGACGTTCTGCTTATTGCGTTTTGCGGCTGGCATAGGGAATCTCCTGTGTAATCTACACGTGTAGATTACACAGAAATAAATAAACCCGCCATTCGGCGGGTTAAAAAAGATTCAATTTTTATGCGCCGGACGCGCCTCTTAGCTCAAATCAACGTTTTTACTGCCGAACAGCCAGGTCAGGGCGAAGCCGCACAGGTAAGAGACCGCCAGCCCGGCGGCATACACCGCCATTCCGGCGTAGATCCCGCTGCCGGAGGTCATCAGCGGCAGCGCCACCAGCCCGGACGGGCCAAATACCGTATTCAGGCCGACCGGTAGCCCCAGCCAGGCGATGAGCCCGAGGAAGAAACCGCCGCAGGCGCCGCCGAGGCAGGCGGTGATAAAGGGCTTCATGCGCGGTAGCGTCACACCGTAAATCAGCGGTTCACCGATGCCGAGAAAGCCGGGAATAATCGCCCCTTTAATCTGCGTGCGCAGCAGAGAACCGTGCTTCGCCCGCCAGAACAGCGCCAGCGCCGCACCAACCTGTCCGGCACCGGCCATGGTCAGGATCGGAAACAGCGAGTTAAACCCCTGCGCATCCACCAGCGCGAAATAGACCGGCACGAAGCCCTGATGGACGCCGAACATCACCGCCAGCAGGAACAGGCCGGCCAGTACCGCAGAGCCGAACGGGTTACCGTTAAGGTGCAGAAACAGCCATGACATCCCGGTGAACAGCCAGCCGCCGATAGGCATAATGACGGTAAAGGTGATCGCGCCCATGATCAGCAGCGTCACCGCCGAGGTGAGGATCATATCGAGGTTGGCAGGCATGATGCGGCGTACCTGTCGTTCCACCCACGCGCCGATAATCGCGGCGATAAGCACGCCGATAATATTGCCGCGCGGGTCAATACCGTGGCCGAAGAAGGTGGAAATCCCGGAATAGAAGCCGCTGGTGGCTTCCGGGTTATAGCCGAGAACAAACAGCGCAGCGATGATGGCCCCGTTGACCCCGGAGCCGCCGAAGGCTTTCTGGGCGTTATAGCCGATCAGGATACTCAGGAAGGTAAACATCCCTTTGCTGAACACCTTCATGTAGCCGATCAGCGCCATCAATGTCGCGTTCGGATGCGCGTTTTCGAGGACAAATATCTGCTCCGCCAGGGTCGCGAACCCCAACAGCAGGCCGACGGCGATAAAGCCGGGAATGAGCGGGGTGAAGATGGTGGCGAATTTCGCGAGGAATTTTTGAATACCGCTGGTTTGCTTGCTCTTCAGCGCCTGTTTCTTTTCGGCGGCGACATCGGCCAGCGATGGCGCATCCGCCGGGGCCTCTTCCAGTAACGCATTCATCATTTCCGCCGCGCTTTGCGCCTTGCCGGGCCCAAGGACGACCTGGAACTGTTCATCGCTAACGATCACCCCCATTACGCCGTCAATCTGGCGGATGGCGGCGCTATCGGCCCGTGATTCATCGCGCAGGGTCAGGCGCAGCCGGGTCATACAGTTGCCCGCCTGCGCGACGTTCCCGGCTCCGCCAACGTGCTGCAGGATCCGCGCTATCATCTCTTTATTTATTTTTGCCATTGCAGATTACCCGTGAGTCAGCGGTCAGGAGTGGCTCAGCGCCTTGCGGATATAGCCATTATTTTTTGCCAGCAGCGCCTGGGCATCCGCGGCGCTTAAATCAGCCAGCACCATCACAATCGCCGTTTTGCAGTGGCGATCGCAGGCTTCCAGCGCGCTCTGGGCGGTTGCGCGATCGCATTCGGTCGCTTCCATGACGATGGACACCTGGCGCTCGATAAGCTTGGCGTTGGTCGCTTCCACGTCCACCATCAGATTGCTGTAGACCTTGCCGATGCGGATCATCGCCCCGGTAGAAATCATATTCAGCACCAGCTTCTGCGCTGTGCCCGCCTTCAGGCGCGTTGAGCCGGTCACCACTTCCGGACCCACGACCGGCGTAATGGCGACGTCCGCCAGCTGGGCCATTTCGCCGTGCGGGTTACAGCTGACGATGGCGACAAAAGCGTTCTGGCTGTGGGCATACTCCATCGCGCCGATGACGTACGGCGTGCGTCCGCTGGCGGCCAGGCCGACTAGCACGTCGCGGCTGCTAAAGTTCAGGTTCTGCAGGTCCATCGCCCCTTGCGCTTTGTTGTCTTCGACGTTCTCTACGGCGCTCAGTATGGCTTTATGGCCGCCCGCGATAATGCCCACCACTTGCTCCGGGCGGGTGCCGAAGGTCGGCGGACACTCGCTGGCATCAAGGATCCCCAGACGCCCGGAAGTGCCCGCGCCAATGTAAATCAGTCGACCACCCGCCTGCAGCGCCGCCGCGACCTTATCCACCACCTGGGCAATTTGCGGCAGATAGGGGGTGATGGCGTGAGCCACCTGCTGGTCTTCCTGGTTAATCACCGTCAGCATCTCTTCGGTGGTGAGGATATCAATGTTGGCGCTATTGGCGTTGCGGCGCTCGGTCAGCAGTTTGCTCAGGTCGATATTCATAGGAACCTCTTTATTCACGGTGGCGGGCAGTATAAGGAATTAATTATTCCTTTCCTGTGAAGGTTATCACGATTGGTGTTGAAGGAATAATAGGAGATTACAGTACTGGCGGGAAAAATAGGGGTAATATAATTGGAATATTTTATTACCCCGGAGGAGGTTATGCGATGGGGCGCGGCTTTTTCAGGCCAATCAGCAGCGCGGCCAGATAGCAAAGGGTCATCGCGAAGCTCATTTTGAGCATCGTTTCGCCGCCGAGACCGGCCAGCGGCGCGGCAATACCGCCGAACACAAACATCAGCGTGCCCATCAGGGCGGAAGCAGTGCCGGACTGGCGGGCGTGAATGGCGTTCATCGCTTCCGAGCCGGCAACGGTACTGATACCGCTCATCATGGAAACGGTAAAAAACAGGCCGACCAGCGCCAGCGTCGGCTGCGGTAGCCAGGCGAAAAGCAGGGTGATGGCGGCAAACGCCACCGCCAGCAGCTGGCCGCCGCGCAGCAGGGCTTCGGCGCTGAAGCGGCGCGCCAGGCGGGAAAAGATCAGCGCCGCGATAATCAGCCCGATACCGTTAAGGCCGAACAGCAGGCTGAACTGCATCGCGCTCATGGCATATTCGCTCTGGATAACGAACGAAGACGAGCCGATATACGAAAACAGCCCTGCCATCATAAAGGCCTGAATCAGGCAGTAGCGCATAAAGCGGCGGTTTTTCAGCACCGGCGCATCAGCCTGCTGCCGCGTAGCCGAGGCGGCGCTTTTGGCCGGCAGCGTTTCGTGCAGCACCGTCAGGCTGAGCAGCAGCAAGACAACGCCGATCGCCGCCATCGCCCAGAACAGGATACGCCAGTCGAAGGCGGTGATGATCCAGCCGCCGAGCACCGGTGAAAGCACCGGCGCAATGCCGTTAACGGTCATCAGCAGGGCGAAAAACTGGGTCAGCAGCGTACCCTGATACCTGTCGCGGGCGATGGAACGCGACAGCACCGAGCCGCCCGCGCCGGCGAAGCCCTGCAGAAAGCGCCAGGCGATCAGCATATGGATATCGTAGGTTATCGCGCACATCGCCGAGGAGAAGATAAACAGCAGCAGGGAGAGCGCCAGCGGCTTTTTACGGCCAATGCGGTCGCTCAGCGGGCCAAAAAACAGCTGTCCAAGGCCGAGGCCAATCAGCGCCGCGGTCAGCGAAAGCTGGGTCTGCGTGCCGGTGGCGCTGAGCTGCTGGGTGATTTCCGGTAGCGCGGGCAGATAGAAGTCGGTACACAGCGGCCCAATGGCGCTGAGCAAACCGAGAACCACGACCCAGGAGAGGGAAATTCGGGACATATCAACGGGCTCCTTGTCATCAAACCGGGCGTTGCCGCCCGGCAAAAGCGTTAGCTGGCGCCGCCTCCCAGCGACTGCCAGAGGGTAATGCGGTTTTCCAGATCCGTTTGCTGGAGGGAGATAAGCGTGGCCTGCGCCGACCACAGCGTTCGCTGGGCGGTCAGCACCGACAGATAATCTCCGACCCCGGCCTGATAGCTCTTCATCGCGATATTCAACGATTTCTGCTCCGCCGCGACGTATTTATTCTGCGCGTCCAGCTGTTCGCTGAGCGTTTCCCGGCGCGCCAGCGCGTCGGCGACATCCTTAAAGGCGCTCTGAATCGTCTTCTCATAGGTGGCGATCAGCCCCTTTTTCTCCGCTTCAGCATAGCGCAGCTGCGCCAGGTTGCTGCCGCCGGTAAACAGTGGCAGGCTGATGGACGGCGCGAATGACCACACCTGCATGCCGTGGCTGAACAGCGACGAGAGCGAGTCGCTGCCGACCCCGGCGCTGGCGGTCAGCGAGATGGACGGGAAGAAATTGGCCCGCGCCGCGCCGATATCGGCGTTAGCGCTCTTCAGATTATGCTCCGCTTCCTGGATATCCGGGCGGCGCAGTAGTACCGATGAAGAGACGCCCGCCGGCACCAGGGTGATACTCCGATCGCCAAGGCTTTCCAGCGTGCCGGGCAGCAGGCTATCCGGCACGGTTTCTCCGGCCAGCAGGTTGAGCGCGTTTTTATCCTGCGCCACCAGCGTGCGGTAGCTGGCGACGCTGGCGCGCGCCTGCTGATAAACGCTTTCGGCATCGCTCAGGTCGCCTGCCGAGGCGGTGCCGACTTCCATCTGGCGGGTGACGATGCGGCGCGAGTTCTCCGCGCTGGCCATGGTGTCCTGCGCCAGCGCCAGATTGCTGTTGTCCGCGGCGAGCGTTATCCACGCGGTGGTCAGATCGGCGATCATCGTCAGACGCGTATTCTGGGCGGTGAATTCGCTGGCAAGCCAGGTTTCCCGCGCCGCGCGCGTCAGGCTTTGGTTCTTGCCAAACAGATCCAGCTCGAAGCTGGAAACCGCGCCGTCGGCTTCCGCTGACGAGGTGAGGCCGCTGGCCACCGTTTTACTGCGGGTATGGCTCAGCTCGGCGTCGAGGGTCGGAAACAGCGAGGCGCGGGTTTCGCCAAACTGGGCGCGCGCGGCTTCAATATCGGCCAGCGCTTTCTGCACGTCGCGGTTGCTGGTCAAGGCGATGTTCACCACTTTTTTGAGGCGAGCGTCATTCACTACCTGCTGCCAGTCGCTGACTACCGCGGTTGCCTCGCCGTGGCTACCCGGCAGGGTCGCCGGGACAGGCGCGGCCGGACGTTCATAGTGCGGGTCGAGAGAGACGCAGCCCGCCGTCAGGAGCGCAACAAAAACGAAGGTAAAACGAAACATAACTTACTCCTGAGAAGAACGATGGCGGGTGAAGAAACGTTTCACCAGCACAAAGAACAGCGGCACGAAGAACACCGCCAGCAGCGTCGCGGTCAGGGTGCCGCCGATAATCCCGGTACCGATCGCCACGCGGCTATTGGCCCCGGCTCCGGTGGCGATCGCCAGCGGCAGCACCCCGGCAATAAACGCCAGCGAGGTCATCACAATAGGGCGTAGACGGGTCTGCGCGGCGCGCATGGCGGCACGCGACAGGGAGTAGCCCTCTTCCACCGCCGATTCAGCGAATTCGACGATCAGAATGGCGTTCTTCGACGACAGGCCGATGGTGGTTAATAGCGCCACCTGGAAGTAAACGTCATTGCTCAGACCGCGCATCCACGCCGCCAGCGCCGCGCCGAGCAGCCCAAGCGGGATCACCATGATCACCGAGAACGGTACCGACCAGCTCTCATACAGCGCCGCGAGGCACAGGAAGACCACCAGAATCGAGATAGCGTAGAGGCTCATCGCCTGGCCGCTGGCGAGTTTTTCCTGCAGCGACATGCCGCTCCACGCCCAGGTGGTACCGGCGGGCAGGTTATTGGCTAAGGCCTCCATCTTGTCCATTGCCGCGCCGGAGCTGAAGCCGCTGGCGTTCTCACCCTGGATTTCAAAGGCGGCGGAACCGTTGTAGCGCACCAGGCTTTCCGGACCGTATTGCCAGCGGGTGGTGGCGAAGGCGGAGAACGGCGTCATGCTGTCGTCGCTGCCGCGCACAAACCATTTACCGAGGTCGGACGGCACGGCGCGGGCGTCGCTTTCGCCCTGGATATAGACCTTCTTCACGCGACCGCGATCGATAAAGTCGTTAACGTAGGTCCCCCCCCAGGCGCTGGAAAGGGTATCGGTGACATCGCTTAACGACAGCCCGAGCGACACGGCTTTGTTATTATCGATATCCACCTGCAGCTGCGGCATTTGCGGCAGATCGTTGGCGCGTACCGACTGCAGCTCGGTACTTTGATTCGCCGCGGCCAGCAGCTGGCTGCGCATTTTCATCAGGCTATCGCGATCGGTGCCGCCGCTGGCCATCAGTTCAAAGGTGAAGCCGTTGCTCTGCCCCAGGCCATCTACCGACGGCGGGGTCATGGCGAACAGGGTGGCGTCGCGAATGCTGCCGAGCTCTTTGGTGGCGCGCAGGGCGATGGCCTGAGCGGTATTTTCTTCGCCTTTACGTTCGGACCAGTTTTTCAGCGACACGAAGGCCATCCCGGCGTTTTGTCCGCTGCCGCTAAAGCTAAAGCCGTCGACGGTAAAGATCACGTCGGTATTGGCTTTCTCTTTCGTCAGGAACCAGTCGGTGACCTGGCGGCGAACCTCGGCGGTACGTACCGCCGTCGCCCCGGCGGGCAGCGTGTACTGGACCATGATTTCGCCCTGATCCTCCGTCGGCAGGAAGCTGCCCGGCAGTTTCCACATCGCCAGCGCCATGCCGCCGCAAATCAGGACAAAAGCGCCCATCATCATCGCCGAGCGGCGCAGGCCGCCAACAACACGATGCTGATAGCCCTGCTCGGTGCGTCCCCACAGGCGGTTAAAGGCGCCGAAGAAGCCTTTGGTATGCGGTTTAGAATGGCTCAGCAGCGCGCCGCACAGCGCCGGGGTTAAGGTTAAGGCGACTACCACGGAGAGCATCATCGCCGAGATAATGGTCACCGAGAACTGGCGATAAATCACCCCGGTTGAGCCGCCGAAGAAGGCCATCGGCAGGAACACTGCCGAGAGCACCAGGGCAATGGCGATCAGCGCGCCGGAGATTTCGCCCATCGATTTTTCGGTGGCTTCGCGGGCGGGCAGCCCCTCGTCGCGCATGATACGCTCGACGTTTTCCACCACCACGATGGCGTCATCCACCAGCAGGCCTATCGCCAGCACCATCGCAAACAGCGTCAGGGTGTTGATGGAGTAGCCGAACAGCGCCAGCACGCCGAAGGTGCCCAGCAGCACGACCGGAACCGCCACCGCCGGGATCAGCGTGGCGCGGAAGTTTTGCAGGAACAGATACATCACGCAGACCACGAGGATAATCGCCTCGAACAGCGTCTGAATCACATCCTCCACCGAAATTTTGATGAACTCGGTGCTGTCTTTCGGGTAGGCGATATCGTAACCCTGCGGCATCTGACGCTGGAACTCGGCAATCTTGTTTTTCACCAACGTCGCGGTATTCAGGGCGTTAGCGCCCGGCGCCATCATCACCGCGATCCCGGCAGCCGGATGGCCGTTGAGATTGGCGGAGGCGGTGTAATCTTCGCTGCCCATCTCAACGCGGGCGACGTCGCTCAGGCGCACCACCGAACCGTCGCTCTTGCTCTTGACGATAATCTCTTTGAACTGGGCGACGGTTTGCAGCCGCGACTGGGCACGCACGGTGGCGGTCAGCTGCTGCGCGTTGGAGGCGGGTAGCGCGCCGATTTTACCGGCGGACACCTGCACGTTCTGCGCCTCAATGGCCGATTGCACATCGGATGGCATCAGCGAATAGGAGGCCAGTTTGGTCGGGTCCATCCAGATGCGCATGGCGTATTCCGCGCCGAACACCTGCAGGCTGCCGACGCCTTCAATACGCGCCATCGGATCCTGCATGTTGCTGACCAGCCAGTCGGAGATGTCGGAGCTGGTGGCTTTGTTGTTTTTGTCATACACCGCGAGGATCAGCAGGAAGCTGCTCTGCGATTTCTCCACCGTTACGCCGGACTGCTGAACTTCGCTCGGCAGACGGGATTCCGCCTGCTGCACTTTGTTCTGCACCTGAACCTGGGCGGTATCCGGATCGGTACCCTGCTCAAAGGTGACGGTAATGCTGACCGAGCCGTCGGAGCTGCTGGTGGATGTAAAGTAGAGCAGGTTGTCCAGTCCGGTGAGCTGCTGCTCAATAACCTGGGTGACGCTGTTTTCCAGGGTTTCCGCAGAGGCCCCGGTGTAGGTGGCGGAGATTTTTATCGCCGGCGGGGCGACGTCAGGATACTGGGCGACCGGCAGGGTGCGGATAGCCAGAATCCCGGCGAGCATAATCAGAATGGCGATAACCCAGGCGAAGACCGGGCGTCGCACGAAGAAACGGGAGAACATCAGGCGTTGCCTCCGTCATTTTTGACTTCGGCGGCTTTGACCTGCTGGCCCGGCGCCACTTTGCCGGTTCCTTCGACAATCAACCTGTCGCCGCTCTTCAGGCCGTTGACGATAAGCCATTTGTCGCCGTAGGTTTCGCCGGTTTCCACGCTGCGCTGTTCAACCTTGTTATTAGCGTCAACCACCAGCGCGGTGGCATCGCCTTTGGCATCGCGGGTGATGCCCTGCTGCGGGGCGAGGATCGCATCGTTCATGATGCCTTCGTCTATGCGGGCGCGAACGAACATCCCCGGCAGCAGCACGTGCTGCGGATTGGGAAAGACCGCGCGCAGCGTGACCGAGCCGGTCGATTCATCCACCGCCACTTCGGTCAGCGCCAGGCGACCTTTTTCGCTGTAGGTGCTGCCATCTTCAAGAGTCAGGGTGACGTTAAGGGTATCGCTGTTGCTTGCCAGGCTTTGCTTACGCAGGCGCAGCAGATCGACGCTGGATCGGGTGAGATCGACGTACATCGTATCCAGGCCGCGGATCGTCGCCAGCGCGGTATCCTGATCGGCGGACACCAGCGCGCCCGGCGTGACGGAAGAGATCCCGATGCGCCCGGCAATCGGTGCGGTCACGGTGGTCCAGTTCAGGTTGATGCGCGCGCTTTCCAGCGCCGCTTTTTTCGACTCGACGCTGGCCTTATCCTGGTTACATGTCGCTATCGCGTCATCGGCGTCCTGACGGGAGACGCCGTTATCTTTGACCAGCACCGCGTAGCGCTGGGCTTTTTGGCAATCGGCGATGACCAGCGCCTGGGCCTGTTTTAGCGATGCGGCGGCTTCGTTAAACGTCGCGCGATAGCTTGACGGGTCGATTTGGTACAGCGCCTGTCCGGCTTTGACCATATCGCCCTCGGTAAACAGGCGTTTTTGCACGATCCCGCCGACCTGCGGGCGCACTTCGGCGCTAAGCGAGGCGGTGGTGCGTCCGGTCAGGCTGCTCACCACCGGGACAGGCTGGCCGTGCAGGGTAACGACACCCACTTCCTGCGTCATCTGCTGCGGGGAAGCGTTTTGCGCATTATCGCACCCGCTAAGGAGAAATAATGCTGCTGCGATGGGGGCTAAAGTATATTTCATTATATTTTCTCAGGATGAACGACGTCCGCCCCGCAAATTCACTGGCGGGGTGATGGGCCGGGCGATGATGCATCTCCGGGCAAGCACAAATAACCCAATGGGAAATAAATATTCCTGTTTGCAGTAAATAACTCGGTGAATACCGCTATTGATTAAGCGGTTTTTCCGAGATTTTCCCGTGCGGCGAATACGGCATCAGACGGCGGTTACAGGCTCTGAACCGAGCGATAACGCCTGCTACAGGGCATTACTTGTGGGGTTCTCCATGGTTTTTGGTTTTGAGAATGATCGTTCTCATTTTTCCCCATTATACGTCTGTACCGAATGATGGGAAGGTTTTTTACACAAAATTTAGTGCAGGGAATTTAGTCAGGAAATAATGGAGAAAAAAAGGATATTTTGTGAAAGTAGGGTGGTGAATGGTCTGTGAAAAATAAAAGATGGAGATAATCAATGACATTAATAATAACAGAGAACATTAATCCCGCCGATCAAGAAGAGCTGCTGGCGGGGCTACGAGAATACAATCTGCGCTTTCTGGACCCGGCTCAGTTCGGCGAGCTGGGCGTTTATTCACGCGATGACGCTGGCGCGATGCGCGGCGGGTTGATCGGCAAACGCAAGGGCAGCTGGCTGTGTATTGACTATCTGTGGGTCAGCGAAGCCTCGCGCGGCAGCGGCCTTGGCAGCGAGCTGATGCATGAAGCGGAAAACCAGGCGCGGGCGCGCGGCTGCAGCCACGTGCTGGTGGATACGTTCAGCTTTCAGGCGCTGCCGTTTTATCAGAAGCTGGGCTATCAGCTGCAGATGTCGCTGCCGGATTTTCCGCACGTGGGCATGCAGCGCCACTATTTGTCGAAAGTATTGTAAGCCGGGCCTCAGGAGACCCTCCCGGAGGCGGCGCTGTGCGCCTGTCCGGGCTACCCGAACGCAGGCGGCTGTGGAGCGGATTGAATCCCGCGGATGGCGGCTGTCGCCTTATCCGGGCTACCCGATCGCAGGCGGCTGTGAACCTGTAGCCCGGCTAAGCGCAGCGCGAGCCGGGGGAATTAGCCGCCGATCCCCCGGCCTATCAGGGCCAGGGCGTGGCTGACAATCATCTTCCGGTCTACCGATTGCAACCGCGAATCGGTGTGGGTGCGGGAAAACGGCACCAGCACCAGGCTTATCAGGGTGGTAAACAGCAGCTCCGGGGAGAGCGCCGGATTAAGCTTACCCTCCCGCTGCCAGCGGCGCACCGTCTCCAGCATCTTGTGGTACTTCTCATCGCCAAAACGCGCGTGCATATGCTGGCGCAGCACCGGCATCTCGCCGATGATCTCCTGCATCCACAGCGGCGCGAACCACGCGTTTTTCTCCGCCATGGCCGCCAGGGTTTCAATAAGCAGCGTAAAAGCGGTGACCGGATCGTCGCCGTGCGCGACAAAAATTTGTCCGATCTCGCTGCGTAGCGGCATAAAGCGCTCTTCGACCAGCTTTTCCACCAGCGCTTCGCGCGAGCTGAAATAGTAGTGCAGCATCGCGGGCGTTACCCCCGCCTCTTTGGCGATGGCGTTCAGCGAAATGCGGGCGATCCCGTGGCGCGCAAACAGCGCCAGGGCAATATCCATCAGCTGTTCGCGGTTGGCGGAGCCGGATTTCTGCCCGCGCGGGCGACCGGGACGACGCGGGGCTTCGTTGTCTTTTTGTGCTGACATCCTGTGGCGATCCCTTGACCAGATTCATCATTTCCCTAAATATTAATTATGCATTTAATTAATTTCAAGCGAGTGATGCTATGACATCTGAAATCGCCAGCCAACCGGCGGTGCCCTCGATCCGCCTGCTCTTCAGCGCCCTGCTGCTGGTGATGCTGCTCTCGGCGCTGGATCAGACTATCGTTTCCACCGCGCTGCCGACCATCGTCGGCGAGCTCGGCGGGCTGGATAAGCTCTCCTGGGTGGTCACCGCCTACATCCTGAGTTCGACCATCGCGGTGCCGCTGTACGGTAAATTCGGCGATCTGTTCGGGCGCAAAATCGTTCTGCAGGTGGCGATTGTGCTGTTTCTTGCCGGTTCCGCCCTCTGCGGGCTGGCGCAAAATATGACCCAGCTGGTGCTGATGCGCGGCCTGCAGGGGCTGGGCGGCGGCGGCCTGATGGTGATCAGCATGGCGGCGGTGGCTGACGTCATCCCGCCGGCGAATCGCGGCCGCTATCAGGGTCTGTTCGGCGGCGTCTTTGGTCTGGCGACGGTAATCGGGCCGTTAATCGGCGGCTTCCTGGTGCAGCACGCCTCCTGGCGCTGGATTTTTTACATCAACCTGCCGCTGGGGCTGTTTGCGCTGCTGGTGATCGGTGCGGTTTTTCACAGCAGCAACAAGCGCAGCCAGCACCAGATCGACTGGCTGGGGGCGATTTACCTCAGCATGGCGCTGCTGTGCATCATCCTGTTTACCTCCGAGGGCGGCAGCGTCCGCGCGTGGAGCGACCCGCAGCTCTGGTGCATCCTGGCGTTTGGCCTGGTCGGGATCGTCGGCTTTATTCATGAAGAGCGGCTGGCCAGCGAGCCGATTATTCCGCTCTCCTTATTCCGCAACCGCAGCTTTTTGCTGTGCAGCCTGATTGGCTTTGTTATCGGCATGGCGCTGTTCGGCTCGGTGACCTTCCTGCCGCTCTATTTGCAGGTGGTCAAAGAGGCGACGCCGACCGAGGCGGGCCTGCAGCTGATCCCGCTGATGGGCGGCCTGCTGCTGACCTCGATCGTCAGCGGGCGCATCATCAGCCGCACCGGCAAGTATCGCGTATTTCCGATTATCGGCACCCTGCTGGGGGTCGTCGGCATGGTGCTGCTGACGCGCATCACCATCCACTCCGCGATGTGGCAGCTGTACCTGTTTACCGGCGTGCTGGGGGCGGGCCTGGGGCTGGTGATGCAGGTGCTGGTGCTGGCGGTACAGAACGCGATGCCCGCGCAGATGTACGGCGTGGCGACCTCCGGGGTCACGCTGTTTCGATCGATTGGCGGTTCCATCGGCGTGGCGCTGTTTGGGGCGGTGTTTACTCACGTGCTGCAAAGCAATCTCCAGCGCCTGCTGCCGGAAGGCGCGCAGCTGCCGAGGGCGCTGAACCCGGCGGCAGTGCAGAACCTGCCGGCGGAGATCCGCCTCGATTATCTGGATGCCTTCGGGTCCGCTATCCATGCGGCGTTTCTGATGGCGGCCTGCATTATGGCGGTGGCGTTTGCCCTCTCCTGGCTACTGAAAGAAGCGCCGCTGAAAACCGGCACACGCTAGACGGCGGCGGCAATACGCAGCAGCGCCCGACGCAGAGCCGGCGCGGCGAAATCGATAAATTTACGCAGCTTAAGCGGAGCCAGATCCCGCGAGGTGTACAGCAGGTGCACCGGTGCAGGCTCTGGTTCCATCGCCTGCAGGAGCAGCTTCAGCTCGCCGCGGGCCAGGCCGTCGATCGCCTGGTAATGCAGCAGGCGCGCCACGCCGGCCCCCAGGCGGGCGGCGTCGGCGGCGCTCTCCGGCGTGGTCAGCGACAGCACCGGCTGCAGCGCCCCCAGCCGGTCCTCCGCCTCTTCGGCGTTAAAGCGCCAGCCGCGATAAGGCATCGGCGATTCAATACGAATGATCGGTAGCGCGGCCAGCTCGCGCGGGCGTTCGGGTATGCCGTGTTTTTCCAGCAAAGCCGGGTGCGCGCAGGTCACAATGCGCATCTCGCCCAGCCGGGTGGCCACCATCCCGCTGTCCGGCAGCGTGCCGATACGCACCGCTAAATCAATATGATCGCCCACCAGATCGGCGTTGCGGTCGCTAAGCAGTAAACGGACGCGAATCTGCGGGTAGCGGGCGAGAAAATCCGTCACCACCGGCAAAACATGCTGACGACCGAACATGGTTGGGGCTGAGAGAACCAGTTCGCCTTTTGGCTCCTGATATTCGCCCGCCGCCCGGCGCTCGGCGTTCTCCACCTCTTCGAGAATGCGCCGCGCGGCGGCGACATAATCGACGCCGGCATCGGTCAGCGTCAGCTTGCGGGTGGTGCGGATCATCAGGCGCACGCCGAGGGTATTTTCCAGTTCGCCAATCTGGCGGCTAACGGTGGTCAGGGGCATATTCAGCGCCCGCGCCGCCGCCGACAAACTGCCGAGTTCGGCCACTTTCACCAGCAGCGCCATCGCGCTGAGTCGGTCCATAATTATCCCGTTTTACGGAAAGATGATTGTCATATTGCCACTATTATCTTTTCTGCCAGCACAGTCCATGATGAGTTACGCCGCAACGCATCGGGAGGACCTATGCCAGCAGAATTTCTTGATATCGCCATGACGCCGGACGTGATGGATGTCCAGCATGAAATGGGCAGCGATGAGCTGTGGCAGTCGCCGCATCGCCAGCGCCGGGGTGAGCGCTTCGGCGCCAGCGAGGAGGCGATGATTGCCACCCGCGACAGCTTCTATCTGGCTACCCTTTCGCAAACCGGCTGGCCCTATATTCAGCATCGCGGCGGCCCGGTGGGCTTTTTGCATCTGCTGGATGAAACCACCCTGGCGATGGCGGATTTTTCCGGTAATCGCCAGTACATCACCACCGGCAACCTGCGCGGCAGCGATCGGGCCTGTCTGTTTTTGATGGATTACCCGCGCCGTGCCAGGCTGAAAATCTACGCCACCGTAGAGGTTGTGGCGGTGGATGCCGACCCGCAGCTGCTGGCGCAGGTCGCGCCGGAGAACTATCGGGCCCGGATTGAGCGCATCTACCGTTTCCACTTACAGGCTTTTGACTGGAACTGCCCGCAGCATATTACCCCCCGCTACACAGCCCGGCAGGTGGCGGAGTATAGCCAGACGCTGCAACAGCGTATTGACGAACTGGAGCGGGAAAATCAGCGCCTGCAGCAGCTTATATACCCAAAATAATTCGAGTTGCTTAAAGGCGGCAAGGGAGTGAGTCCCCAGGAGCATAGATAACTATGTGACTGGGGTGAACGAGTGTAGCCAACACATAAGCAACTTGAAGTATGAAGGGTATTCATACAGGAGATTCATGATGACCGAACAACGTCCGCCTCTGCCGCCGTTCACCCGCGAGAGTGCCGCACAAAAAGTCCGTGCCGCTGAAGATGGCTGGAACAGCCGCGATGCCGCTAAGGTCGCGCTGGCCTATACCGTCGAGAGCGAATGGCGTAACCGCAGCGAATTTGTTCACGGCAGAACGCAGATTATCGACTTCCTGCAGCGCAAATGGCGTAAAGAGCAGGAGTACCGGCTGATTAAGGAACTGTGGGCGTGGAGCGATAACCGTATTGCGGTACGCTTTGCCTATGAGTGGCACGACGACAGCGGCAACTGGTTTCGTTCCTACGGCAACGAGAACTGGGAATTTGATCGGCACGGCCTGATGCAGACGCGCTACGCCTGCATCAACGATCTGCCCATCACCGAGAGCGAGCGTCTGTTTCACTGGCCCCTGGGCCGTCGCCCGGACGATCACCCGGGGCTGAGCGAGCTGGGGCTGTAAGGCGCGTCCCCGTTCTGCGCAGCGAGCCTCACCGTTGAAGAGATCCCCGGAGGCGGCGCTGCGCACCTGTCCGGGCTACTCGATCGCAGCCGACGGTGAACCCGTAGCCCGGGCAGGCGCATCGCGCCTGCCCCCGGGAGAAAGGGGGAAGATGATTTTATTTCCGGTTGCGGTTTTTGCGTTTAAAACCCCAGCACAAAGTCGTTATAGTTTCAGACGAAAAAATAATAACGATTTCTATGGACTGACGGGGTGATAACAATGAAATTGCGTTTACGGACAGCCGCCGCCGTGGTGCTGGCGGGCCTGCTGCTGGCGGGCTGCGACCAGAAGGGCAGCGATGCGAAACACATTAAAGTCGGCGTCATTAACGGCGCGGAACAGGATGTGGCGGAAGTGGCGAAGAAAGTGGCTAAAGAGAAATATGGCCTCGACGTGGAGCTGGTGGGCTTTAGCGGCTCGCTGCTGCCGAATGAGTCCACCAACGCCGGCGATCTGGACGCCAACGTCTTTCAGCATCGCCCGTTCCTCGAACAGGATAATAAAGCCCACAACTATCGCCTGGTGGCGGTAGGCAACACTTTCGTCTTCCCGATGGCGGGCTACTCGCGCAAAATAAAATCCGTCGCCGAGCTGAAAGACGGCGCGACCATCGCCATTCCGAACGACCCGACCAACCTGGGCCGCGCGCTGCTTCTGCTCCAGCAGGAAAAGCTGATTACCCTCAAAGCGGGCACCGGCCTGCTGCCGACGGCGGTTGATATCATTGACAACCCGCATCACCTGAAAATTATGGAGCTGGAAGGAGCACAGCTGCCGCGCGTCATCGACGACCCGAAGGTCGACGTGGCGATCATCAGCACCACCTACCTGCAGCAGACCGGCCTTTCCCCGGTGCGCGACGGTATCTTTATTGAAGATAAAAACTCGCCCTATGTGAACATTATCGTGACCCGCGAAGACAACAAAGACGCGGAAAACGTCAAAGCGTTTATCCAGTCCTACCAGTCGCCGGAGGTGGCGAAGGCGGCGGAGACGATCTTCAACGGCGGCGCGGTGCCCGGCTGGTAATCACTCACACAAGGAGACGTGGCGATGACCCGGCAACGCCAGGCTGATTTGCTGCTCATAGCCGCGACGGTTATCGCCGCCTGCGGATGGATTTTTTCCCGTGAAGCGATTGCCGGCATGCCGGTTTTCGCTTTCCTCGGCCTGCGCTTTTTCTTCGCCGCGCTGCTGCTGCTGCCTTTCTGCCGCGGCCTTCGCATCGAGAGGCAGCAGTGGCCGCGCATGATTATCAGCGGCCTGTGGTTTGCGCTAAACCTGTGCCTGTGGATCTACTCGGTATCAACGACCCCGTCGCTGGGCGAAGGGGCGTTTATCATGAGCCTGTCGATGCTGTTCGTGCCGCTTACCGCATGGGTGATGATGAAGGCGCGGCCGGCGCGGGCCTACTGGGAGTGCCTGCCGATTGCGGTTGTCGGTCTCGGCTTACTCAGCCTGCATATGCCAATTGCGTTTCACCCCAGCCAGGGCTGGTTCCTGTTGACCGCGCTGGTGCAATCGATCTGGTTTTGCTACACCAGCAAAAGCGCCCGCGAGGTGCCGCTGATACCGCTGACCACCGTGCAGCTCGGCATTACCGGCATTGTCGGACTGGGGATCTCCGCCGCCGTTGAAAGCTGGACTCAGCCGTTTACCCTGCCGACCTTCGGCTGGCTGCTCGCCAGCATCGTTATCGCCACCAGCCTGCGCTTCGGCCTGCAAATGAAGGGGCAGAAGTACGCGGCGGTCGCCAGCGCGGCGATTATTATGGTGCTGGAACCGCTGCTGACGGTGATTGCCGCCGCGCTGTGGTACGGCGAACAGCTACCGCTGCAGAAAATTATCGGCGGCCTGCTGATCCTCGTCGCTCAGCTGTGGTTCCGCTGGCGGATGCTGAAGCCGCTACGCTAAACCGGTGCGCCGCTGCGCCATCAGATGCAGCAGCGGCACCAGCGATAGCCCGTCCGGCATCTCGCCGCGGGCGATCAGCTGGCCTATCTCTTCGAGGGTAAACCAGCCAGTTTCCATCACTTCATCCTGATCTTCATCCATTCCCACCCAAGTCAAATCGTGGGCCAGCCAGGTAATAAACAGCTGGTCGCTGCTGCCGTAGGAGGGGTTATAGCGGATAATTTCGTCGGCGCGCTGCGCCTGCCAGCCGGTCTCTTCCCGCAGCTCGCGCAGGGCCGCCGCGCGCGGGTCTTCGCCTTCATCGACGCCGCCGGAAGGAATCGCCCACACCACCCGATCGATCAGGTAACGGTAGTGGCGAATCAGCAGCACTTTGTCATCCTGCATCGCCACAATCCCCACCGCCGGGCGAGGATAGTGAATGGAGTAAAAATCCCGCCGATCGCCGGGCGCCATATCAATTCCGACCTTGCGCATGCTGAACCATGGGGTGTCTGCCAGAACCTCGACATCGTGCATATCGGCGGAGGTGAGTTTCTTTTTCATCGTAGCCACTGTTCCTCAAAGTTGAGCGTTCAGCACACCATAGCCGGGAGCCGATGGCAACCGTCGCAGATTGGCCCGATTTCATCGTTCATTGCCCAAACGCCCATATTGCGCCAGGCTTGTGGGACGTACGATGTTCAGCAGATGACCGCAAAGAGGAATGAACATCATGAAAATCACCCATGTGCGTAATGCCACCCAGCTTATTGATTATGCGGGTAAAAAGTTTCTGATTGACCCGATGCTTTCTGCCAAAGGCGCCTGGGCGGGCTTTGCCGGTACCGCGCGCAGCGAGTTGCGTAACCCGCTGGTGGAACTGCCTTTTTCCATCGAAACGATCGTTGACGTGGATGCGGTTATCGTCACCCACACTCATCAGGATCACTGGGACGAGGCGGCGATCGCCGCGATCCCCAAAACCCTGCCGGTTTATGTCCAGCATGATGCCGACGGACAGCTGCTGCGCGGCCAGGGCTTTTGCGATATTCGTCTGCTCTCTGAGGACAGCGCGTTTGCTGACGTTGCGCTGGTGAAAACCACCTCGGGCCAGCACGGCAGCGACCGCACTTATGCGGTGCCGGCAATGGCCGAGCGCCTGGGCGAAGCCTGCGGCGTGGTGCTGCGCCATCCGCAGGAGAAAACCCTATGGCTGGTGGGGGACACCATCTGGCGCGATGCAGTGGAAGCCGACATGCTCAGGCTGCGCCCTGACGTGGTGGTGCTGAATGCCGGGTATGCGCACGTCATCGGTTTTGGGCCGATCATCATGGGCAAAGAGGATGTGCTGAAGGCGCACTTCGTCCTGCCGGAAGCCAAAATCGTCGCCAGCCATATGGATGCGGTGAACCACTGTCTGCTGAGCCGCGATGAGCTGCGCCAGTACGTGGCTGACAATCAGATTGCCGAAGCGGTCAGCATCCCGCAGGATGGGGAAAGTATGGTCTTTTAGAAGCGGAGTGGGCGATGAAACTCACGGAAGTGGCGATTGTGGCGGTGGACGGGTTTAGCCCGTTTCACTACTCGGTGCCCTGTATGCTGTTTGGCGATACGGTCTCGGAAACCAAACGCTTTAACTTGCATATTTGCGCCGAACGGCCGGGGCTGCTCAGCGCCCGCGACGGCTTCGCGCTGAACGCCAGCGGCGATTTTTCCCTCCTGGCGCAGGCGGATATCGTGGTGGTGCCTTACTGGGGGGCGGTGAATCAGCGCCCACCGCAGCCGCTGCTTGACGGCCTGGTTCGCGCGCGCAATAACGGTGCGCAGATCGTCGGCCTGTGCCTCGGGGCGTTTGTACTCGGCTACGCCGGGCTGCTGGACGACAGGCGCGCGGCGACCCACTGGGAGTTCGAGCAGGATTTTCAGCGCCTGTTTCCACAGGTGCGGCTGGATATCAACGCGCTGTACGTTGACGATGAGGGGATTATCACCTCGGCGGGCACCGCGGCGGCGCTCGACTGCTGCCTGTATCTCATTCGCCAGCGTTTTGGCAGCCTTGTCGCCAATCAGATCGCCCGGCGGATGATCGTCCCGCCGCACCGTGAGGGCGGCCAGGCGCAGTTTATCGCCCAGCCGGTACCCAAAAACACCCGCGACGCGCGGATAAACGGCCTGCTTGAGTATCTCCAGCAGCACATCCGCGAACCGCATAATCTCGACTCGCTGGCGCAGGTGGCGGCGATGAGCCGCCGGACCCTGACCCGCCATTTCGCCAAAGCGACCGGCATGGGCATCGCCGACTGGCTGGCCGCCGAGCGCCTGCGGCGCAGCCAGATCCTGCTGGAGGCCGGGGATTTACCGGTCGGGCAGGTGGCGGAGGAAGTGGGCTATCGCTCCGCCGTAACCTGGCGCCAGCAGTTTAAAGCGCGCTTTGGCGTCAGCCCGGCGGAGTGGCGGCGCACCTTTCGTCGCGGGGCTTAGCCGCCGAGCGTGGCGCTGTCGATGACGAAGCGGTATTTCACGTCGCCTTTAATCATCCGCTCCCAGGCCTCGTTAATCTGGTCGCCGCGAATCAGCTCTATATCGGCGACGATACCGTGCTCGGCGCAGAAATCGAGCATCTCCTGGGTTTCCGGAATGCCGCCGATCATCGACCCGGCAATTGACCGGCGGCGGAAGATTAGATTAAACACTTCCGGCGAGGGATGCGGCGTGGCGGGCGCGCCCACCAGCGTCATGGTGCCGTCGCGCTTGAGCAGGGTGGTGAAGGCATCGAGGTTATGCGGCGCCGCCACGGTGTTGAGTATGAAGTCGAAGCTCTTCAGGTGGGCGGCCATTTCGTTTTCGTTGCGCGAGACCACCACTTCGTCCGCGCCCAGCTCCCGCGCCGCGTCACGCTTGGATTCCGAGGTGGTAAAGGCCACCACGTGGGCGCCCATGGCGTGGGCCAACTTGATGCCCATATGCCCCAGCCCGCCAATGCCCACGATGCCGACTTTTTTGCCCGGTCCGACGTTCCAGTGGCGTAGCGGCGAGTAAGTTGTGATGCCCGCGCACAGCAGCGGCGCGACGGCGGCCAGCTGCTCTTTGGGATGGCGGACGCGCAGCACGTAGCGCTGATGCACAACGATCTGCTGGGAGTAACCGCCGAGCGTGTGGCCGGGCGCGTCCTGCGTCGGGCCGTTATAGGTGAGCACCATACGATCGCAATAGTTTTCCAGCCCGTCCCGGCACTCCTCGCACTCTTTACAGCTGTCGACCATACAGCCGACGCCCACCAGATCGCCAACGGCGTGGCCGGAGACCCGGCTGCCTACGGCGGTCACCCGGCCGACGATTTCATGGCCCGGCACGCAGGGATAGAGCGTCCCTGCCCACTCGGAGCGGGCCTGGTGTACATCCGAGTGGCAGACGCCGCAATAATCAATGGCGATCTGCACATCGTCCGGCCCCGGTTCGCGGCGGGTGATGGCCATAGACCCTAACGGCTGGCTGGCCGAGTTCGTTCCAATAGCGTTGATCTGCATAGCAAAACCTCTTCTACATAACGGCGTTGAATAAAACGGAGGGGGAGAGCGTTTTTTGAGCGGCAGGATCAAGCGTAGCCTGGTTGAGGCGCGATGGGTGGGGGAGAGCTCAAAGGGTTAAAGATGGGCTCACCCCCGCAAACGGAGTACAGAAAATATCAGGGCGCGACGGGCGTCAGATAATCCAGCCGCAGCGGCCCGGCAAGCAGGCTATCCATCTGCGCAATAAAATCCTGGAAGTGCGGCAGGGTGATATGCGCGTCCAGCGCTTCCTGATTGCGCCAGGATTCGCGCATATAGAACGTATCCGGCGCATCGCGCAGCTGAAACAGGGCGTAATCGAGGTTGCCTGGCTCCTGACGCGTCGGCAGCAGCAGCGCCCGCAGGGCCTGGCGCAGCGCGTCGCTGCGGCCCGGTTTCGCCGTCAGCACCGCGAGAAGTGAAATCACCTCGCCGCTCATCTTAAAAACCCTCCAGCACGATTTTGCCCACCGAGCGCCCGGTTTCCAGCTGCGCGTGCGCTTTTTGCAGATTGGCGGCGGTGATGGCGCCGTAGTGCTCGCCGAGGGTGGTCTTAATGGTGTTGTCGTCTATCAGCGCCGCCACGCGGGTCAGCAGCTGATGCTGGGCGATCATGTCCGGCGTGTCGAACATCGAGCGGGTAAACATAAATTCCCAGTGCAGGGAGATGCTTTTCGCCTTCAGCGGCACCACGTCGAGGGTTTCCGGGTCGTCAATGAGCGCCAGCTTGCCCTGCGGTGCGAGAGCGGCGATCAGCTGCGGATAGTGCTGGTCGGTATTGGTCAGGCTGGCGACGTGGGTCACCGCTTTGACGCCAATCCGCGCCAGCTCTTCGGCGAGCGGTTTGCTGTGATCGATAACATGATGCGCGCCCGCTTCCCGTACCCATTTCTGGCTTTCCGGACGCGAGGCGGTGCCAATGACCGTCATACCGGTGAGCTTGCTGGCGAGCTGGGTCAGTATCGAACCGACGCCGCCCGCCGCGCCGACGATCAGCAGCGTGTCACCCGCGTTGCCGCCTTCCTCTACGCCAAGACGGTGGAACAGCAGCTCCCAGGCGGTAATGGCGGTGAGCGGCAGCGCGGCGGCGGCGGCATTATCCAGAGAACGCGGTTTGCGGGCGACGATGCGCTCATCCACTAACTGAAACTCGCTGTTGCTGCCAGGACGGCCCAGCGCGCCGGCGTACCACACTTCATCTCCCGCGGCGAACAGCGTCACCGCGCTGCCGACGGCTTTCACCACGCCCACCGCGTCCCAGCCCAGCACGCGCGGGGTATCGGCGTTAAACCCGGCGCGGACTTTGGTATCCACCGGGTTGACGGAAATAGCCTTCACTTCAACCAGCAGGTCATGTCCCTCGGCAACCGGCTGCGGCAGCTCGATGTCGGTTAAAAAAGGAATATTGCTGCCTTCTGCCGCCGCGCGGGTAATGGCGATCGCTTTCATACACTCTCCGGTTTTGAATAAGGTTCATCGTTTGAATGTATTGAGGATAGACCGCGGCACGCGGGGGAAAAATGGCCCGACGGCGATAACAGTTATATTGAAAAAGTGAAAATCAGCGGACGCGATAAAAATCGAGCATCACGCCGTCCTGCGTGCGGCCGCCGGAACAGATAAACAGCGAGGTGGTCAGCCAGCGCAGCGCAGGCGCATCCACTTCAAAAGTCGGTACGGTACGAAAATAGATAGCTTCCGGTGGAATATCGCTAAAGAAGCGTATATCGTCGCCGAAAAGACACTCTATGTACTCTTCGGGTAGGCGGCGAATGCCGTTGTTTTCGATGTATACGGTGCCTTCTTCCACGTGTAATGCATAGCGGGCGGAGAGGCGGCAGGTGCCGTCAGGTTCGACGATCTGGCTGTCGACGCCGCCGGGTAAGACGTGGCCGTTAAGCTCACCGCGTACGGTTCCGCTGAGAATAGGGATCAGCTGACGTTTCCCGCTCTGCGGGCTGCGGGAGACGATGACCGGTTTGTCTACCTGAATGGTGAGAGAGAAGCTGTGTTCGAGTTCGGGTGTCATCATTGGTCTCCTTTCTAAGCCACGTTATACCGTTAGTGTAAGGATTTAAAGGTGAAGGGAATAACGCAAACATTGGATGGAAATGATTGGCTGGGGAGATGGAAGTGAACAAAAAACGGCCGCGAGCGCGGCATTATTTGGCGTATTCTGCTGACATAATGCTTTCACACGGACGCGAGGAATAAAGATGAATACGCTATTTCTGATTGGCCCCGGCGGGGTGGGAAAAAGCACGGTTGGAGCGCTGCTGGCGCAGGCGATGAGCTACCGGTTTATCGATCTCGATAGAGAATTTTGCGAGCAGATTTTAAATATTCGCCAATATATTCAGCGCAATGGATACGAGCGCTATGTGCGTGAGAACGCCGCGCTATGCTCTCGCCTGCTGGCGGAGAATCCGCATGAAAAACGAGTGGTGGTGCTCTCCTCGGGATTTCTTGCCACCGATGTCTGCCCGGAGATTGTCGCCGGGAATCGACAGCTTGTGCGGCAGTCCGGGTATTCCATCCTGCTACTGCCTTCAGAGGATATTAATATCGCTACGCGCATAGTGGTCGCGCGCCAGCTGATGCGCGGCTTTGGTCTGGTCAGAGAAAAAGAAGAGATGAAGTTCCGCCAGCGCTTCAGGGAATATTGTGCATTAGACGATTGCCGGGTGGTTTCGTCTGAGGAGCCGGAGAGGGTGGCGGAGCTGGTGCGGGAGAAGGTGGCTGCGGAACAGCGGAAACAAAAAAGCCTGGCGGCGATGCGTGAGCTGAGCGAGCTGTCACAGAAGCTGGGATTGTATAACTAAACGCCATGCAGCGCGGCTCGGTGGGAATTACACAGGCCCAAAGATAATCTCGCATCGCGTAGGCCGGGCAAGGCGCCGCCCGGCAGAAAGGCGCGAACAACAGGCAATTATCTCTCGCACGCGCAAATAAACCCGGCGTTCGCTGGCGCGAATATCGCGGATGCGCTCCAGCATCTCATCGAAATAGTCGGGTACAGCCGATGAACCAACAGGCGGATTTTTTAACCGCTCATCATCCATCACAAACCTTTGATCAGGTATTCCTGGAGCGTCTGGGTTGCCCACTGGCGGAACTGAGTGCCGCGAGGGGAGCGAACGCGATAGCCAACGGCAAGTATCAGAGGCAAACTAAAGTGTTGAACCTGATAATTTTTTCCATCACTGGCAGTTGTTCGGTAAAACCGAACAACTGAATTTTCCTCAAGTTCGCCTTCTTCAAATATATGCTTTATATGCTCGCTGATGGTGGCTTTCGCTTTACCATAGAGTTTGCAGATCATTGCCTGCGAGAGCCAAAGCGTATCGCTTTCAAAGCGGCATTCAACACGTACTTTCCCATCACCGCTGGCAAACATAACGAACTCGCCTATGGGGGACGACGTTAAGTGTTCATTTGCCATATAGCCTCCGGGTTAACCTGCTTTGGTTCGCATAGTATGTCAGAAGAGCATAAATTTCATTAGACGGACGATTAACCCGGCGTCATTTGGCAGCGGCTATCCAGAAGGCGAACATGTCCGGGCGTCAGACGAGATGAAGCGTGTTGTTGACGCTTTTAAAGGATTGCTGAATTTGCAGTAGCTCCGCTTTAAGCATTTCTTCCTTATCGCTCTGCGGCAGCAGCACAATACAGCCATCCATTACCTTAACCGTGAAGCGCTTTCCGGTATCGAACCCCGCTGCGCGTAACCACTTGCCGGAAAGGGTGAGACTTACGAGCTGGTTTAAAGAGCTGGCGAGAAGTGCTAAAGCGAAGGGTATTGAACCGAAAGGCTGATTTTCTGGATAAGTTCACATGGATAAAAATGATTGAACTGGCGGAAGATCACAGGAGTGGTGTTTGGTCAGTAATTTATTGTATTTATTGATTATTATAACTTGTTCTTTTCTTTTTTATACGCATATTTATACATATTTGCTTGACTGACAAGCTATCTATAGATAAAGCACCAGTGACTGATCTCATCTAAAAAACTTTTTTTGGAAAAACTATACACACTGTTCACTACGCATTTTTATATTTAATATTCATGTTGTTACGTTATGAATGGTCGGTGAACAGTGAACACTTTACTGTTCATCCACGCTGGCTATCGGTACAAGCGTTAAAGTCTTCTGTGAGCGAACTGCGGACATTAACGCTGGCATCAGAGGCTGCAAACTTTAGTGGCGATAACTGGCCTCACTACTCTTTTACTAAAAGGTTACTTTAGTATTCAATAGATATCTTGGATATGGGAAATCATCTATATAAAAAATAACATTAAGTATTTTTTTCACTCAATCAGTATCATTAAGATAAATACTAAAGTACTCACAAGATTTTTAAATTCGTTGATGTTATCTTGAACATTAACCAATTATAATTACCTTTCCCACCGATTCAGACCAGTACAACTAAAGCTTCAAACATCGGTACAGCTTTCTGTGCCTGTGTACTTTAACTTGTTTACCCATTTACATGGGATGCCTCAAGGCTTTCAATAAAATGAATCATCGTATTTCTAAAAATGTTCAATTCAACATCACGCATAAAATAAAATTTTGAATTTTCAACAAGATTCTTATTTAAGATATCTTCCAAATCCGTAATAAGAATTGTTTCTTTGTGAATACTGTAAATTGCACTTTTCAGCCCTTCTAGCTTTCCACCAAGATTGGACTTGATTCGATTGTTAATAAACCCATGATTATGCACATAAATATTCCTTAACTCTGTATAAAAAAACCAAATTTTTTCGATATCAGATTTTTCATACCCTATATTATTAGCTAGATTTTCAAACTTTTCAAAAACATTTCCAAGTAGAGATTCCTCTCTAACTTGTCCCTGTTTTGATAAGATATCTTTAAAGGCTGACTCAATAGCACCGTAGAGAAAGATAAATTCCCATACGTTTAATAGACCTTTTATAAGATCGAACCAGTTTTTTGAGGTGGTAGACTTAAGTAGCGTATTTCGATCAATATCGATGTCTTTTTTTGTGTTATCCTCCAGTTGAAGCCCCATGCAGAGTAAGTACATTTCTATCATCTTTTCATTGTTCTCAAAAACATTCTCGACAATTTGATCAATTGTATCTTCTATATGCATAGATTTAAGAGTCTCGGGTTTAGATATAATCACCATCCCTGAGTCAGAATCTTTTCGAATTATTTTTTTATCAAGTAACTCATCACCTAAAACCCTAATCATATCCTCTTTATCATCTTCAATTTTACTTTCCAAATATGATAGTAGTACCTGATTAGTTAATTGGGATATATAAAATACACTATGAAAATGCTTATACCAATCAGGTGAGTTTGAAGTGCTTTTCTTTAAAACTGGAGAGTATGCTGAAATCATTTACAGCTCCCTTACATGATTAATAGTTACGTATTGTACTGGTGTACTTCTCTGATTTTACCAGATAACTAACTAGTGTTGAATTATTTTTAAAAAAAATCAATTAACTATAAACAATCACCGATAACTGCGACCAAAAGTGTACTGCAACATTATTAATATTGTCTGGTATTTTTAATTTTTCCACTATAAGCATCTAAACTACAATGTTTTTTCTTTTTCAGCAATAGACAAACGTGCCTACTGATTTGCGCAAAGTGTGCTTGTTTTATAGGGAAAGCAAATAATACTGTATATTAGTGAATATGAGCAACTTATGTCCGTTTTGGCACTGAGCAGCCTGAACACGTTTAAGAGTAAAAAAGTTTTTTCCGGAAAAACTGTTCACACTGTTCACTCGGTGTTTTTGTTGTTTATTTTCATAGTGTTATCTGGTGAATACTCGGTGAACAGTGAACACTTTACTGTTCACTCTGGCCGGTGAGCAGGCAAAAAAAGACCGGCTGTTGCCGGTCCGGGTAGGTTATGTCGTGGTGGGTTCGTCGCACTTCGGCAGCCAGTCGGCGTTGCTTTCCTCCCTGAGGGCGAGGTTGGTCTGCATACCCTGATTTGTGCGGCGTTTATCGTAATTCAGACCGTACTCCTTGAGCATGGCTGAGAGCCCCTTGCCGAACATGGTCAGGCTGAGCGCGTTCCTGTAGCCGTGGGCCTCCATGTACACCAGATAGGCGTGATACAGATACAGACGCGGCTGGCGCGGGATAATATTGGCGTTCCCCATATACATCCCGTCGGGCTCCGGCAGCGCCTCCAGATAGCCGCAAAAATCAAAGGTCGGGTCAGCGTCGCGTTTAATACTGAGCGCCTCGTCGGAGTTCTGCTGCGACTGGAGCAGCGCGCGGGCACTCATCGGGTCGCTGAACTGCTGCATCAGCTGGCGCACGATGACGGCCAGCTCGCGGGCGATTTTATCCCTGAGCTGCGGGTCGCGCTCCTCCGGGGCTATCTGCTCCGGAAAGTGGATGATTACCCGGCGACGTGACACGCCGCCGCTGCGGTCGGTGAAGCGCATCGGATTGTTGTTCACGGCCAGAATCACCGCCGGAATGTGCGTCGAGTAGGGATTCTGGTATTTCGGGTCAACGGAGACCGCATCACCGCCGGTAATGGCCTTGAGTCCGGCACCGTCCCCGCTCCATTTCTCCTGGTCAGGCAGACGAATGAGCGAGAAGCCAATCAGGGAGGCACGCTTGCGCGGGTCTTCCAGCGTGTCGATATCGGCTGATGTGGCGTTATCCTCTCCGGCCAGCATCGTGGCGATTTCGGCGAGAATACTTTTCCCGCTGCCGCCGGGGCCGGTGACTTCGAGAAAGAGCTGCCAGTCGTAGCGGTTCGCCAGCACCATAAACAGCGCGGCCAGAATCACGTCGCGCTTTGTCGGGTTGCCGCTGGCCGCCCGGTCTAGCCAGCGCCAGAAGTTCGGCGCGTGGGTTTCCAGTGTTTCCCCCTCCACCGGCGGGGTGAAATCCACGTCGCACAGGGTGCGCAGCCAGTGCGATTTGCTGTGCGGGCTGAACAGACCGGTTTGGGTGTCGAGTACCCCGTTGCGAAAACCAATCAGACGGCGTGCGGGTGCATCCTGCTGCGGAATAATCAGTTTCAGGGTCTCCACCACCGAGGCAATTCTCCCCGATGAGAACGGGGCGCGCAGGCGCTGAAACAGCCCGGCCACGTCGCGGGCAAAATCAGACGGCGTTATCACCTTCCAGATGCCGTTTTCATAGCGGGACAGGAGCTGGCCGTTGGCATCCACGGCCAGCGCTTCGCCGTAATGTTCATGCACCCGCATCGCCTTATCGCTGGCGCTCATGGCGGTAAATTCCGCCTCGCTCATGGTGTCGAACGGGCTCTGTGCCGCTGGCCGGATGGCGGCATAAATGGCTTTCCGCGTGGCGTCTTCCCCTTTCAGCATCATCGCATCATTCCAGTCACCAAATACCGGCGGCAGGGCAATAACGCCCTCGCAGGCTTCTGCGGCCGCAGCGGCTTTAGTCTGGCCGTCGCCGTTCAGGTCACGGTCGGCGGCGAGGATAATCTGACAGGCCGGGTGTTTCTGACGGGCCAGGCTCGCCAGAGAAAGAAGGTTCACGGACGACAGCGCCACCATGACGGTTTCGCCGGTCAGGTGATGCACGGTAAGGGCCGTCGCATAGCCCTCCGCTATCCACAGGCGTTTCCCGGCCTGTTTCTGTCCGTCGATGAGATGGCATGCCCCTTTGACCTGCCCGCCTTTCAGGGTGCGCTTGAGCCCCTCAGCGTTAATAAGCTGGAGGTTAACCAGCGCGCCGGTCCCGTCATACAGCGGCACCACCACATCACCGGCGCGGTAGGCCACGCCGCCGGTTTTGTGCGACGTGGTCAGCGTCAGACACTCACGACCGGCAAAGCCCTTGCGGGTCAGGTAGGCGTTGCCGGTGACCGGTCGGGTTTTCACCATCAGTCTGACGGCCAGTGCGGCCGCCGCCTTGCGGTCGGCCTCCGTTCCGGCGTCTGCGGCCGCCATCACCTCCGGGGCCACCGGCGGCATATTGCCGGTGACGGCGTTCACCTTCCCGGCGGCCTCGGATGCCGATATGCCGAACACCTTCTCGACCAGTTTCAGGCCGTCACCGGCACCGCACTGGTTACAGAACCATGTGCCACGCCCCTCTTTATCGTCAAAGCGGAACCGGTCAGCGCCGCCACACACCGGACAGGCCTGATGGCGGTTTTTTATCACTTTCATGCCCAGCGCCGGGAGAATGCGCGGCCAGTGGCCGCACGCCTGTTTTACGGTGTCCGTTACGTTCATTTTCATGGTTTTCTCCCTCAGTGCAGTACAGGCGATGTCAGATGGCGGGCGCAGAGCTCATCCATCACGGCGAGCCCGAGGAAGGACAGCGACGGGGCGGCTTTCAGCGGCCCGGCCTCCATCAAATCTTCCAGTAATGCACAGGCAATCAGACGGCCTTTCTCTTCGCCGTGCTGGCGCAGGTAGAAGCCCTCCAGCTCGGCAGCGATGGCGCTTTCCAGCGCGTCGAGGGTGAGGTGAGGATAGCGGTGCTGGCGTTCGCACAGGGTCAGCCAGGCACAGGCCACGGCGCGGCGATACAGGGCGGCACGTAATACGGGCGGCAGAGGCGTTTTCATACGTTGCCCTCCCCGGTCAGCCAGCGCTGGTTGCAGCGCTCGACCACGCCGTCGAGCTGGGCCGTCATGAGGTAAATCACGGAGGTGAGCTGTAACTGCTGAGTCGGGTCACGACGCAGGGAGGTGCAGTCCTGCACCTGCATCAGCTCGCCGACGAACTGGCCGACGTTACGCAGGTGCTCAAGGCATTCGAGTTCTTTAATGCTGAGGGTGGTATGTTTCATGCGTGCACCTCCGCCACCGGCAGACGACCGGCAAACGAGAGGACGTAATCGCGAACGAGGGAAAGGCGTGCGGCGTGTTCATCCCCGGCGACGGCGCGGAGCATACAGATACGGGGCTGACGGTCTGCGCGACGAACAGCGGCAAACACGAAGACAAATTGCGGGTGAGACGGGGTGAGGATCGTAGCCATAAGGGCAACCTCCATTGAGTAGCGGTAAATGCCACCACCGGAGTTCCTACGCTCATGGGTGGTGACCCGGACGGGGGTAGGAATACCGGCCTCAATGGGAACCGGCCAGCCCGAAGGCTGCCCCGCCCGGGCCACCATTATCTTGCCGGAGCTGCGGTGTGTGCATAAACACCACAGCCCGAAAAATGGGTGTGCCTGAGCAACGACGTAAAAAAAGACGCATGGCGCGTCTGGTGTCGCCATTGAGTAACTCGGGTTCCTACGCCCGGCTGCCGATTTTGCGACAGCGATAAAACTATACCTGGAAACGGCGAAGGGAAGCAAGCCAGAAAAAGGGGCTTTTTGCAGAACGGGCATCATCATGCGTCATAGCCCCGGTTGCGTTCGGCGATGCGGTCGGCCATCCACCCGGTGATTTCTGACTGCGCCCACGCCACGTTTTTTCCGCCGAGGGAGATTTGTTTCGGGAAAGCCTCCCGGCTGATGAGGTCGTAAATCGTGGAGCGGGACAGCCCGCACAGATGTATCACTTCGGGCAGACGGATAAAGCGCTCCTGAACGGCATCAGAAACCGGCATCAGCGGCGCGGCAGGGGCAGAAGACGGGGAAGAAAAAGCGGTGTGCATCGGGCTACCTCATAAAGTCCATACAGTGCCGGTCGTGTCCGTCCGGCCTCGGGTAGCTCTCTATTTTGTGAATATTTTCCCCGAGGGCAACAAGTCATTTTGTAGTGGCCCACCACACAACAGAGCGATTTTTAGACAGTGGCAAACGTTGGCCATCTTTTGGTAAACGTTGGCAAACTGGTGGCCCATTCCTGATTACTTTTATTTATATATTATTGGTTTTTAATCGCAAAAAAGACTAAATGAGCAGGACTCCGTCATAACAGAAAGGTGAACAGTAGTGAACAGTCGGTGAACACTTCCATCCTCAACTGTTCACCACTTAACTTACTGTATTAACTATTTTTTTATTTAAAGTGAACAGTAGTGAACAGTTATATGTAAAAAAACAAACGGTGAGTATGCTTTTCCTGAGACTTTTCTCTGGCAAGCCGGGTTTTGACGTCCTGTTTGTGCCAGAACTGCCACAACCGCAACAGGTCGTGTTGTTGTGTGTGCCCCGGCAGAATCACCTCAAATTGAAACCACGAGGAAACCTGCCATGACCGACACCCCCTTTATCCCTGATTACCTGAAACCGGCGCTGGAGCGACTGGCCGCAGCCAGAGCGGCCCATCTTGAACAGGCCCGCCGGATGGAGGACACCCTGGCGGCCATCACCCGTGCGGAGGAGCAGAAAGCGGCGCTGGAGCAGGACAACGGCAGCGATACCCGCACCTGGCGCGCCGCTTTCCGCGCCGGGGGCGCCATGCTGACCGATGAGCTGAAAAGCGGCCATATCGAACGCGTGGCCCGCCGGGAGCTGGCGCAGGAATGTGACAATCTGACCGAAGTGCTGGCCTTTGAACGTGACCTGCTGAAAGTCGCCTGCAACAGCACCGCAAAGGCATTCCGCCAGGCGCATCATGCTGTGCTGAGTAAATACGCTGAGGAAGAGCTTAACCGCGCGCTGAATGACACCCTCGGGCCACTGGTCCGGGCGATGGTGCTGAAAGCGGATGTGATGGCAAACCCGCTCGCCAACACCATCGGCCATCAGGGCTACACCGAGCCGGAGAAAGAGGTCATGTATCAGGTGGTGACCTTCCTGACCAGGAAAGTGAGCGCCTTCTCCGTCACGCCAGCGGATGAGCCGGTGCTCTCCCTGACCGGCTTCCCGGCCGTCGCGCTTGCGCATATGGACCACGACGCCGCCAGCACGCCCGGCGAGCGTAAGGTCTGGCAGGAGAAAATGCGTCAGCGCGAGGCTGACCTGAAAGCGCGGGGGCTGCTGCCATGATGCACTGTCCGTTCTGCAAAAAGTCGGCGCATGCCCGCACCTCCCGCTATCTGTCGGAGAACGTCAAACAGCGCTATCACCAGTGCACCAATATTGAGTGCTCGGCGACGTTCCGCACCACTGAAGCCATCGACGAGGTTATCCGGCCCCCGGCGGAGAAAGCGCCGCCTGTCGCGGAGCCGGTCACACCCCCGGCACCCCGTAAAGTGCAGGGCTGTTACAGCTCGCCATACCGTCATTAATCAGGGGAGAACTGACCATGACCACCCTTACGCTACAGCAGGCTTTTGAAGCCTGTCAGAAGAACGAAACCGACTGGCTGAACCGTAAAGCCGAACTGGCAGCCGCAGAGCAGGAATATCAGGAACAGGTGCTGGCCGGGGATGACCGTATACCGGGCAGAATGCAGACACTGCGCGACATTATCGACGTCAGAAAATGGGAGATAAATCAGGCCGCCGGACGCTATATCCGCGCCCATGAAGCGGTACAGCGCATCAGTATCCGCAACCGACTGAATGACTTTATGCAGGCGCACGGGACAGAGCTGGCCGCCACGCTTGCCCCGGAGCTGATGGGACTCAGTCAGCAGCCCGCACTCCTGACCGGCCATGCGCTCGACCGTTCGGCACATTACCTGAGGGAAGCCCTGTCCGTGTGGCTGAGTACCGGTGAAGAAATTCATTATTCGGCAGAAGACAGCGATATTTTAACGGCCATCGGATTCAGGCCTGACGCGGCTTCGCGGGTCGATAATCAGGAAAAATACACCCCCGCACAGAGCCTGATTTATGCCCGCCGGCGCGCGGAACTGGCCAGTAAGTAGCCCCGCAAAAAATCCCCGAAAATACCGCTATTTTTCCCGAATTAAGCCATGCATCCACAGGGTGCATGGTTTTGCATGCGTTTTCCCGTCCCGTCACTCCCTTCGCAGCCCTGTCCCGGCGCGGCCTGAGCCTGCCCATGCACCTGCATGAAAACCGACCCACGAAGCGTGCAGGCGAGGCGGGGAAAGCATTGCGCGCCAGCATTAAAGTTATTATTTTTCATGGCCTGAACGGATTACCGCGCCGTACGGGGCCATGGGAGTGTCAAAAGGTTTGAGGTCGTGACGAATCTTTGAGGAGGGGAAATAAAAATCAGCCATAAGCTGCAGAAATTATCTTCCATAAGTTTGTTCGATTGCTATTGCAATGGATAAATAATTAATAAGTACTTCGATAACTTACATAGTGGATACAATAACGCCATCCTAAAATGGCGTTATAAATAGTGATGTTTTACTTTTTTGTTAATTTTTCAATGATTAATGAATATTTAGTTTCTTCAAAGCTGAAGCCATATTTTTTGAATGACTGTAAATAATTCAAATGTCCCTTTAACGCATTAATTGTTAACGAGGTTTGATCATTTGACTTTATTGCTTGGTCAAATATTGCTCTAACTCTTCGGCGATATGCTCTAGGTGGCCTTAGTGGGCCGTTAATTAAAATCCCAGTAACCGCTTGTCTGTTGTTATATGAGAGCAGCCTATACTTTGCATTATTTAAGGTAAAGCCCATGGAGTTTATTTTATTTTTTGCGAGGCTGACAAGCTCTTCTATTAAATGTCTATTATCGCCACTTATGGTTATATCGTCAGAATATCGAGTGTATACACAGTCTCTAACTAAAGCTTGGTTTGTCATTAATTCATCGAATTCATACAATATGGCATTTGATATATTAGGGCTAGTAGGTGCACCCTGTGGTAAAGTACCATAGAGAGTTGTTAAACCAGCAATAGTATTAACTATATGCTCAGATATATTATTTCTTAAAAGACAGTTCTTTATCATGGTTTTATTAATGGAGCCAAAATAGTTTTCAATGTCTATATTGGCAATGAACTTATTATTTTGATGTGGATAAGCATTGTCATGAATACTGATCCCCTTTCTATATGAGAAACATGAAGAGTGAATATTTAGCCTATTCAAAAAATAATCATTTATCCAGTACTGTGTTACCTTCATGAATTTTCGTGGTGCTGATATTTTTCTAACACCACCGCTCTTTTTACGCATATCAAAAATCCGATAATATCTATCTGGATTTTTTATCATAGAGCTTATAAGTCGTGGTGTAAGTCCGATACAAGATGCGACCGTTAAAATACCGTTATTTTCGAAAAGGGGACTGTTTAGTGACTTGTAAGAATAGAAAATTGGAGCTGCGATAATTTTTTTTTCGGGAATTAGGCTGTCACTATCTTTTGAAAGGATGCTAGCCTGACTACTGGACATTGAACCAATTCGTAATTGCTCAAAGATCCGCACCCAAGCCTGTCTTGGGCGGCTGGGCAAGGTCCCGGACGCCCAAGACAGGCTTGGGTGCGGAACCTCTTTTATGTAAGGCCTTAACTGCAAAGACGGCGGTGCGCCGTCCATATTCTTTGTATCAGTAGAGGCTAGCACACCCAATTTAGTGGATTTATGGCATTTGTCAAGAAGGAAAATGCGCAACTTGTCTCTTAGTTTTTTTAAATTTGCTGAAAGTTTTTCATCGCCAGAGGGAGTTATAGAATACAGCTCGTTTTTAATGGAAACTAATTCCACATAGCCAATTTTATGTAATTCTTTAAGGTGCTGTTTTAATGAATCAATGTTAGGTAATGCTCCATCATCTGTTAATATTAATCTCAAGTAATATAATATCTCAGATGGGGCTGCTGGTTGAATAATTGAGGTGGCCCATAAAAGTAAGCGAAAGTTTATTGAGTTAGACATTTATCCTCCCAAAAGGCCTTTGTTTTTAGAAACGAGCTTTTTATTCCTGACTCGTCTAATAATATTTTCAATTTTTTCATCTTCAATGTCGGATATGTCAAATATTTTAATACTGTTATCGTCGCAATATTGAAGAACACCTAATGAAAAAAAACGATCGAGATTTTTTATTTTGTCATTGCAGATGACTATCAAATCTGGATTTTTAATATCTTTAGTTATTTTGTAATAACTTATTAAAGTTATCTGCGATAGGGTTAATTCATCTAAGACGAATATGATGATACTATCACACTTTTTGTTAATAAAATCTAATTCTGCTATATGTATATACACACTTTCAGTATCGGGTAGAGTTTGCTTTCCTCCCCCTTCATAAATCACAGCATCTATTTTACTAAGTTCGGTTTTAAGATTTTTGATGCAAGAGTCAAATAATTTATCTTTCAAAATGTTCGGATAGCATAAAAAAACATTAAGTTCAGAATTAACTAACTCGCCCTCTAGGGTATCTATTATATTCTCTCTAAGTTCATTTGTAATTGACAAAACATCATTGGCGTAAATTGAAATGTTGAATTGGTTGACCTTGGTTTCATTATTTGAACCAATAATGTTTACATTTGATTTTTGAGCGTTGCTATTGCTCATTTTTCTGAGTATTTTTTGTTTTATTATTCGACCCAATTGAAAACATGCAAGATTTTTGTTTATTTGATTTAATCCCATCATTTTTAGACCGAAAGAAGATTTTTGCGATAACAGTAATAGCTAGTAATCCTGCGCCAGAGAATAGCCATTCTTTATTTAATAAAACCCAATTAATTACATCTTGCATGAAATCAATCCCTTTTTAGAATGTAGTCAGCGTACCATTGTAACATTTTTCTTCTATTTTGTTCGTAACTGGCATGATTGTAAATGCCACGAATACTGTTTTTATCTACATGAGCTAATTGCATCTCAATCCATGCACTATCAAATCCCTGTTCATGTAGGATTGTCGACATTGTATGTCTAAAACCGTGACCTGTAGCACGCCCTTTGTAACCAAGTAACTCAATCACTTGCGATACGCTTTCTTTCGAGATCGGTTTACTGCGGTTGTTCCTGCCAATAAAGATGTAAGGGTAATGGCCGGTAATAGGTTTGAGCTGTTTGAAGAGGTCAACTACTTGAGTAGATAAAGGAACAATGTGAGGCCTACGCATTTTCATACGTTCAGCGGGGATTTCCCATATACCTTTCTCAAGGTCAACCTCATCCCATGTAGCAAAGCGCATCTCTTGGGTTCGTACACCGGTCAGCATGACGATTTTTGTCGCATTCTTAGTGATAATGCTGCCGGTATACGCTTCAAGATCCCGAATAAAATGAGGTAACTCTTCAGCGGATAAAAATGGATGATGCTTTTGCTTCGGAACGGCTAAAGCAATAGCCAAATCAGGAGCAGGATTGTATTCTGCGCGCCCAGTTATGATTGCATAGCGATAGACCTCGCCGCATCTTTGGCGCACTTTTCTGGTCTTCTCTAGTGCTCCACGCTTCTCTATACGTCTCAATACTTCAAGCAGTTCTAACGGTTTGATTTCACTGATAGAACGTTTACCAATGAACGGGAACACATCTTGTTCAAATGTCTTAATGATTTCTTCGCGATAGGCCACTGTCCAGCGGTCAGCTTTGTTGGTGTGCCATTCTCGACATATGGCTTCGAACGAATTCTCTGTTGAGAGTTGCTGTGCCAGTTTTTGGGCTTTACGCTCTTCTACTGGGTCTATGCCGTTTGCAACTTGCTTACGAGCTGTATCGCGTTTCTCACGTGCTTCTGCGAGGCTCACAAGGTCGTAGCCGCCAAATGACATTAGCCGCGCTTTACCTGCAAAACGAAAGCGGAAACGCCAGCCTTTTGAGCCGTCTGGATTGATGAGTAATGACAGCCCTTGTCCATCATTCATTGTGTAGGGTTTGTCTTGAGGCTTTGCTCGTTTGATTTGTATGTCTGTAAGTGCCATGTGTATAAGTCAAAAATGTGTATAAAAAATCTATACACATCACTATACATATTTTTCATGGATTCAGGGAGAACTTGTCGGACGGTTACGGATGAGTGATTTACTAACTATATTGAAAATAAAGAATTTTTAGATGTTCTCGGATAGCTACGGAGCAATTTTGGCGGAAGATCACAGGAGTTGAACCTGCCCGGGACCGCTGGCGGCCCCAACTGGATTTGAAGTCCAGCCACCTCACCGGAGATGACGATCTTCCGCGCCTCGATTGCTACATGGAGGCGGGGCGCATTATAGCTACTTTCCTGCATTAACCACATACCCAAACGCACTTTTTTACTGTTAAAACTGGACTTTACAGAACCTTCTTAAACAATTCCTTGCAAAATCCGTGGCTTACACTTTTATACACTCTTTCAGGCTACCGGGATCACATAAAACAAGAAACGTAATTTGATTATGAGATATCGCAATTCATCTTACTGCGCGGATGGGTTACAAAGCATGTAACCGGTACCAACCCGCGGCAGCGCTGAGAGAAGAGTGTGCGATGAAAGATCATATTTTGTCCGTCAAAGAGAAGATTGGCTACGGCATGGGCGATGCCGCAAGCCATATCATTTTTGATAACGTCATGTTGTATATGATGTTTTTCTATACCGATATCTTTGGTATTCCTGCAGGCTATGTCGGTACCATGTTCCTGCTGGCCCGCGCGCTGGATGCGATATCCGACCCCTGCATGGGGCTGCTGGCCGACCGTACCCGCAGCCGCTGGGGAAAATTCCGCCCGTGGATCCTGTTCGGCGCGATTCCGTTCGGCCTCGTCTGCGTGCTGGCCTACAGCTCGCCGGACCTGAGTCATAACGGCAAGCTGATTTACGCCGCGGTCACCTACACGCTGCTGACCCTGCTCTACACCGTGGTCAACATCCCGTACTGCGCGCTGGGCGGGGTCATCACCGACAACCCAACGCAGCGTATCTCCCTGCAGTCCTGGCGCTTTGTGCTGGCGACGGCGGGCGGCATGCTCTCCACCGTCCTGATGATGCCGCTGGTGAACTTTATCGGCGGCGAAGACAAAGCCTTTGGCTTTCAGGGCGGCATCGCGGTGCTGTCGGCGATCGCTTTCCTGATGCTGGCGTTTTGCTTCTTCACCACCAAAGAGCGCGTCGAAGCGCCGCCGAGCTCTACCTCAATGCGGGAAGACCTGCGCGATATCTGGCGCAACGATCAGTGGCGTGTCGTTGGTCTGCTGACCATCCTCAACATCCTCGCGGTCTGCGTTCGCGGCGGCGCGATGATGTATTACACCACCTGGATCATGGGGTCCGCGGGTCTGTTCACCGCCTTCCTCACCACCTACTGCGTCGGCAACCTGATTGGCTCGGCGCTGGCGAAGCCGCTCACCGACTGGAAATGCAAAGTCAGCGTCTTCTGGTGGACTAACGCCCTGCTGGCGGCGCTGAGCGTGGTGATGTTCTTCGTGCCGATGGACGCCGAAATCACCATGTTCGCCTTTATCTTCGTGATTGGCGTGCTGCACCAGCTGGTGACGCCGATTCAGTGGGTGATGATGTCCGACACCGTCGACTACGGCGAATGGTGTAACGGCAAACGCCTGACCGGTATCAGCTTTGCGGGCACCCTGTTCGTGCTCAAGCTGGGCCTGGCGCTGGGCGGCGCGCTGATTGGCTGGATGCTGGCGGGCGGCGGTTACGATGCCGCGGCCAAAACCCAGAACAGCGCCACTATCACCATCATCATCTCATTGTTCACCCTCGCTCCGGCGGTCTGTTATCTGCTGAGCGCGGTTATCGCGAAACGCTACTACACCCTGAAAACCCCGTTCCTGAAAAAGATGATGGCGGAGCTGGCTCAGGGCGCGCGCCGCAACGAACACGACTTCACTTCAGCGCCGACAGGCAAAGAATTGCAAAACTAAGAGGAAGCTATTCATGAAAATCAGTGATGGAAACTGGCTTATTCAACCAGGGCTCAATCTGATCCAACCCGTGCAGGTCTATGAGGTTGAGCAACAGGGCAACGACATGGTGGTCTACGTCGCGTCGCGCGAAGTGCGCGAGCGTGCCGCCCAGCTGGACGTTCCGCTCTTTACCGTGCGCTTCTTCTCTCCGCAGGAAGGGGTGATCGGCGTCCGCATGGAGCACTTCCAGGGCGCGCTGAACAACGGCCCACACTATCCGCTGAACGTGCTGAAAGACGTCAAGGTGGAGATTAACAACGGCGCTGAGTATGCCGAGCTGAAGAGCGGCAATTTGACCGCGCGCGTCACGAAAGGCGACTTCTGGTCGCTGGATTTCCTGCGCGACGGCGTGCGGATTACCGGTAGCCAGCTGAAAAACGATGGCTACGTGCAGGATACGAAAACGCATCGTAACTATATGTTTGAGCGCCTGGATCTCGGCGTCGGCGACACCGTTTACGGCCTCGGCGAGCGCTTTACCGCGCTGGTGCGCAACGGCCAGACGGTCGACACCTGGAACGAAGACGGCGGCACCAGCACCGAACAGTCGTACAAAAATATCCCGTTCTATCTGACCAACCGCGGCTACGGCGTGCTGGTGAATCATCCTGAGCGCGTCTCTTTCGAAATCGGCTCCGAGAAAGTCTCTAAGGTGCAGTTCAGCGTCGAAGGTGAATACCTGGAGTACTTCGTTATCGACGGCCCGACCCCGAAAGAGGTGCTGAACCGCTATACCCGGTTTACCGGGCGTCCGGCACTGCCGCCGGCCTGGTCTTTCGGCCTGTGGCTGACCACCTCGTTCACTACCAACTACGATGAAGCGACGGTTAACAGCTTTATCGATGGCATGGCGGAGCGCAACCTGCCGCTGCACGTGTTCCACTTTGACTGCTTCTGGATGAAGGCTTTCCAGTGGTGCGATTTTGAATGGGATCCGGTGACCTTCCCTGACCCGGAAGGCATGATTAAGCGCCTGAAAGAGAAAGGGCTGAAGGTCTGCGTGTGGATTAACCCCTATATCGGCCAGCGTTCGCCGGTGTTTAAAGAGCTGCAGGAGAAAGGCTATCTGCTGAAACGCCCGGACGGTTCGCTGTGGCAGTGGGATAAATGGCAGCCGGGCCTGGCGATTTATGACTTCACTAATCCGCAAGCCTGCCAGTGGTATGCCGACAAGCTGAAAGGCCTGGTAGCGATGGGCGTTGACTGCTTCAAGACCGACTTCGGCGAGCGTATCCCGACCGACGTGCAGTGGTTTGATGGTTCCGATCCGCAAAAAATGCACAACCACTACGCCTTCATCTATAACGAGCTGGTGTGGAACGTACTGAAAGAGACCGTCGGCGAGAAAGAAGCGGTGCTGTTCGCGCGCTCCGCCTCGGTGGGCGCACAGCAGTTCCCGGTGCACTGGGGCGGCGACTGCTACGCCAACTATGAATCGATGGCGGAAAGCCTGCGCGGCGGCCTGTCGATCGGCATGTCCGGCTTTGGGTTCTGGAGCCACGATATCGGCGGCTTCGAAAACACCGCGCCCGCCCACGTCTACAAGCGCTGGTGCGCCTTCGGCCTGCTGTCGAGCCACAGCCGTCTGCACGGCAGCAAATCCTATCGCGTGCCGTGGGCCTACGATGACGAGTCCTGCGATGTGGTGCGCCACTTCACGCAGCTGAAATGCCGCATGATGCCGTATCTGTACCGTCAGGCGGCGCTGGCCAATGAGTTCGGTACGCCGATGCTGCGTTCGATGATGCTGGAGTTCCCGCACGACCCGGCCTGCGACTATCTGGATCGGCAGTACATGCTGGGGGATTCCGTGCTGGTGGCGCCGGTGTTTAGCGAAGCGGGAGACGTCCAGTTCTGGCTGCCGGAAGGCCGCTGGACCCATCTGTGGCATAACGATGAAGCGCAGGGTAGCCGCTGGCATAAGCAGAATCACGATGTGCTGAGCCTGCCGGTGTACGTGCGTGACAACACTCTGCTGGCGCTGGGAAACAATGATCAGAAGCCAGACTACGCGTGGAACGAAGGTACCGCCTTCCAGCTGTTTAGCCTCGACGATGGTCGCGAAGCCGTCTGTCAGGTGCCGGCCGCGGACGGGTCGGTGGTCTTTACCCTGACGGCGAAACGCCAGGGCAAAGTCATCACCGTCAGCGGTGACGGCGAGGCCAGCGGCTGGACGCTGTGCCTGCGCAACATCCAGCAGGTGGCGGGCGTGCAGGGCGGCGCTCAGGCGGGTAGCGAGCTGGGCGTGGTGGTGACCGCGCAGGGCAATGCGTTGACGATTACGCTGTAAGCGCTTTGTAGCCCGGACAAGGCGCGTCAAGCGCCGCCTCCGGGGAAGGTGCCAAACCTGATGCATCAGCGCAGCTGCTTCCCGGCTCGCGCTGTGCTTAGCCGGGCTACAGGTTTCCAGCCGTCTGCACGCCGATAGCCCGGACAAGGCGCGTCAAGCGCCGCCTCCGGGAAGAAGGTGCCGAACCTGCTGCATCAGCGCTGCGGCTTCCCGGTTAGCGCTGCGCTTAGCCGGGCTACAGGTTTCCAGCCGTCTGCACGCCGTAGCCCGGACAAGGCGCGTCAAGCGCCGCCTCCGGGAATGCTGTCAGGCTAAAGGCGGTTAACCATTCCCGGGTATATTCTTATGATGAATTGAGATCGCTATCACGTATATTTCTTCCTGAAATGTGATCTGAATTATAATTATTCCTTAATCCCTCTCTTCGTTTTATTTCTGTCCGGATGTCTGGACAAAATTTAGTATTGTTGTTTACGCCTCTGCTACTTATATTTATCCTCAATGATTTATGTAGCGCTCGCGTGGTATCGCGCTGGCCTCCAGACATTAATCTGGTATGCAATAAGGGTAAATAATGCAAATGATTACCTCACGACAGAACAGATTATTGAAATTTCTCCTGCCCCGCAGAGAATACGTTACGCTGCTGAAAATTGCTGAATATTTAAATGTGTCAGAAAAAACGGTTCAGCGTGATTTACGCTTTTTAGAACAGTGGTTATCTGAGTGGAAAATGACTATCGACAAACGCTCAGGTACCGGCGTGATGCTGATCGCTGATAATGTCACGGATCTGCTGCAATTAGACCAATTACTTAGTAACGAGGGGGAGGACAGCGATGTCATGATGAATAACTCCCGGCGCGTGAAAATTGCTTCGCAGCTCTTAAGTGAGACTCCGCGGGAGACATCAATTAATAAGCTCTCTGAGCGTTATTTTATCAGTAGTGCATCTATCGTTAATGATCTGAAAATTATTGAGTCATGGATTGCTCCGCTCGGCTTAACGCTGATTCGTAGCCAGAGCGGGACGCATATTGAAGGCAGCGAAAACAGCGTCCGCCAGGCGATGGCGTCGTTAATTAATGGAGTGATTAATCATAATGAGCCCGGCTGTATTATCCATTCCCGGCTGGACTCAGGAAGCTATAAAGCGCTGGTGCATTATTTTGGTGAGGATGACGTTTTATTTGTTCAGTCATTATTACAGGAAATGGAGCGCAAGCTGTGCTGGTCATTAGGCGAACCGTATTATGTGAATATTTTTACCCATATCCTCATTATGATGTATCGCATTACCCGTGGGAATGCCTTACCGCGGCGTGAGCAGGGGCAGCAGATTTTTGATGAGACGATATTTAGCGTTGCTCAGAATATGCTGCGAAAAATTGAACACCGTATTGACCATTCGCTGCCGGAAGATGAAGTCTGGTTTATTTATCAGTACATCATCTCCTCTGGCGTTGTGGTGGAAGAGCGAGATGATGTCAGCATGGTGCGCTATATGCATTCTAGCGATGAGGCCCGACAAATTACCGATCGTCTGATTAGCGCTTTTTCCACCATGATTGATCTCGATTTAACCGCCGATCGCGCGTTATACGATGGTCTGCTCATTCATATCAAGCCGCTCATTAACCGCCTTAATTTTCGGATTTATATTCGTAACCCTCTGCTTGAGGATATCAAGGGCGAGCTGACGGACGTGTGGCCGCTCACCCAGCGGGCGGTCAATCAGGTTTTTAGCCGCTGGGGCGAGCGTGCGGTTTCCGACGACGAGATTGGCTATCTCACCGTTCATTTCCAGGCGGCGATGGAAAGACAGGTCGCCAGCAAGCGAGTTCTGCTGGTTTGTTCTACCGGAATCGGCACATCTCACCTGTTGAAAAGTAGAGTGTTGAGAGCGTTTCCTGACTGGACCATCGTCGGTGTGGTTTCGGCAAGCAGCCTGCATACCCTTCAGCCGCAGGACAAGATTGAACTGGTTATTTCGACGATCAATCTGCCGGAAATAGCTTTGCCGGTAGTCTATGTTAGCGCATTTTTTAATGATGCCGATATCCGACGGGTTACGGAAAAAATCGTTACCGACAAATTACATCGTGCGGCAATATCTGCTGTAGATAATGAAGTTTTATATCCATGAGGTAAAGAATATGGACATAACCAGGATTTTAAACACCAAACGCGTTTTGTTAGATATGCACGCTACGAATAAAGCGGAAGCCATCGAGGAGTTAACCGACTTATTACAAAAAGACGGGGCGATAAGCTGTCGAGAAACCTTTATTCAGGATGTCTGGCAGCGTGAGTCGGAAGGCTCAACGGGGTTTGAAAATCATATTGCGATCCCGCATGGAAAGTCGTCCGCCGTTGTTAATACCACCCTTGCCATTGGTCGCACCCGGCAGGATATCGCCTGGGAAACGCTGGACGGCAGCCAGGTACGCTGCATTATTTTATTTGCCGTTCGTCTGGAAGATCAAAATACCACCCATATTCGCCTGTTGTCCCAGGTCGCCGGAGCGCTGGCGGATGATGACATTATTGAACAACTGCTCAAAGAAACCAGTCCGCAGAGGATTATTGATCTGTTTAACCAATATGCCGAGTCGGACATTTACTAACAATAACTAGCGGAGTCCGAGATGAATATTGTCTGTGTTGCTGCCTGTACCGCAGGTATTGCTCATACTTATATTGCACGTGAGAAGCTGATTAAAGGCGCGAAAGCGCTGGGCCACAATGTCAAAGTCGAAACCCAGGGAACCATTGGTACTGAAAATGAACTGGCGGCGGAAGATATTGACGCTGCGGATGTCGTTATTCTTGCCATTGATGTGAAAATTAAAGGCGAAGAGCGTTTTAAAAATAAACGGATTGTCAGAGTAAAAACGGAAGTCGTGATTAAGTCGCCGATTCAGTTTATCGAAAAGGTCGAAAAATCCTTAGCGAATGCCTGATCCTTAATCTGGAGGGATCTACCATGAGTGAGAATAAAATTCCCGTCTCACAGGAAATTAAGAAGCATTTATTAACCGGTATTTCATGGATGATACCGCTGATCGTCGCCGCCGGGATCTGTATCGCGCTGGGACAAGTCCTTGGCGGGACGAACGTTGGCGAGAAAACCGGCACCATTCCGTGGATGTTAAACCAAATCGGCGGCTGGGGAATGGGGCTGATTGTGCCCTTGATCTGCGCCGCTATCGCTTACTCCATTGCCGATCGTCCTGGATTCGCTCCGGGTTTGATCGTGGGTTTTGTCTGCGGGCAAATTCATACCGGTTTTATTGGCGGCATGCTGGGCGGCTTCCTCGTGGGCTACACGGTACTGGCGCTAAAACACTATATTCGGCTGCCGAAGTCGATGCAGGGGCTGATGCCGATTATGGTGCTGCCGGTATTAAGCACCATCATTAGCGGTTTGCTGATGATGACCCTGATCGGCAAGCCCATTGCCTGGCTGCAGGACGCGCTGATTCACCTGCTGGAGTCGATGCAGGGCGGCTCGCGTTTCCTGCTGGGCGCCATCCTTGGCGCTATGGCGACCTTCGACTTCGGCGGTCCGGTGAATAAAACCATGTCGCTGTTTGCCGATGGTCTGCTGGTCAGCGGCGTTTACGGCCCGGAAGCGGTGAAGTTTGTGGGTTCGATAATCCCGCCGTTCGGTATCACCCTCTCGTTCCTGCTGACCCGCCATAAATATACCCGTGCTGAACGCGAAGCCCTGAAGGCCGCGTTCCCGATGGGGATCTGCATGATCACCGAAGGGGTGATCCCCATCGCCGCCCGCGATCTGCTGCGCGTCGTGGGATCCTGCGTGGTGGCGTCAGCGGTGGCCGGTGGCCTGATCATGACCTGGGGCGTGGAGAGTCCGGTGCCGCACGGTGGAATGTTTGTGGTGCCGCTCTTTACGCATCCCCTGCTGTTCTGCCTCTCTCTGGCGATTGGCACCGTGATTTGCGGTGTGATGCTCTCGCTGTGGAAAAAGCCGGTAACCGAGCGCGATGAAGAGTTTGATGAGCTGAACGACCAAAAGGTCAAAGACGACGAAATCACCTTTACCCTCGAATAAACGGAGGCCCTATGTTTGCCGATATGAAAAGTATGGTGATCAAAGCCTGGCGTGAACGGTATGCCCTGCTGGCGATTAACTGCATGAACCTGGAAAGCGCACGCGCGGCGGTGCGCGTGGCGGAAAAACATCGCGCGCCGATTATTCTCAACCTGTATCAGGGGCATCTGTCGCACTTTCCGGCGACGACGGCGGCGGCGGTAGTCAGGGTACTAGCGGAGGAAGCGAGCGTACCCGTGACGTTAAGTCTCGATCACGGCAAAGAGCCGATAAAAATACGTCAGGCTTTCCGCGCCGGATTTAGCGGGTTAATGATCGATGCTTCGGCGTTCGCGCTGGCGGAGAACATCCGCCAGACCCGAGAGGTCGCTGAACTGGCCGCCAGCGTTGGGCTGTGCGTGGAGGGCGAACTGGGGCACCTGGCGGATGCGCCGCGCTACGACCAGGCCAGCAATGCCGATTTAATGACCCAGCCGCAGGACGTCCCTCCCTTTATCGAACAGACCGGGATTGATCTGCTGGCGGTCTCCGTGGGAACCGCCCACGGTATGTACGCCCCCGGCGTAAAACCGAAGCTCGATTTCGACCGCCTGGCGCAGATACAGCGCGCGTCATCCGTGCCGCTGGCGCTGCACGGCGGGAGCGGTACGCCGTTCGAGCAGCTGCAACGTTGCCCGGAATTCGGGGTCGCAAAAATCAACGTTGGGGCGGCGGTATTTGAAGCGGGGAAAGCGGCGCTGCTGCACACCCTGTGCCACGACAGCACCATTGAGCTGGCCGATGCGCTATCGGTGATGGAGCAGGCCAGCGCTGACGCCATCGTTCCCTATTTACACGCATCCGGCTCAATCAACAAAGCCTGATTAAATCTCAGTAAGGCCTTCCATGCCGGCGCCCGTATGCCCTGGCAGGGCTTACCACACCCTGAAACTGGAGAATAACGATGTTAGTTTCAATGCACGAATTACTTAAACCCACCCGTGAACATGGTTTTGCTATCGGCGCATTTAACGTGGCGGATAGCTGTTTTATTCGCGCCGTGGTGGAAGAGGCGGAAGCGACAAATACGCCGGCGATTATTTCCATTCACCCCAGCGAGCACGATTTTGTTGGCGACGCGTTTTTTAGCTACGTGCGGGATATCACCCAGCGCAGCCGCGTGCCTTTCACCCTGCATCTGGATCATGGCGCCTCGGTGGAACATGTTCTGCGCGCCATTCAGTGTGGCTTCACCTCGGTCATGATCGATGGTTCGCTGCTGCCTTATGAAGAAAACGTGGCCCTGACCCGCGAAGTGGTGCGGCTGGCGCACGCGGTGGGGGTGTCGGTCGAAGGTGAGCTGGGGACCATCGGCCAGACCGGAACCTCTGTGGAAGGCGGCGTGTCAGAAGTCACCTATACCGACCCGGCGCAGGCGGAAGATTTCGTCGCCCGTACCGGCGTGGATACGCTGGCGGTAGCGATTGGCACCGCGCACGGTATCTATCCGAAGGGGATGCAGCCGGAGCTGCAGATGCACATTCTGCGCGATATCGCCGGGCGTCTGTCGATTCCGCTGGTGCTGCACGGCGGCTCGGCTAATCCGGATGCGGAAATTGCGGAATCCGTTACGCTTGGCGTCGGCAAAATCAATATTTCCAGCGATATGAAATATGCCTATTTCCAGAAAGTGCGCGAAATTCTGACAAAAGAGACATGGTGGGATCCGAATGTCATTTATCCGGAACCGATTAACGCCGCGCGGAAGGTGATTCGCCACAAAATGAAGCTCTTTGGCTCTACCGGCAAGGCCAGCCTGTACTAATCCCCCGGCGGGGCGGGGAAACCTGCCTCGCTATGAATAAGGAGGCCGGTATGAAGTATTTGGGGCTGGATATTGGCGGGAGCAAAATCGCCGCCGTAGTGATGGATGAACAAGGCCATGAATGGAAGCGTTTTCGCGTTGAAACGCGAAAACAGACCCGGCAGCAGTTTATCGCAACGCTGGTGGCGTTAATCACCACGATTGGGGATGAGCTGGCTCAGCCTTTGGCTATCGGTATCGCCCTGCCGGGGAGTATCTCCCCGCAGACCAGCAAGATCCGCAATGCCAATATTCAGGTCATCAACGGCTGCCGCTTACAGGATGAGCTTGAGCAGCGCCTGGGCCAGCCGGTTGTGCTGGCGAACGATGGCAACTGTTTCGCCTTATCAGAAGCTTGCGATGGCGCAGGTGCCGATTATTCGCTGGTATTTGGCATGACGCTGGGGACCGGATGCGGGGGTGGTATTGCGCTTAATCGCCAGATTTTCCCCGGCGCGTCAGGGATTGCGGCGGAGTGCGGGCATATCACGCTGCCGGGATATCAGGAGGTCAACGATGGGCCGCCCGAGCGCTGCTACTGCGGAAAATATAACTGCGTCGAGTCCTTTATTTCCGGCACCGGGCTGAGCGCGCGCTATCGTTTGATGACCCGGCAGGCGCTCAGCAGTCAGGCTATTATCGCCCGGGCGCTGGAGGGCGAGCATGCCGCCTGCGAGCAGGTGCTGCGCTTTCGCCAGCAGCTGGCGCGGACGCTGGCGAATCTTATCGATCCCGGCGTGATTGTTCTCGGCGGCGGTCTGTCTAACGTAGCGCTGCTGGTGAACGACCTGGAGGCGGATGTCGCCCCGCTGGTGTTTACCGACCATTTCACCACCCCCATCGTGCCTGCCCGACATGGTGACAGTAGCGGCATGCGCGGCGCAGCCTGGCTGGCCGTCCGCAGCGGAGTCGAAAATGAAACGTTCACAGATTAACTACGCGATTGATAAAGCGCATGCTATCGCCGAGTCCTTTCGCATTTGCTTACCCGAGTTTGCCTGCTTTACCGCCGATATCTGGGTGAAAAAGCGGACTGAAGAGTGGCGAGAAGTTTGGGATCTACAGCTTGGCTGGGATATTACCGATTTTGGCAGCGGCCGTTTTCAGGAAACCGGACTGACGCTGTTGACCCTGCGTAACGGCGCGCCGGGCGATTCGCGCTATCCCAAGCCCTACGCCGAGAAGATGTTGCAGATTCAGCAGGATCAGCAAACCCCCTGGCATTTTCATTATCACAAAATGGAAGATATTCTGAACCGCGGCGGCGGCCGGCTCTGTCTGCAGCTGGCATGGGCGACAGAAGATGAACGGCTGGATATGCAGCGCAGCGTGAGCGTCGAGGTTGATGGCCGCCAGCGCACGCTGAAACCGGGAGAAACCCTGGTTCTTAACCCCGGGGAGGGCGTTTGCCTGCCGCCCACGCTGTACCACCGTTTTTGGGCTGAAAACGCGCTGGTGATGGGCTGGGAAATTTCGATGGTGAACGATGATAAGCGCGACAACCGTTTTCTGGAAGATAGCGGCCGCTTCCCGATGATTCAGGAAGATGAACCGAAAAAATGGTTATTGTGCAGTGAGTACGGGCGCTGAAAAGAGATAGACGTTGTCGAATCCACCACCCTCCTTACCGGAGGGTTTTTTTATTCCATTTTGTCTAAAAAAGTAACGTTCATTTCATTCTGGTGATTGATGCCACAGACGCCAGCGCCGCCGGGTGATAGCGTAGTTTAGCGCTGAGAGGAGCCCGGTATGGATTTAGAAAACATCTTTCGTGACGTTAAGCTAAGCAAAACGGAAATGACCGTGCTGCGTTTTATTCAGAACGATCCTGAGCAATGCGTTCGCGAAGGGATCCGCGCCGTGGCGGAGCACTGTTATAGCAATCCCTCTTCGCTGGTACGCCTGGCGAAAAAGCTGAAATTCAGCGGCTGGCTGGAGCTGGTCTATTTTATTAAATTCAATATTACTATGCCCAAACTCGATGTGACCAACGACATCGATTATATGAGCATTCAGCCGGTGGAGCGGATAACGCCGTTGCTGGAAAGCCTGCAACATCACCGCATTTTGATTCACGGCAGCGGCTTTTCGCAGCTGATCGCCCAGTATATTTATAATAAATTTTTGGTGACCGGGGTGAATGCCAGCCTGGCGCTGTGGCCGGATTACGAAATCCTCGAGCAGAAGAACGCCGCCAAATTTGATTCGATCTGGATTATTTCCAAATCCGGACGCAGCAGTTCGGCGCTGAACTGGGTGAAGGCGCTGGAAGGAAAGGAGATTAACCTGGTCTGCTTTACCGGCGATTATCAAAGCCCGCTGGCGCAGGCGGCGGATACGGCGTTTATCATCCATGATCCGCAGAAGTTCGATGATGATATTTACTGGAGTAACCCCTTTTTTGGCTACTGCATACTCGGCTTTGAGCGGCTGCTGAAGATGTGGTTTATGCAGACGGGGATCCCCGGAGGCGGCGCCTGAGGGCCTGTCCGGGCTATCGGCTGCGATCCGGTAGCCCGGATAAGGCGTTAGCCGCCATCCGGGGGATTTCACCGGGCGTTTATTGCCAGTCGGCGAACTGCTTATCGTCGAGATAGGCTTCAACCAGCGTTTTTGCCAGCGAATAAGAGCCTACCAGCGGATGCGCCATCAGCGCCCGTACCGCCAGCGATTTATCGCGCTGCAGAATGGCCGCCACCGCCAGCCGCTCATACTCTTTCACGCTGGCGATCATGTTTTTCTGCGCCGTCGGCACATGCTTCGGCGTCACCGGCTTCAGGCCCTCTTTGCTCAGGTCGCAGCTGATCTCAATCACATCATCCGGGCGCAGGAAGTCCAGCGTGCCGTTGTTGGGCATCGATACCACGATGCGCTTGGTGGTGGTGCTGTTCACTGCCTCCAGAATATCCAGCGCCACGCCCGCGTAGCCGCCGGTATCCGGCTCCTCGATAAATTGCTTTAAGGTCAACGGCTCGCGGGTATGGAATTTTTCCTGCTGCGACTCGTTCTGCATATAGCTATTTTCCCGGCGCAGATAGTGCTTCATCCAGATGGTAAACGCCGCTTCCGGGTTGGCTTTGACATCAACGGTCAGCAGCGCTTCGCGCATATCGTGATTGATGCGCGCAATTTGCTCGCCGCGGGTTTCCGGCGCGTTCTGAATCGCTTTCAAAGCCACTTCGCGATAGTAGTAGTAGTAAAGATATTCATTAAGCAGCTGCTTATCGCATAGCTGAACCAGCTCCGGCGAAAAGTACTGCATCGCCGTCTTGCGATACAGGTCCGGGCTGGCGATCAGGCGCTCGGTGACATCCTCGCCGCGCACGGTGAAATGGGTAAACCAGGAGAAGTGGTTCAGCCCGTAGCACTCGACGCCGAGATCGCGCTCGTCGCAGCCGAGGATCTCGGGCAGCTCGCGAATCAGCTCCGACGGGGCATCGCAGATGCCGTACACCCGACGCTTAAAGCCGGATTTGATAATCGCCTCGGTGACCAGCCCTGACGGGTTGGTGAAGTTAAACAGAATGGCATCTTCGGCGGCGTGCTCTTCAATCAGGCGGCAGTAGTGAAGAATCGCCGGAATGGAACGCATCGCCATGGCGAAACCGCCCGCGCCGGTGGTCTCCTGGCCCAGCGTGTTGTGCGCCAGGGCGATACGCTCGTCGCGGATCCGGCTCTCATCGCCGCCCACCCGCAGGGTGGTTATCACATAGTGGCTATTTTTTAGCGCCGGCACCGGGTCGCTGGTTACGCTGAAATGAATATCCGGGCGAATGGCATTAAACACATAGCGGGCGATCTCGCCGAATATTGTCAGATTCTCCGCGGAGCTGTCGAGAAAGACCACTTCCGTTAAACCAATGCGATGCGCGTTATATGCCAGAGATTTCGCCAGAAACGCAGAGCGAACGCCGCCCCCGCCTAATACGGTTAATTTCATAAATCACTCCCAATTAATTTTCTGCTAGCCAGCTATCAACCCGGGAACGAACCTGTCCCACTTTGACGCCGTAAATAACCTGAACTTCATTTCGATTTCGTACTACGCCATTTGCGCCGGTGCTTTTTAATATCGTATCGTCAACCAGATCCATATTATGAATAGCGACGCGCAGGCGGGTGAAACAGTTATCGACGGAAATAATGTTCTCTTTACCACCCAGACCATTAATAATCTCGTTGGTCACCGACTGCGGTTCGCCCATTTTTTTTCGGTAATCAGCTTTGCTATATAACTTCACATTTTCATCGTCTTCACGACCCGGCGTTTTAAGATTCAACTTAACGACCAGCGTGCGGAAGATAACGTAGTAAACGGCGAACTGACCAATCCCGATAAGCACGTAGCCGGGCCAGCGCGTCAGGGAGACCGGCAGCGGCAGGTTGTAAATCAGGAACTCAATCAGCCCGGAAGCGCCCCAGGGACGCACGGTGAAGATGTCGCAAATCGCCTGCGAGGCCGCGGTTAAGGTGGCGTGGATCACCCACAGCAGCGGCGAAACGAACAGGAAGGTAAACTCAATCGGCTCGGTGATGCCGGTGAGCATGGAGGTGATAATGGCCGGCAGCAGAATCGCTTTGGCCATCATTTTTTTCTCCGGTTTCGCCGTGTGGTAGAACGCCAGCGAGGCGCCGGCCAGGCCGAAGATAGTGGTCATCCCCTGCTGCGAGAAGCGCAGCGCCTCGTTCATCACCGGGGTTAAATCCGGGTGGCGCATATAGGCGAGGAAAATCGCCTGGGTGCCGGAGACGACCTGGCCGTCGACGTTCAGCGTACCGCCGATTTGCGTGAGCTGGAACGGCGACCAGACGAAGTGGTGCAGGCCGGTGGGGATGAGGAATTTTTCAAAGAAGCCATAGACGAAGACCCCCGCCACGCCGGCATTTTTCATAAAGCCGGTCAGCGCCGCGATGCCGTGGGTCATAAACGGCCAGATCCAGGTAAAGGCGATGGCGTAGAAAATGACGACCGGGGTCATCGCCACCAGCGTCAGCTTGGCTCCGCCGTACATGGAGAGCGCGCCGGGAAGTTCAATCGTCGAGACTTTGTTATGCACCCAGGCGATGGTGCAGCCGAGAATAATCCCGAGGAAGACCCCCATATCGACTACCACAAACCCCAGCAGCTGAGTCTGCCCGGTACCGTAATATTCGCCGTTAATTTTTTCCGCGAGTCCGTGGGTATGTTCCAGCCACGAGTGGTTAGCGCCAAGAAACATGATAAAACACATTACCGACACCAGCGCCACTTCGGTTTTTTTATCTTTTGCCAGGCCATAGCTGATACCGACGCAAAAGAGTAATCCCAGATTGCCAAATAATGGCCAGAAGGTATCGCCGAGGAGCTGTCCGAGCTGGTGTAAAAAACTGGTCTCCGAAATTAATGTTGGGTTAGTTAAGACTGAACTGAGTGCCAAAATTAAGCCGATGACCGGCAAGAACAATACTGCACCGATCATTGCTCTGGAGAATTTTTGCATATTCTCCAGAATACGTTGACGTATTACAGACATGGTCGTTCCTTTATTTTTGTAGGTTCAGGGACTTTAATTATTTTTTTAACTTCCAGTATTTTTGTTATAGCAAGTCCGCTATTTGAAAGGAACAGGTTGCGGGAAATAGGTACAAACAGCCGCTTAATGGCAACAGGTTTCGCGAAGGGAACAGGCCCCTCTCCCGTGGGGGAGAGGGAGGGGGAAAGTCAGGGCGTCGTTGTCGCCGGCGCTGAAGGGGGCTGGGTGCTGGTGACCTCCCCGTTGCGCATCACCTGCGCCACCTGCTGTTTCTCCATATTTATCGCGCTCAGCTGGCCGTTGACGGTCGGCTTCAGCGGCGCATCCGCCAGCACGCTGCCGGTCGCCGTCAGCTGAAGGTTACCGTCGCCGGAGACCGGCAGCGCGGGCCATCCCCAGGCCTGCAAAATATTCAGCGGCACGCCGCGACCGTTCAGGCTCAGGTTGACCAGGCGCTGCGGGAGCTGCGACACCGCCGCGGTGGCTTGCAGGATCCCTCGCTCGGTAAAGGCGCTGAGCTCGTTAACGTTCACCGTGGAGGCATTGGCGCTCAGCTTCAGCGACGGGCGGCGGACATCAATACGATTAAAGGTCGCGGCGGCGGCGTTCAGCGTCGCGCTACCGCTCCACACGCCCCAGCTGCGGTTTTTCACCAGCTGCAGCTCGCCGCCGTAGCCGTCGAGCGCGGTGATTTGCCACGGGAACGCCGGTTCAATATCGATAATCAGGTTGCGGCTGGCGCTGAACTTTCTCAGCGTCAGGCTTTGCAGCCAGTCGGGCAGCGGCGCCATCCACAGCTGCTTCCAGTTGGTTGGCAGCGTATATTCCAGCCCGGCGAACGCCGCGTCATCCAGCACCAGCGCATGGCCGGCGCGCAGCCAGTTGCCGGACGTGCGCACCATCCCGCCCTCCCAGCGTGAGGTGAACTGGCGCAGCGCGATGCCCTGCGGCGAGAATCCGGCGTTAAGGATCGGGTCGAGGAAGTGCAGCGAGCCGTAAATAAATTCGTTAGCGTTCATCGACAGCGTACCCTCCTGGCTTTGCCAGTCGCCGCGGCTCAGGGTGAGGTTGCGCAGGTTAAGATCGAGGCCGGCGATCGCCCAGTCAGGCCCCTGCAGGCTGGCGTCGGTCACATCAAGGCGACCAATCTGTAGTGACGGCAGGGTGGTCAGAGGCGCGAAAAAGTCGGCGAGTGATTTATCGCTTTGCAGGCGAATCTCGTTGAGCCGCAAATTATCGACCTGCCAGCCGCCGTCGGCGCTGCGTTTCGCCGTGCCGGTGAGCGTACCGCGGGCGACGTCCGCGCCAATGGTCGAGAGGGACACTTCGCCGTTATCAATATTCCCCTGAATCAGCACGTTGCTGGCTTCAATACCGTTGAGCGTCATCGACCCGGCGCTCATCTGAATCTGCGTTTTCTTGCCGAGCACGTTGCCCGCTTCCGGCGCCCACGGGCTGACGCCGCCGGTGACGCGCTGCGCGCTCAGATCCCAGTCGCTCTCAGGGCTATTGAACGCCATATTGCGCAACTGGAGACGGTCGGCGGCGAATGGCAGCGCCGCGGAAGAAGGGGAGAAGTTCAGCGTGCCGTCGCTGAGGACGATTTCGTCAGCATGCAGCGGGTCGCTAAACTGGCGGCTGCTAAACCCGATATCCACCGTTTGCGCCACCAGCGTGGCGGGTTTGCCGTCGCGTCCGAGGGTGACGTTTTGCAGCTGCAGGTGCAGTGGCGAGGAGAAATTATGGTCCATCTTGTTGAAAGAGACCTTCCAGCCGGTACCGTCGCTTAGCCAGGCGCTGGCCTGGCGCCCGCCCCACTGGGTTTGCAGCAGGAAGTAAGCGGCAATAATCACCACCAGCAGGGCAATCAGCAGCCAGAGAATCAGCTTTCTGAGAAATTTCATGGTCTTCGATCCTGAGCGAGGCACATAAGGCTGTTATGCCCGAATTATGCGCAATCCTCAAGACAGGAATTGTGTAATGAGATGATGTGAGGTTGATGATGCTGACGCTCCGGCCAGCATCGCGTGGCCGGAGCGTCAGAAAGGATCAGTTTTTCTCTGGCGGGAAAATCAGATTCAGAATAATCGCCGTGATGCCGCCAGCAGCGATACCGGAGGAGAGCAGATTCTTCAGCCAGTCAGGGGCGAACTGCAGGATCAGCGGCTGCTGGGAAACGCCGAGGCCGACGGCCAGCGACAGGGCGATAATCAGGATCGCGCGGCGGTTCAGCGGCTCGCGGGAGACGATACGCACGCCGGAGGCGGCAATGGTGCCGAACATCACCAGCGTCGCGCCGCCGAGCACCGGCTCAGGAATATGCTGCACGAAGCCGCTTACCGCCGGGAACAGGCCGAGCACGATCAGCATCAGCGCGACCACGAAACCGACATAGCGGCTGGCGACGCCGGTCAGCTGTATCACGCCGTTGTTCTGGCCAAAGCAGGAGTTCGGGAAGGTGTTGAATACCGCCGAAACAAACGAGTTCAGACCGTTGGCCAGCACGCCGCCCTTCAGACGCTTCATATATAGCGGGCCGGAAACCGGCTGCTCGGAGACGTCAGAGGTGGCGGTAATATCGCCGATGGTTTCCAGCGAGGTAATCATAAACACCAGCATCAGCGGCAGCAGCAGATTCCAGTCGATGCCCAGCCCGTAGTACAGCGGCGTGGGTACCATAATCAGGCTGCTTTCCGTCGGCGCGGTATTGGCCGGCAGCATATCGAGTAGCCATGCCGCCAGGTAGCCGGCCGCCATCGCGATAACCAGCGAAGCGATGCGCAGGTACGGGTTGCGCTGGCGGTTAAGGATAATAATCAGCGCCAGCACGATCCCTGCCAGCAGCAGGTTTTTTGGCGCGCCGAAGGTATGGTCGGCCATGGCGGCATAGCCGCCGCCGATGGAGGTCAGGCCAACCTGAATCAGCGACAGGCCGATAATCATCACCACCACGCCGGAGACCAGCGGGGTAATAATGCGGCGGGCGAGATGCAGAACGCGGGAGAGAACCATCTCTGTGCAGCTGGCCAGCATCAGGGTGCCGAACAGCGCGGCCATCATGGTCGGAACATCGGCGCCGCCGGTTTTCAAGGCGGTCCCGCCCATAATCAGCGGCGCGACGAAGTTAAAACTGGTGCCCTGAATCGAGAGCAGACCAGACCCCACCGGGCCCCAGGCTTTAATTTGAATGATGGAGGCCACGCCGGAGGCGAACAGGGACATGCTGATGATGTGTTGCGTATCCTGAGCCGGAAGGCCCAGAGCCTGGCAAATTAACAGCGCCGGAGTGATGACCGCGACAAACATCGCCAGCAGGTGCTGGAAAGCGGCGAACAGGGTTTGCGGTAGCGGCGGGCGGTCTTCAAGGCGGTAGATTAATTCGCTGGTTTGCTTATGCGCAACCGGTTGCGCATTTTCTGATTCTGCGGTGTTAACGGACATCACAACAATCCCAAAGGTGGCAAAGCGGGGATTTTATCGGACTGTAGACCAAAAGCAAACGTTTGCCACTCTTTAGCGGCAAATATTTAAGCAGGGAATAAGTGTCAAATATTTATTAACATTTTGTATGCTTGATCGCATCATTATCCCTACAAAATATCTTTTCCTGTCCTTTTTTCCGTACTTCTGCTTAAAATCCCTTCCCGATTACTCATGATGAGAAGCAATCGACACCGGGAATACCGTCGCGTGTGAATGGATCATGCGCCTATAAGGAGCTCTTTTTTATGTTTCATCTCGATACCTTATCGACGCTCGTTGCCGCAACACTCGTGTTGCTACTGGGTAGAAAACTCGTTCAAACCGTCCCTTTCCTGAAGAAATACACCATTCCTGAACCCGTTGCGGGCGGCCTGCTGGTCGCGCTGGCGCTGCTGGTATTAAAGAAAAGCATGGATATCGAAATCGATTTCGATATGAGCCTCAAAGATCCGCTGATGCTGGCTTTCTTTGCCACTATCGGCCTGAACGCCAACCTCGCCAGCCTGCGCTCCGGCGGCAAAGTGCTGGGGACGTTCCTGATTGTGGTGGTGGGGCTGCTGCTGCTGCAAAACGCGCTCGGAATCGGCATGGCGAAGCTGCTTGGCCTCGACCCGCTGATGGGGCTGCTGGCCGGTTCGATTACCCTTTCCGGCGGCCACGGTACCGGCGCGGCGTGGAGTAAATTGTTTGTTGAACGCTATGGCTTTGCCAACGCTACCGAAGTGGCCATGGCTTGCGCAACCTTCGGCCTCGTCCTGGGCGGCCTGATCGGCGGACCGGTGGCGCGCTATCTGGTTAAGCACTCTTCCTCCCCGGACGGTACGCCGGACGATCAGCTCGCGCCGACCGCGTTTGAAAAGCCGGATATGGGGCGCATGATCACATCGCTGGTGCTGATTGAGAGCATCGCGCTGATCGCCATCTGTTTGACGGTAGGGAAGATCGTTGCGCAACTGCTGGCGGGAACCGTATTTGAACTGCCCACCTTCGTTTGCGTGCTGTTTATCGGCGTGATCCTGAGCAATAGCCTGTCGGCGCTGGGCCTGTACCGCGTGTTCGACCGCGCGGTGTCGGTGCTGGGTAACGTCAGTCTGTCGCTGTTCCTGGCGATGGCCCTGATGAGCCTGAAGCTGTGGGAGCTGGCGTCGCTGGCGCTGCCGATGATTATTATTCTGGCGGTTCAGGCAGTGGCTATGGCGCTGTATGCGGTGTTTGTGACCTACCGGATGATGGGAAAAAACTACGATGCCGCGGTGCTGGCAGCCGGCCACTGTGGTTTCGGCCTCGGCGCGACGCCGACGGCGATTGCCAACATGCAGGCGATTACCGACCGTTTCGGTCCGTCGCACATGGCGTTTCTGGTGGTGCCGATGGTGGGCGCGTTTTTTATCGATATCGTTAACGCGCTGGTGATTAAGCTCTATCTGCTGCTGCCGGTATTTGGCTGATAAAAACCCGGAGGCGGTGCGCTACGGAATTGTGCAGTCTGCGGGCTGTAGCCCGGGTAAGGCGTTTACGCCGCAACCCGGGGATACCCCG
>ERZ827469.263-NODE-263-length-67983-cov-8.673036_pt1 | contig 67983 bp, 53 predicted proteins | sample MGYA00519917_ERZ827469 | MGnify/ENA primary metagenome ERZ827469 (study PRJEB31778, sample SAMEA3449314) | human gut metagenome | biome: human gut; feature: human-associated habitat; material: faeces | place: United Kingdom | collected 2010/2012 ... | reverse complement strand
TGATGCAGATCTTCTCTGCACGTGCACGTTTTGCTTCATCTGCAATTGTTGTGATATCTTTTACATTAGCCATACCAACAATACGACGGATCAGTTCCAGACCGGCCACTGCTGAAGTGTCTTCAATAATAGTATCCATATAGTACTTCTTGTACAGCTCATTCCTGCACATAGTATCTGTTACATGTTCATCATAATATTTTTCCATTTTTTCTTTTGTCATGTTGATGACATCTACCAGAACATCCTCTACCCATTTACAGAAGTCTGCCGCACCTGCCGCATCACCGTTCGCCCATGTAAAAATCATATTTGCAATCACATTACCAATATCATATCCCATCGGTCCGTAAAAGCAGAACTCAGGATCAAATACTTTTGTACTTTCTTCATTAATAAAGATAGAACCTGTATGTAAATCACCATGGATCAGGGACTGCGCTCTTGTCATGAAATCCATTTTTAATTTTGCAACTTCACAATGAAGTCCCTGATCCTCATAAAGTTTTTCTTTTACAAAGTCTGCAATTGGAGGAAATACACGGTTGCGTCCTCTCTCATCGTTGTATGGTTCCGTATATACCAGCGCTTCTGTGATATCACATAATTCCGGATTGATAAATTTACGCTGGAGTTCTTTTTTCTCCTGATGATCCATCACTACATCTGTAGTTCCCATAAGAACCTGTGCCATAAATGTAGAAATCTGATCTGCGAATTTCGGGAAAATCTTATGTTCCAGCATTGCTGTACGCATGATCTCGTGATCACTTAAGTCTTCCATACCACATGCACTCATTACTGTATCATAGAAATAAATTTCCGGTACATATCCAGGTGCAAGTTTACCCTCCAGAACAAGGATCTCAGATTCGATTCTGTTTCTGTCTGTATCCAGTTTCATATCGGCAGAAATACGTGCCTCTACACCAGCCTGTTTGATAATTACGCTGTGACCTTTTGCATCAGTTACTTTGAATACATAGTTAAGGTTTCCATCTCCGATTTCCTTTGCAGTCATGCTGCCAGCATCCCATTCGATCTGCGAAACTTTTTCCTTTGCATATTCAATTGCATCATCTGTTTTCATAAGAAAATAAGTATCAAACTTTGACATAATTTTTTCCTCCATATTCCGTCTCATTATCCGTCACAAATTACTCTTTCATGCTTTTAATTAATCTTCTTTTACAGTGATATACGCTGCAACCAGCGCCAGGCAAAGAACCGCACCTTTAACTGCCGGAAGTACATAGTAAACAACGCCGCACATTGTCAGACCATTTTCCAGTGTGGAAATAAGAAGAGCACCTACAACTGTTCCAAGAGCGTTCGGTCTCTCAGCACCGCCTACAGAACGTCCGATAAATACTGCTGCCAGGGAACTCATCAGGTAACTGTCACAGCTGTTGATCTGAGCTGCTGAGTTACGGGAGCATACAACAATACCTGCAACTGCGATAAATACTGCTGCGAACATACCTGCCATAAATCTGTATTTCTTAACATTGATACCGGAAAGTTTTGCTGCTGTTTTGTTGCCGCCCATTGCATATAAATAACGACCATGTTTTGTTCTTTCCAGAAGTACCCAGCATACAACTACGCAGAGCAACATGATAATGATGATATAAGGGGATTTACCAATGTTCATAGAACCGGTTGTCCATCCTTTACGAAGAGGAGTCACATCTCCTCCGTGCAGTGCGCCAAACCACTTCGGAGCACTCAGACCTGCAGATACAGCGCTGCCGCCTGTAAATGCAAGACCAAGACCCGCATGTACGAACTGCAGTGCGCAGGTTGCCAGCATATCCGGAATCTTACATACCAGTATTAAGAACATTGTCAACAGATACATTACCATTGTAAACACAATAGTAAGAACAATAGCCAGCCATAAGGGAGCGCCAAACCACAGAAACAGTGCTGCAAAAACATGTCAAGGGTCATGGGGCCACCTGGAAATAAGCTTTATCCCGCCCGGAGGGGCGCGAAGACGGAACGGCGGGGCCCGCCGGGGCCCCGCCGCGAACAGACGGATCCCTTACTTGGGAGTGACTTCGGTCAGGTAAACGCGCTTGCCGTCCTTGTACTCGATGATGCCCACGGGCATTTCGGCATCGTGGCTGGCATTGATGGTCAGGGTGCCCAGCGGGGTCACCAGGTCCTTGGTCTGGGCCAGGGCCTTGGTGATGGCAGCGGGATCAGCGGAGTTGCCGCGCTTGATGGCGTCAACGATCAGGAACAGGCAGTTGTAGCCCAGGGCGCCGTTCACGTTGGTTTCCTTTTCGGGATAGGCCTTGTTCCAGGCTTCGGTGAACTTCTTGGCTTCGGCGCTCATGTTGGGCATCTTGGCATCATAGGGGAAGGTGGTGTGCAGGAAGCCTTCCGCAGCCTTGCCGGCCAGCTTCACGGTGTCGGGGTTGTCCATGGCGTCAGCGCCCATCAGGCGGAAGGTGGCGCCCAGCTCGCGGGCCTGCTTCATGATGATGGCGCCTTCGGCGAAGTAGGCGGGCATGAAGACGATCTCGGGCTTTTTGGCGATCAGCTCGGTGAGCTGGGCGGTGAAGTCCTGGTCACCGGAGCTGTACTTGAGGTTGGCCACCACTTCGCCACCCAGCTTCTTGAAGGAGCGGGTGAAGAAGCTGGACAGGCCCACGGCGTAGTCGTTGGTCATGTCCATGAGCACGGCGGCCTTGCGCAGGCCCAGGTTCTCATAGGCATAGGTGGCGGCGGCGGCGCCCTGGTAGGGGTCGATGAAGCAGGCACGGAAGTAGTACTTCTTGCCCTGGGTCACCAGGGGGCTGGTGCAGGAGGTGCCCACGCCGGGCACCTTGGCCTTTTCGGCCACTTCGGCACCGGCCATGGCCAGGGAGGAACCGTAGGTGCCGATCAGGGCCACGACCTTGTCGCGTTCCACCAGGCGTTTGACGGCGTTGGCGGCTTCCACCTTGTCGGACTTGTTGTCCACCACAACCAGCTCAATGGGGCGGCCCAGCACTTCAGGCATCTCCTTCAGGGCCAGCTGCACACCTTCCAGCTCAAGCTGGCCGCCAAAGGCGTTCTGGCCGGTCAGAGGCAGGTACACGCCGATCTTGATGGGTTCGGCAGCCAGGGACTGGCCGGCCAGCCCCAGGGTCAGAGCCATCAGCGCCAAGCCAACGATTTTGCCCAGTTTCATAAATCATCTCCCAGGTCTTGGAGGGTGAAAGAGCGCGCCCCGGCGATCCTTTTCCAGGGCTATTCCTGTTGCGATACACCAAATCCGCCCATTGCGCAAATTGCCGGGTGAATTTGGCCGCAAACCCCGATCCGAAACATGCCTGCGCATGCTCCCATGCAAAATGGTTCATCCGCAGTTGAAAAAAATTTATCCTCTTTCACGTCAGGCGCCAAGGCTTTTTTTGCTCCTTCGCATTTTGTGTTTTCATCAATATAACATATTAAAATAACAATATATTTTTAAAAATTCCGGCCTAGCACCCCTTTTGGCGGGAACTGCCGCCCGGCCGGGGGGCCGCCGCGTGGGGCACGCCTGTCCGTATTGACGAAAGCCCGTGAAGAAAGGAATATCCTCTTTTCGACATATATCTGTCCGCATCCCCCGCCCCTTCCGGGCCGGAATCTCCAAGGAGACAATGTGACGCTTTCCGACAGCAAAAACCGTCAGCGTTCCCGCAGCATCGCCCGCGTCCTCAACGATGACGCCAGCCTCATCAACATCAAGACCTTCGCCATCGCGGCCCGCTACATGAGCTTCAAGGCCGCGGCCCGGCACCTGGGCCTGACCTCCGGCGCTGTCAGCCACCGCATCGCCCGTCTGGAAAAGGAACTGGGCTTTCCCCTGTTCAACCGCCTGACCCGTGCCGTTTCCCTGACGCCGGAAGGCGAACGCCTGCGCGACGTCTACCTCAACGCCTTCCAGAAGATCTACGAAGAGATCACCCAGCTGCTGCAGGACGACTTCAGCTCCCTGACCATCTATGCCGCCCCCAGTCTGGCCCTGGCCTGGCTCATCCCCCAGCTCAACGATTTCCAGCAGCGCTATCCTTCCATGCAGCTGCATGTGCGCACCGGCAACGCCCCCATCGATTTCCACGGGGATTCCACGGTGGATGTGGCCCTTTACTATGCCGAAAGCCACGTCAGCGGCCTGACCTCGCGCAAGTTCATGGACGAGGCCACCCTGCCCGTCTGCTCGCCCCGATACGCGCGGCAGCACGACCTGACCGGCCATCCCGAGAACCTGCCCGCCTGCACCCTGCTCCATGACTCCGCGGCCTGGCACTATGCCGCCACCACGGCCGAATGGCAGGAATGGGCCGACAGGAACCATGTGGACATCTCCAACTGCCTGAACTTCATCACCTTCGACCATACCTACGGCGCTTCCGTGGCCGCCAGCCACGGTCTGGGCGTGGCCCTGGGCCGCTGCACCCTCATCGCTCCCCTGCTGGAGGAACAAAAGCTGGTCACGCCCTTCCCCGACCTGCCGCCCACGACCGCCTACCGCTCCTACTACGCCGCCTGGCCCCGCCATACCAGCCCTTCCCCCAAGCTGCAGGGTTTCCTGGACTGGCTGGAAGAAAAGGGACAGCAGAGCAACGCCGCCCTAGAGCGTCTGATGCGCGTCTAGCAGGCAGAGAAATCTGAGCGAGGGGGAAAGGAGACCTTTTTGGAAAAAGGTCCTCCTTTTCCCCCTCGCGCTCCCCTCTTTCCTCCCAAAAACTTTTATCAGGCCACAAAAAAGGACGCCGAGGCGTCCTTTTTTGTGGCCACTTTTTCATGGCCACGGGATGGCTGCTGCCATCCGCTTCCCGCGTTTTTCAAAAAACACTTCTGGATCACGCGTCCCAAAGTCCGGTCGCTGTGCCTCCCGTATGGCGTTTTTTGGGAAAGGTGGGGGCACAGGGGAGGAAAAAGCTTTTTGCCGCAAGCAAAAGGGGGCCTCCCCCGACCGGATTTTCCTACTTCTGCCAGCGGGCCGTGTAGCGGGCCAGCAGGCGCAGCGAGGGCCGGGAGAAGCGGTCGAAGTCGGCGGTGAGCTCCAGACCGGGGACCAGGGCGCGCACCACGGGCATGTCCAGATCCTTGCGGGAGATGTCCACATACAGGGGCGTACGGCCCTGGGCGCACAGCGTCCTTTCCAGCAGCGTGCAGGAGGCTTCGGCCGACGGCAGGCTGTAATCGGGCAGGTCTTCCAGCCAGCGCACCGGCAGACCGCCCAGAGCAGGCCCCGTCGGTTCGCCATAGGGATAGGGCCAGGGCACTTCGGTCAGGGCCGCCAGCGCGGCCCGGCTGCCGCACAGGTTGGCGCCCGTGGCCTGCGCCACCTCACCACGGCGGCTCATGACGAAACAGCGGTAGGCCGGCACGCCCAGCTCCGTGGTGATGTCCTGGAACTGGATCTGGATGCCGCGGGCCGCGTAATCGTCCAGCAGGGCCTGCAATCGCTCGTCGCGGCTCTTGAGCACGAAGCAGCCCTCGCGCCTGAAGGGCGTGGTGGCCTCGGCGTCACGCTCCACGATCTCCGTGAGCGCCGCCAGCCGGGCTTCGGCCTCGGTGTTGCCGGAAGCCAGGCCCGTGGAGCCACCGGCCAGGAACAGGGACTGCTCGTCCAGATTGCAGAAGAGGAAGACCGCCTGCGCGGGCACCAGCACGGCCTTGCCGGCAGGATCGCGGGCCTCCAGCCAGTACAGGGGCACATAGTCCTCGAACGGTGTTTCCAGCGGCAGGGCCGACAGGGGCAGGAAGTCCTTGCCCTGCGAGCGCAGTTTGGCGCAGGAGGCATGGATCAGCGGCATGGGCCGGCGGCGGTTCGTCACCTCGAAGGAGCGCTCGCCGGTACGGGCCACGCTCACATAGCTGCTGGCGCGCTCCACGATCTCCATGGCATAGGAGGCCCGGGCCGCCGCCAGGGAAAGGCCGCGCCCGTAGGCCGTGGCCTCGCCACGCAGGCTGTGGCGCATGCGGCCGCAATCCACGGCCAGATCCACCTTCCAGGAGCGCAGCAGCGCGATGGGAGACAGCGAGGCCTGATGCCGCATCTCCTGACCGGCCAGGACATCGTTCTCCAGCAGGGCATTGACGGCCTGCTCGTAGGTCTCCTGTGCCGGACGGCGCTCACGGCGCGGCAGGTCTTCCGCCTGCATGCGGGCATGTTCCCGTGCCAGCAGCCCGGCCCGGGCCCGCAGCCCTTCGCGGCAGACCTCCAGCTCCTCTTCGCTGTAGGGCAGCTCCAGCTCCAGTTCTTCCCAGTGCGGCAGCATGTGGTGCCGGGCGATATTGTCGGCAAAACGGGCGCTCCAGGCCTGCATGAGGCCGAAGTCCTTCCGGCTGGCGGCGCGCAGATAGATCAGGGAGGACGACAGCGTCAGGCGCTGCAGGGCATCCTCGGGAAAGCCGTCGCAGCAACGGGCCAGCGCGGGCACCAGCAGCGAACATTCCAGCAGCAGGCCGGCAAGCCCCATGCGCCGGAAGCTGTCCGTCTCGCGGTCGTAGAGCTCATCGGCCAGGTTCCTGATCTCTTCCGGCGGACGGCCGCTCAGCTGGCGCAGGCAGTGCTGGCGCAAAAAATCGTCAAAGGGCGTGGCCTCCAGGCGGGCCAGCGCCTGGGGCAGGGTCAGGGATGCGGGCGGCCGGCAGGAAAAATAGCCGGTCGTGGCCTGGGTCGTCTCGTGGGTATAGGCATAGGCGATGCCTTCGGGGATCACGGGCATGGCGTGGGAAACCTCATGGCAAAAAGATGGAACAACATCCCGGGGCCTGCGTTCCAGGGCCGGATGCGCATGCCGGTCCTGCCATCCGCTGCCGCCGGCGGCGGGATGGCAGGGCGCCGGTGCGGCTGCAGGAAGGCAGGGGCACGGACGGCAGCGAAAAGCGCGGCGCGGACGGGACCGCGAAGAAAGGGCACAGGCTCCCGTCCCCCGGGACAGGACGGGCGCACGATAACAGAAAAGGGGTGGGCCAACAATGGCCCACCCCTTGGGGTTCCGTGATCCGGGGTACGGATTAACGCTTCGAGTACTGGTAACGGGCGCGGGCAGCGCGCAGACCGTACTTTTTGCGTTCCTTCTTGCGCGCATCGCGGGTCAGGAAGCCGGCCTTCTTCAGGATGGGACGAAGGGCGGGATCCACCAGCAGCAGGGCGCGGGAAATACCATGACGCACGGCTTCGGCCTGACCGGCCACGCCGCCGCCGGCCACGTTGACGCGCACGTCCAGCTTTTCAGCCAGCTTGGACAGCACGAGGGGCTGACGGATGATCATCTGCAGGGTCTTGCGGGGGAAGTAATCCTCAAAGGCACGACCGTTCACCGTGATGTTGCCGGAGCCAGCGTAGACGCGGGTGCGGGCAGTGGCGGTCTTGCGGCGGCCGGTGCCGTATTCGAATTTGTCGCTCATGACGTGCGCTCCTTAGTAAGGCAGGGTCAGCGGCTGCGGGTTCTGAGCCGTGTGCGGGTGTTCGGGACCCGCGTAAATCTTGAGCTTCTTCAGCATGGCGCGGCCCAGACGGTTCTTGGGCAGCATGCCACGCACAGCGGCCATGAGCACGCGCTCGGGCTTGGAAGCCAGCATATCGCCCAGGGAGGTGGTCTTCAGACCGCCCACCCAGCCGGAGTGGCGATAGTAGTTCTTGTGGGCCATCTTGGTGCCGGTCACCTTGATCTTTTCGCAGTTGACCACGACGATAAAGTCGCCGTTGTCCATGTGACGGGCGAATTCGGGCTTATGCTTGCCGCGCAGGCGGTGGGCGATCTGGCTGGCCAGACGACCCAGCACCTGATCCTGGGCGTCAACCACAAACCATTCGTGGTTGATGTCTTTCGGGGTGGGGCTGAACGTCTTCATCGGGATGAACTCCTCATCTACTTATCTCAGTAGCCATCAAGCGGCGGAAAATCCGTCTGCGACGTGCCGCCTAACGGGTGACGACAGTATCGCTCACAAAGAAAGCGCTCTTTATCGCAAAGTGCGCAACTTGTCAAGCATTCACGACGGAATGCCAAATTTGTGCCGTATTCCAGACGGCTGCGGCTTTGTGTATACCAGAATGCTCCGGCTGTCATCCTTTTTTTGCCAAAAATTTGAACCATGCCCCAAACAGCCTGAAAAAACTTGTCTTTTTATGGCTGTTCTGCCGGAGCCGTCCCGCCGTCCAACAGGCTCCCGGAAGGGGACGGGCGCGGACAAACGTGTGTTTGGACGGATCGGTTGATGCTCTCCCCGCCGTGCGGGGACGGACGCGGGGACAAGGGGATGCCTCCCTTCCCTGCCGCTTTTCACCTCCCGCACGGGAAAAGGAAAGGAAACGCATGGGGAAGGGGCCCCGGCGCACGCGGGAGCGGTCCCCTTCCCCCACGGCAGTCATGCGTTGCGGACCGGCAGGGCCTAATGCGCCGCGCCCCAGTCGTGCCCGGTGCCCCAGTCCACCAGCAACGGCACGGAAAGCTCCCGGCCGCCGGGGCGGACGTCCTGCATGAGGCGGGCCACCAGGGTCCCGGCTTCTTCGGCGGCATCGGCGGGCACTTCCAGCAAAAGTTCGTCGTGCACCTGCAGCAGCAGGCGGGCATCCAGCTCCCGCAGGCGCCCGTCACGGGCCACGGCCAGCATGGCCAGCTTGATGATGTCCGCCGCCGAGCCCTGGATCACGGTATTGATGGCCTGGCGGCGGGCCAGGGCCGCGGCCTGGCCGCTGGCGGCATTGATGTCCGGCAGCAGGCGGCGGCGGCCGCCCAGAGTGGTCACGAAACCGTGCTTGCGGGCCGAGGCCTCCACGCCTTCGTAAAATGCTTTCAGGCCCTGCAGCCGCTCGAAATAACGGGCGATGAAGTCCCTGGCCTGCGCGGTGCCGATCTTGAGTTCCTGGGCCAGCTTCTGGGCGCCCATGCCGTAGATGAGACCGAAGTTGATGGTCTTGGCATTGCGGCGCTGGTCCGGGCTCACCTGGTCGGGAGGCAGGTCATAGACCAGGGCCGCCGTGCGGGCGTGGATGTCCTCGCCGTTGCGGAAGGCTTCCAGCAGGGCCGGATCCTGCGAGACATGGGCCAGCACGCGCAGCTCCACCTGCGAATAGTCGGCCGAGACCAGCAGGCGGCCCGGCCCGGCGATGAAGCAGGAACGCATGCGCTTGCCCAGCGGCCCGCGCACGGGGATGTTCTGCAGGTTGGGGTTGCTGGAAGAGAGCCTTCCCGTGGCCGTGGCCTTCTGGTTGAAGGTGGTATGGATGCGGCCCTGCGGATCCACCAGCCGCGGCAGGGGATCGAGATAGGTGGAACGCATCTTCTCCAGCTTGCGGTACTGGAGGATGCTGTCCACCACCGGATGCTGCCCGGCCAGCTTCTCCAGCGTCTGCTGGCTGGTGGAGGCCTGGCCGCCCTTGGTCTTGCGCGGGGCGGGCAGTCCCAGCCCGTTGAACAGCACGTCGCCCAGCTGCTGGGCCGAGCGGATGTTGAACTGCGTGCCCGCCAGCTCGTAGACATGGGCCGTCAGCTGGTCCAGCCGGCCCTGCACGTCGTCGAGGAAGGCCCGGAAGGCCGCGGCGTCGATGGCCACCCCGGTCTGTTCCATGCCGGCCAGCACGGGCAGCAGGGGCATCTCCAGCCGCCGGAACAGCTCCAGCAGGCCGTCCTTTTCCAGGCGCTGCCCGAACAGCCGCGCCATGGCCAGCCCCAGGCGTGCGGGGCCGGGGGCCGTCTCGCCCCTGCCCTCCAGCTCATGGCGCAGCACGGCGCCCCAGCGGGCCGAAAGACGGGGCCAGCCGTAATCGTTCTCTTCGGGGTTCAGCAGATAGGCGGCCACGCCCAGGTCCATGCAGTCCGCGGCGCGTCCGGCCAAAAATTGCCAGCAGGACGCGGACGTCAGCATGCCCTTGAGATCGGCCGTCACCAGGGTGCGGGCCGGGGCCAGCCAGCGGGCCAGCTCCGCCTCGGATCCTGTCCACTGCCATTGGCCCAGGGAGCTGCCGTCAGCGTCCTCCACGGCAAGATGGGGGGCCTCACGGTCGCCGTGGGCCCAGATCAGGGCCACACGGGCATCCCGGCAGTCCGGCAGGGCCGACACGTCATCCAGTGCGGGCACGGATTCCTGCGGCAGGGCATCCAGAAGGCTCATCTGGCTGGTGGCACGGCCGCTGCGGGCAGGCCGGGCCTGCGGCAGGGACGCCTGTTCCGCGGCCGCCTTCTTCCCGGCGGCGGGCCGTGCGTCCTCACGGATGCTGCCCGCGTCCAGGAACTCCTCGGGCAGGTCGGCCTCGGCGGCCTGCAGACGGTCCAGGGCGGCCAGCTCGCGCCGCAGGGCGAAGAGCTCGAACTCTTCCGTGAGCAGGGCGCAGGTGGCGGCATCCAGCGGACGCACGCGCAGGTCGTCCAGCGTGACGCCGGGGCAGGCCTCGCGGCTCAGGGTGGTGAGCTCGCGCCAGATGAACATGTTCTCCAGATGTTCCTGCAACTTGGCCTGCACTTTGGGCGGCAGCAGGACGAAATGGTCGCGGATGTCCTCAAGGCTGGGGCAGATGGCGAAGATCTGGCGCGCGGTCTTGGGGCCGATGCCCGGCACGCCGGGGATGTTGTCGCTGGTATCGCCGATGAGGGCCTGCACATCGGGCCACTGGGCGGGCGTCACGCCGTTCTCCGCCGTGAAGTCGGCCTCGCTCACCAGCTTCTCTTCCCTGGAGGCCGGGTCCCACATGTAGACGTTGGGGCCCAGGCACTGTTTCAGGTCCTTGTCGCCGCTGACGATGATGACGGGATGTTCCGCCGCGAAGCGCGCCGCCAGCGAGGCGATGCAGTCGTCGGCCTCGCAGCCCTGCGAGACTTCCAGCCGGATGCCCAGGGCCCGCACCATGCGCTGGATGGGTTCCAGCTGGCGCACCAGGTCTTCGGGCGTGGCATCGCGGTTGGCCTTGTAGAGGGGGAATATCTCGTGCCGGAAGTTGGGGCCCTTGCCGTCCTGCACGAAGGCGAAATAGCGGGGGCGCTCCTCGCGCAGGATGCGCAGCAGTACGCGGCTGACCACCACCAGGGAATTGGTGGGGAAGCCGTCGGAACGCTGCATGTTCCTGTTGGCAAAAAAGCCGCGATAGATGAAGGCCGAGCCATCCATGAGAAAGACGGGCTCTGCGGCAAGCCCGAGGCGTTGTTTCAGCGACATGGCAATCCGGGGTTGAGGGTCAGCAAAAAGGGGAAAAAGCCTGCGGGGGAGCGGCCTCCCTCCTTGCGAAGCTTTTGCCCTGCGCGTATACTATAGAGATGGAAACAAGTCCGCAAGTAAACCTGGACAGGGCCGGCGAGCGCCTGCAGGTCACCGTCTCCGGCAGCTGGGCCATCAATACGCCCTGGCCGCCGCAATGCGCCGACGCCCTGCAGCAGCTGCGGGCCCCGGGCATCCGGCAGCTGCACCTCGCGGCGGCGGCCCTCGGCGCCTGGGACAGCAGCCTGCTGGTCTTCCTCGTCCAGCTGCACAAGGCCGCCCGCGCCGCGCGGATCGAGATCAGCCAGGATCTGCCCGCAGGGCTGGCACGGCTGCTGCACCTGGCCTTCGCCATCCCGGCCCAGGCAGGGGCCGCCCGCAGCGACCGCCGGCAGGGGCTTTTCGCCCGGGTGGGCGAAGCGGTCATGGGCCTGCCGCCCCGCTGCGCGGATTTTCTGGAATTCCTCGGCGACGTGACCCTTTCCATCTGGCGCCTCATCCTGGGGCGCGCCGGCATGCGCATGCGGGACTTCGTGGAAGCCATGTACGAATGCGGCGTGCGCGCCCTGCCCATCATCTCCATCACCAGCCTGCTGTTCGGCCTGATCCTGGCCTTTGTGGGCGCGGTGCAGCTGACGCAGTTCGGCGCCCAGATCTATGTGGCCGGGCTGGTGGGCATCGGCATGCTGCGCGTCATGGGCGCGGTCATGGTGGGCGTGGTCATGTCCGGCCGCGTGGGGGCCGCCTATGCGGCCATGATCGGCACCATGCAGGTCAACGAGGAAGTGGACGCCCTGACCACCCTGGGCATCTCGCCCATAGACTTTCTGGTGCTGCCGCGCATGCTGGCCCTGATGCTCATGGTGCCCCTGCTCACGGTCTATGCCGACCTCATGGGCATTCTGGGCGGCTATGTGGTGGGGGTCACCATGCTGGGGCTGAGCTCCGCCGAATACCTCAACGCCACCATGCAGATGGTCTCCTTCGTCCACGGGCTCATCGGCATCACCTACGGCACGGTGTTCGGCGTCATCATCGCCCTGGCGGGCTGCTATCAGGGCATCCGCTGCGGCCGCAGCGCCCAGGCCGTGGGCCTGGCCACCACCACGGCCGTGGTCCAGTCCATCGTGGGCATCATCATCGCCACGGCCATCATCACCATCATCTGCAACGTACTGGGCATCTGACATGAGCACTCCCCGCCTGCGCGTCCGCGACCTGACCCTGGGCTACGGTTCCTTCGTGCTCATGCGTGACGTCAATTTCGATGTGGCCGCCGATGACATCTTCCTCATCATGGGCGGTTCCGGCTGCGGCAAGAGCTCGCTCCTGCGCACGCTCATGGGCCTCAAGGAGCCCCAGAGCGGCCAGGTGCTCTACGGCGATACGGACATCTGGGCCTGTACCGAAAAGGAGCGCCGCCGCATCCTGCGCCGCACGGGCGTGCTCTTCCAGGGCGGCGCCCTGTGGAGCTCCATGACCCTGGCCGAGAACGTGGGCCTGCCGCTGCAGCAGTACACCGACCTTGATGACGACGAGATCCGCGAGCAGGCCTCGCTCAAGCTGGCCCTGGCCGGTCTGGCCGGTTTCGAGGACTACTACCCTTCGGAGATCAGCGGCGGCATGCGCAAGCGGGCCGGCCTGGCCCGGGCCCTGGCCCTCGATCCCGAGATCCTCTTTCTGGACGAGCCCTCCGCCGGTCTGGACCCGGTGAGCGCCCGCATGCTGGACGACCTGATCCTGGAGCTGCGCGACGCCCTGGGCACGACCTTCGTCATCGTCTCCCACGAGCTGGCCAGCATCTTCGCCATCGCCAGCAACGGCATCTATCTCGACGTGCGGACCCGGCGCGTCACGGCCCGGGGCAACCCCTCCGAACTGGTGCGCGACCCGCACACCGAACTGCAGGCCCTGCGCTTTTTGACGCGCGGCGAGGCGGGCGGCCCCCAACAACAGGACTGAACCCACAGGATACGGCATGGCAAAACAATCATTCAAAACCGCTGTAGGGGCTTTCGTCATCGGCGGACTGACGCTTCTGGTGGCGGGCATCATCCTGCTGGGCGGCGGGCGCATGTTCAGCGACGACATCGAATACGTCCTGTATTTCGACGGCTCGGTGAGCGGCCTCAGCATCGGGGCGCCCGTGGTCTTCCGGGGCGTGCCCATGGGCCAGGTCACGCGCATCAGCCTGGAGGCCAACCCGCGTGATGCCAGCGTCACCATCCCGGTCTACATCCGGCTGGACGAGAACAGCATCGTCCGGGCGGGTGTCGCCGGCGAGCTCACGGACAACTTCCGGCAGGAGATCCTGCGCCGTCTGATCCAGCGCGGCCTGCGCGCCCGCCTGCAGCTCCAGAGCCTCATCACCGGCCAGTATCGTGTGGAACTGGACTTTTTGCCCAACACGCCCGCCAACTTCCGCTCCCCCATGCCGGACAGGGAGATCCCCACCCTGCCCTCGCCCATCGATACCCTGCAGCGTACCGTGGCCAGCCTGCCGCTGGAAGAGATGGCACGCACCACCGCGGGCATCCTGGAAAAGGTCAACGCCGCCCTGGCCGGCGATGCGCTGGAGCGCGGCCTCAAGGCCTTTGCCACGTCCTTCGAGGAGGCGCAGACCCTGCTGGCCGGCATGCAGCAGTCCCAGAAGACCCTGTCCCAGGCCCTGGAAAAGTTGAACGTCGCGGCCACCTCGGCCCAGCACGACCTGCCCCAGGCCCTGCAAAGCACCCGTGAGGCCATGAACAACGTCTCCTCCGTTTCCCTGGCCACCAAGGCCGTGGTGGAGCGCAATGCCCCCCTCACCCAGGAGCTGCGCCGCCTGATCCAGGAAAGCACCGCTGCCGTGCGCTCCCTGCGGGCGTTCATGGACGTGCTGGAACGCAACCCCGAAGCCCTGCTCCGCGGCAAACAAGGAAGTCGCCGATGAACACCCTCCGCCATGCGACCGTTTTCCTGGCCCTGCTGGCTGTCCTGCTGACCGCCTGCGGCCGCAGCGCCCCCACGCATTTCTACCTGCTGGACAGCGGCCAGCCCCCCCTGACCGCCGACGCCCTGCCCGCCATCAGCCTGGGCATCGCGCCGGTGAGCGTGCCCGACTACCTGGACCGCAACGGCCTGGTGCGGCGCAGCGACGGCCAGGCCCGTCTGGAGGTCTCGGAACTGGACATCTGGGCCGAGCCCCTGGGACAGGGCGCCCGGCGCGTGCTGGGCGAAGTGCTGGCCGCCCGCCTGCTGCCCCGGGGCGTCGACGTGATCGCCGCCGGAGACCGGCAGGGCGAGTTTGAACTGGCCGTGGCCCTGGAGCGCCTGGACGGCGACACGCCGGGCACGGCCCGACTGCAGGCCCGCTGGCAGCTTTCCCGTGGCGGAGAGGCCCTGGATCGCGGCATCTACGCAGCCGGCGAGGATGCCGGCATGAGCAGCGCCAGCCTGGTGGCGGCCCAGAGCCGCCTGCTGCAGGGACTGGGCGACCATCTGGCCGGACGCCTGCTGCCCCGCCTCACGGCCGGACGCTAGCATCCTGAAAGGTCCCCCGTCCCGCATCCTCCGGGGCAGAGAGCCGCGGGGACGGCGCGGGGCGCTGGTCCAGGGGCCATCTTTTCCCGCGGCCTTTCGATGACCGACACGAAAAACGGGCCCTCCCCGCTGCGGGGAGGGCCCGTTTTCCATTACTGTCCGCCGATACCGGCGCCTAGCCCTGCCTGATCGTGACCTTGGCCGGGCGCAGCAGGCGTTCGCCCAGCTTGTAGCCGCTTTGCAGCACACGGGCCACGGCCCCGGCCTCCACATCGGCCTCGGCATCGAAGCCCACGGCTTCATGCAGTTCGGGCGTGAACGCCTCGCCGGCCGTGCCCACAGCGGTCAGGCCGTGACGCGCCACGGCTTCCAGCAGCAGCTTGCGGGTCATGGCCACGCCCTGGAGCATGTCCCTGCAGGCCTCGTCCTTGCTGCCGTACTGCAGGGCCAGGTCAAGGTTGTCCAGCGTGGGCAGAAGGTCGCTCATGACCTTTTCCGCCGCATAGCGGATCTGTTCCTCGTGTTCGCGCTTCAGGCGCTTCTTGAAATTATCCATCTCCGCGGCCGCGCGCAGGCGCGCGTCCTCGGCATCGCGTTTTTCGGTGCAGTTGGGGCACACATGTTCGCGGCACAGGCTTTCCAGGTTTTCCGGCAGGGCCTGCACGGCGCTCCCGGCATCCCCGGCCTCGGCTTCGGCACAGGCCTCTTCCTGCGCTTCCGTGTTCTGCGTGTCCTTCATATGCATATCGTTCTTGTTGTGACGATCCATGGTTCCTCCCAGAAGTGCACCGGCGTCGTACCGGCTAGTATTGAGTAAATACGCACTGCCGTACTGTCAAGGGGCTGACACCCGGGCAGCGGCCCCTGCACGGAAGTCTCGACATTGGCGCACGCCTTCGCTATATTCGTCCGACGCGCAATTCCGCGCGTCCACGCGCCCTCCGGTGGCGTTTTTTTCCTGAGGTATATTCCATGATTTGCCGAATTTTGCACCTGCAGTCCGAGCAGGAATGGGTCAAGGCCTCGCAGTGGCTCGACGGCCGTTTCAACCCCGGCGACAGCGTTGAGGGCAGCGTGCGCGAGATCCTCGCCGATGTACGTGAAAAGGGCGATGAGGCCCTGATCGATTATACCCGCCGCTTCGACTGTCCCGAATTTGCCGCGCCCCTGCGCGTCAGCGAACAGGACATCGCCTGGGCCGCCGCGTCCATCTCGCCCGAACATCGCGAACAGATCAGCGAGGCCGCCCACAACATCCGTACCTTCCATAAGGAACAGCTGGAAAAATCCTGGTTCCAGACCCGCCCTGACGGCAGCATCCTGGGCCAGCGCGTGCTGCCCGTGGACCGCGTGGGCCTGTATGTGCCCGGTGGCCAGGGCGGCAACACCCCGCTGCTCTCCAGCATGCTCATGAACGCCATCCCCGCCCTGGTGGCCGGTGTGCCCCGCGTGGCCGTGTGCACCCCGCCCCGCAAGGACGGCACCATCAACCCGCACATCCTGGCGGCGGCCCACCTGCTGGACATCGACGAGATCTACCGCGTGGGCGGTGCCTGGTCCATCGGCGCCCTGGCCTACGGCACCCAGAGCATCGACCCCGTGGACGTCATCGCCGGTCCCGGCAACATCTATGTGGCCACGGCCAAGCGTCTGGTGCAGGGCACGGTGGGCATCGACATGGTGGCCGGCCCCAGTGAAGTGCTGGTGGTGGCCGACAGCTCCGCACGTCCCCACTGGCTGGCCGCGGACATGCTTTCCCAGGCCGAGCACGACATGCTGGCCTCCGCCATCCTGCTCACCGACGACATCACCCTGGCCGAACAGGTGCAGCAGGAACTGGAAAAGCAGTGCAGCCAGCTGCCCAAGGCCCAGATCGCGGGCAAGTCCCTCATGGACTGGGGCGCCATCGTGGTGGTGCCCAGCATCATGACCGCCGTGGCCATCGCCAACCGTGTGGCCCCCGAACATCTGGAACTGTGCGTGCGTGATCCCTGGGCCCTGCTGCCCTACATCCGCCATGCCGGAGCCGTCTTCATGGGCCAGCACAGCCCCGAGCCCGTAGGGGATTACTTTGCGGGCCCCAACCATGTGCTGCCCACCCTGCGGACCGCGCGCTTCTCGTCAGCGCTCTCCGTCCAGAACTTCTGCAAAAAGACCAGCATCGTGGCCACTTCTCCGGCCTTTTTGCTGGAAAACGCGCCTGCCATCGCTTCTCTGGCCCGTCTGGAAGGGCTGGAGGCCCACGCCCGCTCCGTGGAGATCCGCGGCAAGCGCTAAAGACTCAACCAACAGGATCAAGACAATGCGCATCACCACCAAGACTGAAATCAGCACGTATCCGCTGCTGTCCCGCGGCAAGGTCCGCGACATCTACGACATCGACGAAAAGACCCTGCTCATCGTCACCACCGACCGCATGTCCGCCTTTGATGTCATCATGGACAGGCCCATCCCCTACAAGGGCGTGATCCTGAACCAGATCACCCTGTTCTGGATGGACAAGTTCAAGGACATCATCCCCAACCATCTGGTGGAAAGCGACGTGGACCGCTTCCCCGCCGCCCTTGCCCCCTGGAAGGACGAGCTGGAAGGGCGCGCCGTGCTGGTCCGCAAGGCAAAGCCCCTGCCTGTGGAATGCATCGTGCGCGGCTACATCGCCGGCTCGGGCTGGAAGGACTACCAGAAGACCGGCACGATCTGCGGCTATCAGCTGCCGGCCGGCATGCGGGAATCCGACAAGCTGGAGCCCCCCCTCTTCACGCCTTCCACCAAGGCCGAGCTGGGCCAGCACGACCAGAACATCAGCCCGGCCGAGGCCGCCCGCCTGCTGGGCGAGGACGTGGCCCGTAAGGTCCAGGAGACCACCCTGGCCATCTATGAGGCCGGGCGGACCTATGCCGCCAGCCGCGGCATCATCGTGGCCGACACCAAGTTCGAATTCGGTTTCGTGGACGGGGAGCTGCGCCTCATCGACGAGGTGCTGACCCCCGACTCTTCCCGCTTCTGGCCTGCGGACCAGTACGAGCCCGGCCACAGCCAGCCCAGTTTCGACAAACAGTACCTGCGCGACTGGCTCAGCGCCCAGCCCTGGGACATGCAGCCCCCCGCGCCTGCCCTGCCCGACGAGGTCGTGGACGCCACGGCCCGGCGCTACCGCGAGGCCTATCACATCCTGACGGGCAAGGAATTCACCATCTAACCTGTGGTTACCGGTCGCCAAGGCGACTTTTCTGGAGGACACTACATGCTGCTTCAAGGAAAAAAAGCCCTGATCCTGGGCCTGGCCAACAACAAGAGCATCGCTTACGGCATCGCCCATGCCTTCAAGGAACAGGGCGCCCGCCTTGCCTTCAACTATGTGGGCGACGCCATCAAAAAGCGTGTTGAGCCCCTGAGCGAAGAACTGGGGGGCGAGTTCACCTTCCAGTGTGACGTGACCGATGACGCCCAGATCCAGGCCGCTGCCGACCTGGTCAAGGAAAAGTGGGGCGGCGTGGACATCCTGGTCCACTCCGTGGCCTTTGCCAACCGTGAAGACCTGAGCGGCCGTTTCCTGGATACGTCGCGCGCGGGCTTCCATCTGGCCCTGGACATCTCCGCCTATTCCCTGACCGGTATCTGCCGCGCTTTCGAGCCCCTGCTGCATGACGGCTCCTCGGTGCTGACCATGACCTACCACGGTTCCACCAAGGTCATCCCCGGCTACAACATCATGGGCGTGGCCAAGGCCGCCCTGGAAGCCTCCGTGCGCTACCTGTCCTACGACCTGGGCGAAAAGGGCGTGCGCGTCAATGCCCTGAGCGCCGGCCCCATCAAGACCCTGGCCGCCTCAGCCGTCTCCGGCCTGAAGAACATCTTCACCCGCGTGGAAGAGCACGCCCCCCTGCGCCGCAACGTGACCACCGCCGATGTGGGCGGCGCCGCCGTGTTCCTGGCCTCCGAGCTCTCCCACGGCGTGACCGGCGAAGTCATCTACGTGGACAGCGGCTTCAGCCAGCTGGGCATCTAGCCCCGCCATCCGGGGCGGCCGCCACGGCGGCACGCCTTTCCGGGTACTGACGGCCCGGCAGCGGCGGGAAGGCCCCCGCTGCCTGCCGGGCTTTCCGACAGCGGCGGACGAACTCCGGGGACCCCCCGGACAGCCTTTCAGGAGACAGTATGGACAGCATCTTCATGCTCAATCTGGCCGGTATCGTGGCTTTCGGCGTGGCCGTCCTGGGCTTTTTCTATATGATGGGCAAAAAACGGCGCGACGACGACAGGGACCGCAAGGACTAGGCCATGTGGCAGGCTCTGCTCATCCTGCTGGTCATCGTCCTGGCCGTGGCCCTGCACAAAGGCATATCCGGCACGCCCTTCCGGCACCACGCGCCGTGAGCCGGCAGCTGCGAGCATCTCCGGCGGAAGATGGAAACAGAGGCTGGCAAAGACAACAGTCCGAAATAAAAGATAAAATTTGGCAATACGGATTTTTTTGCAAAAACTGTGATTTTTTGCTTGCCAAAGCCGGAGGTTCTCTCTATAAAGAGCAGGTCTTCACGACACGGAGAGGTGTCCGAGTTGGTCGAAGGAGCACGATTGGAAATCGTGTGTACGTTAAAAGCGTACCAAGAGTTCGAATCTCTTCCTCTCCGCCACCGAGAAAATGACCCGCTGGGAAATCAGCGGGTTTTTCTGTTTCTGGCGCCTGTCCCCTTCCTTTCGGCGCCTCCCCCGCGTGCAGGATGCCGGAGCGCACGGCTCCGCCCGGACCTTCCCCGCTCTCCGAAGCCCGGCCGCCATCCGTTTGCAATCTCCGACGATATTTGTCACATTTTCTTCTTTCACACCGGGAGGGACGGTACGGCATGTCCGACGGCAGGGGCCGCAGCCCCGTATCGTCCGCATCTCCACCAATCGAGGAAAATGTCATGTGCGCCACCAGACATTCAGCCACCGCCGTCACCACTTCCGGCCCGGACAAAAAACCGTCCTGGCTGTTCGACCTGCAGGACCACCAGCTGATCCAGCTGGTCAACAGTTTCGTGGCCGCCCGCAACATGTCCATGAGCCTGGTCCAGCCTGAAGAAGGCCTGCACCCGCGCGGCATCATCAAGCTGACCACGGACCCCGGCATGCGCATCGCCCGCTCCGTCATCATCCTGCTGGAGAGCCTGGAGGCGCGCGGCCCGCAGGAGCGCCTGCAGGCCCTGCGCCGCCTGCATGACGAAGTCCTCTATTCCGCCCTTTCCAGCCTGCAGAAGAACACGGCCCGCGTCCTGATCCAGATCATGAAAGACCTGGTCCGCGCCGCGCCGCATGTCCATGTCCAGCTGCCGCTGGCCCATGATTTCTATCAGGCGGTGCGCGGCACGCCCCACGTCATCCGCGCGCTGCTGCGCCGCTATCATCTGCTGGAGATGCCCGAGGACTGGAACCAGCAGGCCTTCGACCACCATGTCCACGATGCCAACACCAAGGGCCGCAAGAGCCCCACGCACCTGGTCATGGACGCCTGGATCAAGGGGCTGCGCTTCATCACGGTCGTCTATTACAATACCGTGGACCCCGAAGCGGCCAGCGAACTGCTGCGCGCGGCCCGCATCATGGGCATCACCGTGCGCATCGGCATCGAGTTCCGGGCCACCTTCCACGACAAGCTCATCGAGCTCACCTGGTCGCCGCTCAACGTCCACAGCAGCCGGACCTTCATCAAGCTGCTCCAGCGCCCGGACATCGCGGCCATCCTCAGGGAATACGCCACGGTGAACCAGTGGATGCGCCAGCACGTGCTGCGCCTGCTCCAGGCCTGGAACCAGAAGCACGCGGCCACTCTGGCCCGCAAACTGGACGTCCCGCCCCCGCCTCCGCTGGATGCGGACGCGTTCCTGGCCTTCGTGGGCCAGCGCCAGCCTTCGTCCCTGCATCTGGCCGAATACATCCTCCAGCAGTGGCAGCCCGCCCTGGAGCAGGCCCTGGAGCGCCTCCGCAACGATCCCCGGCGGGAGGGCGCGGATGAGGAGGCCGCCCTCCTGCGTGCCCGCCTGGAGATGCTGGAAGGTCTCATGCCCGACAGTCTGCGCCAGGAATGGCTGGGACCGCAGGCCAACCCGGACATCGTGTTCCCCGTGGCGCCCCACAAGGACCTGCCGCCGGTGCTGCTGCGTGATCCCGAGGTCCTGTTGCAGGCCCTGGTGCCCCTGCATCCCTGCCAGATGATCCTGGGCCTGGAAGGGCTGAACGTGCAGGACACGCTGGAGCTGCTCTGGCGCGGCAAGGGGCTCATCACCCATCTGGAGCTGTTCAACCTGCGCACCTGGTCCAAGGGCCAGCTGCCGCATATCGAGGCCATCAACGAGCTGCAGCGGGCCATCAACGAAGGCAGCCCCCTGCGCCTCAAGCAGGTGGTCCGCCGGATCGTGCAGGACGAGCCGGCCGGTTCGCCCCGCCGGGAACTGCTGCTGGAGGTGCAGGACAACCTGCCCCAGCTGCGGAGCTTTTACGAACTTTCCTGGCTGGGCTCGCGCGTCGGCACGGACTCCACCAGCCGTTCCCACATGACCCACGGCATGGGCCTGGTCTTCACCGAGACCCTGCCCCCGCAGGCCCGGGCCGCCCTGCGCCACGAAAAGAGCGGCCAGCGCCTCACCCTGCCCGTGCATACCGACATCTACGGCTTCACCCACTACCACGAGCCCGCGGCACCGTCGCGCTGGCTCCAGGCCCTGCGGCGCCTGCCCCTGCTGCACCATCTGGGCTGTCGCGTGGTCCGGGGCTGGGCGCTGGAAAAAAAGACCACTACCATCAGCCCCGACGGCGGCAACCTGGTGACCCTGGGCGGCGTGGACGCCCGCGGCATCAATGCGGAGCAGCATGATCCCATGCGCACGATGCGCGATGCCGCCACGCCCTGGAACGTCCACTATTTCAACAGCAACCTGGTGAACGTGCTCAAGGTGCTGCTGGGCTTCATCCCCGCGCAGTGGGCCTTCTGGTATGTGGACAGCTGGTGGATCCTCACCTGGATCGGCGCCCTGCTCTGGTTCGCCATCACGGCCGTGCGCAACGTGCTGCAATCCATGGTGGGGGGCGGGGCCTTCTGCCGTTCCATGCTCCTGCCCTGGAACCGCTATGTGAGCTGGAGCCGCATGGCGGACTCCCTGCTCTACACGGGCATATCCGTCCCCCTGCTGGAAGTGGTGGTCCGCATGTGGCTGCTGGAGGACTGGCTCGGCATCACGGTCCAGAACAACGCGCTGCTGGTCTATACGGTCATCGCCATGATCAACAGCGTCTACATATCCGGGCACAACATCTTCCGCGGCCTGCCCAAGGAAGCCATCGTGGGCAATCTGTTCCGCAGCGCGCTGTCCATCCCCCTGTCCATCGCCCTGGGCAAGGGGCTGCTGGTCTGCTTCGTGTGGCTGGACATCGCCGATCCGGTGGGCGCCCTGCAAAACTGCGCCGCCATCGTCTCCAAGTGTTCCTCGGACATCGTGGCCGCCGTCATCGAGGGGTTCGCGGACCGCAACATGTACCTGCGCATGCGCACCCTGGAATACGACAGCAAGTTCAGCCAGATCTTCAGCAACCTCGTGAAGCTGGCCCTGCTCTTCCCCCAGGCCACCATCCGGCGCCTGCTGCAGGAGCAGCCCCGCGAGTTCTGGCAGCAGCTTCTGGCAAAGGATCCCAACGCCGCCCGGCAGGCCATCGTCCACCTGCTCGACCTGATGTACATGTGGTACTATCTGCCGCGCTCGCACGACATCTTCTGGCGCCGCCTGGGCAGCATGCCCACGGAGGAAGTGGAAGGCATCCTGGCCCTGCATTCCCTGCTGCGCCTGCAGCGCGAGATATCCACACAGGTGCTGGACGGCCTGCTGGGGGACAACTTCGCCAACGCGCTGGCCTTTTATCTGCGCCAGCACGACAGCTACCGCAAAGAGATCCTGCACGAGGCCGCCCGCCGGGGCCTGTTTGCGGAAAAAGCGGCGTAGGCGGCACGCATCGCGGGGGATGCCGCTGACGGTTCCGCGGGCCACGAAGGCCGACGGAACCCCCACGGAGGGGAGCGGCCTGTCGCTGACGGCGGCCCGGGTGACCCGCCTTCCCGGTACCCCCCGTTTTCCTTGAAAAGCACGGGAGCGGCCGCCCCTGGCGCCCCGCCCCGGAAAGGACCCGTGCGCCGGACAACCGGACGGCCTCCGTGCCGTCATGCCCTGCCACGACGGCCCCTTGCCCTAGCCACAGGGCCCCGCTGCGGCGGGGCCAGCCCAGGAGATACCATGCATATCAGACAAGCCCGTCCCGACGACCTGCCCGCCATCGCCGCCCTGGAAGCACGCGGCTTTCCCCCTGCCGAAGCCGCATCGCCGGAAAGCTTTGCGGCCCGTTTTGCCGTCTTTCCCCACTGCTTTTTCGTGGCCGAGGACGCGGGCGTCATCGTGGGCCATATCAACGGCTGCATGACCGATTTCACCACCTGCCGGGACGAGCTCTATCACGATGCCTCCCTGCACCGGGAGGAGGCCCCGCATCAGGCCGTCTTCGGCCTGGTGGTGGATCCGCAGCGGCAGCATCAGGGCATCGGCGCGGCCCTGGTGCGCCATTTTCTGGAAGCGGCCCGGCAGCGGGGCAAGGCGGACGTGGTCCTCACCTGCAAGGAGGGGCTGATCCCCTTCTACAGCTCGCTGGGCTTCCGGCTGCTGGGACGATCCGCCAGCCGGCATGGCCGGGCCTGCTGGTATGACATGCGCTGCCCCCTGGAACGGCCCTAGCCGGCCGGGCAGCCGCATGACGAAAACGTTGCGCACCGAATGAATCTTGCTTACTGTCGGCCCCCGTATCGTTACACTACGCAACACGCAGTGAGGTTTCTATGAGCGTACGCAAAAAAATGGGCCTGCCCCTGCAGATGGGCATCGGCATGGTTTTGGGCATACTGGTGGGCACGCTGGCCCCCGGGATGGGCATCAGCGCCGCCTTCTTCAAACCCTTCGGCGACCTGTTCATCAATCTCGTCCGCATGGTCGTCGTGCCGCTGGTACTGGCCACCCTGGTCTCCGGCGCCGCCAGCGTGGGCGATGTGGGCCGTCTGGGCCGGGTCGCCGCCAAGACCCTGGTCTTCTATTTCGCCACCACGGCCCTGGCCGTGGCCATCGGCCTTGTCCTGGGCAACATCTTCCAGCCCGGTGTGGGCCTCGACCTTTCCACCGCCAACCTGAGCGCCAGGGAAGTGGCCGCGCCTTCGCTGGTGGAAGTGCTCATGGGCATCGTGCCCCTGAACCCCGTGGATGCCCTGGCCAAGGGCAACATCCTGCAGATCATCTTCTTCGCCGTGCTGGTGGGCATGGCCATCAGCCTGTGCGGCGACAAGGGCAGGCCCGCCGCGGCCTTCTTCGATGCCATGAGCGAAGTCATGATCCGCGTCACCAGCATGGTCATGCTCTACGCGCCCATCGGCGTTTTTGCCCTTATGGCCTACACCGTGTCCAACCACGGGCTGGAAGTGCTGCTGCCGCTCATCAAGCTCATCGGCATCATGTACCTGGGCTGCCTGATCCACGTCATCATCACCTACCTGCCCTGCATCCGCTACGCCGGTCTCCGGCCCGGCACCTTCTTCCGCGGCCTGAGCGCGCCGCTGCTCACCAGCTTCACCACCTGTTCCAGCGCCGCCGCCCTGTCCACCAACCTGACCAGCGTGCAGAAACTGGGCGCCTCCCGCAGCGTCGCCAGCTTCTCCATCCCGCTGGGCAACACCATCAGGACGGCACGGCCATCTACATGGGCATCGTGACCATCTTTGCCGCCGAGATCTACGGCATGCCCCTGCCGCTCGACCAGCAGGTCTCGGTGCTGCTCATCGCCCTGCTGGCCAGCGTGGGCACCATGGGCGTGCCCGGAGCGGCCCTGATCATGCTCTCCATGATCTTCACCCATGTGGGCATCCCGCTGGAAGCCATCGCCCTGGTGGCCGGCATCGACCGTATCATGGACATGGCCCGCACCACCATCAACGTGCTGGGCGACGCCACCGCGGCCATCTTCATCTCCCGCACGGAAAACGACTTCGATCCCCGGCGGGGCGCCGCCCTGCAGGACGAATAGGTCCCGCCGCACAGGGGCGTTCCGGGAAGGGGCCGGTCCCGCCATGCGGGGCGCCTCTCCCGGATGCCCTTTCCCCGCAACCTCCCGCCGGCGGCACGGCCGCGCGGACGGCGGCAGAAGGCGCCGCACGCCTCCCCTGCCCCTGTTCCCGCCCTGCCGCGCCCGGCGGGATCTTTTGCAACCGCTTTCCGGGCACGCGGCCGGACCTGCGCATCTTCCGCCGTCCCTGACCGGGCAGGACGGTCAGCACCCACGGCATCCCGGCAAAGGAGCATCCCATGGAACTGAGGACCCTCCGCTATTTTCTGGCCGTCGCCCAGGCAAGGACCATCTCCGCGGCCGCCGAGGCCCTGCACGTCACCCAGCCCACCCTGTCCCGGCAGATGCAGGAGCTGGAGGAGGAACTGGGCAAGACGCTCTTCCTGCGCGGCAAACGGAGCATCACCCTGACGGAGGAGGGCACGTTTTTCCGCAAGCGGGCACAGGAGGTCATCAGCCTGCTGGCAAAGACCACGGCGGAACTCAGGGCACCGGAAGCGCTGCTGAGCGGGGACATCCACATCGGCGGCGGCGAGACCGACGCCATGCGCCTCATCGCCCGGGCCGCGCGCCGCATGCGGCAGGACCACCCGCAGGTGACCTTCCACATCTTCAGCGGCAATGCCGAGGACGTCATGGAAAAGATCGACCGGGATCTGGTGGATTTCGGCCTTTTCATCGAGCCCGTGGATCTTTCGGGCTACGAGTTCTTCCGCCTGCCGGTCAAGGACCTCTGGGGCGTCCTCATGCGCAAGGACGCGCCGCTGGCAGCCCGGCCATCCGTCGCCCCTGCGGACCTGCGCGGCCTGCCCCTGCTGGTCTCCCGGCAGAACATGGTCAACAACGAGGTCGCGGGCTGGCTGGGGGCAGCGCACGATGCCCTGCAGGTGGTGGCCACCTACAACCTGCTCTACAGTGCGTCGATCATGGTCGAGGAAGGCATGGGCTATGCCCTCTGCCTGGACAGGATCATCCGCCTGCCGGAAGACGGCCCGCTCTGCTTCCGCCCCCTGCGCCCGGGCATGGAAGTGGGCCTGAACGTGGCCTGGAAAAAACAGCAGCTCTTCTCCAAACCGGCCAGGGTCTTCCTGGACTATCTGAAAGCCTCGCTCTGGGGAGGACCCGCCCCAGAGGACACGGCACAGGACGGCCCCGCCACGGCATAGGGCCCTGCCGCAGGGCCTGGGACGCCGCAGGCCCGTGGCCATGCCCGTCCCGCACCAGCCCGGCACGGGCGGCGCGCCGGGCAACGGCCGCTGCCGCCACGGGCACGACGGCAGGAATATCCCGCACAGGACAGGGATGCCGCAGGACGTCCGGGCAGACAGGCCTGGCCGGACAGGCAGGACGGGCGATCGGGGAAAGAGCGGGCAAGTCCGCCGGGGACGACAGGCGCCGTCACGGGGGGAAGAGGACACGGGACGACGGACATGGAGGATACGACCCGCCGCACGCCTGCCGCAGGGGACGGCACGGGGAGGCGGCCTCACATGGCCATGAAAGGACAGGCCCGAAAACCGGACTACAGCGAGACCAGGCCCAGACGGATGGCCATCTTGGTCAGCTCGTTGATGGAGCCGGCGCGCAGCTTGGTCAGCACGCTGTATTTGTGGGTCTCCACGGTCTTGGGGCTGATGTTGAGGGCGTCCCCTATCTGGCGGACGCTGTAGCCGTCGGCCAGCAGGCGAAAGATCTCCTTCTCGCGCGGCGAAAGCGTGCCGATGTCCGGCCCGCTCCCGGCGGTGCTGAGGCGCTGCCGGTTCTGGCGCATGAGGGCCGCCATGCAGCCGCCGGGGTCCGCGCAGCTGAGGAAGACCTCTCCCTGCCGCACGGTATCGATGGCCTGGAGCAGGACGGAGGGCGGATCGCTTTTGCAGACATGGCCCATGATGCCCAGCTGGATGAGCTCCAGCAGGTGGCGCTGGTCCTCGTGGCCGGTATAGATGAGGATGCGCGTCTCGGGACGGATCTGGAGGATGGCGCGGCTGGCTTCCACGCCGTTCATGCCCGGCATGGAGATGTCCATGATGACCAGGTCGGGAGACAGGGTGGCGGCCAGGCCCACGGCTTCCTTGCCGTCGGGGGCCATGCCGGCCACACGCAAATGGCTGTGGGGGGCCAGCAGGCTGCGGATGCCCTCCATGAGCAATTTGTGATCGTCCACCAGCAGGATGCGGCAAACGTCGTGCATGGCTACCTGCCTTTGCGTTGTGCGGGCAGGCCTAGAAAAGGAACATGGTGGCCAGCCCGAGGAAGATGAAGAAGCCCGCGCCGTCTGTGATGGTGGTCAGGAAGATGCTGGAGGCCTGGGCCGGGTCTCGTCCCAGGGCCCGGAAAATGAGGGGGATGGAACCGCCGGCCACCGCACCCAGCATCATGTCGCACAGCAGCGCACCAGCCATGACCATACCCACCAGAGGGTTGCCTGTGAAGCCCCAGGCGCCGCACAGGGCCAGTATGGACATGAAAAGCCCCGTGACCAGACCGATCTTGGCCTCGCGCAGCACGGCCATCCAGGCCTTCTTGGGCTCGAAGCGGTCCGTGGCCAGCTGCCGGATCATGACGGCCAGGGCCTGCTGGCCGGTGTTCCCGGCCTGGTTGGCCACCATGGGCATGAGCACGGCCAGAGCGGCCATCTGGGCGATGGAGCCCTCGAACATGTAGACCACCGATGCCGAGAGCGCCGAATTGACCATGTTCACCACCAGCCAGGGCAGGCGCTTGCGCACGCTCTCCTTCCAGGGGGTGTCCACGCTTTCTTCGGGGTCGGCGCCCACCATGCCCAGCATGTCGGCGCTGGCCTCTTCGTGCATGATGTCCATGATGTCGTCATAGGTCACCACGCCCATGATGTGCCCCTCGTAATCCACGACGGGCATGGCAAGATAGTTGTAGTGCGACAGCAGGTTGGCCACTTCGCCCTTGTCCATGTCATAGGGCACGGAGACCACGCTCTGCCCCGCCACGGCATCGCCCACGATGGTCCCGGGCCGGGCCAGCATCAGGTCGCGCAGCGAAAGCACCCCCACCAGCTTGTCGTTCCTGTCCACCACATAGGCGTAGTAGGGGCTCTCCTTGTCCTCCATCTCGCTGCGGATGTGGGTGATGGCCTCGTCGGCCGTCATGTTCTCTTCCAGCAGGATCAGCTCGGTGTTCATGACACCGGCCGCGGAGTCGGGGTCGAAGTTCAGCAGGTTGCGCAGCTCTTCCGAATCTTCGCGCGTCAGCTTGCCCAGCAGGACGTCGCGGTGTTCCTCGTCCAGCTCGTCCAACACGTCGGCGGCGTCGTCGGGCTCCATCTCGGCGATGATCTGGGCGGCCACGTCGGCATCCAGATTTTCCAGCACGTCCACGGCCACGCTGCCTTCCAGCTCGGCCAGGGCCTCGGCGGCGTCCTCCGTGGGCATGTGGCGCAGGGCACAGACCTGCTTTTCCAGGCTCAGGTTCTCCAGATGGTCGGCAAGGTCGGCGGGATGGACGAACTCCGTCTCGTCCCCCAGCTCGCGGCAGGCCTCGGGTATGCTGATGCCATGTCCTTCCGCCATCCCGTCGTCTTCGGGGATCGGGTTCGCCGTCTGCGGCCGGTCGTCCGCGGTCTGGATCTTCTTTTGTTCACTCATGGCAGTCAGCTCCCTCGTCTGTACGCGTGCCGGGCCTCGGCCTTCCCGGCGGACTTCTTCCACAACACGGCGGCATCCTACCGCATCTTCGTGACAAAAAGAATGCTTTTTTGCCGCTCCGTTGTGAAAAAGCTCTCAAACTTGACGCGCCCCAACGGGCCATTTATCACTATGTAATGCCGTGCTTATGCGCAGGGCTTACCATGCACACCATAGACGGGACAAGAAGAATGTTCACACCCTGGAGCACGTTTTTTTCCGACGAAGGCCGGCGCTACCTGCGCCGCTCCATAGAACTGGCCCTGGACGAGGACGGCCCCGACCTGACCGCCCAAGGCCTTTTTGCCGCTGACGCGCCCATGCGCGCCGTCATCCGCGCCAAGGAAGACACCCGCGTGGTGGGCCTGCCCGTCATCCACGACGTTTTTGAAGCCATGAACGCCCATCCGCATGTGGAGCTGCTGGTGGAGGAAGCCTCCACCGTCCCGGCCATGACCGAAGTCGCCCGCATGGAAGGCCCGGCCATCGCGCTGCTCAAGGCCGAGCGGGTCATCCTCAATTTCATCACCCACCTTTCGGGCATCGCCAACCTCACGGCCCGCTATGTGCATGAGCTGGAAGGCACCGGGGTCCGCCTGCTGGATACCCGCAAGACCACGCCCTGCCTGCGCTGGCCCGAAAAATACGCCGTCCAGGCCGGTGGCGGCTGCAACCACCGCAAGAACCTGGTGGAGATGCTCATGCTCAAGGACAACCACATCGACGCCGCCGGTTCCATCACCCGCGCCGTGGCCCGCCTGCGCGAGGTCTACTCCCCCTGTCCGCCCATCGAGGTGGAGTGCCGCACCCTCGACCATGTGCGCGAGGCCGTGGCCGCCGGGGCCGACCGCATCATGATGGACAACATGGGCGCGCCCCTGCTGGGCCAGGCCCTGGCGCTGGTGCCCGCCCGCATCGAGGCCGAAGTGAGCGGCGGCGTGACCCTGGAGACCATCCGCGGCATCGCCCTCACCGGTCCCCGGCATCCCGATTTCATTTCCGTGGGCCGCCTGACGCATTCCGCCGTGGCTGCCGACTTCAGCATGACCCTGGCCAACGCCTGATCATCCCCAACCCAAAAGGAAACCATGTCTCGATCCACCGAGGCCATTACGGCCATCAAACAGGAAATGGGCGACCGCCTGTGCATCATGGGGCATCATTACCAGCACGATGATGTGGTGCGGCATTGTGATGTGACCGGGGACTCCCTGGAACTGGCCCGCCGCATCGAAGGCATCGATGCCGAGCATATCGTGTTCTGCGGCGTGTATTTCATGGGCGAATCCGCGGCCCTGCTGGCCAAACCCGGCCAGAGCGTGCATCTGCCCGCCTGGGACGCCAACTGCATGATGTCGCTCATGACGCCGGCCGGGCTCGCCCGCACCGTGCTACTGCAGCTGCAGGCCACCGGGCGCAGGGTCGTGCCCCTGGCCTATGTGAACACCACCCTGGCCCTCAAGGCCGTGGTGGGCGAATTCGGCGGGGCCGTCTGCACCTCGGCCAATGCCCGCACCATGCTGGCCTGGGCCCTGGAAAAAGCCGGGCCCGACGGCGCCGTGCTCTTTCTGCCCGACAAGCACCTGGGCCGCAACACGGGCCTGCAGCTGGGCCTGGGCCCCGGGGACTGGCATGTGCTGCGCCTGAGCGGGAAAAAGGGGCTGGCCGACAGCGAACGCCTGCCCGGCAGCGCCACCACCGGCCGCCGCCTGCTGCTCTGGCCGGGCTGCTGCGCCATCCACGGCCGCCTGCGCCCCGAAAGCGTGCAGGCCGCCCGGGCCGCCCATCCCGGTTGCCGCGTGCTGGCCCATCCCGAATGCCGTCCCGAGCTCATCGGCCTGTGCGACGGCGCCGGCTCCACCTCCTATCTCATCAAGGAAGCGGAAAAGGCCGCCGGCAAAGGCGGCACCCTGATCATCGGCACGGAGACCAACCTTGTCCACCGCCTGCGTGACCGTTTCGCCGGGCGCTGCCGCATCGAGCCCCTGGCGCCCGCCATCTGCCCCGACATGGCCAAGGTCACGGAAGAAAACCTGCTGGCCTGCCTGCAAGGCGTCGTGGCCGGCACGGCCCCCGTCATGACATTGCAGGACGAGCAGCTGGCGCCCGCCCGGGCATCCCTGACCCGCATGCTCCAGGTATGCGCGGCCCAACGCTAGCGCAAGAAACAAGGAGTCAAGATGAGCTCGACACGTCGCCACGTCACCATCCTGATCATCGGTTCCGGCATCGCCGGTTGCACTGCCGCCCTTACCCTGGCCGATGCCGGGCGTGACGTGCTGCTCATCAACGCCGGTCCCGACCTGGATGACGGCAATACCCCCCTGGCCCAGGGCGGCATCATCTACAAGGCCGCGGACACCCCCCGTGATGCCGAGGCCCGCGCCCTGGAACACGACATCCTCGTGGCGGGCCACCGGTACAACAACAACCGCGCCGTGCGCTTCCTCTGCCGCCAGGGCCCCGATTGCGTGGACAGCATGCTCATCGACCGGGCCCAGGTGGACTTTGACCGCAACGAGGACGGCACCTACAACCTCACCCGTGAAGGCGGCCACGGCGCCCACCGCATCCTCCACAAGGCCGACTATTCCGGCCGCGCCCTCATGGACGGCCTGGCCGCCCAGGTGAAGATCCACCCGCGCATCACCTGCCTGCACAACCATTCGGCCATCGACCTGCTGACCACCCACCACCACGCCAAGAACTCCCAGTACCGCTACAGCGTCACCAACCGCTGCCTGGGCGCCTACGTGCTCAATGCCGAGACCGGCGAGCCCGAGACCATCCTGGCCGACTGGACCGTCCTGGCCACCGGCGGCGTGGGGCAGGTCTTCCTGCACTCCACCAACGCCCCCGGCTGTGTGGGGGCGGGCATCTCCATGGCCTTCCGCGCCGGTGTGGAGCTGGCCAACCTGGAATTCATGCAGTTCCACCCCACGGCCCTGTATGAGGAACGCAGCTACCGCCGCCCGCTCATCACCGAGGCCATGCGCGGCGAAGGCGCCCGCCTGCTGGACGACAGGGGCGAGGCCTTCATGCTCCGCCACGACAAGCGCGGCGACCTGGCCCCCCGTGACGTGGTGGCCCAGGCCATGGTGGAAGAGATGCTGCGCCGGGGCGTGCCCTGCCTGTACCTCGACGTGAGCGGCGTCAAGCAGGACCTGCCCACGCGCTTCCCCACGGTCTTCGAGCAGTGCCTCGAGATCGGCATCGACATCCGCAAGGAGCCCATCCCCGTGGTGCCCGCGGCCCACTACTTCTGCGGCGGCATCCTTACCGACACCTTCGGCCGCACGTCCATGCCCGGCCTGTACGCCATCGGCGAATGCGCCTGCACCGGCCTGCACGGCGCCAACCGTCTGGCCAGCACTTCCCTGCTGGAAGCCGCCGTCTGGGGCCGGAGCTGCGGCCAGCATCTGGCGCGCATCACGGCCTCCGGCCGCGAAGCCATCCCCCGCGCCCTGGCGGCCGCCATCCCCGACTGGCGCCACGAAGGCAACGAACACCACGACGACCCCGCCCTGGTGGCCCAGGACTGGGCCAACATCCGCAACACCATGTGGAACTATGTGGGCATCTCGCGCTCCAAGGCCCGCCTGCGCCGGGCGTTTGAAGACATGCGCGACCTGGTGCGCCACATCCACGACTTCTACAAGGGCACGCGCATCTCCAAGCCGCTGGTGGACCTTTTCCACGGTTCCCAGACGGCCTACGTCATCACCCAGGCCGCCATGCGCAACAAGAACAGCATCGGCTGCCACCACCGCGTGGACTAGCCCCCTCCCTTCCCTGCCGGCAAAGCGCCGTGACCTCCGGGCCACGGCGCTTCCTGTTTTCCGCGTCGCCCCGGGCATTTTTCCTGTACAAGCCGCCGGAGCCCGGCTATTTTGAAAAAGCTCCGGCCTCACAGGGGCCATCCATTTTTTGCCCAAGGAACTACTGCCATGTCGAAAACAGCCAAAGGCCTGCTGGCCGCGCTCATCATCTGTGTCCTCGCCGTCATGGGGGGACTGTTTGCCTGCAAGCCCCTGGTGGAGCAGGCCGTGCGGGACGCCCTGCGCACTATCAACCCTGACGCCACCATCTGCAGCGTGGAGACGGTGGACATCAATCCCCTGGGCTTCACCCTGAAACTCGGCAACGTCCATCTTTCCGACCAGCGCACATATGACACGGTCCTGAAAGAAATCTCCATGACGCTCAGCCCCCGCCTCGTCCTGGCCTGCGTGCCCTTCCTGCGGGACAGCATCCTGCCCGCCGCAGGGGACGCGGCCCTGTTCTCCAGCGCCACGGGGCGTGATCTCATCGAGAAGTCTCTGATACCGGGGGATTCCGTGACCTGCACGGTGGAGGGCCTCAGCTCCGGTCCTGTGGCCATGGATGCCGCCGTGCTCAAGCGTCTGCTGAACGGGCAGCAGGTGCCCGAGGGCGAACTCATGATCGCCCTCATCGCGGAAAAGGTCACCTACGGGCCCGTCCGCATCAGCAGCACGGCCCCCGAGGCGCAGATGCAGAGCTCCGTCGCCGCCGTCAACATCGAAGGCGTGGACCGCCGCACCTGGAAGCGTGTGACCCTGGATGCCACCGAGGTCGCCATCCTGTCCGAAGGCGCGCTCAGGATGGGCAAGCTGGAGATCCGCGACATCTTCCTGCCCGACGCCGACTGGTTCGGGCGTTTCCTCAGCCTGATCCGCCGCAGCGGCGATATCGGGATCGACGCATTCGAGCCCCAGCTCGAAACCCTGATCCTGGACGCCGTGCGGCCCCGGAAGGATGCCGCCGGCAAGCAGATGATGACCCGGCCCCTCTTCGGCCAGCTGGCTCTCAAGGACGTGGACCTTATCGAATCCTCCGGCAGGAAGGACGAGAACTTGTTCCATGCCGGCGATATGCGGTTCGACTGGCTGGGGCTCGCTCCCCATCATTTCAAGAGCAGCCTGACCTGCGACTTTTCCACCAGGCCCCTCCGCGCGATGCTCGCCATCCCGGGCAAGGAGCGCATCACCCTCAAGTGGCAGGACGATACCCTGGAAAAGACGGGCGCCGCCGGTGAAGGCTGCCTGCGCCAGACGGGCCGCCTGAGCCTGGAAGGCCTGGCCGATCTGGACTATGCCTACAACTTCTTCAGTACAGACCCGAGCATGATGGATGCCGCCGTCTCCGACCTGTCGCTGGATCTGCACGACCACGGCCTGACGGCCGTCCTGGCCTACAATATCGATCCCCGTCCCGAGGCCGTGGAAGCCATGATGCCCCTGCTGGGCGCCTCTCTGGGCAGCGATCTCAATGATCCCGGGGATGCGGAAGCCATCCAGACCTTCCTGGCCCGCCCCGGCAGCCTGTCCATCCGCAGCGAGGACCCGGCCCGGGTCATGCCCTGGATCCAGTTCCTCGATGCCGCCGCCCTGGGCCGCATGCTGGCATTCACCGCGACGCCCGGTGAAAAGTCCCTGCCGGAGCAGATGAAGGCTCTTATGGCCCACTAGGCCCTGACCGGCCGCAGGGGCCCGCCGCTCCTTGGGCCCTGCCCTGACGGACAGGAACGCTCCCTTCGGGGAGCGTTCCTTTTTTTCGTGCCCGCGGCAGACGGCGCAGCACCGTCCGGGACCGGACAGGTCACCCCGTCCCGCGGCCCGCAGGGCACAGGGGCATCATGGTGCTGGCGGAAAATCCTTTTTTCAGCCATAGTCATCGGTGCGGCATCGGACAGGATGCCTCCTGCCCGCGCTGCCAAACTTTTTTGTCCACCGGGAGTTACCATGAAGACACTTTGGCTGAAAAAAGGGGAAGACCGCCGCATCCGTGCCGGCCACCTGTGGATTTTCAGCAACGAGATAGACAGCGCCCGAAGTCCCCTGCCCGACTTCGGGCCCGGCGAGAACGCCACCCTGCGCGACGCGCGCGGGGCCGTGCTGGGCAGCGTCTTCGTCAACCCGCACTCGCTCATCTGCGCCCGCCTCTACAGCCGCAAGGCCGACCTGCCCCTGGACGCGGACCTGCTGCGCCAGCGCCTGCAAAGCGCCCTGGGCCTGCGCCAGCGCCTTTACAACCAGCCCTGGTACCGCCTTTGCCACGGTGAGGGCGACCTGCTGCCCGGCCTGGTCATGGACCGTTTCGGCGACCATCTCACCGTGCAGGTGGGCACCTGGGGCATGGAAGCCCGCAAGGAAGAACTGCGCGAGGTGCTGGGCGAGCTTTTGCAGCCCCGCTCCATCCTCTGGGACAACGACATCGCCGCCCGCTCGCTGGAAGGCCTGCCCCGCGAGAACGAGAGCGAGGGCCCGGTGCCCGACGTGCTGGACGTGCCGGAAAACGGCTGCATCTTCCGGGCCCCCCTGCAGGGCGGCCAGAAGACCGGCTGGTTCTATGACCAGCGCCGCAACCGCCGCGAGGCCGCCCGCTATGCCGCGGGCGCCGACGTGCTGGACATCTTCTGCTACGCCGGCGGTTTCGGCGGCACGGCCGCCGCTGCCGGGGCCCGTTCCGTGACCTTCCTGGACGCCTCGCCGCAGGCCCTGGCCCTGGCCACGGAGAACGCGGCCCGCAACGCGCCCGAACTGGCCCGCGCCAAGGCCATCGAAGGCCTGTGCGGCGATGCCTTCGAACGTCTGGCCGAGCTGGACGCCCAGGGCCGCCGCTTCTCGCTCATCTGCCTCGATCCGCCCGCCTTCATCAAGCGCCGCAAGGACTTTGCCCAGGGCCTGGCCGCCTACCGCAAGATCAATGCCCTGGCCATGCAGCTCTTGACGCCGGGCGGTGTCTTTGTAAGCTGTTCCTGTTCACACCACCTGCCCGCCGAGTCCCTGCGTTCCTGCGTGCAGCAGGCCGCCGCCCGCCGCAAGTGGCAGGCCCGCATCCTCTATGCGGGCGGACAGGGTGCGGACCATCCCGTGCATGCCGCCATGCCCGAGACGGCCTATCTCAAATGTTTCATCGCGCATCTGCTGCCGTAAGCGGCGCATAAAGGACGCATCATGCTCAACAAAAAACGCCTCCTGACCCCCGGCCCCACGCCCCTGCCCGAAGAAGTCCGCCTTGCCCTGGCCCAGGACATGATCCACCACCGCAAGAGCCGGTTCAAGGAAATCATGCAGCGCGTGCAGGGCCACCTGCGCGAGCTTTTCGGCACCACGCAGCCCGTCCTGCCCCTGTCCTGCTCCGGCAGCGGCGCCATGACCGCCGCCGTCTACAACCTGTTCGCCCCCGGTGAGAAGGTGCTGGTGGCCGAAGCCGGCAAGTTCGGCGAACGCTGGGTGGAGATCGCCCGCTCCCGCGGCCTGGAATGCACCGTGCTGTCCGCTCCCTGGGGCCGGGCCGTCAAGGCCGGGGACGTGGCCGCCGCCCTGGACGCCGATCCCGACATCCGCGGCGTGCTGATCCAGATGTCCGAGACCTCCACCGGCGTGCTCCATCCCGTGCGCGAAGTGGCGGCCGTCACCCGCACCCGCAACGTGCTCTGCGTGGTGGACGGCATCTCCGGTGTCAGCCTCTCCCCCTGCCCCATGGACCAGTGGGGCGTGGACTGCCTGGTCACCGGCTCCCAGAAGGGCCTGATGCTGCCCCCCGGCCTGGCCCTGCTGGCCCTTTCCGCCCGCGCCTGGGACAAGGCCGAAAAGACCGGCACCGGCTGCTTCTATTTCGACCTGTGCCGCGAACGCGACAACGTGCTCAAGAACCAGACCCGCTTCACCACGCCCGTGAACCTCATCGTGGGCCTGGACGTGAGCCTGAAGATGCTGCTGGCCGGCGGCCTGGATGCCGTCTACCGCAAGCAGTGGGCCCTGACCCTGTTCACCCGTGCCGCCGTCAGGGCCATGGGCCTGGAGCTGCTGGCGCCCGAGAACTTTGCCTGGGGCATCACCAGCGTGCTGCTGCCCGAAGGTGTGGACGGCAACGAGGTCCTGCGCCTGGCTGCCGAAAAGCACGGCGTCTACATGGCCGGCGGGCAGGACCAGCTCAAGGGCCGCATCGTGCGCATCGGCCACATGGGCTGGGTGGACTGGGCCGACGTGGCCGCGGGCCTCTACGCCCTGGACCGCAGCATCGTGGACGCCGGCGGCTACATCGGCGCGCGCAACTACCTCGAACAGGGCCTGGCCGTGTACCGTGCCGCCCTCGACGTGGCGCCCGGCACGCCCGTGAGCTGCCCCGCCGTCCGATAGATCACAGCAGCGGCCGCTGCGGCGGCCGCACCGCTTCCGGGGCCGCCGGACGGCCCCCGGAGCGCATCAGCAGGAGAACAGCATGAGTCAGAACCAATGCGGCTGCGGCGGCAAGGGCCCCCTGCCGGAAGTGACCTTCTCCACCTTCGTCCTTTCCCTGGCGTCCGCCGCCCTCGTGCATCTGGGCGAGGTGGCCGACCCCGAGACCGGCCGGACCAGCCGGCAGCCGGAACTTGCCCGGCACAGCATCAGCATGCTGGAGATGCTGCATGAGAAGACCACCAAGGGACTGGACGAACAGGAGCGCAAGATGCTGGAGAGCATCCTTTACGAATTGCGCATGAAATACGTCATCAAATGCGGCCCGGACAGCAAATAAAGGAGAGGGAGATGAAGATATTCAAAGTGGGTCTTGTGGGCGTCACCGGGTACACCGGCATGGAACTGGCCCGGCTGCTGGCCAGCCACCCCCGCATGAAACTGGAGATGGCCTGTTCCCGCACCGAATCCGGCCTGCGCCTGGGCGAGTTCTATCCCTTCCTCGAAGGCCTGCCCGGCTCCGATGTGGTCATCAGCATCTTCGACGCCAGGGAAGCCGCCCGCCGCTGCGACCTGGTCTTCCTGGCCGTGCCCCACGGCAAGGCCATGGAGATGGCCGGGGAACTGCTGGAAGCCGGGACCCGCGTCATCGACCTTTCCGCCGACTTCCGCCTGCGTGATGTCGATGTCTATGAAGACTGGTATGTGCCCCACACCCGCCGCGAGCTGCTGCCCGAGGCCGTCTACGGCCTGCCCGAGCTCTACGCCGCCGAGACCGCCAGGGCCCGCCTGGTGGCCAACCCCGGCTGCTATCCCTCGTCGGCCATCCTGGGCCTGTACGCCGCCTTCAAGCACGGCCTGATCTCGCCGGACAACATCGTCATCGACTCCAAGTCCGGCACCTCCGGCGCGGGCCGCAAGCCCGTGGTGCCCTCCCTGTTCTGCGAGGTCTACGACACCTTCCGCGCCTACGGCCTGGGCAAGCACCGCCACACCCCCGAGATCGAACAGGAATACAGCCGCGCCGCCGGCTGCGACGTGCGCGTCTCCTTCAACCCGCATCTGGTGCCCATGGTGCGCGGCATCCTGTCCACCATCTACACCACCCTGCGCAAGCCCGGCACCACCCTGGACGAGGTCCACGCCGCCTATTGCGAGACCTGGGTCCAGAGCCCCTGGGTCCGCGTGCTGCCCAAGGGCAAGCTGCCCGAGACGCGCTTCGTGCGCGGCAGCATGTTCTGCGACCTCGGCCTGGTGGTGGACCCGCGTACCAACCGCCTCATCGTGGTCTCGGCCATCGACAACCTCTGCCGCGGCGCCTCCGGCCAGGCCCTGGCCAATGCCAACCTCATGTGCGGCCTGCCCGTGGACTGCGGCCTCAACGCCGCGCCCATGCTGCCCTAGCCGAGGCCTGCCATGTCCCTGAGCTCTCCCTATCAGGACCCCGCGCTCTGCCGTGCCCTGCTGGACCGCCTGCAAACGGCCCTGGACGGCCGCGAGCTGCGCTTCATGGAAGTCTGCGGCACGCATACCGTGGCCATCTTCCAGAGCGGCCTGCGTTCCCTGCTGCCCAGGGAAGTCACGCACCTGTCCGGGCCGGGCTGTCCCGTCTGCGTCACCCATGACGCCGAAGTGGCCGCCTTCCTCGATCTGGCCGGTCGTGACGGCGTCATCATCGCCACCTTCGGCGACCTGCTGCGCGTGCCCGGCCCCGGCGGCCGCAGCCTCAAGCACGCCCAGGCCCGGGGGGCCCGCATCGAGATCGTCTACTCGCCGCTGGACGCCCTGAACATCGCCGCCGCCAACCCCGGCGACACCGTGGTCTTCCTGGGCATCGGCTTCGAGACCACCGCGCCCACCGTGGCCGCCACCCTCATGCTGGCCGAACAGCGCAAGCTGGACAACTTCTGCGTGCTTTCCCTGCACAAGCTGGTGCCGCCCGTGCTGCGCGCCCTGCTGGACGACAAGGACGGCTGCGGTGTCCAGGCCTTTTTGCTGCCGGGGCACGTCTCCACCATCCTCGGTCTGGAGCCCTACGGCTTCCTGGCCTCGGAATACCGCGTCCCCGCCGTGGTGGGCGGCTTCGAGCCCGTGGACATCCTGCAGGCCCTCTGCATCATGGCCGAGCAGCGCCGCGACGACGCCCCGGCCGTGGTCAACGCCTACCCGCGCGCCGTCAGCGACCAGGGCAACCCCCGCGCCCGCGCCCTGCTGGAGACCTACTTCATGCCGTCCGACGCCCTGTGGCGCGGTCTGGGCCTCATCCCGGACAGCGGTCTGGCCCTGCGGCCCGCCTATGAGCGCTTCGACGCCATGAAGCGCCTCGACATCACCCTGCCGGACGTGCCGCCCCTGCCGGGCTGCCGCTGCGGGCAGGTGCTCAAAGGACGCATCACGCCGCCGCAATGCCCCCTGTTCGGCAAGGCCTGCACCCCGGCCAGCCCCGTGGGGCCCTGCATGGTCTCCACCGAAGGCAGCTGCGCGGCCTACTTCAAGTATATGGCCTAGGAGCGGGATCACGGGCCGCCATGCCGCGCGATATCCCTAAAAGGTCGGCATGGCAGCCGCAGCATCCTGCCTCTGGACGGACGGGGAAGGGCCACCTTCCCCGTTTTTTCCGGCCCGCGCCGCAGCGACGCCCGGCCGTAACCCCAAGACTACCGGGATCATCATGGACGATCGCATTCTGCTGGATGCAGGCAGCGGCGGACGCGCCTCGCAACGGCTCATCTCCCAGTGCTTCATGCGCCATTTCTCCAACCCCCTGCTGGACCGCATGGACGACGCCGCCCTGCTGGACATCAAGGGCCCGCTGGCCATGAGCACGGACTCCTACACCGTCACGCCCCTCTTTTTCGCCGGGGGCAGCATCGGCACCCTGGCCGTGCACGGCACGGTCAACGACGTGGCCATGTTGGGAGCCCGGCCCCGCTACCTGAGCTGCGCCTGCATCATCGAGGAAGGCCTGGAGCTCTCCACCCTCGACCGCGTGGTGGCCGACATGGCCGCGGCCGCGCAGACCGCCGGCGTGCACATCGTCACCGGTGACACCAAGGTGGTGCCGCGCGGCATGTGCGACAGGATCTTCATCAATACCACCGGCGTGGGCGAGATCTTCGCCTCCCCCGTGCCCTCCGGCCACGCCGCCCGTCCCGGCGACGCCGTGCTGGTCAGCGGCGCCCTGGGCGATCACGGCCTCACCGTCATGGGCAGCCGCGAAGGCCTGTCCTTCCTCACCGACGTGGCCTCGGACTCCGCCCCCCTCAACCACATGATTGCCGACATCATCACCGCCTGCGGCGAGGTCCACGTCCTGCGCGACCCCACCCGCGGCGGTCTGGCCACCACCCTCAACGAGATCGCCGAACAGTCTGCCGTCTGCATCGACATCGAGGAAAGCCTGCTGCCCGTGCACGAGAGCGTGCGCAACGGCTGCTCCTTCCTCGGTCTTGATCCGCTCTATCTGGCCAATGAGGGCAAGTGCATCTGCATCCTGCCCCAGGACAAGGCCGAAGCCGCCCTGCGCGCCATGCAGGCCAGCCCCTACGGCAAGGAAGCCGCCATCATCGGCCGCGTGGCCGGGGACGGCAAGCCCGGCCAGGTGCGCCTGCGTACCCGCATCGGCGGCCAGCGCCTGCTGGGCATGCTCGAAGGCGCCCAGCTGCCGCGCATCTGTTAGGCAAGGTATTTTGCAGGAGAGGCAAGCGGGATGCGGAGGAGGGAAACCTTTTATGGACAAAAGGTTCTCCCTCCCCCGCGCCCCCTCCCTTCCAAAAAACATTGTTCCGGTCCGGGTGGCCGGTCCCCGTCGCTGCCCGGCGGGAAGGGACTTCGTTCCCGTACCGGGAGAAGTCTCCGGCTGGAGGACATACGGTATGGGGAGGATGGATGACGAAAAAAGGACGCCATATGGCGTCCTTTTTCATGTAGGGGGAAGGTCCGCCCTCCCCTTTTCAACCACCGGATGGATTCGAGGCTGCGTTTTCTGGATACACGCCAGGAAGAACTGCGCGGCGCGCTGCTTGCGGGAGCCGGACGGGATTATTTTTTACGGCTCAAGACCAGGGACATGTACGGCGGGGTGCCCTCTTCGGCAGCCACCGTGGTCACGGGGGCCAGACGCTCTTCGGGCTGCTCCACATGGCTGGCCATGAGGCCGCCTTCAAGGCGACCGCTGCGGCGCAAGGACGACACGATGGCCGGGAAGTTGCGGTAGGCCTTGAGGATGACGGCGGAATCGGCCTGTTCCAGCGTCTGGGTCAGGCTCTCTTCGTCCCGGATACCGGGGATGATGCACAGGGTCTCGTGGCTTTCGCACAAAATGGTGCGGGTACGCGCGGCCGCCGCCTGGAACGAGGTGATGCCCGGTATGATCTCCACCGGCAGGGAATCATCCAGCTGCCGGAGCGTTTTCAGCAGGTAGCCGAACGTGCTGTAGACCAGCGGGTCGCCGATGGTCAGGAAGGCCGCGTTCTCGCCGCCCCGCAGCACGTCGCGTGTGATGCCCGCCGCTTTTTCCCAGGCCGCGCGCAAGGTGGCCCTGTCGTGCGTCATGGGGAATTCCAGCCGTTGCAGGCGCACGTCCGGCCGCAGATGGGGACGGGCCGTCTCCAGCGCCCGCGAATAGTCGTTGCGCGGCGAGGCCGCCGCCAGGATCACGTCCACCCGGCGCAAGGCCTCCACGGCACGCAGGGTCAGCAGATCGGGAGCGCCGGGGCCCACACCCACAGCGTACAGGGTTCCTGTCATGGTCATCTCGAATCGTTGCGGGCTCATGCCCGGTTACAGACTGTTTCCTTCTTCTCTCCGCAGGGAAAACGAGGCTAGCCGCCGTTACATGAGAGTACGACAGCCCTCCATCGCTTATCCCTTCAGGAGCGGCCCACGTCCGGCAGGTAACATGCCTGTCCGAAGCACGGCCACTCAAAAACCCGGCCCGCATCTCTCCCCGGGATCTGGCTGCTTGGCTCCAGCAGGCTTGCGGCATCCTGAACGCCTCTCCCCGGAGCCTGATGATGCCCTGCCCTTCCTCCCTTCTCCCGGAGACCTGGCCCCCTACCGTCCTTCAGCTCCTCGCGGAGACCGGCGTGTACCGCCCCGAAAGCACAGCCCCCCTCAGCTTCTGCCCTCACCTCCAGGAGACCGGTATTTACCGTTCCTGAAACCGCAACCTTGATCGGCTCCAGCCTCCCTTCGCGGAGACCGCCGGCACGGCAACGCCCATTGCGCCCCTGCTGTCTTCCCACTGACCAGAACAAAGAGCTTTTGGGGGATGGGGGGAGTTTGAGGGGGGAAGGGCCCCTTTGAGCTCTGGCCAAAGGGCCCTTCCCCCCTCAACAAAATACCCGGCTTATTTCCCGCTGCCCTGCTCCTCGCCATGCAGCCAGCGGGCCAGCCGCTCGGCGGCCTCCACGGAGCGGGGGCCGGGGCGAGCGAAGAGGTGCTCGTCCACCAGCAGCACACGCCCGGAACGTACGGCACTGAGGCCCCGGTAATGCGGACGTGCCGTCGGAGCCTGCGGCGCGGGGTTCATGGGCCCCTGTTGCAGGATATAGGCTTCCGGGTCCAGGGCCACCAGCATCTCTTCGTTGCAGCGCACCAGCTTTTGCGGCGCATCCAGCACGTTGCGGCCACCGGCATGGCGGATGATCTCGTCCACGATGCTGGCGCGTCCGGCAGCCAGCAGGTTGGGATAGCGCACCTCATAGAACACGCGCACAGGCGGCTGGCCCGCATAGCGCTGCTCCAGGGCCGCCAGACGCCGCTGCCAGTCCGCCACCAGGGCTTCGGCGCGCGCCTCGCGTCCGGTGAGCCGCCCCAGAGCGCGGGTCACGGCAAAAAGCTGTTCAAAGGACTGCATCTCGTAGACCAGCACCGGGATGCCCACAGCCTCCAGGGCCCCGGTCTGGGTCAGCACTTCCTGCCGCCCGGCCAGTTGCAGCACCACATCGGGACGCCGGGCCGCCACCAGCTCCGCGTTGGGACGCATGTGCGTGCCCACGGCGGGCAGGTCCTGCAGGCCGGGGATGGCCGCATCGGCCGCCGTGCGGGCCACGAGGGTCCCGCGGGCGTCCAGGGCCAGCAATATCTCGTTGAACGCGCCGTACAGGGCGATGATCCGCTGTGCGGGCCGTTCCAGCCGCAGGGTCACGCCCCGGCTGTCCACCAGTTCCAGCGCGTGGACGGGCGGCACGGAGCAGCAGAGCAGGCAAAGGCCCAGACACAGCCCCCGCCACAGGCCCGAACGAAAGCCCCAAGCGACAAGGCGCTGCTGCAGGCGGCAAAAATCAGGCATCATGCGGAGAGTCCTCCCGGTATTCAGGGCCACGGGGCCGCAGGGGCAGGGCCTGGGGCAGACCGTTGCGGGGGTGCGGGACGATGTGCAGGTCCACGGCATAGAGGGCGCGCAGGTTCTCCGCCGTGAAGCAGCGGCGCACCGGGCCGTCGAACAGTACCCGGCCCCGGCGCAGGCCCAGCAGACGTGTGGCGTACTGGGCGGCCAGATTGCAGTCATGCATCACCAGCAGCAGCGCGGCACCGGCCCGGCGGCGGCGCTCCAGCAGGTCGAAAAGTTCCAGCATCCGGGCCAGATCCAGACCGGCGGCCAGCTCGTCCAGCAGCAGCACGGGGCTTTGCTGGGCCAGTGTCCGGGCCAGGGCCACGCGCTGCAGTTCCCCGCCGGAAAGCTCGCTCACCTGCCGTCCGGCCAGCGGCAGCGCGCCGGTCTCCTCCAGGGCCTCGTGGGCGATGCGCCGGTCTTCGGCGCTGTAGCTGCCCCACCAGCCCAGCCAGGGATAGCGGCCCAGCAGGACCATCTGCAGGGCGGTCATGCCCTGTGGCGCGGCATTGCGCTGGGAAAGCACGGCCACCCGGCGGGCCCGTTCCCGGGGGGAAAGACGGCGGATGTCCGCCCCCTGCACCTGTACCGACCCCGCTGTCGGCGTCAGGCTGCCCGCCAGCACCCGCAGCAGCGTGGTCTTGCCGCTGCCGTTGGGGCCCAGCAGGGCCACGGCCTCACCGGGGTGGAGGTCGATGTCCACACCATGCACTATCTCGTCCGTGCCGTAGGCCGCCCGGATGCCTTTTGCCCGCAGCATCAGCGCCTCCGCACCAGAAAAGCGAAAAAGGGGCCGCCCAGCAGGGCCGTCACCACGCCCACGGGCAATTCCTGTCCGCCGGAAAGCACACAGCGGGCCAGCACGTCCGCCCAGACCAGCAAGATGCCGCCGCCCAGGAAGGCACCGTAGAGCAAAGGGCCGTGCGCTCCGCCCAGCAGCATGCGCAGGACATGCGGCACCACCAGGCCCACGAAGCCGATGACCCCGGCCACGGCCACGCAACCGGCCGTCATGCAGCTGGCGCCGGCCAGCAGCCAGAAACGTGTACGGCCCACGGCAAGGCCCAGATGCGCGGCCTGTTCGTCGCCCAGGGCCAGCATGTCCAGCTTGCGCCAGCCCGGCAGCACCACCAGCAGCCCCGGCAGCAAGGTGGCCAGCAAAAGGGGGACGCTGTCCCAGCCCCGGCCCTGCAGGCTGCCCATGATCCAGAAAACGATGCTGGTGACGGATTCTTCGTTGAGGGCCTTGACCAGGGCCACCACGGCGCCCAGAAAGGCCGCCACGGCGATGCCGGCCAGGATGACGGTCTCGCGCCGGAAACTTCCCTGCCCGCTGCCCAGCCAGAGCGCGCCGCCCAGGGCCAGCAGGGAGCCCAGCAGGGCCGACAGGGAGACCGTGGCCGCCGCGGAAAGCCCCACGGCAAGGCCTCCTGCCCAGATGCCCAGGGTACCGCCCAGCGCGATGGCCATGCTGGCGCCGCAGGCCGCTCCGGCGGAGATGCCCAGGGTGAAGGGGTCCGCCAGCGGATTGCGCAGCACGCCCTGCAGGGCCACTCCGGCCACGGCCAGCGCACCACCGCACAGCAGGCCCAGCAGCACACGGGCCAGACGGATCTGCCCCACCACCAGCTGCACGCTGCCGTCCGCCGGGGGGCACAGGCCCGCCACGGCCCCCAGCGCCTGCCAGACATCGGCCACAGCCACGGGCACGGGCCCGGGCAGACAGGCCAGCGGCAAGGAGGCGCACCAGAGGACGGCCAGCAGCACGCAGCAGCACCGGCGGCGCGCGCTCCGCGCATCCTTGGCAATGGGGCTGTTCTCCGGCATGATCCGTCCTGTGATGGCCTTTCGTGGCCGGGCACTCCGGCCCGGAAACAAAAAAAGCCTCTTCCATCAATGGAAGAGGCCCGTATTCCCTTGCTCCCTCGGCAAGACCCGTGCCGATACCGGTCGCGGCCAGCGGCCACGGTCCACGGCAGGTATTCCGGCTCGGCCCCCGGCTTCCGGCCTTCCCGTTGCCAGTGGCACATGAAGGAAGCTGGTCTGCGGGCCTTACGGCGGCGGGTCCGCTCCCGATTTTCACGGGATTCCCTTTTGACGCCGGCAGGTTCCGGCGACCATGAACGCGTTACTCTAGGCAGGGAGCCGCGGCTTGTCAACGTGTGACGGAAAAGGAGGAGCCCCTGCCCAGCGCCCAGATGCCCCCTCTTGCGAAGACCGGAGGCAGAGGCTGCTTCCCCGTAGCCCCGACACGCCCCATCCTTCCGGGAAAAACGCATGGGAAAGGGGATGGGGGAGCTTGAGGGGGAGGGGGAACCCGTGTGCGCGAGCCAGGGTTTTCCCCTTCCCCCCTCATCACGAACATGCCTTCCGGCCTGCCCTAGTCCAGGCGCCAGATGACGCTGGCCTGACGGCCGGAGGCCTTCACGCAGCGGTACGAGAAGAACTGGCGGTTGCAGCTGGCCGTGCACAGGTCGATGCCGTAGATGTTGCGGGGCAGCAGCCCGGCCTGCTCCAGCTGCCAGCGGGTCAGGCCCCACAGGTCCATGGTGCGGCTCCCGGCATCGAACCAGGGGCGGAACGCGTCGCCCCACTCGCTCTCGAAATTGATGAACTCCGCCCGGGCCGGGCCCAGGCTCGGGCCGCGCACGGCCAGGAGTTCGCGCGGTTCCACGCCGTAATGCTCGCAGAAGCGGCGCACCCCCGAACCGGGAAAGTCACAGCGGTTGCCGCGCCAGCCCGCATGGATGCCGGCCACGAAACGGCCGCTCCTGTGGGCCAGCAGGATGGGCTGGCAGTCGGCGGTCTTGATGGCCAGCCCCAGCCCGGCCTGCGCGGTGGCCATGCCGTCGGCATCGCAGCGGGGAACGGCGTCGGGCTCCACGGCCTCGGGCTCGAAGATCATGGCATCGCCGTGCACCTGGTTGAGTTCGGCCATGCGCCGGAGGCCCAGGGCCGCCCGCAGTTCGCGGCGGTTGCCGATGACGCTCTGCCGGTCATCGGCCGTGGCGAGGGAGATGTTGCCACCGGCGTACGGGCCGTCTCCGGCCGCCTGCCAGCGGGTCTGGAAGGCGCAGCGCACGTTGTCCACGCCGGGGAACACAAAGGGGATGAAACTTACAGGCATACGAGTCCTTCTTCGGTACACAGGCAGTCCACGGGCTGGTCCCATTCCTGGGAGGGCAGCGCATCCACCACCTGGAAAGCATAGCACAGGCCCACCAGCCGGGGCCGCCGGCCGCTGCCCCGGGCGCCGAAGGCCGACAGGAAGCGGTCATAATAGCCGCCGCCGAAGCCCAGGCGGTTGCCCGCGCGGTCAAAGGCTACACCGGGCAGGATGAGCACGTCGGGGCAGAAATCGGGGTGGGCCAGCACCGGGGGCGCCATGCCCAGCAGACCGGCATGGGGTTCCAGCATCTTGTAGGGGCCGGCGGCCATGTCGCCTACCCGGGCACAGGGTACGAAATCCATGCGCCCGCGCTCCAGGCGCACCCGGGGCAGGTAGACGCGCACGCGTCGCTGCCAGGCATCGGCCAGCAGGTAGCCGGTGTGCACTTCTTCCGGCAGGGCCACATACAGGGCCACACGGGCGGCCCGCTGCCAGACGTCCCAGTCCAGCAGGGCCTGCTGGGCCGCGCGGGCCCGCTGCCGTGCCAGGGCGGGATCCTGCCCGCGCCGCAGCCCGCGCATGCGGGCGCGCAGTTCCTTCTTCAGCTCATCGGGGGGAAGGGACATGGAGGTCTTTCCATCCTTGCTAAAATGTGCCATAGTTCGCGGAGTGACTTTATAACAAAGGAAACACCGCCATGCCAAGCGTCAACGAACAGGATCATCTCTGGATTGCCGTTGGGGACATTCACGACGAGCCCGGGCTGTTTGCCCGTATCCCCGAGCTGGCGCAGGCGGACGGCATCATCGTCACCGGCGACCTGACCATCACGGGCGGCGTCAAGCAGGCCGAGCTGGTCATGGACGTTCTGCGGGCGCACAATCCCCGCATCTGGGCCCAGATAGGCAACATGGACCGGCCCGAAGTGGACGAATGGCTGAGCGGCCTGGGCTGCAACCTGCACACGCAGGTGCACGAACTCACGCCCGATACGGCCATCTTCGGCATCGGGGCCTCCACGTTCACGCCTTTCGGCACGCCCAGCGAGTTTCCTGAATCCACCTTCGCCGGCTGGCTGGAAAGCAGCTGGCAGAAGGCCCGCAAGTACCCCCACACCGTGCTGGTTTCGCACAATCCGCCCAAGGACAGCGCCTGCGACGTCATCCCGGGCAATATCCATGTGGGCTCTACTGCCGTGCGCGAATTCCTTGAAGAAGCCCAGCCCGATGTCTGCCTGTGCGGACATATCCACGAAGCGCGCGCCGTGGACAGGGTGGGCCGCACCATCGTGGTGAATCCGGGCGCTCTGGCCCAGGGCGGCTATGTGCTGCTGCGTTCCTGCGGCGGCAAGCTGTCCGTGGAGCTGCGCGTCCTTGAAAATTGTGATTAGCGAAGCCAGGCGCTTCCGCGGGGGACAGACAGTCTGATCCCGCCCGTCATGGCGCGGCCCGGTACCGCGCTTTCTGACGTTGCCCCTCCGGCGGCTGTTCCGGCCGCCAGGAAAACGCCGTCCCGTGACGGGCGTTTTCTCCTGCCATCCCCCGTGTCCTGCCCCTTCCGGGCATCCCCGGGCCCGTGTCCGCTCACGGACGCGCCCTCCGGCTTTTGCCGGATGCCCGGCCGTTCCTTCAGCCGGGATGACGGCTGACAAATTTCGCCGCCTCTGGCGGTCCAAAAGGATATTTATGACCCAGGAAAACACACCGGCCGTGTCCGACGCGGCCGAGTCCTCCGATGTCGCTGAAGCAACCCCCACCCCCAAACGCCGTACCACCCGCCGCACTTCGCGCGCCAAGGCCGCCCCTGCCACGGAAGAAACGGCCACGCTGACGGCCGCCACGAGCACGGATGCCCCTGCGGAACAGGCCGTCACGGACAGCGACGATGCACAACCCGCTGACGATGCCGTGGCCGCCGCGCCCCGCAAGCCCGCCCGCCGGACCAGCCGCCGCAAGGCCACGGCCCCTGCCGCCGAAAGCCCGGCCCCCGAAGCCGCTCCCGAAGCCTCGGCCGGAGAAGAGGCATCCGCTGCGCAGGCCGCGCCCGGCACCGGAACCGCCCGGGAGCCAGACCAGGCCCCAGCCCCTGAAGCCGCCGAAACGCCCGCCGATACCGACGGCGGACAGCACGCCGCGCCCCGTCGCGGTACCCGCCGTTCGCCCGGTGCCCAGCGCCGCCAGCGTGCCCCCCGCAAAAAATCTCCCGAAGCCGTGAGCCCGCAGGACGAAACCGCTCCTGCCGGGACCGGTGACCAGACCGCTGAAGCGGCTGCGGCCCTTCCCGCTGACGGGCAGCCCGTTCCCCTGCCTGCCGAAGCCGCCGCGATGCCCGTGATGCCTGATGACGGGACGCCTGCCGCTCCTGCCGCAGTGGCCGCCCCGCGCACGGACGACGCGGAAGCCGCTCCCGCCGCGGAGGACACCGAAACGGCCGCCGACAGCGGCGCCCAGGAAGACGGTGATGACCAGCCCCGCCGCAAGAGCCGTCGCGGCCGTCGCGGCGGACGCGGGCGCAACCGTAAGAATCGTGATGCCCAGGCGGAAAATGCCGAAGCCGCCGGCAGCGAGGCGGACGATACCGCCGGAGCGGCGGCCCCTGCCGGCCTGCCCGACGGTGCCAGTGACGAGGAGCTGTGGCAGGCCGCCACCGGCGATGTGGAAAGCCTGGAGAGCGCCCCCGCCCGTCCCCGCCGTCGCGGTGAGGACAGCGAGGCCCCCAAGAAGGGCAGCGTGCGCGCGGCCGCGGTCAAGGCCAAGGTGGCCGCGGGCAAGCGGCGCATGTTCATCAGCGTGCTGCCCGGTGAACAGGTGGAAGTGGCCATCGCCGAGGAAGGCCGTCTGCAGGAATATTATCTGGACATGTTCCATCAGCGCAAGCTCAAGGGCAATATCTACAAGGGCATCATCCACAATATCGACACCAACCTGCAGGCCGCCTTCGTGAGCTACGGCGCGGGCAAGAACGGCTTCCTGCAGATCGACGAGATCCATCCCGAATACTGGCTGGCCCATCACGAGCCCAGCAAGGGGAAAAAGTTCCCGCCCATCCAGAAAGTGCTCAAGCCCGGCCAGGAAGTGCTGGTGCAGGTGGTCAAGGAACCCACCGGCAACAAGGGCGCCTTCCTCACCACCTGGCTGTCGCTGGCGGGCCGCTTTCTGGTGCTGACCCCGGGACAGGAGCAGATCGGCGTCTCCCGCAAGGTGGACAGCGATGAAGAACGCACCCGCCTGCGCGAGATGATGAACGGCATCGACCCCGGCCAGGGCCTGGGCGTCATCGTGCGTACCGTGAGCGCCGGCACCACCAAGACCACGCTCAAGAACGATCTCCAGTACCTCAAGCGCGTCTGGAAGGACATCCGCAAGAAGGCCACCGAAGTCTCGGCCCCGGCCCTCATCTATCAGGAGCCGGGCCTGCCCCAGCGGGCCGTGCGCGATTACCTGACCGATGATGTCTGCGAGATCTGGGTGGACAACGAGGAAGTGGCCGACAGCATCCGCGAGACCGTCTCCCTGCTCTTCCCCCGCAAGAAGGAGCTGGTGCGCCTGCATACCGACGTGCGCATGCCCCTGTGGGAGCGTTTCAGCCTGCGCCGCCAGCTGGACCAGATCTATTCCCGCGAGGTCACCCTGCCTTCGGGCGGCCGCCTGGTCTTCGACCAGACCGAGGCCCTCATGGCCGTGGACATCAACTCCGGCAAGATCTCCGGCAAGGTCAATTTCGAGTCCATGGCCCACCGCACCAACATGGAAGCCGCCGAAGCCATCGCCCGCCAGCTCAAGCTGCGCGACATCGGCGGCCAGGTGGTCATCGATTTCATCGAGATGCGCGACAAGAAACATGTGCTGGAAGTGGAAAAGACCCTGCGCACGGCCATGAAGAACGACCGCGCCCGCCACGACGTGGGCCGCATGAGTTCCTTCGGCCTGCTGGAGCTGGTGCGCCAGCGCACGGGCTCCTCGGCCCTTTCCATCACCATGGAGCCCTGCCCCTTCTGCGGCGGCACGGGCCAGCGGCGCAACCTTGAATGGCAGGCCCTGCAGGCCCTGCGCGAGATGCGCCGTGCCCTGCGGACCCACGGCGGCGACAAGTACGTCTTCGAGACCACGCGGGAACTGGGCCTCTATCTGCTCAATCATAAGCGCGACAGCCTGCGCGACATGGAACAGGACTTTGGCAAATGTCTGGAAATCAGCATCCGTCCGTAACGGACGCCCCTGTCGAAACGTCCGCGGCCTGCCCTTCGGGGCAGGCCCCTGTTTTTGAACCCGTGAAAGGCGAGCGCAGCCTGCTGCTGCACATCTGCTGCGGCCCCTGCTCCATCATGCCGGTCAAACGCCTGCAGGACGAGGGCTTCACGGTCACGGCCTGGTACATGAACCCCAACATCCAGCCCCTGACGGAATACCTGCGCCGCCGCGAGGCCGCCGAGGAATGCGCCGCCCGCCTGGGCATCGGGCTCATCTGTCAGGACGACACCTGGGATCTGGTGGCCTGGCTGCGCTCCGTGGCCGGCCGCGACCTGCCCCCGCAGCGCTGTGCCTGGTGCTGCGGCAGCCGCATGCAGGCCGCCGTGGCCTATGCCCATGCCAACGGCTACGCCCATGTGAGCAGCAGCCTGCTCTACTCCCGCTATCAGCCGCACGACGTCATCCGGGCCGCCGGGGAACATGCCGCGGCGGCGGAGGGCGCTCCCCTGAGCCGGGGGCCCCGCTTCGTCTACCGCGACTTCCGTACCGACTGGCAGGCGGGCATCGATCTTTCCAGGGAATGGGGCGTGTACCGCCAGCCCTATTGCGGCTGTGTGTACAGCGAAGCCGAGCGCTATGACAAAAAATTGCAGCGCCTGATAAAAAAATCCTGAAAAAATGATTTTTCCGCTTGACGGACGGACCTGTTTTCCGTAGAAAGACTTTCGTTGCTTTTGCAGCACTCCCCGATAGCTCAATCGGCAGAGCGGGTGACTGTTAATCACTAGGTTGGCGGTTCAAGTCCGTCTCGGGGAGCCAGACGATCAAGCCCTTGCGAGAAATCGCAAGGGCTTTTTCCGTTTGTATGCCTTTTTTGCCGATGGTTCCGGCAAGAAACATGCCGCATGGCCTTATGGCGCCGCTGCCCTGCTCCGGGCCCCATCCCGCCCGGGCGGCAGACATCCCTGCCGGAAGACCTTTCGCACTCTGCATATCCTCTGCCGGCGGCCTGCACGGGCCGGCATGCTGACAGTATCATTCCCGGCAATTTCAGACGGAAGGCCACAAAAAACGGGCACGATCCCCAGGGATCATGCCCGTCCTCAGATACGGCTGAAAAGGCTGCGCGCTACTGTGCCGCCTGTGGCTTGCCCTGCCCCTTGCCGCTGCCGCGCACGGGCATGGTGGCCCCTGTGCTCTTCATGATGAAGCTGAACAGTTCCTGCGGGGTCATGTCGTTGCTGGTGGCGATATCAATGAAGATGCTCTCCGGCTTCAGCTCGCCCTTGAAATCGGCCTCGCGCATCTTCTGCAGGATCAGGCTGCAGTCCAGGCCCAGGAAGGCGCTGAACTGTTTCAAGGAGCTGGTCTCGGCATGGCCGAAGGGCGGTTCACCGTACTTGCGGGCCTGATAGTCCTTGATGGCATCGTTCCAGCTGACCAGCTGCTGCATGGGCGGGATCTCCAGCAGGGTGCCTGCATAGACGAACAGGCAGATCAGGGCCGCTACCAGCAGGGGTTTGCGGCTGCCGCCCCCTGCACCGCGGATGTAGTTCATGACCGGCTTCCAGTTCAGGAACGTATGCCACAGCCCGGCCACCAGAAAGAGCGCCCCGCCGGTGATGTGCAGATCGCCCCACTGGGCCTTGGTAAAGATGATGCGCCAGTCCGCCCAGTAGGCCACACGGCCTTCAGGCACCACATAGAGCATGATGGAACTGAGGATCAGCAGGACAAAGGAAAAAAAAGTCGTCAAAGAAATGATCTTGCGTAACATGGTCATCCCCCAATGGTGTTTGATGGGGCTGCCTTTACGCTCTTCAACTCCTGTGTTCAAGATACTTTTCCACTTCTATAACGACAAAAAAGAGGAGACAGAATCACATCCTGCCTCCTCCAGCATCCCCAGCATGTCATGACTATGGGGAAACATATCTTTACTTTATGTATAATATGCCGATATCACGGCAAAACATAGTTGTTTTTCAGAAACACGTCTTCCGGAAGGCCTGTCCTGCGCCCTCCTACGGCGTCACCTTGTAGCGTTGCAGGCTTTTGGGCACCCACCAGTCCTCGAAGTTGTACATGATGCCCGCCAGGGCGGGCTTGATGCCCATGAAGCGGTTCTGCACCACGGGCAGGGCATACGGCACATAAAGGAAGCAGTAGGGCTGATCCTCGTCCAGGATCTCCTGCACCTGATGGTACAGCGCGGTGCGGCGCTGGCGGTCCGGCGTGGAGCGGGCCTCTTCCAGCAGTCTGTCCAGCCCGGGGTTCTTGTAATGGATGAAATTCAGGCCCCCGGGCACGGCCTGCGAGGAATGCCAGACCGCGAAGATGTCCGGGTCCTGGGTGATGGTCCAGCCCAGGATGATGGCATCGAAACGGCCGGTGTTCACGAATTCCCGGATGAAGGCGGCCCACTCCACGGTGCGGATGCGCACGTCGATGCCCACGGCCCGCAGCTGGCTCTGGATGATGGTGGCGGTGAGGATGCGCGGCTCGTTGCCCTGGTTGGTCAGGATGGTGAAGGCCAGGGGCCTGCCGTCCTTGTCCAGGATGCCGTCGCCGTCGCTGTCCGCGAAACCGGCCTCGGCCAGCAGCTTGCGGGCCCGGTCGGGATTGAAGCTCACAGGGCGCAGGCCCGGATGATAGGCCCAGGTGCCCGGCTTGTAGGGCCCGAAGGCCGGTTCCCCCAGCCCCAGCAAGACGCCCTTGACGATGTCGCCCCGGTTGATGGCGCAGGAGATGGCCTGCCGCACCCTTCTATCCTTGAAGAAAGGATGCTCCAGATTGAAGCCCAAAAAATTGTAGACCGAGGCCAGATAGCGGTATTTGTGGAAGGACTCCGCCCACTTTTTCCCCGATGTCTGGCGCAGGTACTGCTGCGGGCTCAGCTCCATCACGTCCAGGCGCCCGGCGCGGGTCTCCATGAACATGGTGGCCGTATCCGGGATGATGCGGAAGACCACTTCGCTGATGTGCGGCCTGCCCAGGAAATAGGTGGGGGAGGCTTCCAGCACGATGCGCACGCCCGGTTCCCAGCGCTGGAGGCGATAGGGACCGGCGCCCACGGGCTTGCGGGCGAAGGGGGTGGCGCGGATGTTCTGCCCTTCCAGGATATGCCTGGGCAGGATGGGGTTCATCCAGGAAGACACGGCCCGGGCGAAGAACCGTTCGTAGCGGACCTCGAAGCTGTAGCGGTCCAGCACGCGGAATTCCTTGATCTGGAGGAAGTCGTCGGCATAGGGGCTGCCCGTGGCCGGATCGATGACCAGCTTGTAGGTGAACGCCACGTCCTCGGCCGTCAGTTCGGTGCCGTCTTCCCAAAGGATGCCCTTGCGCAGGCGGAAGCGCAGCAGACGTCCCTCGTCTTCCATGCTGAAGGACTCCGCCGCCCAGCATTCCGGCTCCAGGTCCTTGTTGAAGCGCAGGGGCGCCACATAGAGCAGGTCCGCCACTTCGTGGGAAGCCGAGTCGGCCGTCAGATAGGGGATGAGGTTGGAAGCCTCGCCGATGCTGCCCAGCAGGATGCGGTCACCGTCCGTGGGGGCCATGCCGGCTTCCCCGTCGTCCGCCGCGGCCGGAAGCGGCAGGCAAAGCAGCAGAAGCAGCAAAAAAATCCTTTTCCAGAAGGCGGCGCCCCCGGCCGGAGAGCGCATGCCGGCGGCCCGGAAGGCCGCGGGAAATACCATCTTTTTTTTCATAAAATATTTTTTCATAAGTTACGAGCATCTATTGCCATTGAAGTGATGCCTGTGATATTACTCCCAAATCTATTATACTGCGATTTTTCAACGGAGCCCGCCCAGAAACCGGGCCGCGGAGAGCAAGCATGAGCAGATCTGAGCAGAACGTCGTCAGGGAGATGTGCCAGACCTTCCTGCACGACGCCGTTCCGGAGTATATCCGTGACACGGCTTACTATATCCTGTCCGAAGGCGGGGTGCAAAAAATAAATATCCAGGAGGGCGAGACCTGGGAGGCGCAAGGCGTCATCCAGGGCGAAGACCTCCAGGTCTATACGCCCAGCCTGACTTTCTCCATCACGGATCGCAGCACCCGCCACCAGTGCAACTGTTCGGAGTCCTTCACCAGCACATGCCGCCATGTGGCGGCTCTGGCCCTGCGTCTGCTGGAGGAACTGCGCAAGGAACAGGGCGACGCCGAAGAGGTCACGCCCCCTGCCAAGGACTGGAAGCAGAGCTTCCGCTCCTTCTTCTCCACGGACATGGAGCCCGAGCCCGGCAAGCACTATCTCATATTCCGCTTCCAGCCGGAGCAGGGCCGTCTGCTGGTCTCCTTTTTCCGGGGCCGCCAGAACAAGTCCGGCCTGTCCAGCGTGCATAACGAGATCACGCTCCAGCAGATCATCAACAATCCCGACTGGTGCGAGTTCTCGCCCCAGCTGCCGCATGTGGCCCGCCAGATAGGCCAGCACCTGGACTATTACGGCCACCGCGTGGAGATCCCCGACGGCCTGACCTCGTGGTTCTTCTGGGCCGTGCGCAAGGAATATTACCTGCTCTGGAAGGATACCGACCGCCCCTGCCGCATCGAAAGCACGCCCTTTGCCCTCAAGCTCAAGCCCAATTTCGACGACAACGGCTTCAGCTTCGACGTGCTGCTCAAGCGTGAGGGCCGCCCGCCCCTGCCCATCCGGGCCAACGGGGCGCCCAGCGACCACCTGCACGGTGCCGAGGCCCCCGAGGACGCGCCCATCACCTTCCACGGGCAGATGCCGCTCTGGGTCTGCTACCAGCACAACTTCTATCCCGTGCAGACGGGCCTGTACCCCTCGCTGGTGCACAACCTCATCTATGAACGCCCGGTGGTGCCGCAGGAAGAGATCTCCGAATTCCTGGACCGCGTCTGGACGCGCCTGCCCTCGTCCGAGCTTTACGAGCCGCAGCAGTTTTTGCGCATGATGGAGCCCGTGTTCCAGCCGGCCACCTACAATCCCAAGCTCTTCCTGGACGAGGAAGGCAGCCTGCTGACCCTGGAGATCGACAACATCTACCAGACCCGCCACGGCGAGTTCACGCTCAACGGCCCCAACCCCGATTTCCAGACCGGCAGCTACACCTACGAAGGCCAGACCTATCTGGTGCGCCGCCACCAGGAAGAAGAGGCCCAGCTCATGAACGAGCTGGCGGGCATGGATTTCCAGGCCCGTTCCAGCAAGCTCTGGTTCCTGGAGCCGGAAGAGGCCATCGCCTTCCTGCTGGACTCCTACCCCACGCTGGTGGAGAACTACCGCGTCTACGGCGAGCGCGCCCTTTCGCGCTACAAGATGCGCACGGCCAAGTCCACCATCTCCGCCGAGGTGGTGAGCAACGAGAAGGAAAAGTGGTTCTCGCTGGAGATCAGCGTGGATTACGAGGGCCAGTCCCTGCCCCTGGACAAGATCTGGAAGGCCTGGACCCGCGGCAAGCGCTATGTGCAGCTCAAGGACGGCTCCTACACCAGCCTGCCCGAATCCTGGCTGGAAAAGATCGCCCACAAGCTCACGGCCCTGGGCCTGGACCCCAGCAAGCCGCCGCAGACCAAGTTCAAGCAGTTCGAGGCCCCGGTGCTGGACAGCCTGCTGGAGGACCTGCCCGGCGCGCGCACGGACTCCTTCTGGAACAACCTGCGCGAAAAGATCCGCTCCTTCCGCGAGGTGCGGCCCGTACCGCCGCCCAAGGCGCTGCAGGCCAGTCTGCGCAGCTACCAGCTGCAGGGCCTGTCCTATCTCAACTTCCTCTCGGAATACGGCTTCGGCGGCATCCTGGCCGACGAGATGGGCCTGGGCAAGACCGTGCAGACCCTGGCCTTCATCCAGCATATGGTGGAGAGCCGCTTCGAGGGCCCCAACCTCATCGTGGTGCCCACCTCGGTGCTGCCCAACTGGGAGCGCGAAGCGGAAAAGTTCGTGCCCGGCCTGCGCCGCCTGACCATCTACGGCACGCGCCGCGAGGGCATGTTCAAGCATATCGCGGAATCGGACCTCATCATCACCACCTACGCCCTGCTGCGGCGTGACCTGGAGGAGATGGAGAAGTACGAGTTCAACACCGTCATCCTGGACGAAGCCCAGAACATCAAGAACCCCAACACCATCACGGCCCGCGCCGTGCGCCGTATCAATGCCCGCATGCGCCTGTGCCTTTCCGGTACGCCCATCGAGAACAACCTTTTCGAGCTCTGGAGCCTGTTCGAGTTCCTCATGCCCGGCTTCCTCGGTTCGCAGCATGCCTTCCAGCGCGGCATCGTCAAGCCCATCAAGGACGGCGACGCCGAGACCCTGGACTACCTGCGCACCCGCGTGCGGCCCTTCATCCTGCGCCGTACCAAGGCCGAAGTGGCCAAGGACCTGCCGCCCAAGGTGGAGAGCGTCACCTGCTGCGCGCTGGAAGAGGCCCAGGCCGAGCTCTACGCCGCCCTGGCCCGCAAGCTGCGCGCCCAGGTGCTGGCCGACGTGGACGAAAAGGGCCTGGCCAAGAGCCAGATGTCCATCCTGGACGCCCTGCTCAAGCTGCGCCAGATCTGCTGCCATCCGCGCCTGCTCAAGATCGACCTGCCCGGCTTCTCCAACAACCTGCCCTCCGGCAAGTTCGACGCCTTCAAGGACATGGTCATGGAGATCGTGGAAGGCGGCCACAAGGTGCTGGTCTTTTCGCAGTTCGTGCAGATGCTCCAGATCATCCGCCAGTGGCTGGAATTCTCGCAGATCCCCTTCTGCTATCTGGACGGCGCCAGCAAGGACCGCTTCGAGCAGGTGGACCGCTTCAACAACAGCCCGGACATCCCCATCTTCCTCATCTCGCTCAAGGCGGGCGGCACGGGCCTGAACCTGACCAGCGCGGACTACGTCATCCACTACGACCCGTGGTGGAACCCCGCCGTGGAAAGCCAGGCCACGGACCGCACCCACCGCATCGGCCAGACGCGGCAGGTGTTCTCCTACAAGCTCATCTGCCAGAACACGGTGGAAGAGAAGATCCTCAAGCTGCAGGAAGCCAAGCGTGGCGTGGCCGAGGCCATCATCCCCGGTCAGGACACCTGGAAGTCCCTGACCCGCGAGGATCTGGAGATGCTCTTCGAAGTCTAGACGATACAGCAACGAACAGCGTCATCACACGGCGCGGAAGCAGGGCCCTGCCCCCGCTTTCGCGCCGCTTCCCGTTTTCGGGAGGGCCTGCCTTCCCGCCCATCCGGGCCGTACGGCGATATCTTCGTCGCCGGTGCGACCTTCCCGCCGTCACTCCCCATCCCGGCGAAAACACAGCCCGCCCTGCCGCGACCATCCCTGTCCCGCCTCCCTCATGGCATGCGTCCCCGTGATGGCGCCCCCCCTTGCGTGCCTGTTCCGGGAAGGCTATGCTCCAGGCAGGTCCGGGCCCGTCATCCCTGCCTTTCCCGGCCCGGGCACGCCTCTTTTCCGGCATATACCAGCCAAGGAGACGCCGCATGGACGAAGCTGCCCCCTTCACGCCCCGCACCCTGCTCTGGCGCGGCACACGCTGCCTGCGCAATGAGTCCCCCTCCCTGCGCCCCTGCGGGCTCCGCCGCCTTTGCCGTCTGTTCGGCATCGACCTGGCCGCCCGCCGGCGGGAAGCGGATCTTGTCCTGTCCGTCTTCGCCGGGCTGGCCCCCCGGCACGGTCTGGACAGGGGGCTGGCCCCTCTGGCCGTCCTGGTCCATACGCTGGTGGAGCTGGGCGACGGGACGCCCGACGCGGGCGAGATCGTGCTCACCCATCCCCTCAAACGCCTCGATGCCGATGCCAACCGGCTGCTGGCCATGACCCTGACCCTGCTCACCGTGGGCAAGGGGCGCACGGACAAGGTGGAGCCCCTGCTCACCGGCATGGGCTGCGCCCCTGACGATCCCCGGCGGCGCACCGCCGTGGTGCTGGCGGCCATCGTGCAGGTGGCCCGCTTCGCCCTGCGCTTCGATCCGCTGGAGATACGCCTGCCCGGCGAGCCCCCTGTCCTCTTCCTCATCCGGGTCCGCACGCCCCTGCGCCTGCGCAAACAGCTGGTCATCCATGCCCCGCTCTGGGAACGCCTGTTCGGCAAGTCCTCCCTGGAATGGTTCTGGACCTTCGATGCCGATGCCGGCGCGCCCGTCCCGGCCCAGGCCCCGCCTGCCGGACAACTGTTCAGCAGCCATTTCAGTGCCTATCTGCAAAGGCAGGCACGGGCCCTGCATGCGCTGGCCCGCAGCGACAGTGCCCTGGACGAGGAGGCCATCCACGACGCCCGCGTCATCCTGCGCAGCCTGCTTTCCGTCTTCGGCAGCCTGAGGCCCTATCTGCGCAAGGACTGGCTGGCCGCCGTGGATCCTGATCTGCGCGCGGCCCGCAAGCTGCTGGGCGGCGTACGGGACACGGACGTGCTTCTGGGCCACATCAGGGACTATGCCCTGCGTCCCGTCCCCGCCGATGCTGCCGGAACCGCCGCGGCAAGCGGGCAGGCCCCGGAAGGCGCTGCGCCCCTTTTCCGGCCGGAGGACCTGCCCGCCGGGCTGCGCGGCCTGCATGCCTCCCTGCAACGGGAACGCGCCACGGCCCTTGCCCGTGCCGCGGCCCATTATGCCTCGGACGCCTACCGGGAGCTGCTGCACAAGCTGGACGACAATGACGCGGCCCGGACCTGCCGTCCCGCGCTGGACCGCCGCGGCCGTGCCCGGCCCATGCTGCTGGCGGACATCATGGCCGCCGGCGTGGATCAGGCGGTGCGCAACCTCCTTGCCCATGACCGCTGGACGCACGGGCACCTGATCCCCGAGGACCTGCTGCACAACATGCGCATCGCTTTCAAGCAGCTGCGCTATCTGATGGCCTTTTTCGGCAGCCAGGGCGGCAGGAACGGCGAGCGCCTGATCCGCCTGTGCCGCCGCTGCCAGGAGAGCCTCGGGCAGATGCACGACAATGCCGTGGCCGCGGCCACGGCCCTGCGCCACCTGCAGCGCTTGCCGCAAGCCCGGCGGCATGCGGCCGATGCCGACGGTCTGGAGGAGTACGCCCGCTGGTGCGAGGAGGAGATGCACCGTCATGCCATGAGCTTTCTGACGGACTGGACGGAAAGCGGTCGGGACGAGCTCTGCCGCCTGGCCCGCAGGCTCTCCCCGTCCGCGGGGGATACGCTGCCCCTGCTCCGCCCCGGCGACTAGACGCATGCTCCCCCGGGAGCGTACGGCACAAGGATCGGCAGTCCCAATAAAAAAGCGCCCTGCGCAGGGCGCGGCAACAGATCACCGGCAGGGCGGGATACCTGCTCCCTGCCCTCCGGCTTCCGGGGCCCCCTGCCCCTGTGAAGGATGCCGCCGCTAGCGGGACGTGCCCAGGAACTGGGTGGACACGAAGCTGGCGTACTGGTCGGTCATGCCGGTGATGAAATCCAGCACCCGCAGATACGAGACGTAGAGGTCATCCTCCCGGCGCGGCGCATGGCCGCCCATGAGCTGCAGGGCCTGCTGCTCCTTGTAGGTGAGCCGTCCGGGATCGCAGATGCGGCGATGGCAGGCCGGGATGAAGGTATCCAGCAGGCGCTTGTAGACGCTGTAGGAGCCTATCTCCAGTGCCGTCTTGTGGCTGTTCTTGAGGATGCGCCCGTTGAAGATCTCCCTGGCCCTGGCCATATAGGCCCGTACGTCTTCCGGCGCCATGTCCATGAGCGGGCCCTCGAATTCCCGGCGCATGATGCGCTCGTACTGGGCGGCGAAGGTCTCGAACAGGCTCGCGGTCACATGGCCGATGACGCGGGCCCGCACATAGCCGGCCCGCTCCCGGTCGGAGCCCATATGGTCCAGCCGCTGCGGATCGAGCTCCAGGCTGGGGGCCAGGGGCTCCACCACCTTCAGGATGTCCGCCAGGGTGATGATGTCCAGCTCGCGGGCGTCTTCCATGTCCACGATGCGGTAGCAGGTATCGTCGGCCGCTTCGGCCAGCAGGGAGAGCGGATGCCGGGCAAAGTCGCCCCGGCGCGTCTTCAGGCCCAGGGCGCGGAACACGTCCTCGAAGATGGCCGCCTCGGCCTGGTAGTAATTGAACTTGCACTTGCCGCCCCGCGCACGGGACTGCCAGGAATCCCACGGATATTTGACCATGCTGGCCAGCGTGGGATAGGTGAGCCGGAACCCGCCCTGGTCGCGGTTGTTCTCCACCACGTTGACCACCCGGAAGCCCTGGGCGTTGCCGTCGAAGCAGCGGAAATCGCTCTGCTGCGTCTCCTCCAGCGCATTCACATAGGTATGGTTGGCCGGGTCCCCGAACCAGTCGCGGATGGCGAACTCGCCCGCATGGCCGAAAGGCGGATTGCCGATATCGTGGGCCAGGCAGGCGGCCTCCAGGATCTGGCCGGGGAATTCCGGCGCGGCGTAGTCCGGCAGCTCGCCCCGGCGGCGCAAGAAATAGCCCGCCATGGCGCCCAGCGAACGCCCCACGCTGCTGACTTCCAGCGAGTGGCTGAGGCGCGTGTGGATGTGGTCGTTACGCACCAGCGGATGCACCTGCGTCTTGCGGGCCAGACGCCGGAACGAACTGGAATAGATGATGCGGTCCCTGTCCTTCAAAAAAGGGCTGCGGGCCGGGTCCAGCTTTTTGAAATCCACACCGCTGCCCCCGTAGCGCAGGGGAAGCAGCAGTTTGCGCCACTGTTCCTGAAAATTCATGGGACCTCCCGCTTGCCTGAAATGCTGGCACCGTGCCAGTACGTACAGAATCTGCCACGCCTGTATGCAGAACACAAGGGCGGCCGGGGCATGGCGGTCCTGCTCGCCTCCCCCGCCGGGCCAGGAACAGGGCATGCGGCCGGTGATGATGCCGGACAGGCACGGGATCCGGCCCTTTCTTCCGTACATCCCGGAGCCGGGGCGCCCCTCTTGACGGCCAGCCGCTTGCCACCTATAAGGACAGCACGCGCTCGTAGCTCAGGTGGATAGAGCAGGAGCCTTCTAAGCTCTTGGCCGGGGGTTCGAATCCTCCCGGGCGCGCCAATATTTCAGGGACTTGCGGAAATACGACTGCAAGTCCCTTTTCTTTTCCCCGCGCCATTCCCCGCACAGACCTGAAAAGGTCGGTTTTAAAGAAAAAACTTTTTCTTCAATGCTGGACCACTCTAACTGCTGCCCCCCTTGAAAGAAAACAGCGTTTATTTTAATCATAGATAGTAATTATGAAGTTCATTTTTTTGGGGGGTATCTTGGCTAGAAAAAAATTTATTGTGACAGGATTTGTTAGTGATTTAATTACTATTTGTATATTCATATCCCCTATCGCTCTTATACTTAAATTTATTGCAGATAATTCTGAAATTTTTAGCAACATTTTTTTGCTTGTTATTTTAGCAGTTGCACTAATAACATTGTTATTTTTTATCTACTATATATATTCATCAATATATTTTCTAGGAAAAAGATTTACACAAATAAAAAATAGTGTTTCCGAATATATACAAGACTGGAATAATCTTAATAAATATATAGATGAATTAAAGATAAACCAATTTGGTTTAAATCAACTTAAACACGGAACAGCAAATCTTGAAGATAACAGTAAATGGAAGTATAGCCGTAAAGAACTGAAGAGTATGCGATATGCCCCCAATATTTATTACTGTTCGCGCTCAGTTTGTAGTAGTGCAAGCAAAGAACCTTTTAAGTATATTTGTAAATACTTCAAAATAATTCCTTCTGCTGATAGCTTAGAAAAAGCAGAGACAATGCTGAATAACTTTGAGGCTGTTAATGAAGGGAAACAGTATCTTATAGCTAAGAAAAATAGCATTTATAGGAGTATTGAGAAAGATATCCCCTTTCTTATCCATAAATTTAGCAAAGGGAAACTCAATAAAGAACTTGGTTTTGAGCATACCGATTTTCATGATATATACTATCCATCATATATATTTAAATATATTTCATCTGGCGGAAATGCTGGTATGAGTTGTAAAATAGTTTTAGATACTAATACATTGAATGAATTCATTGTTTATCTCTCAAATATTGTCAAATTTAAGAAAAGCATTGCTGGACAGCGAGCTTTAATGACTAGTCGATTGCGGCATTACATTCTTGAACGAGACAACTATACATGCAAATTATGTGGGAATTCAACTAAATTTGAGCCGAATCTACTACTTGAGATTGACCATATAATCCCTGTTTCCAAAGGAGGATTGACAGAATTAAATAATTTACAAACACTCTGCTGGAGATGCAACAGAGCAAAAGGTGCTAACATCCCTCAATAATAAATCGTTGTTTTCTCAAAACCCAGTTTCATCTAGCTATAGCGCCAACAGCCACCAGCAGAACTCCGATGAGCCGTTTTTTGTGTTTCCTACAAAGAGCTGGCCCGCCGTTGCCGGAGCTATGATGCCTTCCCGCACGGCATCCAGCACAGCATCCGCGAAGGCGGGCAAATCTTCCACACTGCTGACAGGCGGCAACTCCAGCAGGTGCAAGGGCTGTTCCCGTATTTCCGGCAGCAGGCGCGCCCGCACCATTTCCTGCAACTGTACAAGCGCGGCCAGATCTTCCCGGCCGGCCTTTTCAAGACGGATCATGCATGGCCTCCTTTTCAGAGTGCAGCCTAGCAGGGGAAGGGGGCTGCCGCAAGCAGGCCCCCCTGAAACGGGCAACACTATGCCGCCCGGTCCCGCAGGCCGCTGTTGCAGTCAGCAGGCAGCAACAGCCACAGGCATAAAATATTTTTCCCGCACGGCCGTCCTGCGATGGAACGTTTTTTCCCCTCGGCACGAGCGCTGACAAGGGCAGGGAATTGTGGCATGGTCACGGCATGGAGACTGCAAAGCATTTCACGACCATCGGCCAGATCTGGGAACACCTGGACGGCCTTGGTTTCTTCCACATGGACCTGAGCCTGACGCGCATGGAGACGGCGCTCGCCCGCCTGGGCCTTTCCCGCCCGCCCTTCGTGGTGGCCCAGATCGTGGGCACCAACGGCAAGGGCTCCACGTCCGCCTTCCTGGACAGCCTGTCCCGCGCCCACGGCTGCCGTACCGGGCTCTATACCTCGCCGCACTTCCTTTCCCCCTGCGAGCGCATCCGCATCGACGGCGCTCCCCTGCCGGAGGCCCTGTGGCCGGAGCTGGCCACGGAGGTCCACGCGGCGCGACCGGACCTGACCTATTTTGAGTTCCTCACCGTGCTGGCCGTTCTGGCCTTTGCCCGCCAGGGCGTGCAGCTGGCCGTCATGGAAGCCGGGCTGGGCGGCGCCCACGACGCCACCACGGCCCTGGCAAGCGACCTGACCTGCGTCGCACCCGTGGCCATGGATCATGCCGCCATCCTGGGCCCCACCCTGCGCGACATCGCCCTGGACAAATGCGGCGCCATCCGCCCCCGTGTGCCGGTGGTCAGCGCGCCCCAGTTCCCGGCCGCCCAAGAGGTGCTGCGCCGGCAGGCCGAACAGCTGGCCGCCCCCCTGCACATCGTCGATCCCCTGCCGGGCAACATGCCGCTGGGGCTGGCCGGACCGCACCAGCGCATCAATGCCGCCGTGGCCCTGCACGCCTGGCAGGCGCTGGCCCCGCGCCTGCAGGTGACGCCGCGCCCCGATGCCGTGGCACGGGGACTGGCCCGGGCCTTCATGCCCGGCCGTTTGCAGTCCGTGCCCGCCACGGACCAGCATCCGCCCCTGCTGCTGGACGGCGCCCACAACGCCCACGGCATGGCCGCCCTGCTGTCCCATGTGCGCCAGTCCGTCCTGCGCCCGCGCGCGGCCATCTATTCCTGCCTGGGCGACAAGGACTGGCACCCGGCCCTGATGTTGCTCAAGCGTGCCCTGGGCGACGCACCGCTCTTCATCCCGGCCCTGCACAACGAACGCGCCGCCGACGCCGCCCGGGTGGTGGCCGCCGCCAACGCCGCTGCCCCGGCCCACGCCACCCTGCTGCCCGATGTGCGCGACGCCCTGGATGCCGTGCGTGACCTGCCCGGCGACGACAGGGCCCCGGTCATCATCAGCGGTTCCCTGTACATGCTGGCGGAATTCTACAGCCTCTATCCCCACCTGCTGGAACAGCCCGCCCCCGCCCGGGGCGCCCGGGAGGACGCATGAACCATCTTTTCCGTGCCCTGCCGTCCATGGACGCCAGCCTGGATGCCCTGCTGGCGGCGGACAAGGCCCTGCACGACCTGCCCCGCCCCCTGCTGCGCGAGGCCGTCACCGATTTCTGGAACAGCCGCCGCGACGACATCCGCGCCGGACGCGTGCAGGATGCCGCCGAACTGGCCCTGGAGGCCTGCCTGCCCGAACTGCTGGCCTTCGTCCGCCGCACGACGGCGCCGCGCCTGCGCAACGTCATCAACGGCACCGGAGTGGTCATCCATACCAACATGGGCCGTTCCGTACTGGCCCGGAGCGCCCAGGAGGCCGTGCGCCGGGTCATCTCCGGCTACTGCAACCTGGAGCTCGACCTGCACAGCGGCGGCCGCGGCAGCCGTTACGCCATCATCGACGGGCTGCTCCAGCGCCTGACCGGCGCCGAGGCCGGCATGGTGGTCAACAACAACGCCGCCGCCGTCCTGCTGGTGCTGGACACCTTCTGCAAGGGCGGCGAGGTCATCGTCTCGCGCGGGGAGCTGGTGGAGATCGGCGGCAGCTTCCGCATCCCGGAAGTGATGGAAAAAAGCGGTGCCCGCCTGCGCGAGGTGGGCGCCACCAACCGCTGCCACCTGCGCGACTACGCCGCCGCCATCAATGAGACTACCCGCGCCCTCATGCGCGTGCACACCTCCAACTACCGCATCGTGGGCTTCCATTCTGCCGTGCCCCTGCCCGAGCTGGCGGCCCTGGCCCGGGAACACGGCCTGCCGGTCATCGAGGATCTGGGCAGCGGTTCCTTCATGGATTTTTCCGCCGTGGGCCTGCCCAACGAGCCTACGGTGCCCGAAGTGGTGGCCGGGGGCGCCGACGTGGTGACCTTTTCCGGCGACAAGGTGCTGGGGGGGCCGCAGTGCGGCCTCATCGTGGGCAGCCGGGAGCGCATCGAGGCCCTGAAAAAGAATCCCCTCACCCGCGCCCTGCGCTGCGACAAACTGACCATGGCCGCGCTGGAAGCCACGCTGCGCCTCTATTGCGAGCCCGAACGCGCCCGCCGCGAGATACCGACCCTGCGCGACATCTGCCGGGATCCCGGGGAGCTGGCCCGCGCTGCCCGCTCGCTGGCCGCCCGCCTGCGCCGCGCCCTGGGCCCCGCCTGCCGTGTCAGCCTGCGCCCCGATGTCTCCCGCGTGGGCGGCGGCGCCTTCCCGGAACGCGACCTGCCCACCACCCTGGTCTGCCTGGAGCCCGCCGCCATGAGCGCCACGGCCCTCAAGCAGGCCCTGCTGGAGACCACGCCGCCGGTGCTGGGCCGTCTGGAAGAAAAGAGCTTCTGCCTTGACCCGCGCACGCTCCTTCCCGAAGACCTGCCGCGCCTGACGGCCCTGCTCAGGCAGCTGCTGGCCGGCTAAATCAGATTTCGGCCCGCACCCTGCTCCACAGCGCCCTGCGGGCCATGCCTCCCGGCCATGCATCGGCCGGAGCATCACGCCCTGCCGTGGCTGCCGTCCTTCCGGCCGGCCGGGCAGCGGCGCCATGAAAAGGCAGCCACCGCCGCCTAAAGGATACTGGATATGAAAAAAGCAGAAACGCCTTCCCTCACCTACAGTCCCCGCAATGCCTGGGACGTGTACACCACTGCCACCCAGAAGCGCCAGATGGACGCCCTGGTCAAGCGGTACATAGATTTCCTCAGCCATTGCAAGACCGAACGCGAGACCGTGGCCTATGTGCAGAAACGCCTGCAGGAAGCCGGTTTCAGCGAGGACTTCAAAAAGAACTCCGTGTTCCGCAACCTGCGCGGCAAGGCCATCTTCGCCGCCCGCAAGGGCAAGATCCCGCTGCAGAAGGGCGTGCACCTCATCGCCGCCCATGCCGACAGCCCCCGCCTGGACTTCAAGCAGCGCCCGCTCATCGAACAGCCCGGCGTGGCCCAGGCCAAGACCCACTATTACGGCGGCATCCGCAAATACCAGTGGCTGGCCCGTCCCCTGGCCCTGCACGGCGTGGTGGTGCTGGAGAACGGCAAGAGCATCAGCGTGGCCATCGGTGAAAAAGCCGGCGAGCCCGTCTTCACCATCGCCGACCTGCTGCCCCACCTGGCCCGCAAGCAAAGCGGCCAGACCCTGGCCGAAGTCTTTGACGGCGAAAAGCTGAACATCATCCTGGGCCACAGCCCGGCCCCCGCCGCCGCCAAGAACAAGGACATCAAGGAGCCCATCAAGCAGCATGTGCTGGAGCTGCTCAACGCCAAGTACGGCATCCGCGAGGAGGACCTCGTCACCGCCGAGCTCCAGGTGGTGCCCGCGGGCCCCGCCACCTATGTGGGCTTCGACAAGGGCCTGGTGGGCGGCTACGGCCAGGACGACCGCATCTGCGTCTTCACCGCCCTGGAGGCCCTGCTCGGCGCCAGGAACACCAACCGCCTCTGCCCCAACATGGCCGTCATGTTCTGGGACAAGGAGGAGATCGGTTCCGACGGTGCCACCGGGGCGGCCTCCCGCTTCCTGCAGTACTGCTTCGAAGACCTGGCCCGCGCCTGGGCCCCGGGCATCCCGGTCTCGCAGGTGCTGCTCAATACCCGCGCCCTGTCCGCCGACGTGGACGCCGCCTTCGACCCCGACTTCCCCGAAGTGCACGAAAAGCAGAACGCCGCCCAGCTGGGCCACGGCCCCGTCTGCTCCAAGTACTCCGGCTCCGGCGGCAAATACGGTGCCAGCGACGCCGATGCCGAGTTCTACGGCTATGTGCGCGGCCTGTTCAACGCCCGCAACATCCCCTGGCAGCCCGCCGAACTGGGCAAGGTGGACGTGGGCGGCGGCGGCACCGTGGCCCTTTTCCTGGCCGCCTACGGCATGCAGGTCATCGACTGCGGCCCGGCCCTCCTCGCCATGCACAGCCCCTTCGAGCTGGCCAGCTGCGTGGACATCCTTGCCACGGCAGAAGCCTATAAAGCCTTCCTCGAAGGTTAGTCCGCCGCTGTTGGAGCGGCTCCATTGAGAGGGGGCGGGGACGTTTTTTGTAAAAACTGTCCCCGCCCCCTCTCAAACTCTCCCCCACCCCTGAAAAAACGTTCCTCCGGCCGGCATGGAAGGTCTCCGTCGCTGTCTGGCAGGGAGGAATTTTGTTCCCTGACCGGCGAAAAGACAGGACATCATGCCGCCATGCCTGTTGCCTGTCCCACGGGACTATCTGCTATGCCCGACGGAGCGCAAGACGCCCGCCCCACACCTCACCCTATCCGGCAGCACGTCCCCTCTTACCTCTCTCACGCCTGCCTGGTGGCGTATCACGACCATCCGTCCGGTATTTCCTGTTTCCCGCCACCGGACACCCGCTGACCAAAGCCCCAAATCAGAACCACCCGAAAAGCGGGTGGTTTGCTCTGGCCCTATAAGGGCCTATTACCGGCTGCGCCTAAAGACGCTGGCTTTCACGTTGTTCAAGCCCAGTGCCCTTGCCGCCTTGACTACCCCTTAAAGGGGTCTTGATATTCGCGTGATGTCAGCTTGTCTCTTATAATATCGTGGCGTTCCTGATCCTGGATATATTTTTTGATCGTTGCCTCATTAAGCCCCACCGTAC